>Ga0210401_10000004_pt1 | contig 295794 bp, 317 predicted proteins | sample IncBWH32MmetaG_FD_150866 | JGI IMG/M metagenome (GOLD analysis project Ga0210401, IMG submission 150866) | Forest soil microbial communities from Barre Woods Harvard Forest LTER site, Petersham, Massachusetts, United States - Inc-BW-H-32-M | ecosystem: Environmental > Terrestrial > Soil >...
GAGAGGACCGGGATGAACGCACCTCTGGTGTATCTGTTGTCCTGCCAAGGGCATAGCAGGCTAGCTACGTGTGGATCGGATAACCGCTGAAAGCATCTAAGCGGGAAGCCGGCCTCAAGATGAGCTCTCCCATCCCCTTGAGGGAGTAAGACCCCTGGTAGACCACCAGGTTGATAGGCCGGATCTGGAAGGACGGTGACGTCTGAAGGAGACCGGTACTAATGGGTCGAGGGCTTGACGGATTTTTATGTGCCCCGCATGGGGTATTAGTGGTACCCGTTGTGGCTACTGTGCAGTTTTGAGGGACCGTGGAAGGCCGCTCAGCCCATCAGGGCACCCCGCAAGGGGAGCGGTGTCTCACCGGTTTCCGGTGGCTCTAGCGAGGGGGAAACACCTCTTCCCATTCCGAACAGAGCAGTTAAGCCCCTCAGCGCCGATGGTACTTGGCTTGAAAGGGCCTGGGAGAGTAGGACGCCGCCGGTTTATTTCACCAGTCGAGCCGCCTCAGGGCGGCTCGATGTCGTTGTGCCGCACCGCTTTATCCTGGCCCGCATGAGCAAGACGCTCGAGACGGCGCGACTGCTGCTGAGTGAGTGGAGCGAGAACAACGTCGCGCTGCTGGCGCGACTGTCGGGGGACGCCCGCGTCGTCCGATACATCGGGACCGGCGAGCGCTGGTCGCCGGAGACGGCCGCGGAGGTGTCGCGAGCCGCGCTCGAGCACTGGCAAGCGCAGGGGTTCGGCTGGCGCGTGGCGCTCGAGAGGCGATCGGCCGAGCCGGTCGGCTTTGCTGCGCTGAACTTCGTCGGCGAGGGCACGTCCGGGCTCGGCGCGCGCGAGGTCGAGATCGGCTGGTGGCTGCTCCCGAGCGCTTGGGGTCGCGGTTTCGCGAGCGAGGCCGCTCGCGCCATGTGTGAAGAGGCGTTCACGCGACTCGGCGTCCCGAGCATCGTTGCTCGCCTGCAGCCGGAGAACGTCGCGTCCGCCCGCGTGGCGAAGCGAATCGGGATGACGCACGAGTTCGAAACGACCGGTCGCCACGGAGAGGACGTCGCGGTCTATCGACTGCTCGCGTCCGACTGGGCGGCCTCGAAAGTCACCCGCTAGGCAGGGACACGCTCCCATCCTCATCCACCGTCCAGTGCGGGTTGTGCGCCACCTCCCACGGGTGCCCGTCGCGATCGACGAATACCCCCGAGTATCCGCCCCAGAACGTCTCCGCAGGCTCGCGGCCGATCCGCGCTCCGGCGGACCGGGCCTGCTCGATCACGGCATCCACTTCCTCGCGCCCCCGCGCGTTGTAGGCGAGCGTCACCCCGCCATACCCGCCGCGATCCTCTACTGCGCTGTCCTCGCTGAGCTGCTCCCGTCCCCACAGCGCGACGATCATGCCGCCCGCCTGGAAGAACACGACGTCGTCCGCCGGCGCGGCGCCGCTTCGCCAGCCGAGCGCCTCGTAGAAGCCCCGGGCGCGAGTGAGATCCTCGACGCCGAGCGTGACGAGGCTGACTCGCTGCTCCATCTCGACTCCTTCCGTTGATCGGAGCTCAGGCTAGTCCAGGGCCCTCGCCGCCGTCCCGCCGGCAGTCGGAGCCGGCGGGACGGTCCTGGCGACGGCGGGCCGGGGGCGTCTCCGTGCCCCCGGCCCGCCAACCATCCCCCGTCACGGGGGACAGTCGGCAAGCCGGAACTCGGTCCCGGCGCGCGGCCCGCGTGTTCCCTCGCCGTGCGGGCTGGCCGTAGAAGGTGGGGGACATGCACTCATGCGCCGCCGGCGAGGGCGCGGCGGGCCGGCGCGCGGCGGACTGCCTGCGCAGCGGCGCCCGGTGCGGATGGACCGGCGTGATCTGCTCGTCCCAGCCGACCTCCCAGTCGACAGGATCGTCGTCCTCGAGCATGAGGAACGAGCGGGCCAGGTCCAGCGCGCCGAGCGTCCGCTGGGCAAGAAGCGTTCTCCGCAGTGATGAGAACATGTGTTCGTACCGTAGGGAGGCACGCGGACAGAACATGTGCGAACATGTGTACGCGCTGGAGGCGGCGCCGGAATCGGCTTCCCAGAGCCATTCTCGGAGGCCCAGCTTGCAATACATGTTGCAGCGGGCCGCGTCCGGCGATGTGCCCCTCGACCCCCCCGAGCCGCTCCCGCGGCGCGCGCCGCACAGCTCGGCGCGCGCATGCAGGTTCCCGGCTACACGGCTCGAACTCCACTGATCAGATGGCTGTTACCCTCCACGAACGCCGCAAATTCGGCCCGATCGTAGCCCGCTCGCGGCGCCGCAAGCTCATGGAGAAGTTCGTGATCCAAGGCGGGGCGCCGCTGTCAGGGACGATGGTGCCCGCCGGAAACAAGAACGGCGCGCTGCCGATCCTCGCGGCGACCGTTCTCACCGGGGACGAGGTCGTCGTGCGCAACGTGCCCCGCATCCGCGACGTCGACGCGATGCTCGAGATCCTCCGCGCGATCGGCGTCGAGGTCTCCTGGCGCGCCCCCAATGAGCTCGTCCTCTGCGCCGCCAAGGTCGGCTCCGTAGAGATCGACCGCGAGCTCGCCGAGCTGATCCGCGCCTCCTTCCTGCTCGCCGGGCCGCTGCTCGCCCGCTTCCACCGCGCCGTCATGCCCCCTCCGGGCGGCGACGTGATCGGACGCCGGCGCCTGGACCCGCACCTCGACGCCTTCCGCGCGATGGGCGCGAACGTCGACGCCAACGGCCAGATCGTGCTGACCGCGGCGAACGGCCTGCGCCCGACTGACGTGTTCATGGACGAGCCGTCCGTGATGGCCACCGAGAACGCCCTGATGGCCGCCGCCCTCACACCCGGCACGACCGTGATCGGCAACGCCGCGTCCGAGCCCCACGTGCAGGACCTCGCGCGCATGCTGGTCAAGATGGGCGCCGACATCCAGGGCATCGGCTCGAACCTCCTCACCGTCAACGGCGCTGAGAGCCTGCACGGCTGCGAGCACGACATCGCCCCCGACCACATCGAGATCGGCAGTTTCATGGCGCTCGCCGGAGTGACGGGCGGCGAGCTGCTGATCAAGGACACGGTCCCCGACGACCTGCGCATGATCCGGCTCGTGTTCGAACGGCTCGGCCTCGTCTCGGAGCTGCGCGGCAACGACGTCTTCGTCCCCGGCGGCCAGAAGCTCGTGATCCAAGCCGACGTAGGCGAATACAAGAGCAAGATCCAGGACGGGCCGTGGCCCGCCTTCCCCGCGGACCTCACATCGATCGCGCTCGCGCTCGCCACGCAGGCCGAGGGCTCGATCCTGATCCACGAGTGGATGTTCGAGAACCGCCTGATCTTCGCGGACAAGCTGATCCTGATGGGCGCGGACATCGTCATGTGTGACCCGCACCGCGCGATCGTCACCGGCCCCCGCCGCCTGCGCGGCGAGCGCGTCGAGTCGCCCGACATCCGCGCCGGCATGGCGATGCTGCTCGCGGCGCTCTGTGCGGAGGGCCGCAGCGAGATCGGCAACATCCGTCAGATCGACCGCGGCTACGAGCGCATCGACGAGCGCCTGCGCGACCTCGGAGCACGCATCGAGCGCGTGGCGACCGAGCCCGTACACGCTTGATCGCCTGAGTAACCTCGGATCGGCATGATCCACCCGATCCCCAGCGGCACGCGCGACGTGCTGCCCGATGAGACGCGCGAGGCCCGCGCTATCACCGACGCGCTGCGCGGCGTGTTCGAGCGCCACGGTTACGGCGAGGTCTACACGCCCGCCCTCGAGTACGAGTCCGTGCTCGCGCGCGCCGACATGGCCGAAGCGCAACCCGCCTATCGCGTCTTCGACGAGAACGGCTCCGTGCTCGTGCTGCGCTCCGACATGACCGTGCCGATCGCCCGCGTCGTCGCGACCCGCTACGCGACCGCCGAGCTGCCGCTGCGCTTCTGCTACTTCGCGCATTGCTACCGCGGCGTCGCCCCGGCCCGCGGCCAGCCGCGCGAGCTGCTCCAAGCCGGCATCGAGCTGATCGGCTCACCCGCGCCCGACGGCACCGCCGAGGCGCTCACCGTGCTCTGCCACGCGCTCGACGCGACCGGCCTGAAGGGCTACAGCGTCGGCCTGGGCGATGCCTCGCTGTTCCCGGCGCTGATGGCGACGCTGCAGGTGCCCGAGGAGGCCCGCCGCGGTCTGCTCGAGGCACTGGTGATGCGCGACTTCGTCGAGCTCGAACGACGCATCGACGAGTCCGGGCTCAGCGGCGAGCCCGCCGAGCTGCTGCTCGAGGTGCCCCAGCGCCGCGGCGGCCCCGAGCTGCTCGGCGAGGCGCCCGCCGAGGCCGCCGAGGCCGTCACCGGGCTGCGTCAGGTGCTGGAGCTGCTCGAGCCCGAGGTGGCCGCGCGCGTGATCGTGGACCTCGGGCTCGTTCGCAACATCGGCTACTACACGGGCGCCGTCTTCGACGTCTACGACCCGGCGCTGGGTGCCCCGCTCGGCGGCGGCGGGCGCTACGACGAACTGCTCGGCCGCTTCGGCCGGCGCCTGCCCGCCGTCGGCTTCGCGCTCGGGGTCGACCGCCTGCACCTCGCGCTGGCCGGCGAGGAGCGCGGCACCGGGGCGCTGCTCGCGCGCGCGGTGGACACCGACGGGAGCGTTCCCGCGTGACCCCGCTCGACGGACTGACGATCGCCGTCCCTCGCGGCGCGCTGTTCGACGGCACGGTCGAGCTGCTGGGCGCGCTCGGCCTCGACACGGCCGAGCTGCGCTCGAACGACCGCAAGCTGCTGTTCGAGGAGATCGGCGTGATCACGATGCGCCCCTCGGACGTGCCGACCTACGTCGAGGCCGGAGCCGCCGACCTCGGGATCACCGGCAAGGACGTGCTGCTCGAGCAGGGCGGCTGGGGATCCAACTCGCTCGGCGAGGACGGCCGCAAGGTCTACGAGCTGCTCGACCTCGGCTATGGGCGCTGCACGATGGTGCTCGCGGGCAAGGCCGGCCCCGATCCCGCGGCCGAGGCGCTGCGCAGGCTGGGTGTGATGAGGGTCGCGACGAAGTACCCGCGCATCGCCGCCCGCCACCTCGAAGAGACCGGCCGCCAGGCAGAGATCGTCGAGGTCAAGGGCTCGGTCGAGCTCGCGCCGCTCACCGGCATCGTCGAGGCGATCGTCGACCTGACGGCGACGGGCACGACGCTGCGCGAGAACAACCTCGTCGTACGCGAGGAGATCGTCGAGTGCACCGCGCGGCTGATCGCCAACCCGGTCTCCTACAAGCTCAAGGCGGCGGCGATCGACGACCTCCGCGCGCGGGTGCGCGCGCTGCCGATTCCAAGCGAGCGCTGAGATGGACGTGCTGCGCCTCGCCGGGGCCGACGTGGCCGCGCTCGGCGGCCCCGTGGCGGCGGCCGCGCGCATCCGCGAGCTGGCTCCGGCAGGCGAGTCCGTCGCAGCCGCGACAGCGGAGATCATCGCCGCCGTCAGGGAGCGCGGCGACGCGGCGCTGCTGGAGCTGACGAGGCGCTTCGACACCGCGGGCCGCGATCCGGCGCCGCTGGTGGTCGAGCCCGAGCGCCTGGACGACGCGATCCGCGAGATGCCGCTCGAGCTCGTGGCCGGCCTGCAGGTCGCGATCTCGAACGTCGCCCAGGCCGCCGACGCGAGCCTCGCCGGCGCCCAGGAGCCCGCGATCGAGCTCCCCCAGGGACAGACGCTTCGGCTGCGCGAACTGCCCGTGGCCTCCGCCGCGGTCTACGTGCCCGGGGGCCGCGCGCCGTACCCGAGCACCGTCGTGATGGGCGTTGTGACGGCGCGCGCGGCCGGCGTGATCGACGTCGCCGTGTGCTCCCCACCCGGGCCCGACGGAGAGATCGACCCGGTCGTGCTCGGCACCTGCCGGCTGTGCGGCGTCGAGCGCATCTACCGGATGGGCGGCGCACAGGCCGTCGCCGCGCTGGCCTACGGCACCGAGACGGTCGCGCCCGTCGAGACGATCGTCGGCCCCGGCAACCTCTACGTGCAGGAGGCCAAGCGCCAGCTCTCCGGCGTGGTCGGCATCGAGGGCTTCGCTGGGCCCTCTGACCTGCTGGTCGTGCTCGGCGCGGCCTGCGGCGCCGGCGAGGTGCGCCTTGCGGCCCTCGACATGCTCGCCCAGGCCGAGCACGGCGCGGGCAGCCTCGTCGCGGCCGTCTCGCCGTCGGCGGAGCTGTGCGAGCGCCTAGCCGCGACCCTCGGCGAGCTCGTCGTCGAACGCCCGACGGTCGGCGATGCGGCGTTCGCGATCGCCGAGGTCGCGGACCCGGCCGAGGCGCTCGCGCTCGCGAACGCGTTCGCGGCGGAGCACCTGGAGCTGATCGGCGAGGACGTCGAGCAGCTCTCCGCGAGCGTGCGCTCCGCGGGCGCTCTGTTCGTCGGCGCGTCCAGCGCGACGGCTTTCGGCGACTACGTCGCCGGCTCGAACCACATCCTTCCGACCGCCGGGGCGGCGCGCTTCTCCTCGGGGCTCACCCCGCGCCACTTCCGCCGGCGGATGACCGAGGTGCGGATCGGCCCCGCCGCCGCGAAGCTCGCCGCCGCCGGCGCGCCGATCGCGCGCGCCGAGGGATTCGAGGTCCACGCAGAGTCGATGGAGGCGCGGAGGCCGGCGGGGAGCGCCGGCCGACCCTCCCCGAAAGACATCGGGGAGAATGGCCCGTCATGAGCCGCAATGCCAGCATCGACCGCAAGACGGGCGAGACCGACGTGCGCCTGAGCCTGACGCTCGAAGGCACGGGCGCGGGAGCGAGAAGCACCGGCGTTGGGTTCCTGGATCACATGCTCGACCTGCTCGCGCGCCACGGCCACCTCGACCTGGACGTGAAGGTCACCGGCGACCTGCAGACCGGGGCCCACCACACGGCCGAGGACACGGCGATCGTTTTCGGCCAGGCGCTGGACGAGGCGCTTGGCGACCGCTCTGGCATCACCCGCTACGGCGCCGCGACGGTGCCGATGGACGAGGCGAGGGCGAGCTGCACGATCGACATCTCCGGCCGTCCGCTGACCGTCTTCGACGCCGAGTTCCCACCCGGCTCGACGGGCGGGTTCGATCACGAGCTGACCGAGGAGTTCTTCCGCGCGCTCGCGAACGCGGCCAAGCTGACGCTGCACCTGCAGGTGGAGGCGGGGAGCAACGCGCACCACATGATCGAGGCCGCGTTCAAGGCGTTCGCCCGGGCACTGCGCGAGGCCGTCGCGATCGACCCGACGGAGAGCGGCGTGCCGAGCACCAAGGGCACGCTGACCTCATGAGCGGCGCGGGCGCGAGCGCGCCGCCGGCCACAGCGGCGCCGCGCGAGGCGACGGCGGTCGAGATCGGGATCGTCGACTACGGGATGGGCAACCGCCGGTCCGTCGAGAAGGCGCTCGCCCACGTCGGCGCGCGGCCCCTGCTCAGCTCGGACCCGGATCGCCTCGCGGCAGCCCCCGGCCTGGTGCTGCCCGGCGTCGGCGCGTTCCCGAAGGCGATGGAGAACCTCAGGCGCCTCGGCCTCGACCGGCTGCTCGCCGAGCGCCTGCGAGCAGGGACGCCCGTGTTCGGGATCTGCCTCGGCATGCAGCTCGCGTTCGACTCCTCGGAGGAGCTGGGCGGCGCCGAGGGGCTCTCCTTCCTGCCCGGCGCGGTGCGCCCGTTGCGTGCCGGCTCGCTGAAGCTGCCGCACATCGGGTGGAACGAGGTCGTCCTCAGCCGCCCGGACTCGCCGCTGCTGAGCGGCCTTCCGGACCGTTGCGCCTTCTACCACGTGCACTCGCTCGCGCCGGTCCCGGCGGACCCGGCGGACGTGATCGGCACCGCCGAGTACGGCTCGCCGTTCGTGACGGCCGTTCAGCGCGGCTCCTTCTACGGCGTCCAGTTCCACCCGGAGAAGTCCTCGGCTGCGGGCCTGAGGATGCTCGCCAACTTCGCCGCGCTGTGCGGCGCCGTCGCGCCCGCCCCGCCTGCGTCTCGCCCGTGATGTCCGCGCGGTGAAGCTCTACCCCGCGATCGACATCCTGGCCGGCTCGGCCGTGCGCCTGCAGCGCGGCGACTTCGGCGCGAGCACCGTCTACGACGTCGACCCGCTGTCGGCGGCGCTCGCCTGGGTCAAGGACGGTGCCGAGCGGCTTCACGTCGTCGACCTCGACGGCGCGAAGGCGGGAGAGCCGGTCAACATCGAGCAGCTGCGGCGGATCGCGGCCGAGAGCGGAGTCCCCGTGCAGTACGGCGGCGGCCTGCGCTCGGCCGATGCGATCGAGCTGGCGCTCGGGGCGGGAGCGCAGCGCGTGGTGCTCGGGACGGCGGCGATGCGCGACCCGGAGCTGCTGCGCAGCGCGCTGGCCGAGCATGGCCCCGAGCGCGTGCTCGTCGGGGTCGACGTGCGCGGCGGCCGCGTCGCCACGCACGGATGGCTGGAGGCCTCGGAGGTCTCGGCGCCGGACGCGCTCCAGGCGCTGCGCGCGGAAGCCGTCGAGCGCTTCGCGTTCACGGACATCGATCACGACGGGATGCTCGACGGCCCGGACCTGCAAGCCGTCGAGGCGGCCGCTCGGGCGGTCGGCGACGGCACGCTGATTGTCTCGGGCGGGATCGGCGAGCTCGCGCACCTGCGGGCGCTGGCGGCGCTGCGCGACGAGCGCGGCCTGCGGGCGATCGAGGGCGTGATCGTGGGCAAGGCGCTGTACGAGCGCCGCTTCACGGTGCAGGAGGCGAGCGCGGTGCTCGCGGGCGCGTAAGGCGGGGGGGCGCTGCCGCGCGGGGCGCCGCGCGTACCTGAGCCACTACCGTGATCGCGTGCACTACAAGCGCGTGATCCCCTGCCTGGACGTCGACGGCGGCCGCGTCGTGAAGGGCGTCGAATTTCTCGACATCCGCGACGCGGGCGACCCGGTCGAGCTCGCTGCCCACTACGACCGCGAGGGCGCCGACGAGCTCGTGTTCCTCGACATCACCGCGACGCACGAGAAGCGCGAGACGATCGCGCGCCTCGCCCGCAGCACGGCCGACGACGTGTTCGTGCCGTTCACGATCGGAGGTGGCATCCGCTCGGTCGCGGACGCGCAGGCGGTGCTCGACGCGGGCGCCGACAAGGTGTCTGTCAACTCGGCGGCGCTCGCGCGTCCGCAGCTGATCGACGAGCTCGCCGAGACGCTCGGCGCACAGTGCGTGGTGCTGGCGATCGATGCGAAGCTCAGGAACAGCGGCCAGGATCTCCACGGAGAGGGATGGGACGCGTTCGTCGCCGGCGGGCGCGCTCCGGCGGGGCGGGACGCGCTGGCGTGGGCGCAGGAGGGGGTCGAGCGTGGGGCGGGGGAGATCCTGCTGACGAGCATGGACCGGGATGGCACGAGCGACGGCTATGACCTCGAGCTGACCGGCGCGGTGAGCGAGCTCGTCGGGGTGCCGGTGATCGCCTCGGGCGGCGCCGGCACGCTCGAGCATCTCGTCGAGGCGCTCCAGGCCGGGGCCGACGCCGTGCTGTGCGCGTCGATCTTCCACTACGGCCGCTACACGATCGCCGAGGCGAAGGCCCACCTGGCCGCCGCCGGGATCCCGGTGCGGGTGGCCGCCGGCGGGGCGGCGTGAGCCACCCTGTCCACACCGCCGCGCAGGTGCTGGAGCGTCTCGGCGGCCTGCCGGGGGGTCCGGAGCTGCTCGCCCAGGCCCGCCGGCGCGAGGACGTGGCGCTCGTGGGTGGCGCCGTGCGCGACCTGCTGCTCGGGCACTGGCCGCGCGAGCTCGACGTTTCGATCGACACCGGCGCGGGTGACTTCGCTCGCGAGCTCGCGGCCTCGGTCTCGCCCGGCGAGCGCGCCTACGGCCGCACGGTCGAGCCCGTCGTGCACGACCGCTTCGGGACGGCGTCCGTCGCATGGCAGTACGGCCGAGTCGACATCGCGGAGCGCCGCGCCGAGTCCTATCCGGCGCCCGGCGCGCTGCCCGAGGTCCGGGCGGGTAGCTTCGAGGATGACCTGCGTAGGCGTGACTTCACCGTCAACGCGATCGCGCTGCCGCTGCACGGGGCCGAGAACGAGGGCCTCATTTCGGTCGAGTACGCGCTCGATGACCTTCGCGCTGGGCTGCTGCGCGTGCTTCACGACCGAAGCTTCATCGACGACCCGACACGCCTTCTGCGCATCGCGCGCTACGCGGCGCGGCTCGGCTTCGAGATCGAGCCGCACACGCGCGAGCTGGCCGCGCACGCGGTCGGCGAGGGCGCGCTCGGCACCGTCTCCGGGGATCGGATCGGATCTGAGCTCTGGCTTGCCGCACGGGAAGCAAGCGGTGCGGCGGCCTTCGGCGTGCTCGACTCGCTCGGCGTGCTCGCCGCCCTGGGGATGCCCTCCCCGTTCGACGGGGCCCTGGCCCGCGAGGCGCAGGCGCTGCTGTCCCTGGACGGCTCGCGCGAGCTGCTGCTGATGGGAGTCGCCCTTTACCCGGATGGTGCGGCGGGGGAGATCGCGGGCGCGCTCGGCTTCACCCGCGAGCAGCTCTCGACGGTGGTTCAGCTCGCGAAGGACGCGGATACGACCGCTCGCTTGATCCTCGACCGCCCAGGTTTGACGGTCCCGGCGCTCGACGGGGCGAGCGCCGAGCTCGTCGCGGTCGCCGGAGCGCTCGCGGAGCGGGAGTCCGAGGGAGCGGCCCAGGCGGCTCGCGACTGGCTCGCCACCCACCGCCACGTGCGGCTCGAGATCGACGGCAGCGACCTGATCGCCGCGGGGATAGGAGAGGGACCCGGCATCGGCCTGCGCCTGGCGATCACGCTGCAGCGTAAGCGTGAAGGGCTCGTGAGCGGCAGGGCCGAAGAGCTCCGCGAGGCGCTCGCAGTGGAGATCGCCGATCGGGTCGAAACGTGAGCGCCGCGGACCTGACAGCCGAGCTCCCCGCCGGCGGCGTCTGCTTCACCGACCGCGCCGACGGGAACATGTCGAGCGTCGGCGGCGATGACGCGGCGTCGGGCGCCGAGAACCGCGAGCGGCTGCGGGGCCTCCTGCGCCTCGACGGGCTCGCGCGCGGCTACCAGGTGCACGGCACGCGCGTCCTGATCGCCTCGACGAGGAACGACGGGCGCGCGCAGCACAAGCTGGAAAGCGCCGACGGGCAGGCGACGGCCGCACGCTCGCTCGGCGCAATGGTGCTCGCCGCCGACTGCCTGCCGGTCGCGCTCGGGGCACCGCGCGCGGTGGCGATGGTGCACGCGGGCTGGCGCGGGCTCGCCGGCGGCGTGCTCGAGCAGGGCGTGGCGACGCTGCGGACGCTCTCGGACGGGCAGGTCCACGCGGTGCTCGGCCCGTGCGCCGGTCCCTGCTGCTACGAGGTCGGAGCAGAGGTCCACGAGGCGCTCGGCACGAGCGTGACCGGCAAGGCGACCATCGACCTGCGCGCGATCGCGCGTGCCCGTCTCGAGGCGGCCGGCGTCGCGGTGGTGACGACGCTCGGCGGTTGCACGATCTGCGACGAGCGCTTCTTCTCATACCGCCGTGAAGGCTCGCGCGCGGGCCGCCAGGCGGGAATCGCGTGGTTGAGCTGATCCGCGGGCTCGACCCCGCGCGCGTCGCGGCGAACCTCGCGAGCGTGCGCGAGCGCATCGACGCGGCGGCGGGCGGCCGCGACGTGCGCGTGCTCGCGGCGACGAAGTACGTGCCCGACGAGGAGCTTCCCGCGCTCGCCGCGGGCGGGATCGAGCTGGTCGGCGAGAACCGCGCCCAGGACCTCGAGCGCAAGGTGGCGGCGCACGGCGAGCTGTTCGACTGGCATTTCATCGGAGCACTGCAGAGCCGCAAGGTGCGTGCGATCGTTCCGCTCGTCAGCCTGATCCACTCGGTCGCGTCGCGTTCGGCGCTGCGCGAGCTCGCCAAGCACTCACGGAGCGCGCGGCCCGGCCTCGCGATCCTGCTCGAGGTGAACGTGGCGGGAGAGGAGGGCAAGGCCGGGATCGCGCCCGCCGAGATCTCCTCCTACCTCGAGGAGGCGTCCGTGCCCGTGGCCGGCCTGATGACGATGCCCCCGCTCGCGGCTGACCCCGAGGCGAGCAGGCCCTGGTTCGCCGCGCTGCGCGAGCTCGCCGCCGAGCACGGCCTCGAGCAGCTCTCGATGGGCACCTCGCAGGACTTCGAGGTCGCCGCACAGGAGGGCGCCACAATCGTGCGCATCGGCACGAGTTTGTACGATCAGTGACGACCCCGCGGGCCTCGAGTCCCTAGCATCTGCAGGGAAACCGCCTTTCCGGGCGAACACGCAAAGCAAGATGAGCTTCAGGGATTCCTGGCACAGCGCGCTGGTGTACTTCGGCCTCGCCGAGGAGTACCACGACGACTACGACGACGAGCCCGCCGCGCCGGGCCCCGAGGCGGACCTCGAGGACCGTTACCGCGATCGTCCCAACGTGCGGCGCCTGCGCCGGCGCCGCGACGAGTACGACGACATCTTCGCCGAGGATGACGAGGATGACGGCGGCTCCGCCCGCGGGGGCTCAGGGCGCCGCGGCCGCACCACGGTCCTGAAGCCGGTCGCCTCGCGCACCAACGGCGACGTCCGCGTCCACCTCGTCGTCCCGAAGTCGTTCAACGACGCGCAGCAGATCGCCGACAAGTTCAAGGACTCGATCCCGGTGATCCTGAACCTCCAGAACTCGGAAACGGACCTGTCGAAGCGCCTGATCGACTTCGCGTCCGGGCTGACCTACGCGCTCGACGGCGGCATGCAGCGGATCGCGGACAAGGTCTTCATGCTCACCCCGCGCAACGTCGAGATCTCGGCGGAGGAGCGGGCGCGCTTGATCGAGAAGGGCTTCTTCAATCAGTCCTAGCGGGGTCGGCGACCTCGCGCTCGGGCCGCGGCGAGCCTTCATCTCGCCGACAGATTCGACGGATACGCTGAGCGCACCATGGACATCGGCCTGATCGGGAGCGGCAACATGGCGCGGGCGATGGCCCGCGGCTGGGGGCGCCCCGTGCTGTGTGCGGATCCCGTGCCGGGACGCGCGCAGGCGCTCGTCGAGGAGGTGGGCGGCGAGGCGCTCCAGAGCAACGCAGAGGTGGCCGAGCGTGCCGACCTCGTCGTGCTGTGCCACAAGCCGGCGCAGCTGCGCGCCGTCGCCGAAGAGGTCAACCCGCACGCGAAGGCGGTGGCCTCGATCCTCGCCGCGGTGCCTCTTGACGCGCTCAAGGGGGCCTACCCCGACCGTCCTGTCTACCGCTTCATCCCATCGCTGCCGGTCGAGGTCCGTCAGGGCGCGGTCGTGCAGGCGGCCGGCCCGGCGCAGGACCCCGCGACCGATGAGGCCGTGAGCGAGCTGTTCGCCGAGCTCGGCACGCTCGTCTTCCTCGATGACAGGCTCGTGGACGCCGCGATGGGGCTGATGTCGTGCGCGCCCGCCTACGTCGCGCTGGTCGCCGAGGCGCAGATCGACGCAGGTGTGCGCAAGGGCATCCCCGCGGCGCAGGGGGCGGAGCTGGTCGTGCAGACGCTGGCCGGGACCGCCGAGCTGCTGCGCCGGCGCGGCAACGACACGATGGCGATCCGGCGCGAGGTCGCCTCCCCGGGCGGCCTGACCGCCCACGGGCTCGACGCGCTCGAGCGCGGCGGCATCCGCGCCGCGTTCAGCGATGCACTCGACGCCGTCCTGGAGGACCGCTGATGCTGCTCGCAAGCGCGCGTGGCGACATCGCCGGAGTGATCTCGGCGATCATCTACGTCTACGAGATCCTGATCATCGTGTTCATCGTCGTCCAGCTGCTGTTCGCGGCCGGGCTGCGACCGCCGTACTCCCGCGCGAGCAACGCGGTGCTGCAGTTCCTGCGGGATACGGTCGAACCGTACCTGCGACTGTTCCGGCGCTTCTTGCCGAGCTTCGGCGGCTGGGACTTCAGCCCGATCCTGGCGTTGATCTCGCTCCAGCTGATCAACAGCATCGTCGTCGAAGGCATCATCGGCTGACGCCGCCGGCCGGCGCGCGATGTCGCAGCAGAACGTCGATCTCGTCACGAGCCACCTCGAAGCCTGGGAGGCCGGGAGCGCCGAGCGCGCGCTGGGCTTCATGAGCGAGCAGGTCGAGTTCGACGCGCGCGCGAGGCCCGGCGGCAAGGTGTGGCATGGTCGCGAGGGCGTGCGCGAAGCGATCGGCGAGTGGCTCGAGATCTGGGACGAGTACCGGATGGAGCGCGGGCCCGTGATCGAGGCGGGCGGCGAGCGTGTCGTCTCGCTCTGGCGGGAGAGCGGCCGTGCGAAACGCAGCGGCGCGCCCATCTCCGAGGAGGGCGCGACGGTCTTCACGATCGCCGGCGGCCAGATCTCCTCGGTCCTCGTGAGCGTCGACAGGGAGGGCGTGCTCGCGGGGCTCGGCCTGGCGTCGGACTCGCCCGGAAGTGGCCGGGGCTGAGATCGCCCGGCCCGGCGCGGCGTCGCGGACGTGGCTTTCCGTGGCCGCGGTCGCGCTGCTCGTGGCCGGCGCGGATCAGCTGACCAAGCACCTGGTCCGGAACTCGATCGTCGCGGGCGAAGAACACCGGTTCCTGCCCGGCGTCGAGCTGGTCAACACACGCAACCGCGGCGTCGCGTTCGGGATCCTTCCCGGAAGCGATGTCGCCGTGACGGTCCTGATCGCCCTCGCGCTGCTCGCGCTGCTCGTCTACGTCGCCCGCCATCTCGACACGCCCTGGATCTGGCTGCCGACGGGGATGCTCGTCGGGGGCGCGCTGGGCAACGTCGTCGACCGGCTGCGCGCCGGCTCGGTCACCGACTTCGTGAAGCTCCCGCTCGGCTGGCCGCCGTTCAACCTCGCCGACGCCTCGATCACGCTGGGCATCCTGGGACTCGTGATCGTGATCGACCGCGCGCGCCCCCGCGGCGAGAACGCCGCCGAGACGAGCGGGCGTGACAGGGCGCCGTGAGCTTCTCGACCGCCTACGAGGACGAGCACCTGATCGTGGTCGACAAGGGCGCCGGGCTGGTCGTGCACCCGGGTCGCGGCCACCGCGAGGACACCCTCTCCCAGCAGCTGGCGCCGCTGCTCGCCGGCGGAGATCCCGAGCGGGCCGGGATCGTGCACCGCCTCGACCGTGACACCTCGGGCCTGATCGTCGTCGCGCGCAGCGAGGAGGCGCTGCGCAGCCTGCAGGCCGAGCTCGCCGCGCGGCGCATCGAACGCGAATACCTGGCGCTCGTCGAGGGCCGGCCGCCCTCGCGGACCGGCACGATCGACGCCCCGATCGGGCGCGACCCGCGCGTGCGCACGCGGATGGCGGTCGGCGGGGCGGGCGCGCGCGAGGCGCGGACCCGGTTCACGCTCGAGCGCGCGCTGCCGAGCACCTCGCTGCTGAGCGTCCTGCTCGAGACGGGCCGCACGCATCAGATCCGCGTGCACCTGCAGGCGATCGGGCATCCGGTCGTGGGCGATCCCGAGTACGGCACGAACGGGCTGCTGGGGCTGGAGCGCCAGTTCCTGCACGCCGCGCGGCTGGCCTTCGATCACCCGGTCACGGGCGAGCGCCTGGAGGTGCGCTCGCCGCTGCCCGAGGACCTCCAGGCCGCGCTCGAGCGCGCGGCCGCCGCGGGCTGAGCTCCTCCTCGGATATCCTGAGAAGCTCGATATCGGACCTTCGACCCGTGCGAGTCCGGATCGCGGCCCTGCCCGGAGCGGTGAGAACTCCGCCTCCGGGTCCGCGGCTCCGCGCACGGCACAACAGAAACGAACAAGGGAGTAGCCCGTGGCTGACGTTGGAATCGCGGAGCTGCTGGAGGCCGGCGTGCATTTCGGCCACCAGACGCGCCGCTGGAACCCCAAGATGCGCCGCTTCATCTTCGGCGAGCGCGGCGGCATCTACATCATCGACCTGCTCAAGACGCAGGCGCTTCTCGCGCAGGCGCAGGAGTTCGCGAACACGCTCGCGCACCGCGGCGGCACCGTGCTGTTCGTCGGCACCAAGAAGCAGGCCCGCGACACGATCAAGGACGTCGCGGAGTCGGCCGACATGCCCTACGTCAACCACCGCTGGCTGGGCGGGCTGCTGACGAACTTCCAGACGATCAACCAGCGGATCCGCCGCCTGCACGACCTCGAACGCTACGAGACCGAGGGGCAGCTCGCGCTGCTGCCGACGCGCGAGCGCATGTCGGCGCAGGCTGACCTGGCAAAGCTGCGCGCCAACCTCGGCGGCGTGAAGAACATGCAGCGCGTCCCCGACGCGATGTTCGTGATCGACCTCAAAACCGAGGCGATCGCGGTCAAAGAGGCACAGCGTCTGCGGATCCCGATCATCGGCCTCGTCGACACGAACGTGGACCCGGACGGGATCGACTTCATCATCCCCGGAAACGACGACGCGATCCGCTCGTGCGCGCTGATCACGCAGGCGATCGGCCAGGTCGTCGCCGAGGGCCACTCGGTGTTCCGCGCCGAGGAGGAACGCGCGCGCAAGGAGGCCGAGGAGCGCGCCCGCGCCGAGGCGGAGGCGCGTGCCAAACGCGAGGCCGAGGAACAGGCTGCGCGCGAGGCCGAGGAACAGGCCGCGAAAGAGGCCGCGGACAAAGCGGCGCAGGAACAGGCGACGGCCGCACTGGCGGCACAGCAGCCGCCGGCGGAGAACGTGCCCGTGCCCGCGACCCCCGCCGATCCGGCCACGCTCGAGCCGCAGTCCGAGTCGGTCACGCCGGTCAGGGCCGAGCCCGACGCGCGCCAGCCCGCCAAGGCGACCGAGGCGGCACCCGAGACGGTCGCCGAAAGCGCCGCGGGCGACGCAGCCGCGGAGGCAGCAGGCGATACGACCGAGCCGCAGGCCCCGGCAGCCGAGGCGGCTGCAGCGCCGTCCCCGGCCGCCGAGCCCGAGCCGGTCACCGTGCCCGACGCAAAAGACGAGAACGCGCAGGCCGCCGAGGGTGGGCGGGAATCAGCTAAGGAGCAGAAATGAGCACCACCGAGATCTCAGCCAAGGACGTAAAGGCCCTGCGCGACCGCACCGGCGCGGGGATGATGGACGCCAAGAAGGCGCTGATCGAAGCGGAGGGCGACGCTGACAAGGCGATCGAGCTGCTCCGCGTCAAGCAGGGCAAGAAGATCCAGGACCTGGGCGAGCGCGCCGCCACCGAGGGCACGATCCAGTCCTACATCCACCCGGGCAACAAGGTCGGGGTCCTGATCGAGGTCGACTGCAACACCGACTTCGTCGCCAAGAACGAGGACTTCATCGGCTTCGCCCGCGAGGTCGCCCTGCAGATCGCCGCCACGCCGACCGTCAAGTACGTGGGCCGTGAGGACGTGCCCGAGGAGGAGAGCGAAGCGGAGGCGCGCATCTACGAGCAAGAAGCGGCGGACAAGCCGGAGAACGTGCGCGGCAAAATCGTCGAAGGCAAGCTCGACTCCTGGCTCGAGACGGTGGTGCTGCTCGAGCAGGCGCTCCACAACCCCAAGCACGAGGGCAAGACGGTCCAGCAGCTGCGCGACGAGCTGACCGCCGCGACCGGCGAGAACGTCGTCATACGCCGCTTCACGCGCTACGCCATCGGTCAGTAGGACTCCCCGCGGGGGCCCCGGATAGGCTCTGGACCGCCGATGGCCCCTGCCTTCAAACGGATCCTGCTGAAGCTCTCCGGCGAGGCCCTGATGGGCGAGCTCGACTACGGGACCGACCCCGAACGCGTGCGCGCCGTCGCCGAGCAGGTCGCCGATGTCCAGGCGCAGGGCGTCGAGGTCGCGATCGTCGTCGGCGCGGGCAACATCTACCGCGGCATGAAGGGTGCCGCCGCCGGCATGGACCGGGCGACCGCCGATTACATGGGGATGCTCGCCACGGTGCTGAACGCGCTGCCGCTGCAGGACGCGCTCGAGCACATCGGCGCCAACACGCGCGTGCAGTCGGCGCTCGCGATCTCGGAGGTCGCCGAGCCGTACATCCGCCGCCGCGCGATGCGACATCTGGAGAAGGGGCGCGTGGTGATCTTCGCGGCCGGCACGGGCAACCCGTTCTTCACCACCGACACGGCAGCGGCGCTGCGCGCGGCCGAGATCCATGCGGAGATCATCCTGATGGCCAAGAACGGCGTCGACGGCGTCTTCACCGCCGATCCGGCGCTCGACCCCGACGCCAAGTTCATCCCGGAGATCACCCACCTCGAGGCGATCGAGCGCCGTCTGCGCGTGATGGATTCGACGGCACTCGCGCTCTGCATGGACAACGGCATGCCGATCAACGTCTTCAACATGGACGACGACACGAGCCTGCCGCGGATAATCTCGGGCGTGCGGGTCGGCACGCTCGTCTCGACACCCCAAGGAGAGCAGGATGGCTGAGAACCTGATCGACGAACTGCTCGCGGACGCCAGGGAGCGGATGCACAAGTCCGTCGAAGCGGCGCAGCACGAGTTCTCGACGGTCCGCACGGGCCGCGCGAGCCCGTCTCTGCTGGACCGCATCCAGATCGACTACTACGGAGCGATGACGCCGTTGAACCAGCTGGCAACCGTGTCCGCGCCGGAGGCGCGCCTTCTGAGCGTTCAGCCCTACGACAAGTCCTCGATCAAGGCGATCGAGAAGGCGATCAACGAGTCGGACGTCGGGCTCACGCCCTCCAACGACGGCAACGTCGTGCGGCTGGTGGTCCCGGAACTGACCGAAGAGCGCCGCAAGGAGCTTGTGAAGGTCGTCCGCAACCTCGCCGAGGAGGGCCGTGTCGCGATTCGCAACGTGCGCCGCGACACGATGCACCACCTGCGCGAGCTCAAGAGCGAGGGCGAAGCGTCCTCCGACGACGAGCACCGCGCCGAGGTCGAGCTCCAGAAGCTGACCGACAGCCGCGTCGGAGAGCTCGACAACGTGCTCAAGATCAAGGAAGAGGAGATCCTGGCGGTCTGATGGAGCCCGAGCGCGAGGGCGCGGACGGGAGGGCTCGGTACGTGGCGATCATCACCGACGGCAACGGCCGCTGGGCGAGCGCCCGCGGCCTGCCGGTCAACGAGGGCCACAGCGCGGGCGCCGACACCGTCAAGGCTCGGCTGCGCGACGCCGCCGAGCTGGGCGTGAAGGAGCTGACCGTCTACTCCTTCTCGACCGAGAACTGGTCGCGCCCCGCGGAGGAGGTCGCGGGGCTGATGGCGATGTTCTCGCAGCGGATCGCCGACGAAACGCCAGTGCTCGACCGCGAAGGCGTGCGGATGCGCTTCATCGGCCGCCGCGAGGGCGTCGCGCCGCAGCTCGTCGAGCAGATGGACTGGGCGGAAGGGGTGACGGCCCGCAACGAGCGGATCACGCTGTACGTGGCCTTCAACTACGGGGGGCGCGCGGAGATCATCGACGCGATCGCGCGATACGAAGGCGGCGGCGAGGAGGCCTTGCGCGCGTGCCTGTATGCCCCCGAGATGCACGACCCCGACCTGATCATCCGTACCAGCGGCGAGCGCCGGCTCTCGAACTACCTGCTCTGGCAGTCGGCCTACTCGGAGCTGGTCTTCCGAGACGAGCTGTGGCCCGACTTCACCCGCGAGGCGCTCGAGGAGTCGCTGGCGGAGTATGCGGCGCGCAGGCGGCGCTTCGGTGGCCGGTGAGGCGCCGCTGATGGCGCGCGAACGCCGCCCATCCCAGGGTGGGCCTTCAACGCCCGCGGCCCGCACCGAGCGCGGGCGCGAGCGCGCCGCGCGTTCCCGGCGCAAGCGACGCAGGCGCGAGCGCTCGGATCTCTCGGCGCGGGTGCTCGCCGCGATCCCGGCGATCGCAGTCGCCCTGTTCCTCGTGCTGGAAGGCGGGCTGATCTTCGCGATCGGCCTGCTCATCCTCGGCGCGGTCTGCATGCACGAGCTCTACGCGATGTACGAGCGGGCCTACCCGGTCCGGCTGGCGGGCTTCATCGCGCTCGCGGGCCTGCTGCTGGCGGCCCTGTACGGGTCCCAGGCACAGGTGCTCCTGGCGGCTGTGCTCGCACTTCCTGTGCTGTTCGGGCTGACGCTGCTCTCGCCCCACCCGAGCGTCGGCGGCATGGCGCTGACGTTGCTCGGCATCTACTGGATCGGCTTCGCGCTCGCCCACGCGGTGCTGCTGCGGGGCCTGCCGCACGGCGAAGCGATCGTGATCGACGTGCTCGTGGGCACCTTCCTGGGCGACACCGGCGCCTACCTCGGCGGGCGCATGTTCGGCAAACGGCCGCTCGCACCCAGGATCTCGCCGAACAAGACCGTCGAGGGGCTCGTGATCGGGATGGCCTTCGCGGTGCTCGGCGTGTGGATCGCCGGCCGCTATGAGGAATGGCTGCCCGGCACGCACGCGCTCGTGATCGGAGTGGGGGTGGCGCTCGCGGCGCCTGTCGGCGATCTCTTCGAGTCGTTCGTCAAGCGCGAGGCGAACATCAAGGACTCGGGCGGGCTGTTCGGAGCACACGGTGGCGCGCTCGACCGCCTCGACGCGGTGCTGTTCACAGCGGTCGCGGGGTATTACATCTGGGCGGCGTACGTGCACTAGGCGGCAGGATCGGCTCTTGCCGCCAGGCGCGCGCGGGTACTAGATTGAACGTCATGGCACCCGAGTACGACCACCTATGCGAGGCGCTGGACGAGGCCACGGTGCCGATCGTCGCCGAGCTGCGCGCGCGGCTCGAGGTCACCCCCTCGGAGAAGGACTGGCTCGCGATCGACACGGCGGTCGCCAAGGCCGCCGTGATCGGCGTAAAGCGCGGGGCCCACGAGCTCTCCGAGCAGGTCGAGGAGGCGATTCCCGACGACGGCGCGGTCAGCTACGACGTCGACCTCGACTGCGACGACCGCTGGGCCCAGCGCTACGGGCGCACCGCGTAACGGCGGCGGGCCGAGAGCGCCGCGTCAGGGTCAATACGCCGCTTGCAGCGGCGATTCGGCGGGGTGGCGGTCGATCTCGAACCAGATCCGCCCGTCCTCCTCTTCGCCCGTCTCGAGCTGCCAGCGGTCCGCGAGCTCGTCCAGCAGCAGCGAGGCGTATTCGTGGTGCTCGGCGTGGTCGCGGATCCGGACCTCGAGCCCGTCGAGCGCTCCCACGAGCTCGACGCGCACGACGTCCTTGGGCATCCACACGCGCACCTCGACGATCCCGCCTGGCGAGAGTTCGACGGCCTGCGTGACGACCTCGCTGCAAAGCAGAAGCACGACGTCGCGGAGGTCCGGCGAGGGGTTGTCGACCTGGCCGACGACGTGGCGCGCCGAGCGTGGTGTGTGGGGATCGAGCGGCATCACCACCGCCAGGTCGGGCCGTCGGGGGTCGTACGGCATCGACCCCTCCGGTGCCCGGTTTGGGCGTTTTTCAAGCAGTCCCGGCCGCATGTGGGTGCGACTTTGCGCAAAGGCGCGACGGCTGCCGGCCCGGCGACGCGGCTCGGCGGCTGGACCGACTCCTCGTTGACGCCGTAGGATCCATCGTCAAGCCCCGGAGGGGGGAACTGGAGATGGAGGGAACACTCGATCCAGAAGAACGGCGCCGGGGCGATCGGAGAACCTGGAACGTCCGTGAACCTCCAGAACAACTGGTGGGGCTGCAGGCAGGCGCCGAACAACAACGCCAAGTGCGACAGCGCCACGGGCACGGTGAACTACACGCCGTGGCTGACCGCCAAACCGTAGGAGCCTGAAAACAGCCGCGTACGGAGGGCCCGCCACGTGCGGGTCCTCCGCCGGCTGCTGCGGCTAGAGGCCGAGCAGCGGCTCTTCGTGGGCCAGCTGCGCGTGGCCTCTCACGGTCCGCGGCTGGGAGTCGGCCCGCTTGGCGGCCCGGCAGGCCGCCACGGCAAGTGCCGCGACGACAAGCCAGACCACCGGCAGGAAGAGGAGGATGAGAGCAAGGATCACTCTGGAGCGAAGGATGCCCTCGTCCGCTGAAGGAACCCTCAGGCGCGCCTGAAACCCAGCTAAATCCTTGCGCCCTATGATCGGGCGATGGCCCGTCGGCTGCTGATCCTGGGCTCGACCGGCTCGATCGGCCGCCAAGCGCTCGACGTCTGCGAGCGAAGCGGCGAGTTCGAGCTCGTCGGCCTCTCCGCGGAGAGCTCGTGGGAGCCGCTGCTCGAGCAGGCGCGCGCGCAGGGCGTGCCGCGGATCGCGCTCGCCGACGCCGACGCCGCGGCCCGCGCGGCCGAGGGCTGGACGGAGGGCCAGGTCCTGGCGGGCGCCGAGGGGCTCGTGCGGCTGGTCGTCGAGTCCGGCGCCGAACTGGTCCTGAACGCCCTCGTCGGGTCGGCCGGGCTCGCGCCCACGGTCGCGACGCTCGGCGAGGGGATCGACCTGGCGCTGGCCAACAAGGAGTCGCTCGTCGTCGGCGGCGAGCTCGTGATGGCGCTCGCCGAGGCGACCGGCGCGAGGATCGTCCCGGTGGACTCCGAGCACACCGCGCTTCACCAGCTGATCGCGGGCCAGCCGGCGGGGGCCGTCACGGGCCTCACGATCACCGCCAGCGGCGGGCCGTTCCGCGGCCGCACCCGCGCGGAGCTCGCCGAGGTGACCGTCGAGGAGGCGCTGGCGCACCCGACGTGGGCGATGGGCGGCAAGATCACGATCGACTCGGCGACGCTGATGAACAAGGGCCTCGAGGTGATGGAGGCCCACCACCTGTTCGGGACGCCCTACGATCACATCGAAGTCGTCGTCCATCCGCAATCCCTGATCCACGGCCTCGTCAAGCTCGCCGACGGCGCGATGCTCGCGCACATGGGCCCGCCCGACATGCGGATCGCGATCTCCTACGCGCTGCACGGCGGCGAGAGTGCCGGCCTGGAGATCGAGCCGCTCGACCTCGCGGCCATCGGGCGGCTGAGCTTCGAGCCGGTCGACCTCGACGCGTTCCCGTGCCTGCGGCTCGCGCGGGAGGCCGCCGCCGAGGGCGGCACGGCCCCGTGCGTGCTGAACGCCGCCAACGAGGTCGCCGTGCACGCCTTCCTGCAGGGCGGGCTGCGCTTCCTGGAGATCTCCGAGGTGATCGAGCGCACCCTGGACTCGCTCGGCAGCCGGCCGGTGCTCGACTTCGAGTCGCTGTACGAGGCCGACCGCCGCGCCCGCGAGCTGGCCGGCGAGGCGGTCGCCGCGCTGCGCTGAGCGCTCGCCGTGGCGCGGTCGCGTTCGCCCAACCGGCTGGAGGGCGACGCGAGCCGTGGCACACTGACCGGAGCCTCATGACCTGGTTCCTGACGATCCTCGGCATCGTGATGCTCGTGGTCCTGCACGAGCTCGGCCACTTCGCCGCCGCGAAGGCGGTCGGCATGCACGTCGAACGCTTCTCGCTGTTCTTCCCGCCGACTCTCCTCAAGGTCAAACGAGGGGAGACCGAGTACGCGATCGGCGCGATCCCGGCGGGCGGCTACGTGAAGATCGCGGGGATGAACCCCGAAGAACTCGGGGACATGGACCCGGAGGCGAGCCGGCGCGCCTACTACAACCAGCCGACCTGGAAGCGGGTCTTCGTGATCCTCGCGGGGCCGGCGGTGAACATCCTGATCGCGTTCGTGCTGTTCACGGCGATCCTGCTCGTCGGGAACGTGAACGGCGCAGCGGTGATCTCGAGGGTCAGCGGGATCGAAACGACGCGTCCCACCGTGAGCAGCATCAAGCCCGCGTCGCCGGCGCAGGGGGTCCTGAAGGCCGGGGACCGCATCGTCACCGTCGAAGGTGAACACGCGAGCTTCGAAGGAGTGCAGGAAGCGATCGGGCGGCACGGCTGCGCTGGAGCCCAGGTCCAAGGCTGCCGCGCCGCGACTCCCGTGCACCTGACGATCGAACGCGGTGGGCAGATCCGGCAGATCGCGGTCTATCCCCGCTACGACGCGAGCGAAAAGCACCCCCGGGTCGGCTTCGTGTTCGGCGCCGCGCCCAAACCCGTCGGCGTCGCGGGCGCGAGCGCGGCATCGCTCGCGGCGATGGGGGGGATCGTCGCGGAAACGCTCTCGGGGCTGGGCCGGGCGTTCACGAGCGAAAAGGCCCGCCGCCAGGTCCACAGCCTCCTCGGCATCACCGAAGTCGCCCACGAAGACATCGCCGCCGGCGCCGGCTTCGGGCTCGTGTTCCTGGGCTTCTTCTCGCTCGCGCTCGCGATCCTGAACCTGCTGCCGTTCCTGCCGCTGGACGGCGGCCACATCGCTTGGTCGCTGGCCGAGAAGGCGCGCGGCAAGCGCATCTCGCTGGGCGCGATGTACCGCTATTCCTCGGTCGGGATCATCCTGCTGCTGTTCCTCGTGATCAACGGCTTCAGCAACGACATCAGCCACCTCGGGGGCTGACGCTCACCCAGCTCTTGGTGAGCGGCCCGACGCGCTCCGCTCGCGCCGGACCGAACAGCGCTTCGAGCTCCGCGCGCGAGAGCAGCTCGATCTCCTCCCATTCGCGCGCCGCGCCGAGCCGCCAGTAGCGTTGCCGCATCGAGACGGGCAGCCAATGCGCGGCGGGCAGCAGTGAGTGCGGCTCGATCGGGAACGTCCGTGCGGGCGTCTGGACGAACCAACCGCGCCCGACGCGCTTGAGCTCCGCCGCGAAGGCCGCGCGCCGCGCCGGCGCCACGTGCTCGATCACGCTCGAGCAGTAGGAGAGGTCGAACTCGCCGTCGGCGAACGGGAGTCCGTCGCTGGCGTCGGCCTGCACGAACGGCCCCGGATAGGCGGGCTGGGGCGCGATGTCGACGCCGGTGATCTCGAGCCGTGGCTCGAGGCCGCGCAGCCCGAGTGCGCCGCAGCCGATGTCGAGCACTCGCGCGTCCGCGGGAAGGGCCGGAAAGAAGGCGTCGTGACGCCGGCGCCGCGCCCGCGCCGCGAACGGCCCGGCCAGGCGCGCAAGCGGGCCGCGCGCGGTTGCGTACACGTCAGACACGGCGCAGCGAGCATAGCCACGGTAGAGTCGGCAACGGTGTTCGACCACGTCGCGATCCGCGCCTCGGACGAGGCCGCCTCGGCGCTCTTCTACCGTACGGTGCTCGGGCCGCTCGGCATCGAACCCGACACGGAGAACGAGCGCATGGTGCGCTGGCAGGAGTTCATCGTCTCCGCGGGCCGCGAGGACCGGCCGCCGACGCGAAACGTCCACATCGGCTTCGGGGCGCCCGCCAGGGAGCTCGTCGACGCCTTCTGGCGCGCGGGCACGGATGCGGGCCACCCCGGCGACGGCGCGCCGGGGGAGCGCTCGCAGTACAGCGAGGACTACTACGGTGCGTTCCTGCGCGACCCGGACGGCAACAGCGCCGAGGCGGCCTACCACAACGACACGCGCCACGGCGGGCGCATCGACCACCTCTGGGTCGGCGTTCGCGACCTGCCGGCGGCCGAGGCCTTCTACGAGACGATCTCGCGCTACGCGGGGCTGCGTCACGGCCGTCGCTGGGAGCACGGGTTCCAGTTCCGCGGCGCCTGGGCGACGTTCTCGCTCGTCGCCGATGGCCGCCCGCCGACGGAGAACCTCCATCTGGCGTTCCCGGCGCCCGACCGTGAGACCGTGGACGAGTTCCACGCGAAGGCCGTCGCTGCGGGCTATGAGAGCAACGGCGAGCCCGGCGAGCGCCCGCAATACCACCCGGGCTACTACGCCGCGTTCGTGCTGGACCCCGACGGGAACAACATCGAGAGCGTCTTCCACGGGCAGCCCGAGGCCGCTTAAGGAGGAGGGCCCTCGGGAGGCAGGCGGCTGGGGGGCGGGCTGGTCCCAATACAATCCCCTCGTGGCCTCAGAACGCCAGATCCACGTCGGCAGCGTGCCGGTGGGCGGTGGCGCGCCCGTCGCCGTGCAGACGATGACCAAGACCGAGACGGCCAACCTGGCCGCGACGATGCGCCAGATCCGCACGGTCGCGGAGGCCGGCGCCGACATCGTGCGCGTGGCGGTGCCGCGCGAACCGGACGCCGAGGCGCTGAAGACGATCGTCATCGAGTCGCCGATCCCGGTGATCGCCGACATCCACTTCAACCACACCCTGGCGCTGAAGGCGATCGAAGCCGGCGCGCACTGCGTGCGCCTGAACCCCGGCAACATCGGCGGCCCGGAGAAGGTGGCCGAGGTGATCGCGCTGGCCAGAAAGAAGGGAACGCCCCTCCGCGTGGGGGTCAACTCGGGCTCGCTGCCCAAGCACCTGCGCCAGCTCGAGTACGACAACCCGGTCGAGGCGCTCGTCACCGCCGCCCTCGAGACGGTCGAGCTGATGGAGCGCCTGGACTTCCAGGATTTCAAGGTCTCGATGAAGTCGACCTCCGTGCCGAACACGATCGCCTCCAACCGCCTGCTCTCGGAGAAAATCCCGTATCCGCTGCACCTCGGAGTGACCGAGGCGGGCACCAAGTGGTCGGGGTCGCTGAAGTCCGCCGTCGGGCTCGGCACGTTGCTCGCCGACGGCATCGGCGACACGATCCGGATCTCGCTCTCGACCTTCCACGCCGAGGAAGAGGTCAAAGTCGCCTGGGAGATCCTCAAGGCGCTGAAGCTGCGCGAGAAGGGCCCGGTGCTGATCGCGTGCCCGACCTGCGGGCGGCTGCAGTTCGACATGGACACGGTCGTGGCCGAAGTCGAGCAGCGCCTGGAAGCCTATGAGGACCCGATCGAGGTCTCGGTGCTCGGCTGCGCGGTCAACGGCATCGGCGAGGCACGCCACGCCGACTTCGGCATAACGGGCGCCAAGGACATGGGGATGATCTACTCCAAGGGCGAGCCGCTGAAGAAGGTCCCGACGGCGCAGCTGGTCGACGAGCTCTTCAAGGAGATCGACCGCTACTACGCGGCCGGCAAGACGATCCAGCGCGACGAGGGCGAGGCGGCGGAGGCGCGCGCCTGGCTGGCCGAGAACGAGGACGCGACAGCGATGACGCCCGAGCGCATCGCCGCGATGGAGGCCGCCGCCGCGGAGAACGACGAAGCCGCGGAGCAGGTGCTCGAGGACATGCTGGCGGCGCCGGCAGACGTGGAGCCAGCCGGCGCGGCCCCGGCGAACGGCTCGGCCGGCGTCAGCCTCGACGAGCAGGCCTCGCCGGTCGCGGGCCGGCGCTTCTCGCGCGGCTGAGCGGCTTCAGCCGGCGCCCTGCGGATGCCGATACTTCCCATATGGCCAGGCTCACGAACAGGCTCAGGGGCTGGCGGCGCAGATCCGCCGAGCGCCAACGTCGCGAGATGCAGGCGCGGCGGGCGAAGACCTACGTGGCGCGCGACGGGCGCGGCCGCCTGATCTCCTCGCACTGACGCTCGCGGCGTTCGCGCCTAGACCGGCGCCGCCTCGTCCAGGAAGCCCAGCAGCATCCGCCGGAACACCCGCGGCTGCTCGAGCGGCGCGAGGTGCCCCGCCCGCGAGATCGTCGCGTGCCGGCCCTCGGGCAGGGTCTCGGCGAGCGCGGTCGCAGCCGCGATGAAGTCGGGCTTGTCGCGCGTGCCCGCGGCGCACAGCGCCGGCATGCGCAGCTCGCCGAGCCGGTCGAGCCGTTCTTCGAGCGGGTCGGAGCCGACGTCCGCGTCGGGGACGGCCTGCTGGAGCAGGAACGCCCGCCGCTGCATCGCGGCGATCCGCTCGCGTATCTCCTCGGAGGCTCCCGGCAGCGTCCAGCCGTCGACGATCACATCGACCGCGCGATCGACCTCGCCGGCTTCGAGCGCCGCCTCCTCGGCCTCCCAGATGGCGGCGAGCTCATCCGAGGGTTCGTCCTCGGCGCCGGGCGCCGGCGCCGAGATCAGCGCCAGGGCGCCGACCGCCGACGGCGCGACCGCCGCGACGCGCAATGCGATCGCCCCGCCGTAGGAGTTGCCGGCGAGCGCCACCGGCTCGCTCGTGAGGATCCGCAGCGTCTGCAGGACGTCCTCCCACGGCGACTGCGGCCCGGGCTCGAGCCCCGCCTCGCCGAAGCCCGGCAGGTCCAGTGCGATCGCGCGCCGGCCCGAGTCCGCGATCGGCGCGAGATGCTCGCGCCACATCGTGCGGTCGGCGACACCCGCGTGCAGCAGCACGACAGGGGGGCCCTCGCCGACCGCGTCGAACGGGAGGATCATCCCAGCGCGGCTCTAGCCGGCGACCGAGAAGCGCTCCGCGATGCGGCTCCAGTCCACGACGTTCCACCACGCGTCGATGTAGTCCGGGCGGCGGTTCTGGTACTTGAGGTAGTAGGCATGCTCCCAGACGTCGACGCCGAGCAGCGGCGTGGAGCCGTCGGAGATCGGCGAGTCCTGGTTGGGCGTACCCACGATCGCCAGCCCGGAGGCGTCTTTGATCAGCCAGGACCAGCCGGAGCCGAACTGTTTGATCCCGGTTTCCTTGATTTTCGCCTGGAAATCAGAGAACGAGCCGAACGTCGAGTTGATCGCGTCGCCGAGCGCGCCGGAGGGCTCGCCGCCGCCGTCGGGGCTCATGCTCTCCCAGAACAGCGAGTGGTTGTAGTGCCCTCCCGCGTTGTTTTTGACGGCGGTCTTCTTGTCGCCGAGGCTGTCGAGGTTCTGGAGCACCTCCTCGACCGGGCGGTCGGCCCACTCAGTGCCCTCCAGGGCAGCGTTGGCCTGATCGACGTAGGCCTTGTGGTGCTTGTCGTGGTGGAATTCCATCGTCGCCTTGTCGATGTGCGGTTCGAGCGCGTCGTAGGCGTAGGGCAGGGGCGGGACTGTGTAGGCCATGGGGCTCCCTTCCTCGGGGTTCCGCTCGCAAAGTGCTTGCTCTGGCGCTGTTCTATCAAAGGCACGAAGCGCGCCAGCGCGGGGCGTGCACCCTCCATATGAGCGATGCCGTCTAGGCTTGCTGGATGCAGGCAGCACGCCCACCGGTCGCCGGCGGCCGCCCCGGCCGCCCGGCAGCCGCCTCCCGGGAGGACGCGCTGGCGCTCGCCCGCGCGCGCTACATGGCGGGCGAACGCATCGACGTGCAGGCGATCGCGCGCGAGCTCGGCCTTGCGCGCGCGACGATGCACCGCTGGTTTCGTACCCGCGAGCTGCTGCTCGGCGAAGTGCTCGCGGAACTCGGCGAGGAGCGCCTCGAGATCCTGCGTCGGCGCGTCGGCGGGCATGGCGCGAAGGCGCTGCTGAACAGCTTCGACGCTTTCAATCGCGAGCTGGCGGCCGCGGAGGGGCTGCGCTCGCTGCTCGTCTCAGAGCACGAGCTGGCGCTGCGGGTGCTCACCTCGAGCACCGGCGTGGTGCAGCCGCGCATGGCCGGAGCCGTCCAGCGGATGATCGAAGACGAGCTGCGCGCGGGCTTCGAGACCCCCCTCGCACCCGACCTGCTCGCGTACGCGATCGTGCGCCTGGCGGAGGCCTTCCTCTACAACGACGCGGTCGCCGGCGCGACGGGCGACCCGGAGCGGCTGCGCCAGATCGAGGCGGCGCTGCTGGGCCTCGATCCCTCGCGCTAGCGGGATTTGAGTCTTTTCCCTTCTTGTGACTAGAATGCCCCCGGTCGCGGCCGACTGTGTTCGGCAGCCTCGTCAGGAAGGTCGCGATCCAGACCCGGGCCTACGGGTTCGAGAAGCAGCCCGTTCAGAGCAGGCCTGAGTTCACGCCAGACCCCCGGGCCGCCCCGGACCCTCCCCGGGCGGCTCGGGACTGGCGCCCCAGGGCGGCGCGGAGGGGTGGGGAGCTTCCTATACCCTCGCGGCGATGACGCGCCTCTCCGATTACCTGCTGCCGACGGAGAAGGAGGCTCCGGCCGACGCCGAGGCGATCTCCAACAAGCTGATGGTGCGCGCGGGGCTGATCCGCCAGATCGGCAGCGGGATCTGGACGTGGCTTCCCGCGGGTTGGCGCTCGCACCAGCGCGCGGCCGCGATCATCCGCGAGGAGATCGACGCGATCGGCGGGCGCGAGATGCTGATGCCCGTGCTCCAGCCCGCCGAGCTCTGGAAGCGCACGGGCCGCTACGGCATCGAGGAGCTGTTCAAGCTCCACGACCGCAAAGGCGCCGAGCTCGTCCTGGCGATGACCCACGAGGAGGCGGTCACGAGCCATGTGGCGCAGGTCGTGCGCTCCTACCGCGACCTGCCGCTGATCCTCTACCACTTCCAGGTCAAGGAGCGCGACGAGCCGCGGCCGCGCGCGGGGGTGCTGCGCACCCGCGAGTTCATCATGAAGGACTCCTACAGCTTCGACCGCGACGCGGCCGGGCTCGACGAGCGCTACGAGCTGCACGTGGGCGCCTACGACCGCATCATGGCGCGCACGGGGCTGCGCTGGTACCGCGTCGAGGCCGACGTCGGGATGATGGGCGGCACCGGCGCGCACGAGTACATGGCGCCGTGTGCCGCGGGCGAGAACGAGGTCGTGCTCGCGGAGGGGTACGCGGCGAACATCGAGGTCGCGAGCGCCGAGCCGGCGCCGGTCGCGCTGCCCGAGGCGCCCGAGACCCCGGAAACCGTCAGCACCCCGGGCCTCACGACCGTGCGCGACGTCGCTGCGCAGCTCGGCCTGCCCGAAGGGGCGCTGCTGAAGGCCTATCCCGTGATCGCGGCGCCGGCCGGCGACGGGGAGGAGCGGCTCGTGATGGTGCTCCTGCGCGGCGATCACCGCGTCAACGAGATCAAGCTCGCGACCGCGTTGCAGGCGGCGCACCGCCCGGCGCGAGCCGAGGAGATCGAGGCCGCGATCGGGCCGCCCGGCTACATCGGCCCGGTCGGCGCCGGCGAGGACTTGGAGATCGTGCTCGACGCCGCTGTCGCGCAGGGGCCGCCGGGCGCCTACGTGACGGGGGCGAACCGTCCCGATGAGCACCTGCGCGGCGTGGTGCCGGGGCGCGACTTCGCCTTTCGCGAGGCCGACGTGCGGACGGTCGAGCCCGGCGACACGATCGGCGCCGTCGCGGTCACGATCGAGCCCGCGATCGAGATCGGCAACATCTTCAAGCTCGGGACTCGCTACTCCGTGCCGCTCGGGGCGACGTATCTCGATGAGAACGGCGTCGAGCAGCCGATCTGGATGGGCTCCTACGGCATCGGCCCGGCGCGCATCGTCGCCGCCGCCGTCGAGCAGTACGCCGATGAGCACGGCATCGCCTGGCCGCGCGCGCTGGCGCCGTTCGACGTGCACCTGGTGGCGCTCGGCAAGCCCGGCAGCCCGGAGCGCGAGGCGGCCGACCGCGTCTACGAGACCTTGCTCGGCGGCGAGCTCGAGGTCATCTACGACGATCGCGACCTCGGCCCGGGAGAGAAGTTCGCCGACGCAGAGCTGCTCGGCGCGCCGCTGCGGCTGACGGTGGGGCGGCGCTCTCTGGAGTCGGGCGAGATCGAGGTGCAGCTGCGCCGCGGCCGGCGCGAGGGCGCGCCGCTGCCGATGGACGCCGAGCCCGCGCAGCTGCTCGAGGCCGTGGGCGAGCTGTGGCGGAGCCTCCCCTAGAGCGGCCCGCGGCGCCGGGCGAGGGGTCCGCGCCCGCCCGCGGGCAGGCGCGCCGGCGCGCCCCGCGGCTCACCTTCCGCCGCCTCTCGGGCCTCGACCGCTCGGGGCCGGCTCCGCCGCAGACCGAGGCCGGCGCGCCGCTGAACCCGTGGACGATCCCTAACGCGATCGGGTTCGCGCGGCTCGCCCTGATCCCCGTGTTCCTGGTGGTCGCGCTGTCCAGCGACGACGGCCAGGACGCTTTGGCGGCGGTGCTGTTCGCGGTGATCGGCTGGGGCGACTACGCGGACGGGATCGCCGCGCGCGTCACGCGCCAGTACAGCCGCCTAGGCGCGCTGATGGACCCCGTCACCGATCGCCTGCTCGTCGTCGCGGGCGTGGTGGTCTGCTGGAAGTTCGAGCTGCTGCCCCGCTGGGCCCTGGCCGTGCTGGCCGCGCGCGAGGTCGTGATGCTCCTGCTCGGCCGCTACGGGCAGAAGCGCGGCGTGGAGCTGCGCATCAACTGGCCCGGGCGTCTCGCCGTCGCGCCCGTGATGGGAGGGCTCTTCTTCCCGATGACAGGTCTCCAGAAACTGGGGGAAGTGCTCCTGTATGTCGGGCTCGGTCTCGCGCTGGCGGCGACGGCGCTCTACGTCCGCGATGGGCGCCGGCAGCTGCGCGCGCGACGCGGAGCGATCTGAGCAGACTCTCAAGCTCAGCCTGACGTTCGTGGTCTATACTGCTCGCTCCGCCGCAAGCCCTTCGCGGAAGGGCGCGGCCTCACCGCGAGAGGGAGAAACCCAGACATGGACGAGACGTTTCCCGACCTCGGCTCGCTCACGGACGTCGAACTGAAAGACGTGATCCGGCAGCTGACCGAGGAAGAGACCGAGATCTCCTACCGGCGGCGGATCCTGCACGGCAAGATCGACATCCTCCGCGCCGAGCTGGTCAACCGGTTGCGCAACAAGCACGACGACGGCGACATCGCGATCACCGGCGAGGACGTGCAGAAGCTGACCGACATCCTCGCCCAGCACCAGCCTGAGGCAGCGGAGTGAGCGATCGCCAGTGTCGGCGATGGCAGCGATAGCCAGGCGGACGGCGCGCCGCCGCGCGGCGTAGGCGGCGGGCAGTGGCGGTCCATTGCACAGAGTGCGGCTTCCTGAACAGCGAGGGAGCCAACTACTGCCAGCGTTGCGGTGCGCTGCTCGGCGGGGCGGAGCCCGGCTCGCCTGACGCGGTCACGGCGACGTACCGCATCGACGACACCGGCGAGCTGGTGCCCGTCGAGCTCGATGAGGTCACCGCGCACGGCCCCGCGCTCGTGATCCGCGCCGGCGGCGGGCGCGTCGGCGAGAGCTTCCCCGTCGACGGCGAGCGGCTGAGCATCGGGCGCCGGCCCGACTCCTCGGTGTTCCTGGACGACGTGACCGTCTCGCGCGACCACGCGCTGCTGATCCGCCGCGGCGAGGACTGGTTCCTCGACGACTGCGGGTCGCTCAACGGCACGTATGTGAACCGCGAGCGGATCGAGTCGCAGCGGCTCGAGGAGGGCGACGAGCTGCAGATCGGCAAGTACAAGCTGACCTTCCACGCGCGCTGATGGCCACGCAGGCGACACCCAGCGACGCCGAGCAGCTCGAAGCCGAGCTGGCCGCGAGCTCGCCGGAGCCCGGCGCGCGCAAGAAATCGCTGACGATCGGCGCCGTCTGCAAGGCGCTCGCCCAGGAGTTCCCCGACATCTCGATCTCGAAGATCCGCTACCTGGAGGACCAGAAGCTGCTCACGCCGCGCCGCACCCCCGGCGGCTACCGGCTCTACACACCCGGGGACGTCGCGCGGCTGCGCACGATCCTACGGATGCAGCGCGACGAGTTCCTGCCGCTGCGGGTGATCCGCCAGGAGCTCGCCGCCGGGCGCTCCGGTGAGGCCACGCTCGCCAAGGGCGCCCCGGCCGCCGGGCGCCCCCTCAACCGCGACGGCGCTGCGCGCGCCTGGCGGCCGAGCGTGAGCGTGCGGGAGGCCAGCGGCGCGCTCTACTCGCTCGACGACGTGCTCGAAGAGACCAAGGCGGAGGCGAAGCTCGTGAAGGAGCTCGAAGAGTACGGCGTCGTCAAGGGCGAGCTGCGCGGAGGGGTGCGCTACTTCGACGAGACCGAGCGCGAGATCATCGCGGCAGTCGCCGAGCTCGCCCGCTACGGCGTCGGCGGTCGCAACCTGCGCGTGTTCCGCTCCTCCGCCGACCGCGAGGCAAACCTGCTCCAGCAGATCCTCGCCCCGGCGCTGCGCTCGCGCAACCCGGAGCGGCGCAAAGAGGCGGTCGACGCGCTCGAGAACCTGGCCGCGGTCGCCACCCACCTCAAGCACCTGCTGTTGATCAGGGACCTGCGCAAGATCGTCCGGTGAGCGATCCGAGCCCGCCCGCCGGCGATCACGCACCCGTGCCGAGCGGCGAGGCGGCCCCTGAGGACGCCGCGCGGCTGCGGGCGCTGATCCGCGACATCCCGGACTTCCCCAGCGCCGGGATCGTCTTCAAGGACCTCACGCCGCTGATGGCCGACGCCGACGCGCTGCGCCTGGCGGTGCAGGCCCTGGCCGAGCTGGCGCGCCCGCTGGGCCCCCAGTTCGTGGTGGCCGCTGAGGCACGCGGCTTCCTGCTCGGACCGGCGCTCGCGCTCGAGCTCGGCGCAGGCTTCGTGCTGGCGCGAAAGCCGGGCAAGCTTCCCTTCCGGACGATCAGCGCCGAGTACCTGCTCGAGTACGGCGCCGGCCAGCTCGAGCTGCACAGCGACGCCCTCTCCCGCGGCGCGCGCGTGCTCGTCCACGACGATCTGCTCGCGACCGGCGGCACCGCGCGGGCGCTGTGCGAGCTCGTCGAGCAGCTCGGCGGAGAGGTCGTCGGGGCCGGCTTTTTGATCGAGCTGTCGTTCCTCGCCGGGCGTGAGCGCCTCGCGGGCCACGAGGTCCACGCGCTGCTCGCCTACGACTCATAGAGGGCTGCGCATAAGCTTCCCGCGATGCCGACCGCTACCGCCAGCCGCCGCATCGCCGCGCCGGCCGAGCAGCTCTGGCGCATCGTCAGCGACCCCTACCATCTGCCGCGCTGGTGGCCGCGGGTCGAGCGCGTCGAGAGCGTCGACGGCGGCGCCTTCACGGAGGTGATGCGCACCCGCAAGGGCAAAACCGTGCGCGCCGACTTCGACCTCGTGCGGGCCGACGAGCCGGCCGGCACCGTCGTGTGGGAGCAGCGCCTCGCGGGGACTCCGTTCGCCGGCGTGCTCGCGAGGTCGGAGACCGAGCTGAGGATCGACCCGCCGCCGTCGGCCGAGCGCGCGCTCGAGCCGGCGAGCGACGTCACGATCGAGCTGCGCCAGGAGATGCCCTCGCAGACCGGCGTCGTCGTCGGACGCTGGCGCGCGCCGAGCTTCGGCAACTGGCTCGTCAGGCGCGCGGCCGAGCGCACGATCGAGGAGGCCCTGAGCGGGCTGGAGCGGATCAGTGCCTGAAACCGGCGCGCCGGCGCCCGAGATGCGCTGGTGGGGGTGGGGGACCGACGCCGGCGCTCGGCCGCTGCCGGCGCACGCGCGCGCCTTCCTGCAGGAGCACGTCGGCGTCGCCCGGCGCACGCGCGAGCACGTCCGGCTCGAGCAGGTGCAGATCGAGCCCTCCCAGCTTGCCGGCGACGCCGCCGCGGCGCTCGCCGCGGTCGTCGGCGCCGACGGGGTCCGCACGGGACACGCCGAACGTGTCCTTCACGCCGCCGGCAAGGGCTATCCGGACCTCGTGCGGCTGCGCGCGGGGACGCCCGACGGCGCTCCGGACGCGGTCGTGCACCCGCGCGATCACGAGCAGGTCGCCGCGCTGCTCGCGCGCTGCGCCGAGCTCTCGCTCGCGGTCGTGCCGTTCGGCGGAGGCACGAGCGTCGTCGGCGGCGTGGCGCCGCTGCGCGGCTCGCACCGGGCGGTCGTCGCGCTCGAGATGCGCGGCCTCGCGGGGCTGCGCTCGCTCGACGACGAGTCGGCGACCGTGACCGTCGGCGCGGGGATGCGCGCGCCGGCGCTCGAGCGGCTGCTCGCGGGCCGCGGCCTGACGCTGGGGCACTACCCGCAGTCATACGAGTTCGTCTCGCTCGGTGGCTGCGCCGCCACGCGCTCGGCGGGGCAGGCCTCGACGGGCTACGGCGCGATCGAGAAGATGATCCTCGGGATGCGCCTCGCCGCGCCGGCCGGCGAGATCGCGCTTGCGCCGCTGCCCGCGAGCGCCGCCGGTCCGGGTCTGCGGGGTCTGCTGGTCGGCTCGGAGGGCACGCTCGGCGTGATCACCGAGCTGGCGATGCGTGTGCGCAGGGCGCCGGCGGCGTCGGCGTACGAGGGCGTCTTCTTCGCGGACTTCGCCACCGGCTGCGCGGCGCTGCGCGCGCTCGCGCGGGCGCGCGCGCTGCCCGACGTCGCCCGGCTCTCCGACGAGGCCGAGACACGGATGTCGATGGTGCTGGCCGGCGACGGCGGCTTGAAGGGCCGGCTCGGCCGCGCCTACCTTGGGGCGCGCGGCTACGCCGGCGGGTGCCTGGCGATCCTCGGCTTCGAGGGCGAGCAGCACGAGGTCGCGGCGCGGCGCCGCCGCGCGCTGCGGCTGGTGCGTGAGGCGGGCGGGCTGGCGGTCGGCTCATCGCCCGGCAAGGCATGGCGGCACGGGCGCTTCGCCGCCCCGTACCTGCGCGACGAGCTGCTCGGCCTCGGGGTGATGGTCGAGACGCTCGAGACCGCGACGCAGTGGTCGAACCTGCTGCGCCTGCGTGAGGCGGTCGGCGGCGCGATCGCCGGCGCGCTCGCCGCGCAGGGGACGCCGGGCCTCGTGATGTGCCACGTCTCGCACGTCTATGAGACCGGCGCATCGCTGTACTTCACGCTCCTGGCAAGCCAGCGCGAGGGCGAGGAGATCCAGCAATGGCAGGCCGTCAAGCGCGCCGCGGGCGACGCGATCACGGCGGGCGGAGGCACGATCACGCACCACCACGCGGTCGGCGTCGACCACGCGCCGTGGATGGAGCGCGAGATCGGTGCCCTGGGCGTCGATGCTCTCGCGGCGGTCAAGCAGCGGCTGGACCCGGCCGGGATCATGAACCCCGGCAAGCTGCTGGCGCTCTAGCCGCTCAGGTTCAGCGCGCCGCGCAGCACGATCGGGCCGGGGCGGGAAGGGCGCGTGCTGGTCTCGCGCGTGAGGAGGATTTCCCGGTAGCTCGCGGCGTTGCCCGGCAGCAGCGCGGCCCCCGCGAGCTTGTGGCTCGGGCCGACCGCCGGTGCTTTGCTGAGCGCCAGCGCGCTGGTCGGCGAGTTGTAGAGCCAGATCGCGTAGAACGTTCTCCCGCTCGTCTGAGCCAGGTGTTCGGCCTGGATGAAGAACGCCCGCTTGCTGCCTTCGGAGAGGATCTGGACCGTGCCCATCGCGGGGCTGGCCGGGCTCGGCGGGTGCAGCGTCACGCGGCCTTCGACTTTCGCCTGCGTCCCCGAGGCGGTCGTGGTCGTGCCCGTTTTCCGGTGCGAGGAGCTGCCGCCTTTGGAGACGAACACAACGACGACCACGACCACCGCCACGATCGCCGCGAGCAGCAGCGCGCCTCCGACGCGCGAGCTCGGCCGTGGGTGCTCGCGGGCGGGCCCGGCGTTTGCCGGCTCCTCCGCGGACGCCGGTGCCGCCGGCTCGCCGCCGGGGATCTCCGGCAGCGCGCCCGGCGCCAGCGTCTCGAGCTGGGCAGCCAGCGAGCGCGCCCACGCGGCCGCGGCGGGCGAGCTCGACAGCAGCGTGCGGGTGCGAAGCCGCGCGCCCGCGTCCGACTGCCGGCCGAGCAGGTACTCGCCGATCTGCTCGCGCTCGGCGGCGTCGAGGCCGCGGGCCTGGGCCGGAGCGAGTACGGCCAGCGCCGCGTGCGCGCGGTCGTGGACGGCCTGCGGCGAGATCTTCAAGAGCTGCGCGAGGTCCTCGTAGCCTTTGCGCTGGCGCAGCACCAATGACAGCGCAGCGCGCTGGTCGGGAGGGAGCTCGTCGATGCTGCTCATGTGCGATCCGTGGGCGTCCGGCAGGGCGCCGAGACGGCCGCCGGGGAAGACCGTAGGCTATCGTGGCGGCCCGATGCCCACGCCGGGAGCCGAGGAGATGAGCGAGGGGATCACCGGCTTCGATCGTCTTTACGGTCTCGAGCTGCTGAGCGTCTCAGACACCGAGGTCACCGCCAGGGTCCGCGTCCGCGAGGAGCTCAAGCAGCCCGCCGGGTTGCTGCACGGCGGCGTCTACGCGTCGATCGCCGAGTCGATGGCTTCCGTCGCGACATACCTCGCCGTCGCCGCCCAGGGCGAAGCGGCAATGGGCCTGTCGAACAGCACCAGCTTCCTGCGCCCGGTCACCGAGGGCACCGTCAACGCGCGCGCGACGCGGCTGCATCGCGGCCGCACGACCTGGGTGTGGGACGTGCTGTTCACCGACGACGCCGGTCGCAACTGCGCCGTGACGCGCATGACGATCGCCGTGCGCCCCGCCCGCGGCGCGTGAGCGGCGCGGCGCCGTCCGGCGCTAGCTGGCCGGGCGCGCCGTCGCGGGCCGTTGCGAGGGCAGCGGCGTCGAGCCGAAGCCGGTGTCGGGCAGCGGCGCCGGCAGGGCTTCGCCGGGGCTCTGCGGCCGGTTGATCGCGACGATCGCCTGCGCCGCGGACGCTGCCAGGCGCGCGTCGCGCGCGAAGATGCTCACGACCACGCCGCCGGTCGGGATCGTCACGGTGCGTCCCGCCTCGGCGAGCTTCACGGGCACGCCGCGCAGCCGCGCGTCCGACGACGGCGCCCGCCCCCCCGCCAGGAAGCTGTTGTCCGGGTTCGTGACGATCTGCAGCGGCGGCGTGCACGTGCCCTGGCCCCCCTGCAGGCAGTTGCCGTACTGGACGGTGAAGGCGCCGCTGGGGTCCGGCGCCACTTCGGTGATCTGCATCTGCTGGAAGGAGCCGCCGGCCCAGTAGACGGGGAACGGGGCGACGATCATCGTCTCGAGCTCGTTGTGCGGGATCGGCTTGGCCTGGACGGTGTCCCCGCAGCCGGCGAGCGCGAGACCGGCGGCCAGCGCGGCGAGCGCGGCGAGCAGACCGGCGCGGGCGGCGCCGCGGGCGGGGGAGGGGCTCGAGGCTCTCGGCATCAGCCGCGGTAGGCGTTCGTGATCGGCACGCGGCGGTCGCGGCCGAACGCACGCGTGCTGATCTTGATCCCCGGGGGCGCCTGGCGGCGCTTGTACTCGGCGAGGTCGACGAGCCGGATCACGCGGTCGACGTCGGATTCCGGCAGGCCCTGCGCGATCAGCTGCTCGCGGCTGCGGTCGAGCTCGACGTAGCCCTCGAGGATCACGTCGAGCAGCCCGTAGACCGGGAGCGAGTCCTCGTCGCGCTGGTCGGGCCGCAGCTCCGCCGAGGGCGCTCGCGCGATGATCGAAGGCGGGATCGGCGCGGCCGCGCGCGGCGGCTCGCCCGTGCGGGCCTCAGCGCCGGCGGGCGAGTTGCGCCACTCGCAGAGGCGGTAGACGAGCGTCTTCGGGACATCCTTGATCACGGCGAAGCCGCCGGCGAGGTCGCCGTACAGGGTCGTGTAGCCGACCGACATCTCGGACTTGTTGCCGGTCGCGAGCACCAGCCAGCCGAACTTGTTGGAGAGCCCCATCAGCAGGTTCCCGCGAATCCGCGCCTGCAGGTTCTCCTCGGTGATGTCGTGCGGGCGCCCGGCGAACGGCCCGGCGAGCGTCGCTTCGTATCCGTCCATGATCGAGGCGATCGGCAGCTCGATCGCCTCGATGCCCAGCGCCGCCGCGAGGGCCCGCGCGTCGTCCTGGGTGGACTGCGAGGAGTAGGGGGAGGGCATGATCGTCGCGCTCACCCGCTCGGCCCCGAGCGCGTCGGCGGCGATGCAGGCGACGAGCGCCGAGTCGATGCCGCCTGAGAGGCCGAGCACGACGTGGCGGAAGCCGTTCTTCTCCACGTAGTCGCGGAGCCCGAGCGAGAGCGCCGCGTGGACCTCCGCCTCGACCGGCTCGAGCAGGGGCGCGATCGTGTGCTCGCCCGCCGCGGCGCGCGGGCTCACGGCCTGCCCGCCGTGCTCGCGCGCGGGCTGCCCGCCGGGACGGGTGTCTCCGAGACGGCGCACGGCGCCGGCCGAACGGCGCGCGGCGGGGCGCTGGCTGGGGTCGCGCAAGCGCGCCGCGGAGGCGGCGGCGAGGTCCACGTCGCAGACGAGCAGCTCCTCGCGGAACTGCGCGGCGCGGGCGACGGTCTCGCCGCGGTGGTCGATCACGACCGAGTGGCCGTCGAAGACGAGCTCGTCCTGGCCGCCGACGAGCCCGCAGAACGCGACGTACGCGATGTTCTCGCTGGCGCGCTGCGCGAGCATCCGTTCCCGCTCGAGTCCCTTGCCGGCGTGGTACGGGGAGGCCGAGATGTTGACGATCAGCGTCGCCCCCGCGTAGGCCTCTTCGCTGGCGGGCGGGCCGGGCTCCCAGATGTCCTCGCAGACCGTCAGCCCGAGCGTGTGGCCCTCGAGGCCGACGATCGCGCCGCCCGGCCCGGACTGGAAGTAGCGCTGCTCGTCGAAGACGCCGTAGTTGGGCAGGTAGACCTTGCGGTAGATCGCGTGCACGCCGCCCTGCGAGAGCACGGCGGCGGCGTTGAAGACGTCCTCGGCGCGCTCGGGATAGCCGACCACGGCGACGATGTCGCGGACGCCTGCGGCGAGCTGCTCGAGTGCCCGGCCCGCGTCGGCGAGGAAGTGCTCCTTGAGCAGCAGGTCCTCGGGTGGATAGCCGGTCAGCGCCAGCTCCGGGAACAGCACGAGCTCCGCGGCGGCCGCCCGCGCGTCCTCGATGCCGGCGGCGATCTTGCGCGCGTTGCCGGCGATGTCGCCGACCGTCGCGTTCATCTGGCAGAGCGCGAGGCGCAACTAGGCGTCCTTCAACCGCCGCGGATCTCGCTCGTCTGCTCGCCTCACGGGCGTATCCTCGCAGCAAGCCCGCCGTCCCCCCGCACGGGGCCGCGGGCCGGTGCCGGAGCGCTCAGCCCGCGCTTGCCGGCTTCGGCGCGGAGCTGCGGCGGCTGTCCGCCTGCGCGCGCTTCTTGGCCGCCGCTTTGCGCTTGCCGCGGGCTCCGGCCGGGGCAAGCCCCGCCGCCCGGTACAGCGAGGCGATCGCCCATTTGAGGTCGTCGGCGATCGCGTCGAGGTCGGGGAGCGCGTCGTAGTCGCCGAGCAGCCCGAAACCGAGGTGGCCGTTGTAGCTCATGACCGCGATGCCGAGCGCCTGCCGGGCGGCGAGCGGCACGACCGGGTAGAGGTTGCGCAGCTCGCGCCCCAGCAGGTAGAGCGGGAACTGCGGCCCCGGCACGTTCGTGACCACGAGGTTGAAGAACTGCTGGCGGGCCTGCAGCCGCGCGGCCTGGCTAAGGATCGTCGGCGGCGCGAAGCCCGCGAGGTTGGTCAGCACCTGCGCGCCCACGGCCTGCCCCGATTTCTTCAGATCCTCCATCGAGCTCGCCACGGTCGCGAGCGCCTCCGGCGGCGAGGTGATCCCCACCGGCAGCGGCGCCCACATCGCCGCGACCTGGTTGCCGAGGGCGCCGCGCTGCTCCTTGCTGCGCACCGACACAGGCACCATCGCCTTCAGCACGAGCCCCTCGGTGTCCTCGCCCTGGCGGCGCAGGTAACGGCCGAGCGCGAGCGTGACCGAGGTCAGGACCGCGTCGTTCAGCGTTCCGCCGAGCGAGTCCTTGATCGCCTTGAAGCGACCGAGGTCGGCGTCGACGAACGTGTAGCGGCGATGCGGGCCGATCTCGACGTTGAACGGGCTCGGCGGCGCCGGCGAGCGGACGCCGGCCAGCGTCGTCGCGCCGACGTTGACGAGCCCGTCGCGGACCTGCGAGACCGCGCGCCGCGGCGCGCGCAGCAGCGCGCGGGCTCCGCGCACCATCTCGTTCGGAACCGTGCCGCGTTCGATCAGCGCCTCGCCGAGCAGCTTCGCCCGCCCCGGGAGCGGCTCGGCGCTCCACGGCTCGGCTCCGGGCACGGGCGCAGGCTCGCGCGCCGTGTCGAACAGCACGGTCGTGATGTCGACCCCGGAGATGCCGTCCACGAGCGCGTGGTGGGTCTTCGCGATCAGCGCGAAGCGGTTGCCCGACAGGTTCTGCACCAGCCAGATCTCCCACAGCGGCTTGGAGCGGTCCAGGCGCTGGGAGAACAGCCGCCCGGCGAGCCGCTTGAGCGCCGCGTCGTCGGCGGGCTTGGGCAGCGCGGTGTGGCGGATGTGGTAGTAGGGGTTGAAGTGCGGGTCGTCGGTCCAGACGGGGCGGCCCTGGCCGAACGGGACATGCGCGAGGCGCTGGCGGTAGCGCGGCACCAGGTGCAGGCGCGAGAGCACGTGCGCTACGAGCTCCTCGTGCGTGGGCGCGCTGCCTTCGAAGACCATCACGGACGCGACGTGCATGTGCGCGGTCGAGTGGTCCTCGAGGTGAAGGAACGTCGTGTCCAGCGCGGTCAGCCGGTCCGGGTTGGCCATGCCCCGCGATTGTCGCTGATTCGGCGCGTGACGGCAACGAGCCTGCGAAGACCGGGCGGCTGCCCGGCGGCAGCGGGGCTCTGACACCGTCGTGCGATCGCTCCCCCGGCCGGAGCGTCTGCAAGAAACCCCTGCAAACGGGCCGTTTCGCGGCGTGTAAAACCGGCCGCTGTGTGACCGTGATCACAGAAGACGCCTGCTTCTCCACATAGCATCCCCGAACAACTGTTCGACTCGCCGAGTCGCTCCCGTGGATGGGGGCGATCGGGGGAACCACTGCCGGCCCGCCGTGAGCTGAGGCCGGAAGGGGCGAATTCGGCGCCGACGCGCCGGTAACGCCCGGAGGACGCGCGTCCCGTTCGCGCGCCGCCGGTCGTGAGCCCGACAGCTAACCCCGTAGGCGGACCTGCAAGGAGGTTCCAAAATCCCATCGTTCGTCCCCGCGACGCCCCCTGCCCCTGCGCCCATGCTGGCGCCGGTGGGCGTCTCCTCCGCGGCGCAGCCGGTGTTTCCCGCGCCGCTCCCGACCTCGCTGAAGGTGCGCCGCGAGCAGCTGAACGTGCTCGACGGCCACCCCGGCTCCGTCGCCGGCACGCTGCTCGAAGCGAGCCACACCGGCAAGCCCGGCCGCGTCGTGACGCTGCAGGCGCTGATCGGCCGCGGCTGGCACACGATCGCGCTCGGGCGCACCGGCAAGCGCGGCCGCTTCCGGATCGCGTTCCGCCCGCACCGGCTGGGCAGCAGGCTCCTGCGCCTGCACTTCGCGGGCGACGCGACCGCACGCTCGGCGCGCCGCCGCCTCGGCCGCCTGAACGTCTACCGGCTCGCCGTCGCCTCGTGGTATGGCGGCGGCGGCGGCCTCGCCTGCGGAGGCGAGCTGACGAGCTCCACGCTGGGCGTCGCGAACAAGACGCTCCCGTGCGGAACGCTCGTCACGCTCCACTACGACGGCCACACGATCCGGGTTCCGGTCGTCGACCGCGGCCCCTACGTCGCCGGTCGCGAATTCGACCTCACCGAAGCCACCAAGCGAGCGCTCGGCTTCGGCGACACGGGCGAGGTGTGGAGCACCAGCTGACCGTCTGAGCCCGTCGCGCCTATGCTGGCCCAATGGTGCGATCCGAGCGGCGGCGCAGGCGAGGTGCACGCAGCGCGCTCGTCAGGGCGCGGCCTGCCGGCGCGCTCGGTGCCGGCTCCGCCGGGGCCGTCGCGTTCGGCGCGCTGGCAGGCGGCGCGGCGGCGCTCGGAGCCGTCGCGGTCGGGCGCATGGCGATCGGACGGCTCGCCGTCGGACGGCTGGCGCTCGGGCGCGTTCGGGGCGGGAACGTCGAGTTCGAGCAGCTCGAAGTCGGGCGCCTGAAGGTCGGCACGCTCACCGTGGAGCGCCTGGTGCGCGGTGACGCTGCCGACTGGCCGCGCAGCCAGTAACATCGGCTGAGCGTTCGGCGAAACGATCTCGGAGGGTCCCGATGGCAACGGTCGGCAGCGACATCCGCAGCGTGGAAATCACCGACGAGGAGCTGTGGGAGGACGGCCCTCCGCACGAGACTTTCAAGCGCATGCGAGCCGAATGCCCGGTGCACTGGACCGAGCGAATCCCGGAGTTCCCCAAGGAGCCCGGGTTCTGGTCGGTCACGACCGCGGACGACGTCCACGAGGTCAGCCGCGACTGGCAGACCTACTCCTCCGAACGCGGCGGCATCACCGCGGCCGGCGTGCTGCCGCTCGAGCTCTCCCAGGCGATGTTCATCGGCATGGACCCGCCCAAGCACGACCGCGTCAAGGCGCTCTTCCAGCGCGGCTTCACGCCCAAGCGGATCGCCGACCACGAGGAGCGCATCCGGGCGATCGTGCTCGAGGTGCTCGACCGCCTCGACGGCAGGGAGACCTGCGACCTCGTCAACGAGGTCGCCCAGCCGGTGGTCGCGCGCGTGATCGGCAGCTTCATGGGGATCAGCCCCGAGGAAGACGCGATCTGGGCCGAGCTGATGAACGCGACGCTCGGGGGCGGCGACGAGGACCTCAACCCCGAAGGGCTCGACGCGATCATGGGGAAGCTCGTGCCCGAGATCTTCGAGCGCTGCAACCGGCTGATCGCGGAGCGCCGCGAGTCCCCGACCGACGACCTGACGAGCGTGCTCGCGCACGCCGAGGTGGACGGCGGGAAACTCGAGGAGCACGAGATCGTGATGGGCTTCTTCCTGCTGATGGCCGCCGGCAACGACTCGACGAAGGCGACCTACTGCAGCGGCATGCGGGCGATCATGGAAGACCCCGAGCAGCGCGCGCTGCTGCTCGAGGATCCCTCGCTGGTCGCGGACGCGGTCGAGGAGTCGCTGCGGATGTTCCCCGCGTTCGCGCACTTCCGCCGCACGGCGAGCGCCGACACCGAGCTCCACGGCCAGCCCATCAAGGAGGGCGAGAAGGTCGTGATGTGGTACGTGTCCTCGAACCGCGACGAGAGCCGCTACGAGAGCCCCGACCGCTTCGATCTGCGTCGCAAAGCCGAGCATCAGGCGTTCGGCGCCGGCGGGCGCCACTTCTGCCTCGGCACTGCGCTCGCGCGCCTGGAGCTGCGGATCCTGATCGAGGAGACGCTGCGGCGCTACCCGGAGATCGCGCTCGACGGGCATCCCGAGTTCGTCGAATCGCCGTTCATCAACCAGCTCAAGACGCTGCCGGTCCGGCTCGCGGGTTGAGACGCGGGGGGCGATGAGCCGCCCCGGCCCGGAGCTCGAGACGGCGCGGCTGCTGCTGCGGCGCTGGCGCGAGGAGGATCTCGCGCCGATGGCCGCGATCAACGCCGACCGCGAGGTCATGGAGCACTTCCCCGCGAGCATGTCGCGCGCGGAGGTCGCGCTGCTGATCGCCCGCCTCGAGGCTGGCTTCGAGCGCGACGGCTACGGCTTCTGGGCGGTCGAGCTGCGCGAGCAGGGCACGCTCGCCGGCTTCGTCGGGATCTCGCCGGTGCCGGAGGACATCCCGCTCGCGCCGAGCGTCGAGGTCGGATGGCGGCTCGCCCGCGCGCACTGGGGGAAGGGCATCGCGCGCGAGGCCGCGCAAGCCTCGCTCGACCACGGCTTCGGCGCGCTCGGGCTCGAGGAGATCGTCGCCTACACCAGCGTGGAGAACCGCCGCTCGCGACGGCTGATGGAGCGGCTGGGAATGCGCCACGACCCCGCTGCGGACTTCGACCATCCGCGCGTGCCCACGGGCAGCCCGCTCGCGCGGCACGTCGTCTACCGGATCGCGCGTGAAGGCCGAAGGGCTTAGCCGCCCGCGCGGGCTCCCGGCCGGGACGCGGCGAGCGCTCCGGCGCGAGGGCCGGAGCGCTTCGCGAGGTCTGCCGGTATCAGCCGGCCGGACCGCCGCCGCCTTCGGCGCCCGGGCCGCAGAGCACCCTGATCACTTCACCGGTGCCGGCGTGGCCCGGGTTCGGACCGTAGCCCGGATCGGTCGCGATCAGCACGACCGAGGTGATGTTGCCGGAGATCGCGCGGCCCTTCTTCGTGATCGAGCTCGAGGCGAGCGCTTCGATGAAGGGCGGCAGCGGGGCTTCCGGCGGTTCGGAGCTGTTGCCGGGGTCGCTCGTCCAGGTGCCGCCGCAGGTCCCGTTGACTTCGTTGGCGAAGCCCTTGAACGACGCGGGCGCGGGACCTTCTTCGAGCGTGTTGAGCTTCCACCATTTCGCGCCCCAGAACGTCACGTGCGCCCCGGCTGCGGCGTTGCCGCTGCCGATCACGAAGCTTTCCGATGCGGCGGCCGGTGAAGCGAGCGCGAGCGCCGCGCCGCCGGTGACGGCCGTGAGTGCGATCGCCTGCATCAGGCGGGCGGTCCGCCGGCGCAGGCGCGTTGGGCAGGTAGTGAGCATCCTTGTGACCCCCATTCGTTCGTTCCTTGAGCAGCGAACGGTAGCCGCGTGCGCAAGGCGCGCAATAGGACGTTCGGCCACGTCGCTGGACGCTCGCGCGCGGCGCCCCGGGGCGTCCAGAGGCTCCCCGCGGACACTGGGTTCTCGCTGCCGCGCCGCCGCGTGAACGGCGGGGTTGACAGCGATGCGAACATGTGTTCGCATGGCACCGAGGCCCTGGCGACCGGCGGCGGAGCTCGAGAAGGCCCTGGAGAGGGGGGACGTGCGCCACGCGGTGGCGCTCGCGGAGGAACTGCGCCTGGAGCGCGGGCGGCCGATCGAGCTCGGGACCGCCGCGCGCTTCCTGCCCCTGATCGCGGCGGCGAGCCCGGGCGAGTACGACGCCTACGCGCTGCGCTGGCTCGCGCGCTGGGTGGCCGAGACGGGCACGGCCACGATCGAGCAGGCGGCCGAGGTGGCCGCCTCGCTCGCCGACCTGCCGGTCGAGCCGCGCATGATGGCGTCGATCACCGCGGCGCTGTGATGCGCCGCCCGGCGCGCCTATCGTGACGAGACATGTGCGGTCGCTACACGAACACGGTGGGCCCGGAAGAGCTCAACGACCGCTTCAGGGTGCCGATCGCGGGTGCCGAGGGGACCGGTCGTTACAACGTCGCGCCGACCGAGCAGGTGCTCGCGGTGGTCGCGAACGGAGACCCGCCGGCCCGCCACGCCGAGCTCATGCGCTGGGGGCTCGTGCCGTCCTGGGCGACGGAGATCACCGGACCGCTGATGATCAACGCGAGGATGGAGAGCGTGATGGAGAAGCCGGCCTACCGGCGGCTGATCCCGCGCGGGGACAGGCGCGCCCTGCAGGTCGCCGACGGCTACTACGAGTGGCTCAAACCAGAGCGCCGCGACCAGCCGCGCCAGCCCTTCTACTTCCAGGTGGACGGCGGCGTGCCGTTCGCGTTCGCCGCCCTCTGGACCCCCGCGAAGGTGGAGGGGGACTGGCTGCACAGCATCACGCTGCTGACGTGCGACGCCGCCCCCAACCGCGTCGCGGCGGCGATCCACGACCGCATGCCGGTGATCCTCGCCGACGACGATGCGCAGACCGCGTGGCTCGATCCCTCCGTCGGCGCAGAGGAAGCGCTCGCGCTGTGCGGTCCGCTGCCCGCCGAGCGCCTGTCGGCGCGTCCCGCGAACCCGACCGTGAACAACGTCCACACGGCCGTGGAAGGACCTGAGCTGCTCGCCCGGCCGGCCTAGGCGCCGGCGATCCAGCGGCGCGGGTTCTCGACGAAGATCGTGTTGAACACCTCGTCGTCCATCACGCCCTGCTCGCGCAGCCACGGCACGACCTCCTCGAAGACCAGCGTCATCGACCAGTTGCGGATCGCGCCGTCGGCCTCGAACGCCTCTGCGGCCTCCGGCGGGAACCAGTCGATCGAGGCGCAGAAGTCCTGCGAGATGATCAGCCGCTCGGCGTGTCCGCGGCGCAGCAGCTCGGCGGCGGTCGCGTTGCGCTTGTCGATCGGCAGGTACATCTCGAGGCCGTAACGGTCCAGGCCGACGTACACGCCCCGCTCGAGCAGCCCCTCGATGTAGCCCACGTCCTCGGTGTCGCCGCAGTGGGCGATCTGGACGCGCTCGGGCGGAACGCCCTCCTGCTCGAAGATCTCGACCTGCCGCGGGCCCGTCCCCACGGCGGGCATCGAGTGGGCCATGATCGGCGCGCCCGTCTGGTTGCTCGCGCGCGCGCAGGCCCGGTGGATCTTCTCGACGTGCTCGGTGACACCGGCGGCGTCGGCCGCGCACTTGAGGAAGGCGGCCCGGATCTCGGTTCCCTGCACGCCGCTTTCGATGTCCTCCACGAAGTGGTCCGCCATCACATCGACATCGCGGTTCTCGAAGTAGTGGGGGAGGTAGTCGTAGCTGTAGATGCCGGTGCACGCGACGATGCGCACCCCGCTCTCCTCAGCCACGCGCTTCATGAACCGGACATCGCGCCCGCCGAACATCGCGGTCGGGTCGAAGATCGTTCGCACGCCGTGCTCGGCCGCGGCGCGCACCGCCACGAGCGCAGCTTCGAGCTCGAGCTGCTCGTCGTAGCGGCCGGGCCACTGCTCGGCGACCGCCTCGTCACGGAAACGCACGTGCTCGTGCGCGAGCACGATCCCCAGCTCCCCGGCGTCGACCGGTCCCTGCACCGTCTGCACCTGCGCCACCGCTGCCTCCCGTTCCTCAGTGTGTCGTTCCGGCTCTCTCGTGCTCTCCCGCCGCGCCGAGGACTCTCAGCGCAGCGGCGCTCCCCACTCGGTTTCCTCGCGCAGCTGCTTCTTGAGCAGCTTGCCGCCGGGGTTGCGCGGCAGCGGCTCGCTGCGCGTGGCGAGGTACTGGGGCACCTTGAAGTCGGCGAGGTGCTCGCGGCAGTACTCGATCACCGCCGGGACGTCGAGCTCGCCGCCCGCCGGCACGATCACGGCACCGACCTTCTCGCCCATCATCTCGTCGGGCACCGCGACGACCGCGGCCTCGCCCACACCCGGGGCACCGGCGAGCGCGTTTTCCACCTCGATCGAGTACACGTTCTCGCCGCCGCGGTTGATCATGTCCTTCTTGCGGTCGACGATGTAGAGCAGGCCGTCGGCGTCGACCCGTGCGAGATCGCCCGTGTGAAGCCAGCCTTCCACGAACGTCTCGGCGCTCGCCTCGGGCTTGTTCCAGTAGCCCTCGACGACGTTCGGGCCGCGCACGAGCAGCTCGCCCACGCCGGTCTCGCCATCCGGCTCGTCGACCGCGAGGTCGACAACCGGCATCGCGAAGCCGACCGAGTCGGCGTGCTGTTCGGCCTCCTCGTCGGGAAGGAAGGAGGTGAGCGACGAGGTCTCGGTGAGGCCGAACCCGTTGCCGACACGGGCGTTCGGGAACGCCTGCTTGATCGCGTGCACGAGACTCTCTGAGATCGGCGCCCCGCCGTAGGAGATCCAGCGCACGTGGCTGACGTCCAGCTCCGCGAAGCGCGGGTTGTTCAGCACGGCGTGGTAGATCGCCGGGACGGAGACGAGCTGGTTGACCCCGTGCTCGCCGACGGCGGTGAAGAACCCGTCGAAGTCCAGCGGCCCGGAGAGGATCTCGACGCGCCCGCCGAGCTGCAGCAGCGGGATCAGCTGGCTGTTGCAGCCGGTGACGTGGAACAGCGGCACCGAGACGAGCGTCGAGATCTCGGGGCCTTCCGAGCGGTCGATCGGGTTGGCGCGGAGCGCGTTCTCGCTGTTGGTCATGAAGTTCCGGTGCGAGGTCATCGCGCCCTTCGGGAAGCCGGTCGTGCCGCTCGTGTAGAAGATCGCGGCGAGGTCGTCAGGGGAGAGACGCTCGGGCTCGACAGCCTGGGCGCCGATCAGCGTCTGGCCCGGCTCGAACGTGAACTTGGCGCCGGAGTCCTGCACGACGTAGGCGACCTCCTCGTCGGTGAAGCGGGTGTTCACAGGCACGACGACGCCGCCGAGCATCTGCGTGCCGAAGAACGCCAGTACCCAGTCGATGCCGTTGGCAAGCCGGATCGCGACGCGATCGCCGCGATGCACGCCGTCCCTGCGCAGCGCCCCCGCCACGCGCGCGGCGCGCTCCCACAGCTCTCCGTAGCTGAGCGATTCGCCGCCGACCTCGAGCACCGCGGTCGCGGCCGGATCCCGTTCGACGCTCGCTTCGAGCATCGCCACGAGCGAGTCGGGCAGGCCGACGTAGCGCGCGACGCCGTCCTCGTCTCGCTCGACGCCCGACTCGTCGAATGGGTTGCGGCCGCGTGGCAGTGGCTCGGGCAATTCGCTCTCCCTCTCTTGGCTGCGATCCGGGCTCGCCGAGCCCGCCCGCCGTGCTCCCTCGAGCCAGAGCCTACGCCGAGCGGCGCCGGCATGGCGCGTCGCTTAGTAACACTAGTGTAAGTTAGCTCTCCGGGCGGCTGCAGTGGCCGCCGAGGCGACAGGAGGGAGACATCGATGGGCACCGTCGACGTGGCGACGCTCGACATCACGATGACCAACGCCGCGGTCAGGGAGCTGCTCGCGGTCACGGAGAACCCGCGCCACCGTTATCTGCTCGAAGCCTACGACCGCCACCGCAACCTCGAGCACGCAGGACGCTGGGAGGAGATCTTCGCTCCCGAGATGACGGTCGAAAACCCGGTGTACCGCTTTCACATGGTGGGCGCGCCGCCGCTGACGCTCGAAGGGCGCGAGCAGGTCGAAGCCGTCTACCGGCTCTGGGCCGTGACCGACCAGTCGATCTTCTACGCCGAGGAGGAGACGCTTGCGGTGGGCGACCGGATGGTCGTGAGCACGATGGTCGGCTACCAGCAGACGCAGGGCGCGGCGCTGGCGGCGGCCGGCGTCGAGGCCGACCCCGAGGCGATGTACCTGCAGCGCGGCCGCGTCGCGATGATCTGGCCCTACGACGAGCGCTGCCGCTTGGTCGGCGAGAACGTGTGGGAGTACGAGGAGGGCGACCACGCGCTGATCAGGCTCGCGGCCGACGAGGTGCTGAGCACGGAGCGCGCCGCGGAGCTGCTCGCGCCGCTGATCAGGCCACTGCCGCCGTTCGACGAGCGCACGATGGCCGGCTAGCTGCCGGCCTGCGCAGTCGCGAGGTCCGGGCCCGGGCGACGCGGGTCGATCAGGATCTTCGCGTGGCGCTCCGGGTCGCTCAGCGCAGCGAACGCGCCGGGGACCCCCTCGAGCCCGACGGTCCCCGTGACCAGAGGGCTCGCGTCCACCTTGCCGTCGGCGAGCATGTGCAGGACGTCGCGGAACTCGAGCGGCGTGTAGCCGACGACGAAGCGCAGGTCGATCTCCTTGTTGACCGCCATCGCGGGCCTGAAGCGGTCCTCGCCCATGCAGACGCCCGCGACCACGATGCGCGAGAACAGCGGCGCCGTGCTGATGAGCTGCTCGATGATCCCGGGCACGCCGACGCACTCGAATGCGACCGGCGCCGGCGGCTTGATCCCGAGCGCGTCGATCCCGCGCCACACGCGGTGCCAGGCGATCGGCAGCCGCCTCAGCTTCTCGACCGTGCCGAGCGCCAGCTCCGCCGCCGCGTCGACTCTCCGCACGTGCTTGCCGCGGTCGGCGGCCGCGAACGGGTCCCGCTCGCCCGGATCGACGGTCGCGGTCGCTCCGCAGGCCTCGGCCAGGGCGCGGCGACCCGGGGACGGATCGCTGGCGAGGATCGTCCGCACGCCCTTCGCCGCGAGCATGCAGATCACTGCCAAGCCGATCGGCCCGCAGCCGATCACTACGGCGACGTCGCGCTTGCCGATCTCGCTGCGGCGAACCGCGTGCCAGGCGACCGCCATCGGCTCCGTCAGGGCGCTGATATCGGGGGAAAGGCCGTTCGGCACCGCGAGCGTGAGCGCCTCCTGCACGAGCGCCTGCTCGGCGTACGCACCCGGGGCGGACGCGGAGAGGCCCACCGCCTGCATGCGCCCATGGGTGCGGATCAGCGGCAGCGCGACGACGGGGGTGCCGGCGGCGAGCTTGCGGTCGCATCCCGGGCCGTGCTCGGCGAGCACGCCGCTGAACTCGTGGCCGAACACGACGCGTTGGTCAGAGCGCATGAACCCGTCGTAGCCGGCCTCGACCAGTGCGTCGCCCAGCTCGTCGCAGTGCTCGCGCGCATGCAGATCCGACCCGCAGATCCCGCATCGCAGCACCTCGATCAGCACCTGGCCGCGCTCCGGCTCGGGGGCGGGCAGCTCGGAGATCGCGAGCTCCGCCCGCATGCAGGTGACCGCCCTCACGTCGTGCTCTCGATCAACGTCATCCCTCCGTAACTTTACAGCGATGTAACTACTGCAAGGACCTTTGCAGCGACTGGGCTTTTCGTCGATCCGGGAGGCCCGCTCTCACCGCATCTGGTAGTCGCGCCGACGCAGCTCCCGAACGCCGATGCAGATCGTAGGCGACACCACGACGAGCCACGAGCTCGTGGACGAGGAGCGGCGCCGGGCGGCCGCGCGGCGCGGCGCGGCGGACGCGATGCTCCGCGAGCACCCCGACGCGTTGATCTTCGCCCAGTCGGCCGAGGGTCACATCGTGCCGGTCCCGCCCTCGCTCGGGCTGGGCGATCGCCGCGTCCTGGAAGACGAGGGCCGCACCGGCGTGGACCTCTGCGTCGCGGAGGACCGCATGGCGGTCGTCAAGGCCTGGGTCGAGCTCAAGGACCAGGGCATCGCAGAGGTCAGTGCCCGCCTTCGCAGCGACCCGCACACGTGGCGCCAGGTCAAAATGATCGACCTGCGCGACACGCATGGAGTGATCCTCACGATCGGATGGGTGAGCTCGGCGGAGGAGGCCGCGGCAGAGCCGCCGGCGGAGCAGCCGGTATCGAGCACCCCGCGCTTCTGCACCCGTCGCCAGGACGGCGAGGGGAACGTGATCGAGTGCGATGACGCCTACCTGCAGATGTTCGGTTACCGGCACGAGGCGGAAGTCGTCGGCCATCCGACCTTCGAACGGGTGCACCCGGACGACCAGGCGAGGGTGATCGAGAGCTGGGTCGCGATGGTCGCGACCAAACGGCCTCAGATGGCCCGGGTGCGCATGCGCTGCGGGGATGAGGGCTGGCTGTGGGTCGACACGACCTACCACAACTACCTCGCCGAGAACGGCGGCGGCTACGTGCTCGCCGAGTGCATCGACGTCTCGGCCGAGATGGCCGCGCAGGAGGCCCTTCAGGACCGCGAGGCGCTGCTGCGCCGCCTGGTCGAGGAGCTGCCCGATGGACTGCTGCAGCTCGATGCCCGCCATCAGCTGGCCTACACCAACACCCGGCTCTTGGAGCTGCTCGCCTTGCCCGCCGGCGACTCGGCCGCGTCCACGATCGAGAGCCTTCTCGCGCGTTGCGGCGCGGACGGCGCGGCGGACCTTCGTGCCGCCGTAGACGCCGCGCTCAGCGAGGGAGCGGCCCGCGACGTCGAGCTGGAGACGGGCGCGCCCGAGCCACGGCGGCTGATCTTCAAAGTGCTTCCGCTGCTGCGCGACGACGGCGTCGTCGGCGGCGTGATCGCATCGGTGCAGGACGTGACCGACAGCGCTCGGGCCCGCGAGGAGCTCGAGCGCCAAGCGAGCAGCGACCCGCTGACCGGTGCCCACAACCGGACCGCGATCATGGCGGAGCTGCGCGCCGAGATCGAGTCGGGGTCGCCGGCCGGCGTCGTGTACGTGGATCTCGACCGCTTCAAGCAGATCAACGACACCCTCGGCCACGCCGCCGGCGATGAGCTGCTGCTGGAGGCGGTGGCGCGCCTTCGGGGCGCGATGCGCTCCGAGGATGTGCTCGGCCGGCTCGGCGGCGACGAGTTCATGGTCGTGCTGCGGCGGGTCGCGGACGCGCAGGCCGCGACGCGCGCGGCGGAGCGCATCGGTGCCGCGCTGCGCGGCTCATACGAGCTCTCGGCGGGGACCGTCGAACTGACGGCCAGCATCGGCGTCGCGTTCGCGGGGCGCCCGGGCGCCGACGCGGAGCGGCTGGTCGAGCGCGCAGACGAGGCGATGTACCGCTCCAAGCGCGGCCGTCGCGGCGCCGCGGTGCTCGCGCGCGACTGATCCTTCAGACGGCCACGTGCTCGAGCCACGCTTGCGCGTGCTCGAGCAGGCGCGCCGGTGGAAAGCGGGCCGGATCCTCGATCACCATCAGCGCGTACTCGTCGGCCATCGCCGAGAGCGTGCGCGCTGTCAGCTCGGGATCGTCCGCGAGCGCCCCCGGCGGGAAGCCCGGTCCGACCGCCTCCGTCAGACCGCGGCGGACCCGTTCGCGCCCGCGGCGGATGCGCCGGCGCAGACCAGGCGGAGCTTCCTCGGGCGGAGCGAGGACGAGCCGCCACGTGTCGGGGTTCTCCTCGACGGCCGCGAGGTAGCGGCCGAGGCTCTCCAGCATCAACGCGACAGCGTCGCCGTCGCCCAGGTCGCCCAGCGCGGTCGTCTCGATCTGCTCGCGTGAGCGCTTCATCTCGCGGTCGACGAGCGCCTCCAGAAGCCCGTCGAGGTCGCCGAAGTGCTCGTAGACGATCGGCCGGGTCACCCCCGCAGCGCGGGCGACCGACTGGATGGAGACCCCGTTGAACCCCTGCTCGGCGACGATCGTCCGGGCCACGTCGAGCACCTGCTCGCGTCGCTCGGGCGCGGCCATGCGCCTGCGGGTCGCTGTCCTCTGCCGCGCCACCATCCCGATCCTACGCGTCGGGAAACCAGCGGCCTGCGATCTGCTCGATCGTGCCGATCGTTCGCACCGTCATCTCCCCGAGAGCGCGTGCGAGTGCGTTCGTGTCGAGCGCCGATTCGCTGACGCCGCCCGCCGGCAGCCAGTGCAGCTCTCGCCCATCGAACGCGAGCGCGTCGTCTGGGCCGGCGAGGGCGAGCGCCTCGCGGCGGGCGGGCGCCGCCGGCTTCGCCCCGAGCAGCATCACCTGCGGCTTGCCGTGCAGCCGCGCTCGTGTGGATTCGTCGAACGGCTCGGCGGCGGCGACGCGACGCAGCTCCTCGCCCGTGCGCACGAACGTCGCCACGGGATAGCCGAGCAGACCCGCCAGCTCGCGTTCGATCAGCTCGACGAGCGCCCGCTCGCTGCGCCTTTTCGGCGAACTGAACACGACGTTCCCGCTCGCCCGGAACGTGGCGACGTCCACCAGCCCGATCGCCTCGAAGTGCCCCCGCAGCTCCTCGTTCGTCAGCCTGCGGCTGCCGAGGTTCATGCCTTTCAGGAAGGCGGCGTGGTCGGGCACCGCCGCGACGCGCCGCTAGGCGGCTGTCGAGGCGCCCACGCGGTCGGCGAGGATCGCGGCCAGGCGGGCGCGGTGGCGCTTGGCGCCGCCGAGCAGCGCGGCGTCGATCTGGGCGCGCTTGTAGAGCCAGTGCACGTCGGCCTCCCACGTGAAGCCGATGCCGCCGTGCATCTGGATCGCCGACGCGGTCACCTCGCGCCCCGCCGTGGACGCGGACGCCTTCGCCATCGCCGCCGCCTCGGCGAGCTGCTCCGGATCGGCGTCGGCGCTCCAAGCGGCGGAGGCAGCAGCCGCGCGGGCCTTCTCCGTTTCCAGCAGCATCTGCGCGCAGCGGTGCGAGACGGCCTGGTAGGAGCCGACCGGGACGCCGAACTGCTTGCGGTCCTTGACGTACTCGACGGTCATGTTCAGCGCGCGGTCGCACACGCCCACCAGCTCCGAGCTGACCGAAACGAGCGCGCGGCCGAGACCGGCGCACGCTCCGCCGTCGCCGACCGCCTCGCCGTCGCTGGTCGTGACGCGGGCGGTCGAGCGGGTCGGGTCGATCGACTCGACCGGCGTCACCTCGGCTTCCTCCGCTGCGACGATGCGGCCCGAGCCGTCGTCTTCGACGAGCACGAACACGCCCGCCTCGCGGCCGCCGAGCACGAGCTCGGCGACGCCGTCGCGCAGCTCACCGAGCGCGCCGATCGTCTCGCCCGAGGCGAGGCCCGGCAGCCAGCGCTCACGCTGCTCGGGGGAGCCGTCCTGCTGGATCACCGTCGCGGCCATCGTGCTCGCCAGGAACGGCACCGGCGCCAGCGAGCGTCCGAGCTCCTCGCAGAGAATCGACAGCTCGACCTGCCCGAGGCCCTGGCCGCCGTGCTCCTCGGCGATCGCGATGCCGGGCCAACCGAGCTCGCGCAACTCGTCCCAGAGCGCCTCGTCGGTGGTGCTCAGCTCGGCGTGCTCGCGCACGCGCTCGGGGCGGGCGCGGTCGGCCAGCAGCTCGCGGGCGGTGCGCTGGATCTCGCGCTGGTCGTCTGAGAGGCCGAAGTCCACAGCTAGGCGGCGACCTTCAGCCGCGGAAGGCCGAGCACGCGCTCGGCCACGATGTTCTTCAGCACCTCGGTCGTGCCGCCCTCGATCGTGTTGCCGCGGGCGCGCAGGAACTCATAGCTCCAGCTCGTGCCCGAGGTCAGGGCCGTGGGGCCGACGATGTCGGCCGCGAGCTGGGTCAGGCGCTGGTTGGTTTCAGACCACAGCCACTTGACGAGCGAGCCCTCGGGGCCAGGCTGGCCGTAGCGTTCGACGTCTGTCAGGCCCTTCCAGGCGAGCAGGCGCAGCGTTTCGCAGCGCGTATGCAGCTCGGCGAGCTCGTCGGCATAGAGCGGGTCCTCCAGCAGCCCGCGCTCGGCCGCGAGGGCGATCGTGTCGTCGAGCAGCTGGCGGAGCCGGATCTGGAGCGCGAAGCCGAGGCCGGCGCGCTCGTTCATCAGCGTCGTCAGGGCGACCTTCCAGCCGTTGCCCACGCCGCCGATCACGTTCTCGTCGGGGATCCGGGCGTCCTCGATGAACAGCTCGTTGAACTCGGCCTCACCCGTGATCTGGCGCAGCGGGCGCACCTGCACCGCGTCCTGCTCCATGTCCATCAGGAAGTAGGTCAGGCCCTTGTGCTTGGGCACGTCCGCGTCGGTGCGCGCGACGAGCATGCACCACTTCGAGTACTGGGCGCCGCTGGTCCAGACCTTCTGTCCGTTGACGACCCAGTCCTCGCCGTCCTTGACGGCGCGCGTTTTCAGCGCGGCCAGATCGGAGCCGGCCTCGGGCTCGGAGAAGCCCTGGCACCAGATCTCCTCCGCGCTCAGGATCGGGGAGAGGTAGCGCTCCTTCTGCTCGTCGCTGCCCCAGACCATCAGGGTCGGCCCGCCGAGCAGCAGACCGAGCACGTTGGCCGGAAGCGGCACGCGGGCGCGGCCGAGCTCCTCGAAGTAGATCGCCGACTCGGACAGGCTGGCGCCCCGGCCGCCGTACTCCGTCGGCCACGCCGGCGCGGCCCACCCGGCGTCGTAGAGCCGGCGCTGCCAGTCGCGGCGCCAGGCGTAGTGGGCGTCCTCGCCGCCTGAGGTCGGGACCGCCTCGGGGCGGTTCTCCGCGAGCCACACGCGCAGCTCGTCGCGAAAGGCCGTCTCCTGGGGGCTGAACGTCAGGTCCATTTGTGGGCGCAAAGCCTACCCGTGTGAGACACGCGGCGCTCCGTGACCCGGTCGGCGCGGGAACGTGGGCTAGGTGATCTCGATCGGGGTGCCCAGGGCGATGAGCGACCACAGTTTCGTGATGTCCGCATCGCGCATGCGAATGCAGCCGTGCGAGGGGCGGCCCGGGATCAGCTGCGGTTCGTTCGTGCCGTGGATGCCGACTACGCCGCCGCCGGGCCATTCGCTGAGCGTCGGGGCGTAGGCGCTCGTGCCGATTGCGAACGGCCCGTAGATCGGCGAGCCGATCGAGCGCAGCTTCTCGAGCACGTAGAACTCGCCCGCCGGCGTGACCGTGCTCGGCTTGCCGACGCCGACCGGTGCGCTGAAGATCGCGCGCCCTTCCCGGAACAGGGTCGCCTGCAGTGAACCCTGGTCCACCAGCAGGTAGCTGCGCACGACGTGCAGGGATCCGAGCGCCGAGCGCGGCACCCAGCCGAGGCGGCCGTTCGGGCGCGCCGGCACCTCGACCTGCAGCCAGCTCCCGGCTCTCGGCGTCTTCGCGGCGGCGAGCACGACGTACAGCTCGGCTTGATCGTCGGGGGTGAGAAACCGCAGCCGCCCGACCGGGCGCGCCCGCGAGGAGGGCTCGGAGCGGACGGCGGAGTCGTTTTCGGGGTAGGCCCAGCGCGTCACGCTGCGGAGATTCGAGAGCCGCGTGACGACCGCCCGCGGCGGCGCGTTGGAGGCCGTCGGGGTCGCCGCGCCCTGCGCCGAGGCTCCCGGCGCCGCAAGGCCCGCCACCGCGAGCGCGGCGCCCGCGCGCAGCAGGCCACGGAGCCGCCGGCGCTGCCGGTGCTTTCGCGGGAAGCCCATGTTCTGAGGCTACCCCGTGAAGTGCGGGGCGATGACAGCTGAGTGGCAGCGCACCACGGTCATCGAACGCGTCGCTTTGGCCGGTTTCGCGCCTTTCGCCGCCTTCATCGTGATCCTCGCCTGGATCCTATGGGCGCCGACTTTGAGCTTCGAGGCGTTGATGTGGATCGAGAGCAGGCCTTTGTGCGCGGCGGTCGCGCTCAGGCGGCGCAGCAGGTGGCCGTCGAGGTAGAAGGACACGCTGGCGACGTTGGCGGACTTGACGCTCGCGGTGAAGGAACTGCGGACGCAGCCCTGGGGACCGCGCAGCGACGGGATCGTGGCCGAGGTGAAGCCGAGCACGCCGGATTTGCTTGTCGACGTGGAGCTGGCGCCGGAGCTCGCGGAGATGCCGGCGACGCCGCCGTTGGGCGTGGTTTTGGCCGGCGGTGGTTTCGGCGGTTCTTTGTTGCCGTCTTCCGGTTCGGGTTCTTTTTTGTGTTCTTCTTCGGTCACGGGCGCGACTTCGACCGGGTTCGACCGTTCGGTGATGGGCTCACCTTCGCCCTCTTCGGGCGTGCCCGTGATCGTCGCGACGTTGAGCACTTTGCCGGCGGTCGCGTCGGCGGGGGTGATTTTGTGCACGCAGACGATCGTGATCGTGCCGAGCGGTTCGATCGGCTCCGTGTCCTCACCCGAGATCGTGCCCGGGTCGCAGAGGGCGTCGGAGAAGCCGGTGAACGTGAGCGGCGTGTTGCCGGTGTTCGTGACGATCATCTCGTACATGATCGACTGGCCGACCATGCCGCTGAGCGTTTCGGTCGTGAACGGGCCGCCGAGCGACTGGAGCTTTTCGATCGTCAAGGCGGGGTGCGGCGGACAGGTCACCGTCTGGTGGATGTCGAAGCCGCCTTTGACGCCGTTCGTGTCCCAGTGGGAGCGGATGTCGACGGTCGAGCGGCCCACCGGCGCGGCGACCGGGATCACGCTCGTCGCGCTCGCGCCTTCGAAGCTGAACAGTTTCGGCGGGAAGTTGACCGGTTCCAGCGGCGGCGGAGGGCTCTTGATGTGAACGCCCTGCCAGACGAAGTTCGGGCTGCCGGGAACGACGTTGAAGTCGTGGTATTCGATCGTGATCGACGTGCAGTCGATTTTGACGTCGGCGTTCGTGTCGGATTTGTGCCCCAACAGCAGTTTGCGTTCCGCCTTGCGTTCCGCGCCTCGTTCGGCGGCGGCCTTGCGTTCCGCTCCGCGCTGCTGGCGGTGGGCGCCGCGTTCGGCCTGGCGCTGTGCGGCCGCCTGGCGTTTGGCGTCGCGTTCAGCGTGTTTCGCCGCGCGCCTGCCCGCGGCGCCTTCGTTGGCGAAGCCCGCAGGCGCGAGCACGGCCAGGCTCAGGATCGCGAGGATCGCGAGCGCGAGCAGGCGGTTGCGGCGCACGCGTGCCTCCGCCGTTCGGCGGCTGCGTGAGTGCTGCGAACGTCCAGGTCTCGGGGGGCGAACCGGGGAGCCCTGTCTCATTCCTTGATGCCTATTCCGTCCCGCTCCATGGGTTGGGTCCCCCTTGGGCCTGAGCCACATTCGTCCCGTAAAACCGATCCCGCAACTTCCCCCTCGAGAGACGCGGCTACCGCCGTTTCAGTGTCCCGCTAGGAGCGCTCTTATTTATCCCCCGCGCAGGGGGATCTTCAGGGGAGGGGAAGGGTGACGAAACGGGTGATGCAACTCTCACCCGTCAGGATGCGGCGCCGATATGATCCCTCGCCATGGCCGACACGCAGACGATCAGCGTCGCACTCGGGCGCTTCGACGATCTGCTGGCCCGCGGGCTGCGCGGGCTGATCGAAGACGACGAGCAGCTCGAGCTGGTCGCGCAGGACGTCGCGGTCACACAGCTGCCCACCGTGCTGCGCGGCCGCCGGCCCCACGTGGCGATCGTCGACGCCGCGCGACTGCGCACCCCGGCCGAGGTGCGCACGCTCTCCGCGCGCCACTCGGCCACCCACCTGCTGCTGCTCGCCGACCGCCCGACGAGCGTGGAGTCGGCCCAGCTGCTCGCGTTCGGCGCGGCCGCGTGCCTCGCGAAGAGCACCCAGTCGCGCGACGTGCTGAACGCGATCCACCTCGCCTCGCGGGGCATGCAGCTCGCGCCCCGCGACTCCGGCGGGCTCGCCCGCGGCACCGGGCTGCTGACAGCGCGCGAGGTCGACGTGCTCAGCGGCCTGCAGCGGCGCCGGTCGAACTCGCAGATCGCCGCGGAGCTGCACGTCAGCGTCGAGACGGTGCGCACGCACGCGCGGCACATCTACCGCAAGCTCGGCGTCGCCTCGCGGCGCGAGCTGCTCGGGCCCTCCACGCTCGGGGGCGACAGCCGCCAGCGGCGCTAGATTCGTCGCGTGGCGAGCGAGCCGCCGACGAGCCTGCGCGTCGCCCACCTGGACGCCGACGCCTTCTACGTCTCGATCGAGCTGGGACGGCGCCCCGAGCTGCGCGGGCGCCCCGTCGTCGTCTCAGGCACGGGCCCACGGGCCGTGGTCACGACCGCCAGCTACGAGGCTCGCCGCTTCGGCGTCGGCTCGGCGATGCCGGCCGCGCGCGCACGCCGGCTCTGCCCGCAGGCCGTCTTCCTGGCACCGGACTTCCCGGCCTACCGCGAGGTGTCGGCGCGGATGATGGCGATCGTCCGGCGCCAGGTCGAGCGCGTCGAGGTCGTCGGCCTGGACGAGGCCTACCTCGACCTCGACGGCCTGTTCTCGCCGCGGACCGCGATGCGCCGGCTCGTCTCCGAGATCGCGGCCGAGCTCGGTATCACCTGCTCGGTCGGCATCGGCCCCAACAAGCTCGTCGCGAAGGTCGCCTCGGATGCCGAGAAGCCGGCGGGGTTCGTCGTGCTCACGCGCCGGCAGGCGTGCGAGCGCTTCGGCGCGGCGCGTCCCGGGCTGATCCCAGGCATCGGGCCGAAGACCGCCGCCAAGCTGGAAGCGATGGGGCTCGGCACGCTCGCATCGGTCGCGGCGGCCGAGGAGCGGGTGCTCGTCGAGCGCTTCGGGCCGAACCTCGGGCGCGACCTGCAGCGGCGCGCGCGCTTCGAGTACGGCGGCAGCGTCTCGAGCGCCCGCAAGGTCGTCTCGGAGTCGCGCGAGCGCACCTTCGACACCGACATCAGCGACGGCGCCGAGCTGCGCGAGGCGCTCCGCGCGATGGCGGCCCGCCTGTGCGAGAGCCTGGCCTCGCACGCGCGCAGCGGGCGCACGATCGGGATCAAGGTGCGCTTGGACGACTGGACGACGGTGACGCGGGCGCGCACGCTGCCGGCGCCGACGCGCGATCCCGAGCTTGTCACGGGCGAGGCGCTGCGGCTGCTCGCCGAGTACGCGCCGCCGCGCCCGGTGAGGCTGCTCGGCGTGCGCGTCGCGGGGCTGCACGGCGACGAAGACGAGAAGCAGCCCGGCGACCCGCAAGGCCGGCCGGCCGCCGATCAGCTCGCGTTGCCCGTATAGGATCGGGGCGATGACGGCGGTTCGGATCGGCACGGCGGAGCTCGACGTCGAACGCAGCGGCCGGTCCGGCGGTGAGCCGCTGCTGCTGATCATGGGGATGAGCGGCACCGCACTGCACTGGGGCGAGCCGTTCCTCGAGGCACTGCGAAGGGACTACGACGTGATCGCGTTCGACCATCGCGGCGTCGGCGCGAGCACAAGGCTCGAGGGCGAGATCACGATCGCGGAGATGGCCGACGACGCGGCGGCGGTGCTCGACGCGCTTGGCATCGCCTCCGCGCACGTGATGGGGATCTCGATGGGCGGGATGGTCGCGCAGGAGCTGGCGCTGTCGCATCCCGAGCGGGTGCGCACCCTCACGATCGGCTGCTCGTACTGCGGAGGCGAGGGCGCCGAGCTCGCGCCGCAGCCGGTGATCGACCGCCTCGGCGCGGCGATGATGTCCGGCGACCGCGAGCGCGCGATCCGCACCGGCTGGGAGATCAACGTCTCGCCCGCGTTCGCAGCCGACGAGCAGGCATGGCAGCGCTTCAGGGCGATCGCCGAGGAGCGTGCCGTGGCGGTCCCGGTGGTGCTCGCCCAGCTGCGCGCCTGCACCGCACACGACACGAGCGCCCGCCTCGGCGAGCTGAAGATGCCGACGCTCGTCATCCACGGCACGCTCGACGAGATGCTGCCGGTCGGCAACGGCCACGTGATCGCCTCGCTGATCGACGGCTCGCGGCTGGAGATCCTGGAGGGGGCAGGGCACCTGTTCTTCTGGGAGCTCCCGGAGCGCTCGGCCGAGCTCGTGCGCGCTCACGCCGCCGTGCACGCCTGACCCGCCGCTCGTGGCTGCAGAGCCGATCGCCTTCGACGCCGGCGGGACGACGCTCAGCGGGGAGCTGAGCGGGGAGGGCGTTCCCGTCGTCCTGCTGCACGGCCTGACGGCGACGCGCCGCTACGTCGTGATGGGCTCGCAGTCGCTTCAGCGCTCGGGCCATCGCGTGCTGGCCTATGACGCCCGCGGTCACGGAGCTTCGGCGCCGGCCGCGGACGGCGACTACGGCTACGGGCGGCTCGCCGCCGACCTCGCCGCGGCGCTCGACGCGGCCGGCTTCGAGCGCGCGGTGCTCGCCGGCGCCTCGATGGGCGCGCACACCGCCGCGCGCTTGGCGATCGAGGACCCGGGGCGCGTCGCGGCCCTCGTGCTCGTGACCCCGTCGTTCGACCCGGGGTCCTCCCGCTCGGACGCCGAGCTCGCGCGCTGGGACGCGCTCGCGCGCGGCCTGCGCAAGGGAGGCGTCGAGGGGTTCGTGGCGGCGTATGACCTCGAGAATGTCTCCGCCGCGCTGCGGCCGACCGTCGAGACGGTGCTCCGCCAGCGGCTGTCCGCGCACCAGCATCCACTGGCGGTCGCCGACGCGCTCGAAGCCGTTCCGCGATCGGCGCCGTTCGAGGACGCGGGCGAGCTCGCGGGGCTGGATGTGCCGGCGCTGGTCGTCGGGAGCCGCGACGAGGCGGACCCCGGCCACCCGCTCGCGGTCGCGGAGCGATGGGCCTCCTGGGTCCCCGGCGCGCGCCTTGCCGTAGAGGAGCCCGGACGCTCTCCGCTGGCCTGGCAGGGGGGCCAGCTGTCGCGGCTGATCGCCGAGACTTCGGCAGACGTCCGTACGTGATAGCGTACGGCGCATGCCCGTAAGGGAGTGGGACGGATCGAGCTACGACCGGATCTCCGGCGTGATGCAGTCGATGGGCATGGAGGTGCTCTCGCGCCTGGCGCTGACCGGCGAGGAGACGGTGATCGACGCGGGCTGCGGCTCGGGCCGCGTCACCGAAGCGCTGATGGAGCGCCTGCCGCACGGGCGCGTGATCGGGGTCGACGAGTCGGCGTCGATGATCGCCACCGCGCGCGAGCGGCTGGGGCCGGGGGTCGAGCTCCTGGTCGCCGACCTGCTGGAGCTCGAGATCGACCAGCCGGCCGACGCGATCCTCTCGACCGCGACGTTCCACTGGATCGGCGATCACGAGCGGCTGTTCACCCGCATGCGTGCATGCCTGCGCCCCGGCGGGCGGCTGCTCGCGCAGTGCGGGGGAGAGGGCAACATCTCCGAGCTGCGCCGACGCGCCATGACCGTCGGCGAGCGCGAACCGTACGGCGCGCACCTGCGCAGCTTCCGGGCGCCCTGGAAATACGCGGCGCCTGACGTGACGCGCGAGCGGCTACTCGCAGCCGGTTTCGCGAGCGCCGAAGCCTGGCTGGGGCTCGCGCCGCAGCAGCCCGAGCACCCGCGCGAGTTCCTGGAGACGATCGTGCTTCAGCCGCACGTGCAGGCGCTGCCGGCGGAGCTGCGCGCGCCGTTCATGGACGACGTGCTCGCCGAGCTGGGCGAGCCGGTCGTGGTCGACTACGTGCGGCTGAACATCGACGCCACCGCCTGAGCGCGGGCGCCCCTCAGACGCCCGCGGCGAGCTCCTCGTCGGCCGAGCCCGCGGGCAGCTCCTGGGCGTCGGTGCCGGCGAGCCTCGCGTCTTCGGCATCGGGAGCGGCCTCGTCGCGCTCCGCATCGGCCACGACGGCGTCTTCTTCTGCCTGCACCGAGAGCGCCTCGCCCTCGCCGCCGGCGAACTGGGCCCCGGCGGCGAGCGCGGCGTAGCGTCCGCCCGCCGCGAGTAGCTGCTCGTGCACGCCGCGTTCGACGATCCGCCCGTCGTCGAGCACGAGGATCTGATCGGCGTCGCGGACGGTCGAGAGCCGGTGTGCGATCGCGATCGTCGTGCGCCCGCGCGCCAGCTCGTCGAGCGCAAGCTGCACGGCGCGCTCGGTCTCCGTGTCGAGCGCGGAGGTGGCCTCGTCGAGGATCAGAACCGGCGGGTTTCTCAAGACCGTGCGGGCAATCGCGATCCGCTGCTTCTCGCCGCCGGAGAAGCGGTAGCCGCGCTCGCCGACCATCGTGTCGTAGCCCTCGGGCAGCGAGGCGATCAGCTCGTGGATCTGCGCGGCACGCGCCGCGGCTTCGATCTGCTCGTCGCCGGCCTCCGGGCAGGCGAAGCGCAGGTTCTCGCGGATCGAGGCGTGGAACAGGTAGGTCTCCTGAGAGACGAGGCCGACGGTTTTCGCGAGCGAGCCCAGGGTCATGTCGCGGATGTCGACCCCGTCGATGCTGACCGAGCCGCGCTGGGGCTCATAGAGGCGGGCGACGAGGTAGGCGAGCGTCGTCTTGCCGGCGCCGGTCTCGCCGACGAGCGCCGTGCGGGTGCCCGACGGAACCTCGGCCTCGATCTCCGAGAGCGTCCACGGGCCCTCGGCGCCGTAGCGGAACCACACGTCCTGCAGGCGAACGTCCCCGCGGACGTCGCTCAGCGCGCGCGCGTCGGGGCGTTCGACGATGTCCACCGGCAGGTCCAGGTACTCGAAGATGCGCCCGAACAGGGCGAGCGAGGTCTGCACTTCCAGCCCGACCGAGAGCAGCGACTGGATCGGGAACAGCAGCCGCGTCTGCAGCGTCGTGAAGGCGACGACCGTGCCGACCGAGATCACGGGCGCGCCGGCGAACTGGATGCCCCCGAACAGGTAGACGAGCGCCGGCATGATCGCGAAGCTCATCTGCACGGTGGCCATGCGCCAGCGCCCGGCCATGCGAGCGCGCACCTCGAGGTCGGCCAGTTCACCGGACTCGTCGCTGAAGCGCCTCACCAGCTCGGGCGAACGGCCCATCGTCTTGCCGAGCAGGATGCCCGACACCGACAGCGACTCCTCGACGAGGCTCGACATGTCGGCCAGGCGGCTCTGGCGAACCGACTGGATCCGTCGCCGCTCCTCGCCGACGCGGCGGGTGAGCCAGACGAAGAACGGCAGCAGGATCAGCGAGAAGACGGCCAGGCGCCAGTCGAGCAGGAACATCGCGATCACGGTGGCGACGACGGTCGTGACGTTCTGGACGATCGAGGTGGCGGTCGAGGTCACGACGCTGTCGATCCCGCCGATGTCGTTGGCGATCCGAGACTGCACCTCGCCCGTGCGGGTGCGCGTGAAGAAGGCCAGCGACATCCGCTGCAGGTGCGCGTAGACGGCGGCGCGCAGGTCGTGCATCACCCGCTGGCCGACCTGGTTGGAGATCCAGGTCTGGGCGACGCCGATCACGCTCGTCAGCACCGACAGCGCGATCATCCCCGCCACCAGCTCGACGAGCAGCTGAGTGTCGTGGTGCGGGTAGGCCGTGTTGATGATTTCCCGCAGCAGGAACGGGCTGATCACGCCGAGCCCGGCTGCCAGGAAGATCAGGCTCAGCAGCACGCTGAGCCTCGGCCGGTACGGGGTGAAGAGCCGCGCGATCCGGCGAAGCGAGACCGGGGCGGCGGGGATGTCCTCCGGGCGCATCTCCGGCGCGCGCCGGTGACCGTCCCCCGAACGCCCCGGCGAGAAGGGCTGGGCGCTCACTGCATTGACTTTAGCGGTGCCGGTGCAGGGTCCGGGGCCGCACTCCCGGCGCCGCTCTTAGAATCTCCGGAGGTGAACGTCGCAGCCCTCGAACTGTCCGCGGAGCAGATCCGCGTGCTCGGATGCCTGCTCGAGAAGCAGCGCACGACGCCCGACACCTATCCGCTGTCGCTCAACGCGCTGCGGCTGGCGTGCAACCAGTCGACGAACCGCGATCCGGTCGTCGACTACGACGAGGCTACGATCCGCGAGGCGCTGGAACGGCTGCAGCGGCGCGGGCTCACGCGGCTTGCAAGCGGCGCGGGCAGCCGCGCGGCCAAGTACCGCCACCTGCTCGCCGAAGCGCTGCCGATGGACCACGGCGAGGAGGCCGTGATGTGCGTGCTGATGCTCCGCGGCCCGCAGACACCCGGCGAGCTCAAGCAGCGCGGGGAGCGGATGCACCCCTTCACCGGGCTCGAGGAGGTGCACGAGACGCTCGAGCGTTTGATCGGCCGCGGCCTCGTGCAGCGGCTGCCCCGCCGGCCGGGCCAGAAGGAGGAGCGCTACCGCCAGCTGCTCGGCGCCCACGGCGATGAGGGCGGCGACGCCGCCGACGAGCTGGCCTTTCGCGCGGGCCGCCCGGCCGTGATCGAGCCGGCTCCGAACGGCGGCTCGGCCCTGAACGGCGCCCCGCACGAGCTGGAGGCGCGCGTGTCCAAGCTCGAACGCGAAATGGCCGAGCTGCGCGCGCTGCTCGCCGATCGCCGCGCCGGCGCCGCCTCCGAGCCCCGCGGGGGTTCTTCATGAGCCACCTCGCGCTGCTCGCGAGCTCGTCGGATACCGCGACGGGGGTCGGCATCCCGGTCGCGGTCGCGGCCGGCCTCGTGTCGTTCCTCTCGCCGTGCGTGCTGCCGCTCGTCCCGGGCTACCTGTCGACCGTGATCGGCGTCACGCCGCGCGACCTGCAGGAGGGGGTGGGGGTGAGGAGGGTGCTCGTCCCGAGCCTGCTGTTCATCCTCAGCTTTTCGGCGATCTTCATCCTGCTCGGCCTGAGCGCGACCGTGATCGGCCACTCGCTGAACTCGCACAAACACACGCTCGAGCAGGTGGGCGGTTATCTGATCATCGCGATGGGGGCCGTGTTCCTCGCGACCCCGTTCATCTCGATGCTCAACCGCGAGTGGCACTCCGAGACGCTGCTGCGGCTGGCCGGTCGCGGCGGTCCGCTGGTGGCCGGCGCGGCGTTCGCGATCGCGTGGACGCCGTGCACGAGCATCACGCTCGGTGCAATCCTCACGCAGGCGGCGATCTCGAGCTCGGCGGCCCACGGCGCGCTGCTGCTCGCCTTCTACTCGCTCGGCCTCGCGATCCCGTTCCTGCTGATCGCGCTCGCGTTCGACCGCATGACCAACGCGCTCGCGATCGTCAAGCGCCACTTCCCGGTGATCATCGGGATCGGCGGCCTGGTGATGATCGTGCTCGGCCTGCTGATCGTGACGGGCGAGTTCACGATCCTCAACAACAAGGCCCAGGCGCTGACGAGCGAACTCGGCCTGCCGACGACGAACGTCTAGACCGATCGTCCGGCGCCCCTCAGGGCAGGATCACGCGCTGGGCCTCGTAGACCGTCGTTTGCGGCTCGTTCGGTGGGGGCCCGCCCATCACCGCTTCGATCGCGGGCCGCAGGCGCTCCTCGTCGAAACGGTCCGCCTGCTCGCGCGACTCCCACACCTCGACGATCTCCCACTGGCCGCCCGTGTCCCCGGCGGCGTGGGCGATGAGGCCGTCCGGCACGTCCGCGTCGACTCCCATCCGGCGATTTACCTCTTCGTACATGTCCGCCGTGACCATCGGCGGGCGGATGATCCTGATGATCGCCATCGCGCTGCTCCTTCCTCCGGTGCTGTGGTGTGACGACGATACGCCCCCGAGGCGCTGACGAGCGAACTCGGGCTGCCGGCGACGAATGTCTGAGCCCTAGTCCGATCCGGAGTACGGAACGAGCGGCGGCGGATGTGATCCTCGGCGCGTGGACGCCGCCGTCGCAAGCGCTCGAGGCGCACCGCGCGGGCAGGATCGGGCCGCGGCCGCGTGGGTCGGCTCTCCGCGTCGCTTCATCGCGCCGCTCGCGCTCGCCCAGTTCATCTGCAGCTTCGCGGGCTCGAACATGAACGTGATGATCAACGACATCAGCCACGACCTGCACACCGACGTCAAAGGCGTGCAGACGACGATCACGCTGTTCCTGCTGATCATGGCGGTGCTGATGATCCCCGGCAGCAAGCTCACCGATCGCTGGGGGCGCAAGCGATGCCTGACCGGCGGCCTGATCGTGTACGGCGTCGGCACGATCCTCAGCGCCGTCGCGCCCAACCTCGGGATCCTGATCCTCGGCAACTCGGTCTTCCAGGGCGTCGGCACGGCGCTGCTGATCCCACCCGTCTACATCCTCGCCACGATGGCGTTCACCTCGCTCACCTCGCGCGCCTGGGCGTTCGGCGTGATCAGCGCGATGGCCGGGGTCGGCGCCGCTGCCGGGCCCCTGCTCGGGGGGCTGATCACGACCGGGATCAGCTGGCGGGCGGCGTTCGTCTTCCAGGCGCTCGTCGTCGTCGCGATCGTGCTGCTCAGCCGGCGCATCCACGACCCGGTCGCCCCCGACCCCTCGCGGCCGTTCGACGTGCGCGGCGCGGTGCTGTCCGCCGCCGGCATGTTCTGCCTCGTGTTCGGGATCCTGCAGGCCGACAGCAACACGACGCTGCTGATCGTGTTCGTGGCCGTCGGCCTCGCGCTGCTCGCCGGCTTCTACCTCTATATCCGCGCGCGCGACCGCTCCGGGCGGACGGCGCTGCTCTCGACCGCCCTGTTCCGCAACCGCACCTCGAATCTCGGCCTGGTGACGCAGAACCTGCAGTGGCTGTTGCTGATGGGCGTGTCGTTCACCGTCTCGGTCTTCCTGCAGACCGAGCGCCACTACAGCGCGATCAAGACCGGCGTGATCTTCACGGCCGCGACGGTCGGCGTGCTCGCCTCCTCGCTCGGTGCCGAACGGTTCGCGAAGCGCCGATCGCAGCGGCTGCTGATCACCGGCGGCTTCGTCACGACGGCCGCGGGGGTCGGGCTGCTGCTGGGGCTCGTCGGGCTGTCCAAAGACAGCGCCTGGGCGCTCGCCCCCGGCCTGCTGCTGATCGGCCTCGGCCTCGGCGTGATGCTGACCCCCTCGGTCAACGTCGTCCAGTCGAGCTTCCCCGACGAGCAGCAGGGAGAGATCTCGGGCCTGTCGCGAAGCGTCTCGAACCTCGGCTCGTCGTTCGGAACCGCGATCGCCGGCACGATCCTGGTCTCGGATCTGACGCAGGGGAACGGCACATATGTCGCGGCGATGATCGTGCTGGCGGCGTTCGCGTTGATCGGCGTGGGGGTCGGGTCGCGGCTGCCGGCGCGGCCGGAGCCCGGCTAGCGGGCGGCCGCTACGCGCGCTGCGTGGCCCTCGCGATAGCGCGCTTCCCAGGCCTCCTGGTTGCGCTTCGCGTCGAGCACGAACGGCGAGTAGCCGATCGCTTTGACGATCCCCTCGTTGATCGACGACTCGGGGAAGGGGAGGGGGCGCATGACGTCGACGAACAGCACCACCCGCGTCTCGTCGGTGTCGTTCCAGACCTCGTGGTTGAAGGTGTCGTCGAAGATCATCGACTTGCCCTCTTCCCAGTGGCGGTAGTCATCGCCGACGCGGATGCGGCACGACTCCGCGTCCTCGGGGACGATCAGGCCGAGGTGGTAGCGCAGCACGCCCTTGTACGGCCCGCGGTGGTCGAGGATGTGCTTGCGCGGGCTGAGGATCGAGATCATCGCCGTCTTCATGCCCGGGATCTCGCGCATCAGCTGCGCCGTCCGCGGGCACATCTCGACGCCGAGCTTCGCCTCGAAGCCGTAGCCGTAGATGAAGAACGTCTTCCAGCGGTCGTCGTCGGTGATCTCGATCTGGTCCTTGGAGATGTCCTGGAAGTTGGCCAGCGCCTCGCGGTCGGCGAGCAGCGCCTGCGCCTCGTCGCGGATCACCTCCCAGTTGTCCTCGATGTGCCCGACCCAGTCGAAGCGCTCGAGCGGGAAGAAAGTCGCGTCGCCGACGAGCGAGCGTTTGCCGATCCAGCGCTCGATCGGGGCGAGGATCCGCTCCCCGATCCGGATCGTCAGGTCCACCGTCCGGTCCCACAGCGTCTTGTGTTCCATCTGTCGCACCTCTTCTCCCCCCGGGTTCACCGCCTGCAGCTTAGACGCGGCCGGGGAGGGACCCGGTCGGCGAGCGAGGGGACTGGGGAGTAGGCTCGCCCCCCAGCGGAAAAGGAGGCTCGTATGAGACGTGGATTCCTGCTCGGCATCGCCGCTGCAATCGGCGTGAGAAGCCTGATGCACCGCGTTCTGCTCTGGCAGTTCGGACGCAACGTCGCGGCGCTGAACGCGGGCGACTACCGCCCGCTGCTCGCCAACTACGCCGAGGACGCGGTCCTGCACTTCAACGACGGGCCTCACCGCTGGGCGGGGGAACATCGCGGCAAGGACGCGATCGAGCGGTTCCTCCAGGAGTTCGTCGGCGCAGGGCTGAAAGGGGAGCTTCGCCAGCTGTGGACCGCGGGGCCGCCGTGGGCGATGACAATGGCGGTGCGCTTCGACGACGAAGCCAGCGCCGGCGAGGAGCGCCTGTACGCGAACCGCGTGGCGATGGTGATCCGCACCCGCTGGGGGCGGATCGTCGAGCACCAGGACTTCTACGAGGACTCCGAGCGGATCCCGGCGTTCGAGCGGGCATTGCAGGAACACGGCATCGCGCCGGTCGCCGCCTAGCCCTCTAGATCAAGAAAACGGCCCCCGGCGGCTTTCGCGCACCGGGGGCCGGTAATCAGGAGGGATCCCGAAACGTTGTTCGCTAGGCGGCCTCGCGCAGCGCCGCCAGCTCGGGGCTCTCCGCGAGCTTCTTCAGCGCGCGCTGCTCGAGCTGGGAGGCGCGCTCGGCGGAGAAGCCGAGCCGCTTGCCGATCGCCGTCAGCGTCTGGGGCTCCTCGCGGCCCGTGCCGAAGCGCAGGGTCAGGACCTTGCGCTCGGTTTCGGGCAGCTGGGAGATCGCACGGTGCACGATCTGCTCGCGCTCGTGCTCCCAGGCCGTCTCCTCCGGCGCCTCTGCGTCGGAGGGGAGCAGGTCGCCCAGCGCCGTGTCGCCGTCCTCGCCGATCTGCTGGTCGAGGCTGACGAGCGCCGCGCGCTGGTGGCGGACCTCCTCCACCTGGTCGACAGGGAGCCCGGTCTCCGCGGCGAGCTCGTCGAGCGTGGGCTCGCGGCCCAGCCGCACCGACAGCTCGCGCTCGACGCGCCCGACCTTGCGGGAGCGCTGAGCGACGTGGACGGGCAGGCGGATCGTGCGGCCCGAGTTCTCGAGGCCGCGCTGGATCGCCTGGCGGATCCACAGCGTCGCGTAGGTGGAGAAGCGAAAGCCCTTGCGCCAGTCGAACTTCTCGCTCGCGCGGATCAGGCCGAGCATGCCCTCCTGCACCAGGTCCGCCAGCGGCAGGCCCTGGTTCTGGTAGCGGCGCGCGTTGGACGCCACGAGGCGGAGATTGGAGTTGACGAGCAGTTCCTTGGCGTGCAGGTCGCCGCGCTCGATGCGCTTGGCGAGGTCGATCTCCTGTGCCGGCGTGAGCAGCGGGTAGCGGCGCGAATGCGCCAGCAGCTGATCGACCGACTCAGGGATGAACGTATCGGGCGTCCCTGCCGTGTCTATGCGCTCGATCGGGCTGTCAAGCCGCCCGGCGGCAGCCGTCCGCGTCTCGACGTCGGCCTGGGGGGCCTCGTCGGCGGCGGGAGCCGTAGGCTCGAGCTCTAGTGTGTTGTTGGGGGAGTTAGACATCTGGCGTCCTTCTAATCCGATACTTGGAGTCGGAATTATACGCCCTGGTAGTTGCGTTGTCAATTATTCTCAATGGAGTCGTTGTGCTTGCTCGTTCGACGTCGAGCACAGGCTCCCCTGCATTCCCTCCTGACCCTACGCTGCCCAGCCAAACCGGGGATAAAACCCGGCCGGGCGGCCAAAAGAGCGCTTCCGAGGGGCCTGCCGGACACCCATCGGAGCCCGCGCGGCGGGCGATGAGCGCCTGACGATAAGCTCGGCGCATGGACGCCGACCTGTCCGGGCGGGTCGTAGCGATCACCGGGGCCTCCTCGGGGATCGGCGAGGCGACCGCGCTGGCCTGCGCCGGCGCCGGGGCGTCGGTCGCGCTCGCGGCGCGGCGGACCGAGCGGATCGACGCCCTCGCAGGGCGCATCGGGAGCGAGTTCCCGTCCGTGCGGGCGATCGCAGTTACCGCAGATGTGGGAGAGGAGACAGAGGCCAACGCCTTCATCGAGCGCGCCACGGCCGAGCTGGGACGCCTGGATGCGCTGGTCAACAACGCCGGCGTGATGCTGCTCGGGCCGATCGCAGACGCGCCGACCGACGAATGGCGGGCGATGGTCCACGTCAACGTGTTCGGCGTCCTCTACTGCACGCACGCGGCGCTGCCGGTGATGCGCGAGCAGGGCTCGGGCCACATCGTCAACGTCAGCTCGGTCGCGGGGCGCTTCGCGCGGGCCGGCTCCGGCGTCTACAACCTGACGAAGTTCGGCGTGGGCGCCTTCTCCGAGGCGCTGCGCCAGGAGATCGCGCCGCTCGGCCTGCGCGTGACGGTGATCGAGCCCGGCGCCGTCGCCACCGAGCTCTCCGAGCACAACCGGCCGGAGATCCGGGAGGTGATCCGCGGGATCTTCAAAGACGTCGAGCCGCTGCGCGCCGAGGACATCGCCGCCGGGATCGTCTACGCGCTCGCCTCGCCGGAGAACGTGGCCGTCAACGAGCTGCTGATCCGCCCGGCGCGCCAGGTTCGCTAGAAACAGGCTGCCCGCCCGGCCCGCGTTCCACGCCGGCCTCCGCGCCCTGCGCGGGCGCGATTTCGAGGAGCTCTTCGCCCGCGTGGTCGACCTGGAGCGTCGTGTGGTCGATGCCGAAGCGCTCGTGCAGGAGCGCCTCCATGTCGCGCCGCGCGCCGTGGCAGTCGGCCTCGCGCGCGACGAGGATGTGCGCCGAGAGCGCCGGGAAGCCGCTCGCGACCTCCCAGACGTGCAGGTCGTGGACCTCGACGACGCGGGGCATGGCAACCAGCGCGCGCCCGACTTCCTGCGGGTCCAGCTCCTTCGGCGCCGCCTCCAGGAAGATCCGGCCCGTCGCCCAGACCAGCCGCCAGCCGGAGCGGATCATCAGCGCCGCGATCGCCAGCGAGGCGATCGGGTCCGCCCGCTGGAAGCCGAAGATCAGGATCACGCCGGCGGCGAGCGCCGTGCCGAGAAAGCCGTAGAGGTCGGTGAGGACGTGCTGGAAGCTGCCCTCGATGTTGAGGTTCGAACGGTCGGCGCGCGCCAGCGTCGCCGCCGCGGCCACGTTCAGCACCGCCCCGCCGATCGCGACCGCCAGCACGAGACCCGCGCGCACGTGCGGCGGTTCGACGAGCCGGCGGATCGCCTCGAAGACGACGAAGCCGGCGACGACGAGCAGCGTCACACCGTTGGCCTGGGCGGAGAGGATCTCCAGGCGCCGGAAGCCGAACGTCAGCGCGCCCGCCGCGGGGCGCGCCGCCAGGCGCAGCGCGAGCAGGGAGAAGCCGAGCGCACCGGCGTCGGTGAGCATGTGCCCCGCGTCGGAGAGCAGGGCCAGCGAGTGCGCGATCACCCCCGCGACGATCTCACCCGCCATCACCACCAAGATCAGCGCCAGGGCGCGCCACAAGCGCGAGGCGTCGGCGGCGTCCCCGTGCGATCCGTGCGCGTGTGAACCATGGAGGAGGGCCACCCGTCGCACGATACGGGAGGGCCTTGACACGCGTGCGGATCGGCCGGCGCTCCGTGCCGGCCTCTAGGCTCCTTGGATGGCCCAGCCCGAGGCCAGTGGCCAGGTTCACCGCCCGACCCGCGCGGCCTCACCTCCGCGACGCACGACGCTCGTCTCGATCGCGGTCGCCGCGCTGCTCGTCGCGCTGAAGCTGGGCACCGGGCTTGCGACGAACAGCCTCGGCCTGCTCTCCGCGGGCATCGAGTCGAGCGGCGACGTGCTGGCGGCGGTGCTCACGTTCTTCGCCGTGCAGCTCGCCTGGCGGCCCGCCGACCGCGGGCATCCCTACGGCCACCGCCGCGCCGAGAACCTCGGCGCGCTGGGGGAGGCGGCGATCCTGATCGTGGGCGGGGTGATCGTGGCGGTGGCGGCGGTGATCCGCCTGATCGAAGGCGAGAGCCCGGAAATCCAGTGGTACCAGTTCGCGGTGCTCGGCGTGGCGCTCGCCCTCGATGCGAGCCGCACCGGCGTCTCGCTCCTCGCCTCGCGGCGCTACGGAAGCCCCGCGCTGCGATCCAACGCCTGGCACTTCGCGGCCGACGGGCTCGGCTCCGCCGCGGTGCTCGCCGGCCTTCTCGCCGCCAAAGCCGGCTTCCACGAGGGCGACGCGGTCGCTGCGCTCGTGGTCTCGGCGCTGATCCTCACGACGGGCGCCCGCCTGCTGGCGATGAACGCGAACGTGCTGATGGATCGCACTCCCGACGAGGCACGGATCGCGGCCGAGCGCGCGATCGGCGCGCTGGGCGCGGACGTCGAGCTGCGCCGGCTGCGTCTGCGCGAGTCGGCCGGGCGGTTCTTCGCCGACGTGGTGGTGAGCGTTCCCGCGGGGCGGCCGGTCGCGGAAGGACACGACGCGGCCGACCGCGTCGAGCAGGCCGTCGAGCGCGCGCTGCCCGGCAGTGACGTCGTGGTGCACGTCGAGCCGCGCCGCAGCGGGCTCGACCTGCGCGACCGGGTGCTCGCGATCGCGCTGTCCGAGCCGCTCGTCAAGGAGGCCCACGACATCACCGTGTTCGAGAACGGCTCCAAGGCGAGCGTCTCACTGCACCTGAAGTTCCCCGACGACCTCGACCTGCGCACGGCGCACGAGATCGCCGAGCGCGTCGAGCGCGCGATCCGCGCACGGCCGGGCGTCGAGGACGTGCAGACGCACCTCGAGCCGCTCGAGCGCCCGCTTCGAGCCCGCCCGTCCGACGCCGCCGCCGAAGCGGGCACTCTGCGGGCCGCGCAGGACCTCGTGCGAGCCCGGACGGGGCGGGAGGCCGAGAGCGTGCGGCTGCTCGCGACCGACGCCGGCCCGGTCCTGTTCCTGACGCTCGCGGGGCGCGACGGCGAGTCGCTCGCGGAGGCGCACGCGCTCGCGGGCGAGCTCGAGGACGAGTTGCGGGCTCGCCTCGGCGCCCTCGCCGATGTCGTAATCCATACAGAGCCCTGAGGCGCGGGGAAGGTTTCTCGTGCAGGCGAGGTCTTCATCCGTGGTCACAGAAACCTGCGCCCTACAGGAGGTCCCGGTGAAGAACCCGCTCGTCTTCGGCTGCGCTGCCGCGGCGGTCGCTCTGGCGGCCGGCTGCGGCAGCAGCGGCAAATCCACCAGCGCCACGACGGCGGCGCCCGCCTCGAACGCGCCCGGCACCACGCCGGCGGCAGGCAAATCCGCCTACGGCGCCGGCGGCACATCGGGTGCGGCTTCCGCCACGACCGCGAACGTGGTCGCCGTGAGCTCCAAGCCCGCGAAGATGGGCACGATCCTCGCCGCGGGCCCGAAGCACCTGACCGTCTATCTGTTCGAGGCGGACAAGGGCGGCCAGTCCGCGTGCTCGGGCGCATGCGCCGCCGCGTGGCCCCCGGTCACGACGGGCGGCCAGCCGCAGGGCAGCGGCTCGGTGAGCGCGGCGAAGCTGGGAACGATCACCCGCCCGGACGGGACCAAACAGGTCACCTACAACGGCCACCCGCTGTACTTCTTCGAGAAGGACGGGGACGACGGGGACGCATACGGGCAGGGTGTGAAGGCCTTCGGCGCCGGCTGGTACGTCGTGGCGCCGAGCGGCAAGAAGATTGACAACGACGAGGGTTCAGGAGGTGGAAGCAGTGCTTCGTAGACACTTTTCATCGCAGGTGCTGGCGGGGCTCGCAGCTCTCGTCGTCGCGGTCGGAGCCGCCGGCGCCGTCGCGCTTGCGAGCGGTCCCGCTCCGATCGTGAAGACGAGCGCCAACAAGACGCTCTCGAAGACGATCGTCGTCAACCCGGCCGGGCGCTCGCTGTACGCGCTCAGCCCCGAGACGACCCACCACCTGCTCTGCAAGGAAGCGTATTGCCTGGAACTGTGGCCGCCGCTGATCCTCCCGCACGGCGCGAAACTGCAGGCCGGAAAAGGCGTTCAGGGCAAGCTCGGGCTGCTGCGGCGCTCGGGTGGCCGGGAGCAGGTCACGCTGCGCGGCAAACCGCTCTACCGGTTCACCGAAGACCACAAGGCGGGCGACGCACACGGCGAAGGCCTGGAATCGTTCGGCGGGACCTGGCACGCGGTCACGGCCGCGGCGACTCCGACTCCCGCGAGCACGACGCCCGCTAAAAGCGAACCGGCGCCCAGCCCGATGCCGGCACCGACCCCGGCGCCCGGCCCGTACGGCTACTGAGCGCTGCTCGCGAGGGCCGGCCGCGTTACGGCCGCGGCCGGCCCCGCGGCCCATCCCGCGCAGGCGTAGGATGGTGCGCGCGACCCGCCGGCGCGGGAAGGTTCGCGTGAGGGCGGTGTCCTTGACAGCGACCCCGACACTGGAGGACAGAACGTTGAGGACCCTTGCAGCAGCCCAGGCCGCGGCGGCCGGCGGACGCAGGCGCTGGCTCGTGCTCCCGATGCTGATCGGACTGGTGGCACTCGCGGGATGCGGCAGCTCGTCGAACAGCACCACGACCAAAGAAGCGACCACCACGCCCGCGACGACCAGCGCGACCACCACCCCGGCCGCACCGGCGAGCGGCGCGAGCAGCGCGCTGAAGCTCGAAGCGGCCAAGAGCGGTCAGCTCGAATACAACACCAAGTCGCTCACGGCGAAGGCAGGGAAGGTGACGATCGAAATGACCAACATGGCCCCGCTGGCGCACAACGTCTCGATCGAATCGTCCTCCGGCAAGGTGCTCGGGGCGACGCCGACGTTCCAGGGGGGCACGAAGACGCTCAGCCTCGAACTGAAAGCGGGCACGTACAAGTTCTTCTGCTCGGTGCCGGGCCACCGCCAGGCCGGCATGGAAGGCACGCTCACGGTCCAGTAGGCCGCAGGCCCTCACCGGCGCGCGCGGCCGCCACGGGCGCCCGACGCGCGCCGGGGCGCCGCGCGGGCGCCGGCTGACAGTTGCTTGCTCGCTGGAGCGACCCCGGCGCCGACGCTAGCTCGCGGCCGCGGAGCTCGCTCGCCGTGCGCCCTTGACGCGGTAGAGCTCGGCGTCGGCCGCGCGGATCAGATCCTCGGGGCTCATGTGCACTCCGGAGGCGATGCCGATGCTCAGCGCGATCCCGCCCTCGATGCCGAGCGGGCGCAGGTCGACCCCGGCCGCGGCGCGGCGCAGGCGCCCAGCCGCGTGGGCGCCTGCTTCTGCGTCCGGGTCGCTCAGGACGGCTATGAACTCATCGCCGCCGATCCGCCCGTAGACGTCCTCGCAGCGCAGCACGTCACGCATGCAGTCGGCGAGCGCTCGCAGCACGCGATCGCCGGCCTCGTGACCGTGCCGGTCGTTGACCTGCTTGAAGCCGTCGAGGTCGATCATCAGCACCGTGAGCGGCTCGTCGCGCCGGCGCGAGCGCGCGGCGGCCGTGGCGAACCCCTCCTCGATGCCGCGACGATTCAGCATCCCGGTGAGCGGATCGGTCCGCGCGATCGCCGCGAGCTCGTCGGAGAGCTCGGCGAGCCGCGTGCGATCGGCCAGCAGCCGTGCGAGCAATCCCAGCATCAGGACGGCGAGAAGCGCCAGCAGCGCGAACGCGAGCCAGGGGGCGACCCCCGCGAGCCCGCCGGTGGTCGCATACAGGCTGCTGTCGGGGACGTCGATGACGATCCGCCAACTCGTCCCCGGCACGTTCGCCGTCGCGAAGGTGGCGGCGGCAGCGCCGTCGTGAAGCGAGCCGTGCGAGGCCCGTTTGAGCGCGCGCGCGAGCGCTGGGTCGGCGTTCGCGAGCGCCGCCTGACCAGTCCGCGGGCTCGCGGCGAGCACGTTGCCGTCGGCGTCGGTGAGAAAGACCTCGTGGCCGCGGGTCGTGCTCGCGTGATCGACCAGCGCTTGCAGTTCGCCGCCACCGACGCGATAGGCCGCGGCGAACACACGCAGCGCGCCGCTGTGCGTCCGGTACGGAGCCGCGACCGCGGCGACGCTCGCCGATGAGCCCGCGACGGGCACGACGCCCGAGACCGCCAAGGCGCCGCGGAGCGCCTGCTGGCCGGCCTGATAGCGCTCGGCGATGTCCCGGCCGATCACGGCCGAACCGTGCGGCGCGGTCGTGAGCGCCCGCCCGCTGGAGTCGAGCACCACAGCGAACGTCGCCCCGAACGCCTCGGCGAGTGATTCGAAGCGGGCGGCGGACACCCGCGGCGAGGACAGCAGCTGTTCGGCCGAGAGCTGCTCGCGGTGCGCCTGCTGGGAGATGTAGGTGCCGACGAGCTGCGCCGAGGTCCCGGCGCGAAGGCCGAGGTTGGCGCGCAGCTGCTGGCGCGAGCCTTCCTGGGCGTCGATGATCAGCGCGGCGACGGCGATCAGGGCCAGGAGCAGCCCGAGCGCGGCGGCCACGAGCGCACGCCGACGCCCGACCCAAGCGGTCGATCGAGGGAACACAGCCCCTGGATCGGCTTTGCAATGCGAGAACCTTAGGTGTCAGTTGGTCAGGGCTCTGCCCAGACCGGCGCGCCGCGCGAGAGCTGGTGGGCGGCCAGCGCGGCGCCGGCGGCCAGCGCGAGGGCGAGCCCGACGGCCGCTGCGACGGACACTTTCAGCGCCAGAAGGGCGCCTATGAGCGCGCCGATCAGCATCGCGCCGACCGACAGGAGGCGTCGCGCGCGGGTCACGCCCGATATGTGTCCCTCAGCCGCGAGTCCCGCAAGTGTTTTCGTCAGCACGGTGGTCGTCAGCTCCGGGACGGCCAGCAGCTGCGCGGCCGAGTTCTGGATCCCCATAGCGACGGCCAGAGCGGCGGTGATCGCATAGCGCGCGGCGGCGCTGGGCGGCGTCTTCGCGAGCAGCGCGACGAGCAGAGCGACCACGATCAGCACGCACTGGACCACGCTGGAGCCGCGCAGAAGCCGGCCGCGATGGGCGCTGAAGTGCGCTCCGATCTCGCCGCCCGCGCGGGCGCCGACGAGGAACGCGGCGAGTGCGATCAGCGAGCTGGCGAGCGACAGCCCGGTCGCCCCGGCGAGCGCGAAGCCGATGAACACGATGTTGCCAGTCATGTTCGCGACGAACACGTGCCCGAGCTTCAGATAGCTGGCCGCGTCGACGACGCCGGTGAGCAGCGTCAGCTCCAGCAGCAGCGGCACCAGCGGGCCGTGGCGGTCACCGCGCGGCGGCAGCGCGGCGGCGAGAAGCGCGGGCCGGCCCATCAGTCGAGCTCGAGCACGTAGTCCTCGACCGGCGCGCGCTCAGGCACCCGCTGCTCCTGGACCGGCTCGCCGAGGTACAGCAGCCCCACGGGCGTCTCGTCGGGGGCGATCCTCAACAGCTTGCGCGCGTGCGGATCGTCCAGCAGCGGCACGGTGCGCCAGTAGGCCGCGAGGCCGCGCGCGTGGGCGCCGAGCAGCACGATGTAGGCGGCGACGGCGGAGGCGAGCAGGTCCTCGCGGTCCTGTGCGGGCTCGCCGCTCATGCGCGCAGTCGCAGCGACGAGCGTCGGCGCACGGCGCAGCTTCACAGCCGAGCCGGGCTGGTCCTCCTCGGCAAGCTCCATCAGCGCCTCGCGCGTCCGGGGCCCGAGCACGCGAAAGCGCCACGGGTTCGTGAGGTGATGGTTGGGGGCCCAGCTCGCGAGGTCGAGGAGCTCTCGCAGCAGCGTCCGGTCGACAGGGTCGGGCCCGAACGCCTTGTGGGTGCGGCGCGTGCGGATAGCCTTCTCGACGTCCACGCGCTTCACCCTAGAGGCAGCCGAGCCATCACCGCCCCGACCACCACCGCAAGCCCGACTTGAGCGTCGCGGAAGTCGTCTGCATCGCCCTGGCGGGGCTGGCCGCGGGCACGATCAACACCGTCGTCGGCAGCGGCACGCTGATCACCTTCCCGGTGCTGCTGGCCTTCGGCTACGCGCCCGTCACGGCGAACGTCTCGAACACGATCGGCCTCGTCCCGGGGTCGGTCTCCGGCGCGATCGGCTACCGGGCCGAGCTCTCCGGCCAGCGCGAGCGGGCGCTGCGTCTCGGCACGATGTCGGTCGCGGGCGGGATCACCGGCGCCGTTCTGCTGCTCGTGCTGCCGTCCTCCGCCTTCAAGGCGATCGTGCCGGTCTTCATCGCGGCAGCGCTGGTACTGACGGTGGCGCAGCCACGCCTGCAGGCCTGGCTCGCGCGGCGGCAGATCGAGCTCGACCACGCCCGTCATCCGTTCACGGCGCTCGCCGTGTACGTCGCCGGCGTCTACGGCGGCTACTTTGGCGCGGCGCAGGGGATCCTGCTGCTCGCGATCCTGGGGGTGGCCCTCAACCAGAGCCTGCAGCGCACCAACGCGCTCAAGAACGTGCTGGCGGGACTCGTCAACGGCGTCGCCGGGGTCTACTTCGCCTTCGCCGCCCACGTCGACTGGGGTCCCGCAGCGGTGATCGCAGTGTCCGCGATCGTGGGAGCGCAGCTCGGCGCGCGCTACGGCCGGCGGCTCGAGCCGGAAGCGCTGCGCGCGCTGATCGTCGTGGTCGGCGTCGCGGCGATCTTGCAGCTCGTGCTCTAGGCGGGGAGGGGCCGGGGGCGGCCGTTCGTCTACAGAAGCTGCTGGCTCAGCAGGAACATGTTGAGCCCCGCGATCACCAGCGCGCACGCCCAAGCGAGCGCCCTCACAACCGTGCGGTTGACGTGCTCGCCCATCACGTCGCGCCGAGAAGTCAGAAGCACGAGGGGCACGAGCGCAAAGGGCAGCCCGAAGGACAGCACCACCTGGCTGAGCACGAGCGCGTCCGTGGCGTTGACGCCGGCTGCGAGCACGGCCAGCGCCGGCAGCATCGTCACGGCGCGGCGCACGAACACGGGGATGCGGACGTTGATGAAGCCCGCCATCACGACCTGGCCGGCGTACGTGCCGACGCTCGCCGAGGACGCGCCGGAGGCAAGCAGGGCGACCGCGAACGCGAGCGCCGCGCCGCCGCCGACGAGGTGCCCGAGCTGCGCGTGGGCGCCCTGGAGCGAGTTGAGCCCGGAGAGCGCAGGAGTGTGGAAGAGCTTCGCGGCGACGCCCAGGATCGCGATGTTCACGATTCCCGCAAGCCCCAGCGCCAGCACCACGTCGATGCGCTCGAAGCGCAGCACGCGGCGGCGCTCGTGCTCGTCGCGGACCGGGACGCGCCCGTTCGTGAGCGCGGAGTGCAAGTAGACGACGTGCGGCATGACGGTCGCGCCGATGATGCCGACGGCCAGATACAGAGAGCCCGCGCCATCGAGCCCGGGGAGGAGGCCGTGCAACGAGCCGCTCGCCGAAGGACCGATGCGCAGCGCCTGGTAGAGGAACCCGCCGAGGACCAGGCCCAGGAGGCCCGTGATCGCGAGCTCGAAGCGGCGCCGGCCATGGTGCTGGAGCGCCAGCAGCGCGAAGGCGAGCAGGCCGGTGATGAGCCCGGCCGGCAGCAGCGGCACCCCGAACAGCAGGTTGAGCCCGATCGCGGCGCCCAGGAACTCGGCGATGTCCGTCGACATCGCCATCACCTCGGCCTGGAGCCACATCCCCCAGGTGACGGCGCGCGGGTAACGCTCGCGCACGTTCTCGGCGAGGTTGCGCTCGGTGACGATGCCGAGCTTCGCCGAGAGGTACTGGATCAGCATCGCCATCAGGTTCGCGACGAGCACGACCCAGAGCAGCAGGTAGCCGTACTTCGCGCCGCCCTGGATGTTCGTGGCGAAGTTCCCGGGGTCGACGTAGGCGACCGCCGCGACGAACGCGGGGCCGAGCATCGCGACCGTCGCCCTGATCCTGCCCTTCGCGAGCAGCTGTTCGAGCGCACTCGGAGGGGTGAGCGCGACGGCCGCGCCGTCGCCGCCCTCGAGCACGAGCGGAGGGGGAGGAGGGCTCACTCCGCGCCTCCGGCCAGCTCGACGCGCATCGCGCGCGTGAGCGCGTCGCCGAGCGCGAGCGTGCGATCGCCGTCGCCTCCGTGCCCGAAGCGCACGAACAGCGGTCCCCCGAAAGGCTGGCGCTCGAGCACCTCGAGCGCGTCGCCGAGGGCGATTCCCTGGTCGGCCAGGTAGCGGAGCATCTCCGGATCTGAGTCCGATACGCGCACGAACCGCCCGGTGGCGCCGATCGGAAGCTCGTCGAGGCCGACCGTCTCGCCCTCCTGCAGGTCGAACTCGACGCTGGGAATCGGGTCGCCGTGCGGGTCGACGGTGGGGTTGCCGAGCTTGGCGGCGATCAGCTCCTCGAGGTCGTCGGAGAGCACGTGCTCAAGCACCTCGGCCTCGTCGTGCACGCGGTCCCACGGCATCCCGAGCACATCGGCGAGATAGCTCTCGAGCAGTCTGTGGTGGCGGATCACCTCGAGCGCGATGCGCCGCCCCGCCGGCGTGAGGCGCACGCCGCGGTAGGGCACGTGCGTGGTCAGGCCGAGCTCGTCGAGGCGCTTGAGCATCGCCGAGACCGATCCGGGCGTGATGCCGAGCCGCGAGGCCAGCGTCTTGGTCGGAACGGGCTCGGCGCGCCGCGATTCCAGCGCGAAGATCGCCTTCGTGTAGTCCTCGACCGCCGGCGTCCTGACGGCTTCATTGGTCGCCATGGGAAAAAGGATATGGCATGCCAAAACTTTCTTCAAGGCCTGGCTTCGTGGACGACGCTGGCCGAACGCCGCAAGGTGCGGCTTCAGGCAAGGCCGGGCGGGGATGCGCGCGGCGTGTGGGCGGACGCGCCGCCGCGGCCGCCCGACCCTCAGAGCCGGGCGGGGGGCGGGGCGAGAAGCGGTGCCTCAGGCGCTCGCGGCCGCGGGTTCGCGCGCGAACTGGGCGATCAGGCCGGCGGTGCGCGCGGGCTGGTCGAGCGCGACGAACGTGTAGCTGTCCTCGATCAGCTCGAGGCGTGCGTCGGGGAAGGCGTTCGCCAGGCGCTCGCCGTAGGAGAGCTTGAAGAAGCGGTCTTCCGGCGCCCAGGCGATCAGCACGGGCTTCTCGAACTCGCCGAAGCGCCGCGCGGCGGCTTCGGTGTAGCCGGAGCGCATCGCGCGCAGGAACTCGCCCATCTGCCGCCGGATGCGTGGGTCGCGGCGCGACGGTTCGAGCCACGAGCCGGTGAGGGCGTCATCGGCACGCTTCATGACCCATCCGTAGGCGATGGGGGTACGTCGCGCGGCCGGGAGGCGCAGCAGCTGGCCGATCGCCTGCAGGGAGCCGGGGATCCGGCTGATGGCCTGCAGCGGCCGGAACGCCTTCGGCGGGAAGTTGTCGTACGCGTCGCAGGGGGTCAGCACGAGCCTGGCGAGCCGCTCGGGGTGCTCGACGGCGACGAGCTGACACAGAGCGCCGCCGCTGTCGTTGCCGACGAGGGTGACCTCGTTCAGGTCGAGCGCCTCCAGGAAGTCGGCGATCAGGCGGGCGAGGCCCGGAGGGGAGAGGTCGGCGCCGTCGTTCAGCGCGAGCGTCTGGCTGCCGAGCGGCCAGTCGGGTGCGATCACGCGGAAGTCCCGCGCGAGCAGCGGGATGACCTCCCGCCAGAGCTCGCCGTCGGTCAGCAGGCCGTGGACGAGCACGATCGGAGCGCCCGTGCCGGCTTCGCGGTAGCGGATCCTGCCCTGCGGGAGCATGACGTCGTTCATGGTTCCTCCTTGGGTGTCGTGGGACGGCGGATTACGCGCCGGAGCTGGAGCCGGGCGAAGGCCGGCCACGCCCGCGGCGAGCGCGCGAGCGCGGCGAGCAGGGGAGAGGGGTCGAAGTAGGACTCGCGTTCGATCGCGCGGCCATCGCGGAGCTCGATCCGGTCGCAGGCGCGCCATTGCACGGAACGCCCGCGCCGCAGCGTCCCGGAGATCGTCAGCTCGATGAAGATCGTCTGCCCGGAGCATGCCCAGCCCTCGACGCGCGCGCGAACGTCAGGGATCAGCTCGAACAGCGGCTCGGCGAACTCGCGCTCGAAGGCCTCGAGCCCCACGGTGCTGGGCGTCTGCGGTGCGATCAGCCGCGCGCCGGGATCGAGCACTGGCGCGAAGTGGGCGCAGAACTCACGTGCACCCGAGGGGGCCGACCAGCCCTCCGCGAAGTGCGCGACCCACGCGGCCGCCGCACTCTCGCGTGCATCGGTTGCGCCGGCGCGTGCCGTGGACGATGCTGGAGTCGGTTGCATACAGACAGTTTGTATCTAGCATACAGACTGTATGCATGTCAAGATGGGGAGGCACGGAATGGCGGTCGGAGAGGGGATATCGAAGGCGGAGCGCTCACAGGCGACCCGCGCGGCGCTGATGGCGACCGCGCGCGAGCTGTTCGCGACGCGCGGCTACGCGGCCGTCGGCACCGAGGAGATCGTGCGCTCGGCGGGCGTCACGCGCGGCGCGCTCTACCACCACTTCGCCGGCAAGCTCGAGCTGTTCGCCGCCGTCTACGAGCAGGTCGAGGCCGAGCTCGTAGAGCGGATCGCGGCCGCCGTGGACGTCCCCGGGACCGCGCCGCTCGAGGTGCTGCGCGGGGGCGCGCTTGCGTTCCTCGACGCCTGTGAAAGCGACCTCGCCGTGCAGCGGATCGCGCTGATCGATGCACCGTCGGTGCTCGGCTGGGAGCGCTGGCGTGAGATCGGGCTGCGCTACGGCCTCGGGCTGGTGCGCGGAACGATCGAAGCGGCGATCGAGGCCGGCCAGATCGAGCCCCAGCCGGCCGAGCCACTCGCGCATCTGCTGTTGGGCGCGATCGACGAGGGCGCGCTGCTGATCGCGCGCGCCGATGATGACGGCCAGACGCGCCGGCAGATCGGGGACTCGCTCGAGAAGGTGCTCGGCGCGCTGGCGTCCTGAGGCGCGCAGCGCGAGTACCGGGCCCGCGGGCGGAGGACCGCTCAGGTCGTCGGCGCGGCCAGGGCGGTGCTGGTCGCGGAGGGGGCCTGGGTGTGCTGGTGGTGCAGGCCCGGGTGCGTGTGGGCGAGCACGCGGGCGATGCGGGCGCGGAGCTGCGTCAGGTGCTGCGCCTCGGCGTGCTTGCTGAGCCGGTGCGCGGCCGCTGCGGCGTCCAGCCTGACGCTCAACGCCTTGACGATCGCGTCAGTGAGGCCGGCGGCGGACTTGCCCGGGATCGAGTCGGCGACCTGCGCGATCGTCTTGCCGGTCTTGAGCTGTTCGACGAGCTGCCTGCGTGTGAGGCCGAGGTAGGAGAGCAGGACCGCCCGCAGCGCGCTGTGGCGGGCGCCGGCGTGGCGAAGGTGCCGCGTGCGCTCGGTCGCGGGTGTGCGGTTGACGAGCGACTGGATGCGCGTTTCGAGGTCGGGTGGAGGCGAGGGGAGCTTGCTCTTCACGGCGGCGACAAGCGCTGTTACGAGCCCGGCTTCTGACTTTCCCGGGGTCGCCTTGGCGATCTGGGCCAGTGACTTCCCGGACTGCAACTGCAACTGCAGCCGCGACTTCGAGGTGCCGAGGTAGGACGAGGCGGCGTCGAGCAGGCCCGAGCGACGCGCGGCGGCGCCGCGGTGAGAACGCGCGTGACGAACGCGCTGGTGGCCTTCGCGCGTGGCGCCGAGCGCCACCGCGGTGCCGCCGGCGAGGACCGCCGTGAGTGCCACCGCGAGTGCTATACGCCGCCTGAGGATCCGTCTCATAGCCGTTAAAGCTCCCACAAGCCGTTAAAGAACGCTTCAGCGGGGGATAAGACTCCTCTTCGGCTACAGGATCACCTCGGCCGCGATGCGCGCCTCGGCCATGACCACGCGGCGCCCGCGGATCGGGACGTTCTCGGCGAGCAGACGAGCGCGCTGCTCCTCGCCCTTGGGCCATGTGCCGTCACCGCGCACGACGCGCCACCAGGGCACGTCGTCGGGCATCTGCGAGAGCGCGCGGCCGGCGTGGCGCGGTGAGCCCGGCGAGAGGTCCCCGTAGGTGGTGACGAAGCCCGGCGGGACGCGGCGGATGCGTTCGTAGATCGTCGTGGGAGTGGCTGCCACGTCAGGACCATAATCGCGTCAGGCTGTCGCGCTCGATAATCGACGGTCGGAGTTGATGATGCTCACGTCGGCGCACACAAGCGTCGATCCTTCGGACGTGCATCGGCTAACGCGTGCAATCGCCGGCGAACGGCTCCTTGGGTCACGGCCTGACCGCGGGGCGCCGCGAGCAGAGTGGGTTCGCTGGACGCGGCGCCTCTACCTGAGGCTCTTTCGTATCGAGGGCCCGCTGTTCGTGTCGTTCCTTGCGATCGCCACATGGGCATCGGCCTGGTGGCTCGCCGCGATCGCTGCCGTGGGAGCCGGAGCGCTGCTCTGCGGGTTCGCAAAAGTTGAAATCGAAGTGCGCCGAGGGCGCGACGCCGATGGCGCTCGATAATCGATGGACGGCGTCCGACAGAGGACCATGGGGCGTGTGAGCCAACAGGGCGTCGATCCGGAGCACGATCCCGAGGGATGGGCCCGCGAGCATGTCCATGTGACGGCGACTCCGCACGGTCGCACCGCGCTCCGGTATCTCGCGCAGATCCGGGCCAGCGGCCTAGTGTTCGAGGGGCGCGCCGATGGAGATGTCTCACCAGGGCACGCCGCCGAAAAGCGGGCGATTGACGAAGCGGTCGCCGCCTACCTGGACTTCGTGGTGCGGGTGCGCTCCTAGTCAGCTTCCCAGCTCGATAATCGATGGACGGAGTCAACCTCGACGGGATGAAACGCTCGGAGAGATGTTCGCGAATCGCTCCGCCTCACGACTCGGCGGGGCGGCCGAGAGCGCGCGGGCGCCGTCCAGCGGAGGCTTTGACGTGCCGATACCTGCCTCATAGGTGCGCTGATCCCAATGCTCGTCGCTGGCGACTCGATCCCGTGCGAGGCGAGCGAAGGCGGCTGCCACGAACCGTTGTGGCTGGGAGTCTTGTTGCTCTCGATAGGGGCGGTGATTGGCGTCGCTTTCGTCGTTCTGTACATCGACATCCGGTGGCAGCGCGGTCCAATCGCCTGGCGGCGGCGGTGGCGAGACCGGCGAGCCGAAGCGAGAACGGAGCGCACGAGATGGACACCGCGCCCGTGAGTCGGCGCGCTCATCGCTCGCCTCGCAGGTAGGGGTCAAGGCCCTGACGTGGCGTGGCAACTGTCCGCTGGTTACCCGTTCTCGCCCGACGCTCGATAATGCATGTTATGTGAACCCAGAGCGACTCCGCCGGGCGCCCCGGGCCCCTATGCGACCCTTCTCCTGTGGCGTTGAAACTCCGTGAGACCGTCGAGCAGGACCTGCTCGCGGTGCTCGCGATCGAGGCGGATCCGGACGTCGCGCCGTGGATCACGGCGTGGCCGCTCGAGCGCCACCGGAACGCGATCTCCGATGCCGGCGAGGCGCACATGGTCTTCTGCGAGCGCCAGGAGACGGTCGGCTTCCTGCTCCTCGCCGGTCTGCGCACACCCGAACGAGCGGTCGAGTTGCGCAGGATCGCCCTCAGCCGCCGCGGTGAGCGCCTCGGCACGGCGGCGCTGGATCTCGCGCTCGGCTACGCGTTTGACGTGCTCGGTGCGGTTCGGGTGTGGCTCGACGTGCTGCCTGCGAACACCAGGGCGCTTCGGCTCTACAGGAGCGCCGGCCTCCTCGACGAGGGCCTGATCGAGGACGCGCACCTCCTCCCTGGCGGCTCGCTTGCGGCGCTGCGGCTTATGTCAATCCGAGCCGAGGAATGGTCGCCCGCGCCGGAGCGCGCGTAAGCCGCCTATCTGCCTTGCCGCGCCAAGAGCCGGCATGCACCACTCCCCTTTCGCCGCTCCCGCTCGGCACCGGCTTCTGGCATCCGGCATGCGGACGGTGCGCCTCGCCGCGGCGGGCGAGGGTGCGGTGAAGCCCATAGCATCTGTCCACAACCAAAACGAGGAGGCGCGAGTCGATGGCGAACACGATCTACACCGCCGAAGCGCATGTCACAGGCGGCCGGGCCAACGGCCACGGCCGTAGCAGCGACGGCGTGCTCGAGGTCGACCTGCGACTCCCCGAGGAGATGGGCGGCCAAGGGGGCGGGACCAACCCCGAGCAGCTGTTCGCGGTGGGCTACGCCGCGTGCTTCGAGGGTGCCCTCGGCGTCGCCGGGCGGCGGGCCAAGGTCGAGACCGGGGATGTCGGCATCGACTCCAAAGTCTCGCTGGCGCCGGACGGCCAGGGGGGTTTCGGGCTCGGGGTCGTCCTGGACGTGACGCTGCCGAGCGTCTCCGATCCCGAGACGGCGAAGGAGGTCGTGCGCCTCGCTCACAGGGTGTGCCCATACTCCAACGCGACACGCGGGAACATCGAGGTCGCCATCACGGCCAACGGCGAGCCGATCGACTGATCCCGACCGCCGGCCGGCGGGCGCGTGCTCGTCCTCAGCTGGAACCTCTTCCACGGGCGCTCGGAGCCCGGCGCCGGGCGCGACCTGCTCGATGAGTTCGCGGCGATGCTCGCCGGCTGGCGGTGGGACTTCGCGCTGCTGCAGGAGGTCCCACCGTGGTGGCCCGAGCCGCTCGCCGCGGCCTGCGGCGCCGAGGCCCACGCCGCGCTCACCTCGCGCAACCTGGTCCTCCCCGCGCGGCGCGCGCTCGCCCGGCGCGTTCCTGACCTGATCAAGTCCAACGGCGGCGGCGCCAACGCGATCCTCGCGCGCGCTCCGCTCGGCGCCGAGCGCGCCGTGCGGCTGCGCACATGGCCCGAGCGCCGCGTCGCGCAGCTCGCGCAGCTAGAGGACGGAACCGTCCTCGCCAACTACCACGGAAGCGCGCGCGTGCCGCTCGCCGAGGAGGAGCTCGCGCGGCTCGGCAAGCTCGTGCTCGGCCAGGCAACCGTGACCGGCGGTGGAGCGGCGGTGCTCGGCGGCGATCTCAACCTGCGCCACCCGCATGTGCCGGGCATGGAGCACGTCGCCGCGCGCGATGTCGATCACATCTTCGCCGCCGGCTTCGCCCGCAGCTCATCGCATGTGAAGGAGCGCGGGGCCCTCATCGACGGCCGCGAGGTTGAGCTGTCCGATCACCCGCCCCTGCTCGCCGAGCTCGGCTGAGCCTCAGCGGCCGAACGTCCGCAGCAGCCGGCGCGCCGCGTCCGGGACGGGCGCGATCCGGGCGCGCGTCTCGGTGATCCCGTCGCGCAGCTCCCTGTCCCCCACCTCGACGGGCAGCAGCGTGTCCTGCAGCGTCCCGAGCTCCTCGTCGGCCTCCGCGACTTCGACCGTCGCGTCGTCGATCAGACCGTGGACGCCGCGGGCCGGCGCGGCTTCCGGAGACGGGGGAAACTCGCGCGACGCCAGCCCGTGGCGTGCGGCGAACTCGCTGTAGGTCCGGCGCAGGCGCCCGTACGCGTGCTGCACGGGCCCGAACAGATCGCGTTCGAGCTGCTCGGCGGTGTTCTCGTCGAGCAGCTCGTAGGCCGCGCCGAGCAGGCCCAGCGCCTGGTTCAGCCGTTCGGCCGCCGCGGCCAGCACGTCGAGGAGCTGCACGCGCGCATCGGTGCTCGAACGTGGCATGAACAGAAAGCTACCCCGCCGCGCCGCGACTACCCCCGCTTCCTCGTACGGGAGCCGAGGCCCGCGAGCTCCCGTGCTCGCGCGAGCACGCCGTCGAGCATCTCCGGCGTCAGCTTGCCGGTGAACGTGTTCTGCTGGCTCGGGTGGTAGCAGCCGAGCAGCGGCCACGGAGATCCCGGTGACTCCACGCCGTGCCCGAAGCGCGGCCGCGGGCGCTCGGGTGGCGCCGCGGGGCCGTTCAGTTCGCGGCGCAGCCGCAGCGCGGCATCCCAGGCGAACGCACCCAAGCAGACGACAACCTCCACGTCTACAAGCAGCTGCGCTTCGCGAAGGCTCCACGGAAGGCATTCGTCGCGCTCGGCCGGGGTCGGGCGGTTCGCGGGCGGCGCACACCGCACCGCGGCCGTGATCCGCACGCCATGCAGCTCGAGCCCGTCGCCGGGGCGCTCCGAATGCGGAGAGCTCGCCAGCCCCGCCCGCCACAGCGCCGCGTAGAGGAACTCGCCCGATCGATCGCCGGTGAACATCCGCCCGGTGCGGTTCGCGCCGTGCGCCGCCGGCGCCAGACCGAGGAGCAGGATCCTCGCTTGCTCGTCGCCGAACGCGGGCAGCGGACGGCCCCAGTACTCCTCGCTCGCGAACGCGGCGCGGCGCTCCCGCGCGACCTGCTCGCGCCACGCCACCAGGCGCGGGCAGCGCCGGCAGCTCGTCACCTCGCGGTCGAGTTCGGCGATCGTCTCGGCGGCTGCTACTCGCACGGTGGCAGTAGTACCATCGCGAGAAGCATGCAGACATGGATGTGGATTGTTCTGCTCGCCGGGCTGATCAAGCTGCCGATCGCCGCGCTGATGCTCTGGATCCCGTTCCGCTACGACGAGGCGACGCAGGCTCAAGATTCCTCCGACTCGAGCGAAGAGGACGGCGGCTCGAAGGCCCTGCCGGCCGGCCCGATCAACCCCCACCCGCGCAGCCCGCTCCCGCGCAGCCCGCGCCGCGGCCCTCACGGCTCCTCCTCGCCGTCCTCGCCGCCGCGGATCCGCAAGCCCGTCCGCGCTGCCACGCGCGTTCGCCTCGGCCGTACCTGAGAGGCGCTAGCGGTTCTTCTTGCGCTGCCGGCGGGCGGCTTTCGCTTTCGCGCGCCTGTTGCGCCGGCGGGCCACCCGGTCGCTGGCGCGCTTGCCTTCGGTGAAGTCCTCTGCCCCCGCGGGCGCGACGTGTCGCGCGTCGCGCACGATCACGAACCCGATCGCCAGCAGCAGCACGACGGCCGCACCGAGCCCGACGAGAAGGATCGTGCTCGAGTTGTGGCTTTCGCCGCTTTCGGTGCTGGTCGTCGACGTCGTCGACGTCGAGCGCGGTTCTTCTTCCTGGGCCTTCGACGACAGTTCGCTGAAGGAGTTGCCGCCTTCGATCGACGAGGCTGCCGCACCGGTCGGCTCGAGCAGGCAGACGCAGAGCAGCGCGAGCACCCCGAGCACCGCCAGCGATGCGCGGACCGGCGGAAGCGTTCTCTCGGCACGGGGGGACACGCGCCGAGGATACCTGCTCGCAGCGGCTCACCTGCCGGCCTGAGGCGTGTGCCGGTCCGGGTGGCGAGCACCCTAGAATCTTCGCGGATGCCCCCCAAACAGCGACAGATCAGAATGGAGCAGCGCGGCACGCTGCAGGCGATCGAAGCCCTGGAGCAGCGCTCCGACGAGGAGCTCGAAGCCGAGACGAAATACAAGGCCGCAGCCCTGGCGATTCTCGGGGCGCGTGCCTCGGAGCGCTTCGACGCGGAGGCGGCACGCGGGTTCTTCCAGCGTGCGATCGCGGCCGCGCGTCCCCAGGAACGGATGCAACTGCGGCGCATGGCCGACGCCTCGCTCGCGCTCGCCGAACGGCGCGCCGGCGACCTGAAAGAGGCCGTCGAGCGGCTCGGTCAGGAGGCGCCGAGCGGCCGTCAGATGTTCGCGCTGCGCGCGATGGGCGTGCTGCTGCCTGCGAGCTCGGCGGGGGTCCTCGCCCGGCTGCGCGGGATCGTCCTGATCATCCTCCTGATCGTCCTCCTGCTCGCGATCGGAGCGGGCATCGTCAAGCTGATCGGCCTGGCGTTCGGCGGCATCGGCTGGGCGCCGGCCGTCCTGCTCGGCCTGTTCCTGATGATCGCCGTGATCGGGGTCGCGGTCGCGGTCGGCAGACGCCGCCGCGACCGGGCTCGCGCGACGCCGGGCTGAGCGCGGCACGCATCCAGGGGCGGCGCCGCCGGGCACTAGGCTTGGCCCGTGCCTGATCCGATCTGCGTCATCGTGAACCCCACGGCCGGCGGTGGACGTGCCGCGCGCATCGCACCCACCGTCGAGCTGGCGCTGCGCGAACGCGGTGCGGCCGTGCGGATCGTGCACACCCGCGACGTCGAGCACGCCCGCGAGGTGGCCCGAGAGGCCGCCGGCGGCGGCGAGATCGTCGCTGCCCTGAGCGGCGACGGCCTCCTCGGGGCGATCGCCGACGCACTGCGCGAGACCCCCGGGGCTGTGCTGGGTGTCCTGCCCGGCGGGCGGGGCAACGACCTCGCTCGGGTGCTCGAGATCCCGACCGATCCAGCCGGAGCATGCGAGGTGCTGCGCGCGGGCGATGCGCGCCCGCTCGACCTCGGGCTCGTCGAGCAGCTCGACGGCGGGGCGCCCGCGCGCGCCTTCGTCGGCATCGCGTCGGTCGGCTTCGACAGCGACGCGAACCGGATCGCGAACGAGGCTCCCGCATGGCTCGGCGGTCTCGTCTACGCCTATGGCGCGCTCCGCGCGCTGATCTCCTGGCGCCCCGCGCGCTTCGAGCTCGAGCTCGCCGACGGACAGCGGCACTCATTCCGTGGGTACTCCGTCGCCGCCGCCAACTCGCGTGCCTACGGAGGCGGCATGTACGCCGCTCCCGACGCGATGCTCGACGACGGTCTGCTGGACGTCGTCGTGGTCGAACACGTCAGCCGGCTGCGCTTCGCGGCCAACCTCCCGCGCGTGTTCAAGGGGCGGCACGTGGAGCTGCCCACGGTGCGCGTGTTCAGAACCCCCCACGTGACGATCTCCTCCGATCGGCCGTTCGTGATGTACGCCGACGGCGACCCGGTCGGGGCCCTGCCGGTCAGGGTCAGCGCCCTCGCCGGCGCGGTGAGCGTCGTTACGCCCGCCGGCGGTGCCGCGGCGCTCTCCGCGCGCGTGGCGGCCGGCGAGCCGGGCTGATGCCTTCCCTGCTGGACGCGAAGCTGGCGCTCGCGCGCGGCGCCGGCGCGCTCGCCCGGTGGCGCGGCAGCGGCGCGACCAGCCTCCCCGGCCGCGTGCTGATCGCGCTCGAACCACGAGCGATCGGTACCCTCGGCGCGCGCCTTCCGCGCGGCAGCGCCGTGATTTCCGCGACCAACGGCAAGACGACGACCGCGGCCATGGCCGCAGGGATCTTCGGGCGGGCCGGCATCCCGCTCGTCCATAACCAAGCGGGGGCGAACATGGCCGGCGGCGTCGCCACGACGCTGCTCGACGCGGCGCGGGGCGAGCAGATCGAGGGCGAGCTGGGGCTGTTCGAGGTGGACGAGCTGTGGCTCGCGTCCGTGGCGGCAGCGCTCTCGCCACGGGCGATCGCGCTGGGCAACCTGTTCCGCGATCAGCTCGACAGGTTCGGCGAGCTCGACGCGATCGCGGACAGCTGGGCGCAGCTCCTCGCGAACACCCCCGCCCGCGCGATCCTGAACGCGGACGACCCGCTGCTCGCCGACCTCGGCCGCGAGCGCGATCGCGAAGCCGTCGTGTACTTCGGCGTCGACGACGACGCGCTCGCGCTGCCGGGGCTCGGTCATGCCGCCGACGCCAAGCACTGCCGGCGCTGCGGAAGCCCCTACGTGTTCGACGCCGTGTATCTCGGCCACCTCGGGCACTACCACTGCCCGTCCTGCGGGGCGAGCAGGCCGGCGCCCCAGGTCCTCGCCACCGAGGTGGCATTCGACGGGGTGCGCAGCGCGTCGTTCACCCTCACGACGCCCGCGGGCCGAGCGCGCGTCCAGCTCGCCCTGCCAGGTCTCTACAACGTCTACAACGCGCTCACCGCCGCCGCGCTCGGGTGCGCGCTGGAGCTGCCCCTGGAGACGATCGTCGCAGGACTCCAGGACACGCGGCCCGCGTTCGGGCGGGCGGAGACCCTGCGGCTCGCGCTCCCGTCCGCGAACGGCGACGGCGCGAGCAACGAGCGCGAGCTGCGGATACTGCTCGTCAAGAACCCGGCCGGAGCCAACGAGGTGCTGCGCACGCTGACGCTCGAGCCGGGTCGCCACGATCTGTTCGGCGTGCTCAACGACCAGATCGCCGACGGCCGCGACGTGTCGTGGATCTGGGACGCGGACTTCGAGCTGCTCGCCGACCGCGTGGAGCACGCGACGTGCAGCGGCAGCCGCGCCGCCGACCTCGCAGCGCGGCTGAAGTACGCGGGGGTCGAGCCGGAGCGGATCCGCATCGAGCCCGACCTCTCACGCGCGCTCGACGCGGCGCTCGCGGCAGGAGACGCCGGCCGGCCGCTCTATGCGCTGCCGACGTACACCGCGATGCTCGCGCTGCGGGAGCTGCTCCGCGCACGTGGCGCGGTGGCCGGGAGGTGGACGTGAGCGGAGCCTCCGACGCGAACGTTCGCACACCGCCGTCCGAGCAGCGCGCCTTGGAGACGATCTGGCACGAGGTCGAGTGTGGCCGCTATCGCGCTGATCTGCCGCTGTGGCGCGAGCTCACCGCGTCCGCAGCACCGGGCGGCGCGCCCGCGCGCGTGCTCGACCTGGGCGCGGGAATCGGGCGGGTGACGCTCGATCTCGCCGCCGCGGGGCACGAACTCACGGCCGTCGACATCTCCCCCGTGCTGCTCGAGGAGCTCGCGCGGCGCGCCGAGGCATTGCCCGTCGAGACCGTGGCCGCCGATATCCGAGAGCTCGCCCTGCGCCAGCGCGGCTTCGACCTCTGCCTGGTGCCGATGCAGACCATCCAGCTCCTCGGCGGCGAGCGCCAGCGCCGCGCCTTGTTCGCCGGCGCCACGGCGCACATGCGCGAGGGCGCGCTGCTCGCCTGCGCGATCGTCACGCAGGCCGAGGAGTTCGACAGCCTCGCCGGCCAGCTCGGCCCCTCGCCGGACCGCATGGAGCTGGGCGGGCGCGCTTACTTCTCGCGCCCGCTGAGCGTCCAGGTGCTGGCGGAGACGATCAAGATCGAGCGCGAGCGCGTCGTGCTGCCCGGCGACGGGCCCGAGCGCTGGAACGAAGAGAGCGAACAGGACATCGTCGAACTCGACCGCGTCACCGAGCAGCAGCTCTGGCGGGAGGCGCAGAGCGCGGGGCTGAGCGCCGAGCCGACCCGGCTCATCGGCGAGACCGAGGAACACGCGGCCAGCGAGGTGGTGATGTTCCGTGCCTGACGGCGTTCTGCGCGTCTGCGCCCTGTACCCGGACCTGATGAACATCTACGCCGATCGCGGCAACCTGATCGTGCTCGAGCGCCGCTGCTCTTGGCGCGGGATCGGCTTCGAGCTGGCCGCATCGAGCCTCGGCGAGCGGCTCGACGGCGAAGCCCACCACCTGTACTACATCGGCGGCGGCCAGGACCGCGACCAGCAGCTCTGCGCCGAGGACCTGCTGGCGCGCAAGGCGCAGGCGCTGCGCGCGGCGGCCGAGCGCGGCGCGATCGTGCTCGGCGTCTGCGGCGGCTACCAGCTGCTCGGCCGCTCCTACACGCTCGATGAGGAGCGCATCGAGGGCGTAGGGATGCTCGATGTGGAGACGGTGCGCTCAGACGGGCCGAGGCTGATCGGCAACGTCGCGATCGAGCCGATCGGGCTTCCGGGCGCACCGTCCGGCGCGGCGCTCGCGGGGTTCGAGAACCACGGCGGGCGCACCAGCCTCGGCGCCGGCCAGGCGCCGCTCGGGCGCGTGCTGCGCGGCCACGGCAACGACGGGGGCAGCGGCTTCGAGGGCGCCCGCACCGGCAACACGATCGGCACCTACCTGCACGGGCCGCTGCTGCCCAAGAACGTGTGGTTCGCCGACTGGCTGATCGCGACTGGGCTGCGGCTCGCTCCGGCGGAGCTGCCGGCGCTGAGCGATGAGATCGAGGAGCGCACACACCGCAGCGCGATGTCGGCCGCGGGCGCCTGAGCACGCCGCGCCGGTTCAGGAGTCGCGCAGCGCGGGGGTGTAGGCGATGCCGACGATCACGCCTTCCGGCGCCTGAAGCCGCGCGACGGTCTGCCCCCACGGCTCCTCGCGGGCGTCGTGAAGCAGCGCGAACCCCGACCGTTCGAGCTCGCGCGCGGCCGCCCGTACGGCATCCGGGTCCGCCACGTCGAACTCGACGCTGGCCTGCGGGATCGGCCGCCCGGCCGGCCACTCGGGCGCCTCGAAGCACGCCTGGGCGGCCTCGGACAGCGGCCAGACACCGAAGCTCTTGCAACCGTCGATCGCCTCGCTGTGCTGATAGCCGTCGGGGTCGGCGCCCCCCAGCGGCAGGCCGAGCGCGCCCGCGTACAGGGCGCGGCTGGCGCCGGGATCGGGCGTGATCACGGCGACGCTCGTGAGGAACTCGAGCTTCACCGCGCCGGGGCGACCGCGAAGCGCTCGAAGCGCTCGGCCAGGCGTGCAGGCACGAGCGCGCGCACGCGCACGCCCTCGGCGGTGTCCTCGCGCGTGACCTCACCGGCCAGCTCGTGCAGCTCGGCGAGGCTGCCGCCGTCCGAGTAGGGCACGAGCAGCTCCAGCGGGCGCAGCGTGTGCGCGAGCGCGCCCTCGATGCGCTCGGAGAGCGCGTCGAGGCCCTCCCCGGTCGCGGCGCTGACGAGCGTCGCATCGGGGTTCGCATGGCGCAGCTCCTGGCGCGCCTCGTCGTCGAGCAGGTCGGCCTTGTTGAGCACGAGCAGCCGCGGCTGGTCGCCGGCACCGATCTCCTCGAGCGTCTGCTCGACGGCATGCTTCATCACGGCCGCGTGCTCCTCTCCCGCTGACGCGTCGAGCACGTGCAGGAGCAGATCCGCGCGGCGCGTCTCCTCGAGCGTCGCGGCGAAGGCTTCGACGAGCTGGTGGGGCAGCTTGCTGATGAACCCGACGGTGTCGGTGAGCAGGTAGGAGCGCCCGGCGATGCGCAGAGTGCGGGTGGTCGGATCGAGCGTGTGGAACAGCCGGTCGCGGACCCCGACGTCGGCGCCGGTCAGCGCGTTGAGCAGCGTCGACTTGCCGGCGTTGGTGTAGCCGACCAGCGAGATCGTCGGGACCGCCGCGCGCTCGCGCTCGGCGCGCTGCACCGCGCGCGTCCCCTTGACGTGCTCGAGGCGCCGGCGCAGGACCGAGATGCGGTTGCGCGCCAGCCGGCGGTCGGTCTCGATCTGCGTCTCACCCGGGCCCCTCGTGCCGATCCCGCCGCCGAGCCGTTCGAGGTGGCTCCACAGGCCCCGCATGCGCGCCATGTTGTACTCGAGCTGGGCCAGCTCGACCTGGAGCTTGCCCTCGGCGCTCCCGGCGTGCGAGGCGAAGATGTCGAGGATCACCGACGTGCGATCGATCACCGGCAGCCCGATCGCCTCCTCGAGGTTTCGCTCCTGGCGCGGCGTGAGCTCGTCGTCGCAGGCGATCAGGTTCGCGTCGCAGGCCTTCGCGGTCGCCTTGACCTCGGCGACCTTGCCCGGGCCGAGGTACGTGTTGGGGTGGGGTTGCTCGCGGCGCTGCAGCATTTCGCCGACGACCGCGACGCCGGCGGTGCGCAGCAGCTCGCCGAGCTCAGCTAGATCGTCCCCCTGCTCCAGCGCCCCGACACAGAACGCGCGTTGCGCTGCCCGCTGCGCGGGTACCGATCCGTTCCTTGACGCGCTCTGCGTTCTGCGGCCGCTGCGGCTCCTGTCCATCCACCATCCAGTCTAGGGACTCGGCTGGCCGCTCCGTGATGATTCTGGGTACGCGCCTCAGCCGTCGGCGCGCAGCGTGCCGAGCCGCTGCACGGCCTCGACCAGCCGCTCGTCGGGCGTCGTGAGCGAGATCCGGAACCACCCCTCGCCGGCCGGCCCGTAGATCGAACCGGGCGAGATCACGACCGCCGCCCGCTCGAGCACGTGTTCGGCGTATGCCTCGGAGCTGTCGAAGCCTTCGGGGACGGGAGCCCAGACGTAGATCGTCGCGTGCGGCCGGCGCACGTGTACGCGGACCTCTTCGAGCGCGTCGCAGACCAGGTCCCGGCGCCGTTTGTAGAGCTCGATCATCGAGGCCGTGTCCGCCTCCGCCTCGGTGGACATCGCTGCTACGGCCGCAAGCTGGATCGCCTCGAAGAGCCCCGAATCGATGTTCGTCTTCAACCGCCAGTAGGTCTCCAGCGCCTCCGCGTTGCCGACGACCATCCCGCAGCGCCAGCCCGTCATGTTGAAGCCCTTGGAGAACGAGTAGACCTCGATCCCGACGTCCTTCGCGCCGGGCGTCGCGAGGAACGACGGCGCCTCGTAGCCGTCGAAGACGATCTCCGAATAGGCCATGTCGTGGACGACGAGGATGTCGTTCGCGCGCGCGAAGTCGACGACCTCTTCGAAGAACCCGTCGGGCACGATCGCCCCCGTCGGGTTGTTCGGGTAGTTCAGGTACATCAGCTTCGCCCTGCGGACGACGTCGACGTCGAACGCGCCGAGGTCGGGCACGAAGCCGCGTTCGGGGTCGAGCGCCATCAGCACGGGCTCGGCGCCCGCGAGCCAGGGGCCTCCGGTGTACACCGGGTAGCCGGGATCCGCGGCGAGCGCGTAGTCCCCGGGGTCGAGGAAGGCCAGGTTGAGGTTGAAGATCGCCTCCTTGGCCCCGATCGCCGGGATGATCTCGCTGTCCGCGTCGAGATCCACGTCGAACCGGCGCAGGTAGAAGTCGTGCACGGCTTCGCGGAAGTCGGCGCGGCCGCGGTTCGAGGGGTAGCGGTGCGTTTCGGGCTCCGTGACCGCCTCCTGCATCGCCTCGACGATCACCGGCGGGGTCGGCCGGTCGGGGTCGCCGATGCCCAGGCTGATGACGTCCACGCCGGCCTCGCGCTTCTCCGCGATCTTCCGCTCGAGCTGGGCGAACGCGTACGGCGGGATCTTCTCCAGGCGGCTACTCGGTTTCATGCAGCTCCTTTTCGAACGCTTCGCTGATCGTGCCGGCGAACACCGGGCGCGCCCAGCCTGTCAGGTGCACGCGCAGATCGGCGGCCACCTCGACCTCCAGCTCGCCGCCGTCGAGCACCACCGTGACCCGCTCGGGTCGAGTCCCGGCGGCGTGTTCGTGGACGTAGGCGACGGCCGCGCCGGTCGCGCCCGTGCCGGAGGACAGTGTCTCCCCCACCCCGCGCTCGAAGATCCGCGCCCTGATCCGGCCCGGCTCGAGCTCCGCGTACCACGAGACGTTCGTGCGGTTCGGGAAGAGCTCCGAGCCTTCGATGGCGGGACCGGCCGCGGCCAGGTCGATCGAAGCGAGCTCCGCCTCGCCGGCGACGCGAATCGACGCTTGCGGGTTGCCAATTGAAACGTGCCGGAACGCCCACTCGCGCCCGGCGCTCGGCACGGAGCCGCGGCCGTCGGGCGGCCCGGCGGGGAAGTCATCCGAGGTCAGCGAGGCGTGCCCCATGTCCACGCGGCTCCTGTCGGTGCCCGTGATCTGCGGGCGGATCGTGCCGGCCGCCGTGCCGATCGCGAACTCGTCGCGGTCCGTCCACCCGCGGCGGCGCAGGTAGAGGATCGCCTCGCGCGCGCCGTTGCCCGACAGCTCGGCCTCGGAGCCGTCGGGGTTGAAGATCCGCAGCTCGGCGACGTGGCGCCCCTCCTCGGGCGGCGAGAGCACCAGGACGCCGTCGGCGAACACGCCGAAGTGAGGCGCGCAGAGCTTGCGGACGCGGGCCGGCGTCAGCTCGAACGGGAGCTCGTCCTGCTCCACGATCAGGTAGTCGTTGCCGAGGGCCTGCCACTTCTCGAAGCGCATCGTCATGCGGCGTCGGAGTCTAGGATCTCGCCCGCGACGGCCGCCGGGTCGCGGTCGGTGACGTCGATCGTGCGCACGCCGGCGAGCTTTCGCATCCATGTCAGCTGGCGGCGCGCGTAGTTGCGTGTGCGCCGCTTCATGCGCTCGACGTCGCCGGCCAGGAGCTCTTCGAAGCCCAGCGCCTTCGACGCTGTCTCGGAGGCGCCCGCGGCGGCGGCGCGCCGCACCTCCTCGCGTGCGCCGGCCGCGACCATCTCATCGACGCGGCGGTCGATCGCGTCGTAGAGCGCCTCGCGGTCCATCGTCAGGCCCGCGAGCAGCGTCGGGTGGCGCAGCTCCTGACTCCAGAGCTGCGACGGCCCCTCAGGCGGCTCGAGCTCACCGAGCTCCAGCAGCTCCAGTGCGCGCACCACGCGCTGGCGGTCGTTCGGCTCGATCGTCTCCGCCGCCCAGGGCGCGAGGTCGACGAGCCGCGCGTGGAGCGCCGGCGACCCGACTCGTTCGAGCTCGCCGGTCAGGCGCGCTCTGACGTCCACGGGCGGAGCCGGGCGCAGGTCGAGATCCGTCAGCGCCGCCCGCAAGTAGAGACCGGTCCCGCCGACGACGATCGGACGCCGGCCCTCGCCGAGCGCCTCGTCGATCTGGGCGTGTGCGAGGTGTGAGTACTCCCCCACGCTGAACGAGGCGTCCACCGGCAGGAACGAGAGCAGCCGGTGCTCCAGCCGGGCCCGCTCGCCGGCGCTCGCGGCGCCGGTGAGCGTCTCCAGGCCGGCGTACACCTGCAGGGCATCGGCCGAGACGGCGACGGGGTCCTCGCCGCGCTCGCGCAGCAGCCGGGCGAGCGCGATCGCGACGGCCGTCTTGCCGACGCCGGTCGGACCGAACAGCGCGATGATCCTCATGGGGATAGGCTCACAGTCTGTGCAGATCTCCGGCTCTACAGCGCTTCTGACCGGCGCCACGGGGGGCATCGGACAGGCGATCGCCAGGGCCCTCGCCGGACGCGGCGCCCAGCTGATCCTGACGGGTCGCCGCAGCGACGTGCTGGACCCCCTGGCCGGTGAGCTCGGTGCCCGCGCGCTGGCCGTCGACCTCTCCGACCGCGCCGAGGTCTCGCGGCTCCTCGGCGAAGCGGGCGACGTCGACATCCTCGTCGCCAACGCGGCGCTCCCCGGCTCGGGCCGGGTCGAGGACTTCTCCCTCGAAGAGGTGGACCGCGCGCTCGACGTCAACCTTCGCGCGCCGATCGTGCTCGCGCAGGGGCTCGTTCCGCAGATGGTCGCCCGACACAGCGGTCATCTCGTGTTCATCTCCTCGCTCGCCGGAAAGGCCGCGACGCCGAACACGGCGCTCTACAACGCCACCAAGTTCGGCCTGCGCGGCTTCGCCTCGGCGCTGCGCGCGGACCTGCACGGCACCGGCGTCGGCGTGACGACGGTCTTCCCGGGATTCATCCGCGACGCGGGCATGTTCGCTGTCGCCGACGTGAAGCTCCCGGCGGGTGTCGGCACGCGCACGCCGGAGGAGGTGGCGGCGGCCGTCGTCGCCGGGATCGAACGCAACCGGGCGGAGATCGACGTCGCACCGTTGCCGCTGCGCATCAGCACGGTGTTCGCGAGCCTCGCCCCCGAGATGGCGGGACGGATGGCGCGCCGCATGGGCTCGGACGAGATCTCGAGCCAGATGGCCGCCGGGCAACGCGACAAACGCTGAGCGCTCCTCAGAAGAGTGCTTGCTGACCGTCGCGGGCGGCGGCCTTCTCGCTCGCCGACCGCGACGGCGGGTGGCCAGTTTCCGCCGGCTCCAGTCCTTCGAGACGTTTGTTGCGCCAGAACGCGCCAGGGCGCGCGCCGCGCCGGACCATTGCGGCGAGGCGCTCGCGTTCGGTCTGGGGCGCATACGCGCGCCGTCCGTAGAGCTGCTCGTAGCGCGACACCAACTCGGGGCGCGCATCCTTCATCCAGCCCGTGAACACGTCTTTGACCTCGCCTCGCAGGTGCAGGGCGATGCCGGCGACATTGGTGGCGCCGGCATCGGCGATCGCGTCGAGTAGCTCCTCGACCTGCTCGGGCGAGTCGTTGATCCCCGGCATCAGCGGGGCGACGAGCACCCCGGTCGGTACGCCGGCGCGGTTCAGCTCGGCCACGGCCTCCAGGCGCGCGCGGGGGTTCGGGGTTTTCGGCTCCGTTTCTCGCCACACCTTCTGGTCGAGTGTCGGGATCGACAGGCACGCCGTCAGCCCGACGGTCCTCGCCAGCTCGCTCAGCAGGCCGATGTCGCGCAGCAGCAGTGGCGACTTCGTGAGGATCGAGCACGGGTTGCGCGCGTCGAGCAGCGCCTGCCAGATGCCCTCCATCAGGCGGTATCGGCCCTCCACCCACTGGTAGGGGTCGGTGTTGGTGCCGAGCGCGACGTGCTCGCCCTTCCACGACGGGCGGGCGAGCTCCGCGCGCACCAGCTCGGGTGCGTTGACCTTGACGACGATCTCGCGCTCGAAGTCGCGGCCGGGGTTGAAGCCAAGAAACGTGTGTGTGGGTCGGGCAAAACAGAAAACGCAAGCATGGGCGCATCCCCTATAGGGATTCACCGTCCAGCGGAATGGCATTTGTGACGCCGGTGGCACTTTGTTGAGCACCGACTTCGCCCGCACCTCGTAGAACCGCGTGTCGAGCGCCTCGGGAGCGTCAAAACGGCGTACTGAAGCCGGATCTCGGTGGCCCGGAAGCCGCGCGCGGGCGTCCTCCTCGATCGTCAAGTTGTCCCATCGCACGAACGTATGTTCGCATACGGCCCGGACGCCGCGCCCCCGTCCCGACCGGATCCCCAGCGACGCCTCGGCGAGCCACCAGCGACGGCTCACCCTGCGCTCAGGGGCGCGTCCCAACATCGCCTGCAGCAAGCGAATTCGAAGGAGCCCACGATGATCATCTCCAAGCTGCTCGCCGCGACCATGGTCGCTGGGGCGACCGCGACGCAACCCGGTCCTCCCCCGTCAAAAAAGCCGTCCAAGCCCGCCGGCTGAGCCTCAGAGCTCGAGCACCGTGCGGATCCCGTCCTGGGCCTCCATCAGCTCGAAGCCGCGGTTGACCTCCGCGAGCGGCATGCGGTGCGAGATGAAGGGGTCGACGTCGATCTCGCCCGCCATGTAGCGCGCGACCAACGCGGGCACGTCTTCGCGGCCCTTCAGCCCACCGAACGAGGAGCCGGCCACGCGCCGGCCCGTGATCAGAAGGCGCGGGATCACATCGAGCGTCTCCCCCTTGCCGGCCACGCCGCACACCGTGCAGAGGCCCCAGCCCATCCGCGCGGCTTCGACCGCCTGGCGCATCACCGCCACGTTCCCGGTCGCCTCGAACGTGTAGTCCGCGCCGAAGCCGCCGGTCATCGCGAGGATCGCCTCGACGGCCTCTTCGCCGCCCTCCATCAGGTCGGTCGCGCCCTGCCCGCGCGCCAGCTCCAGGCGCTCGGGCGAGAGGTCTACGCACACGATCCGCTCGGCGCCCTGCAGGCGGCAGCCGGCGACCGCGCCGAGGCCCACCATCCCCGCTCCGAATACGACGCACGTCGAGCCCGGCCGCACGGCGGCGGTCCGCATGGCCGCGCCCAGGCCGGTCGAGAGGCCGCACGCGAACAGGCAGGCGCGGTCCAGGGGCGCCTCGGGGTCGATCTTCGCGAGCGCGATCTCCGGCATCACCGTGTACTCCGCGAACGTCGAGGTGCCCATGAAGTGCCGCAGCGGCTCGCCGTCGATCGACAGCCGCGTCGTGCCGTCGGGCAGGTAGCCCTTGTTCTGCTGCTCGCGGATCGCCAGGCACAGGTTCGTCAACGGGCTGCGGCAGTGGACGCACTCGCCGCACTGGGGCGAGAACAGAGTCACGACGTGGTCTCCCTCGGCAACGAGCCCGACACCGGGGCCGACGCGCTCGACGACGCCTGCGCCCTCGTGCCCGAGCACCGTCGGTGCGTAGCCGGAGGGGTCGACCCCGGAGGCCGTGTACATGTCGGTGTGACAGACCCCGCACGCCGCCAGGCGCACCAGGACCTCGCCCGGGCCTGGCTCGGCGAGGTCGACCTCGCGGACCGACAGAGGCTCTGCGAACTCCTCCAGCACGGCCGCCCTGATCTTCACCGCGGCTGCGCTCCGGCTCTGGCCAGCAGCTGCTCCTCGCCGGCCAGCGTCTGGCTCGTGGCGGACTCGATCCGCACCTGGGTGAGCTCACCGGGAGCCGCGAGGCCGCTGAAGTTGACGACCTTGTTGTGCGAGGTGCGCCCGCGCAGCTTCTCCGGGTCGTTGCGCGACGGGCCTTCGACCAGCACCTCCAGCGTGCGCCCGACGAAGCGCTGCGCGCGGGCGCGCGCTTCGCGCTGGACCAGCTCCACGAGCCGCTCCATGCGCGCCGCCTTGACCGGGTGCGGGACGAGACCCTCGGTGAACGTCGCGGCCTCGGTGCCCCGCCGCGGGGAGAAGACGAACGTGAAGGCGCTGTCGTAGCCAACGCGCTCGACGACCTCCAGCGTGTGTTCGAAGTCCTCCTCGGTCTCCCCCGGGAAGCCGACGATGATGTCCGTGCTGAGCGCGACATCGGGGAGGTGCTCGCGGATCATCGCGACGCGGTCCTCGTAGCGCGTGCGGTCGTAGGTGCGGCGCATCGCCTTCAGGACGCGGCTGGAGCCCGACTGCAGCGGCAGGTGGATGTGCTGGCAGACGCTCGCCAGCTCGGCGTGTGCGCGGATCACGTCCTCACGCATGTCCTTCGGGTGCGGGCTCGTGTAGCGGATGCGCTCGATGCCGTCGATCGCGTCGATCGCGTGCAGCAGCCCCGCGAAGCTCGGCTTCGCGCCCGCGCACACCGGCAGGTCGCGCCCGTAGGAGTTGACGTTCTGGCCGAGCAGCGTCACCTCTCTCACGCCGTCCGCCGCCATCGCCGCCGCCTCGGCGACGAGCTCCTCCTGCGGGCGGCTCACCTCGCGCCCGCGCGTCGAGGGCACGATGCAATACGAGCAGCGGCAGTTGCAGCCGACGCTGATCTGCAGCCAGCCCTGGAAGGGACGCGCGCGGCGCGCCGGAAGGTGGCCGGTGAAGCCCTCGAACTCGAAGTAGCCCTGCGCGCTCAGCGAGTCGCTCGTCAGGAACTCGGCCAGCTTGTGCACCTGGCCGGGCCCGAACGCCACGTCGACGAACGGGAAGCGCTCGAACACCTCATCCTTGACCGACTGCGCCCAGCAGCCGCCGACGCCGATCACGCGCTCCGGCTGTTCGCGCTTCAGCCGCTTGGCCTCGCCGAGATGGGTGATGAAGCGGCGTCGGCGGCCTCGCGGATCGAGCAGGTGTTGAACAGGATGAGCTCCGCGTCGTGGCGCTCGGAGGCCTCTTGGTAGCCCAAGGAGTCGAGCATCCCCTTCATGCGCTCGGAGTCGTGCTCGTTCATCTGGCAGCCGAACGTCGTGAGGTGGTAGCGCCTGGGCACGAGGCAAGAGTACCGGCGCCCCGCGCCACAGAGCCCGGGCGCCCGGGCGAGGAGTAGTGTCAATCGCGTGATCGCGCCCGCTCGCAACGACGGGCTGCCTCCTGGCCCCCGCACCCCCGCGGCGCTGAACATGCTGCGCTTCATGACGCGGCCGTTTCAGACACTGCTCGGCTGGCAGGCCCGCTACGGCAACGTGTTCACGGTCCGCTACACGGGTTTTGGCACCGGCGTCTACGTCGCCGAGCCCGACGCGATCCGCGAGCTCTTCACCGGCGACCAGTCGGACCTGCTCGCCGGCGAGGCCAACTCGTTCATGGAGCCCGTGCTCGGCCCCCATTCGGTGCTCGTGCTCGACGGCCCCGAGCACCTGCGCCAGCGCAAGCTCCTGCTGCCGCCCTTCCAGGGCTCGCGCGTCGCCCGCTTCCGCGAGGTGATCAGCGAAGTCGCCGCGCGCGAGATCGCGACCTGGCGTCCGGGCCGGCGGTTGACGATCCGCGAGCGCATGCGTGCGCTGACGTTCGAGGTGATCTGCCGCGCGGTGTTCGGCGTCACGGACAGGGCCGCTCAGGAGCGTCTGCGCGTGACGGTCGCTGCGGTCATCGACAGCAGCCCGATCTTCATGATCTCTGCGGCCGCACGAACCGACCTCGGGCCGCTCAGCCCAGGCGGGCGGTTCGCCCGGCGCCTGCGCGCCGCCGACGAGCTGCTGGCCGAGGAGATCGAGCGCCGCCGTCGCGTGGCCGACCTCGACGAGCGCACAGACGTGCTCTCCCTGCTGCTCCGCGCCCGCGACGAGGACGGCAACGACATGACCGTCGCGGAGCTCCGCGACGAGCTGTTCACGATGCTGGGCGCCGGCCACGAGACGACCTCGACCGGCCTGGCCTTCGCCTTCGAGCTGCTCCTCCGCAACCGGCCCGTACTCGAACGCCTGCGCGAGGAGCTCGAACGCGGCGAGGACGACGCCTACCTCGACGCGGTCGTCAAGGAGTCGCTGCGGCTGCGGCCCGTCATCGACGGTGCGGAGCGCACGTTGACGCGGCCGCGCACGCTCGCCGGCTGGGCCCTACCGGCAGGCGTCAAGATCTACCCCGGCATCCTGCTCACGCAGATGCGCGCCGACCTCTACCCGGAGCCCGAGCGCTTCCGCCCCGAGCGCTTCCTCGACGAGGGCGCCGAGTCCTACGCCTGGCTGCCGTTCGGCGGCGGCATCCGGCGCTGCCTCGGCGCCGCACTCGCGCAGGCCGAGATGGCCGAGGTGCTGAGGATCGCCGTGCCCGCGGTCGAGCTGCGCCCCCTGCGCGCCGACCCGGACCCGGTGGTGATGCGCGGGATCACGCTCGCCCCGAAGCACGGGGTCGAGGTGAGCGTGCAGAGCGTGCTGCGCGAGGTCGAGGCTGGCCGCCCGCCGGCGCTGGCAGGAGCCTGAGCGGTGGATGACGCGGCCGCACCGACGCCGTTCAGCGCCGAGGAACCGCCGAAGGACCTCGAGGACCCGACGGACCTCGGCGAGCGCGTCGAGAGCGAGCGCCCTCCCGAAGAGCGGCCGGGGCCAGCCTGGCTGGGTGTTCCGGGGATCGTCGGGCTCGGGGTCGTGGCCGCGGCGTGGTCGGTCAGCCACAGTCTTTTCGGAGTGCTGCTCGCCGTCGCCGGGCTCGTGATCCTGTTCCTCGCGATCGGGCTGGCGATGACGATCGCCAAGCGCGAGTAGGTCCCCTGCCGGCGGGGAGTTACGATCGAGGCATGCTGCGCAAACGGCGATACAGCGAACTCGGGGCCGCCGGCAAAGTGGCCGTGCTCATCCTCACGGCGGTCAGCCTCGTGATCGTCGCGACGGCCGAGCGCGACATCGGGCGCCGCGACGAGGACGACGTCCGCGGCAGCCGGGGGTTGTGGCGCGTGGTGAGCCTGAACGCGCTTGGCGCTATCGCGTACCTGCGGTTCGGGCGGCGCCGTACCCCGTCAGGCTAGGCGCCTAAGCGGCGGCCGCGGCGGGCTCCGACTCCACGGGCGCGGCGGCCTGCGCCGCCGGCTCAGTCTTGTCCCGCTCGATCGGCGTCACGGCGTCGCGTCCGAGCCCGAGCGCCTCGTAGATCTTGCCTTCGATCTCCTTGGCGAGCTCCGGGTTGGCGTCCAGGTGTGCCTTTGCGTTCCCGCGCCCCTGGCCGAGCCGTTCGTCCCCGTAGGAGAAGAACGAGCCGGACTTGGAGACGATGTTGTGCTCGAGGCCGAGGTCGATCAGGCAGCCCGAGGTCGAGATCCCCTTGCCGAACTCGATGTCGAACTCGGCCTGGCGGAACGGCGCCGCGACCTTGTTCTTGACGACCTTCACGCGCACGCGGTTGCCCACCGCCTCCGTGCCGTCCTTGAGCGTCTCGATGCGCCTGATGTCGAGCCGCTGCGAGGCGTAGAACTTCAGCGCCCGGCCGCCCGGCTGTGTCTCCGGTGAGCCGAACATCACCCCGACCTTTTCGCGGATCTGGTTGGTGAGGATGCACAGCGTGTTCGTGCGGTTCAGGTTCCCCGCCAGCTTGCGCATCGCCTGCGACATCATCCGGGCCTGCGCGCCGACCGTCTGGTCGCCCATCTGCCCCTCCAGCTCGACGCGCGGCGTGAGCGCCGCGACGGAGTCGACCGCGACCACGTCGACGGCGCCCGAGCGCACCAGCATGTCGGCGATCTCGAGGGCCTGCTCGCCGTAATCGGGCTGGGAGACCAGCAGCTCGTCGATGTCGACGCCGATCTCCTTCGCGTACAGCGGGTCCATCGCGTGCTCGGCGTCGATGAACGCGCACACGCCGCCCAGCTTCTGGGCCTCGGCGAGCACGTGGTAGATCAGCGTCGTCTTCCCGGAGGACTCAGGGCCGTACAGCTCGACGATCCTGCCCCGCGGCACGCCGCCGATACCGAGCGCCAGGTCGAGTGACAGCGCGCCCGTGGGGATCGCCTCGCAGCGCACCTGCGCGCCCTCGTCGCCCATCCGCATCACCGTGCCCTTGCCGAACTCGCGCTCGATCTGCGTCAGCGCACCCTGAAGGGCGGCGTCGCGCGCCTTCGCGGCCTTCTCCTGTTCGGTCACGGACATGGTGGTGCTCCTCCGGTTTGGGATGAGCGGGAAAAGCTACGCCGGGCCTCGGACGGAACAGTTGTTCGCCTCGGCCGGCATGGAGCGCCGGCCCGGTCACTCATCTAGAGGAGTCACGGGGCCGTGCACGAACCATTGCAGCAGCGCAGAGCGCGCCCCGCCGTTCGTCCATTCGGCCATCCGCCTGGTCCTCCGCCGGAGGCGGCGGGACGATGAATGCGGGCCGGAACGGATCGCCATGGAGACCCGCGCCCATACCCACGCACGCCGCCCGCGACGGGCTCTCGCCGCCGTTGCGTGCCTGCTCGCCCTGCTGCTCGCCGGCGCGCTCAGCGCCGCGGCCGCGGCACGGCCCGCGCAGTCACATCACGGCTCCTGCCCCGCGCCCCGTCACGCGAAGCACGGCGCCAAGCATTGCTCCAAGAAGCACTCGCACAAGCCCAAGGGCAGCGCCCACAAGACCAAGAAGCCCGTGCACAAGCCGGCGCCGTCCGCGCCGCTCGCGCCCGCCACGTGCGAAGACGGCAGCCCGCCGGTCCGCTCGGCGGCGGGCGCCTACTCCTGCGAAGACGGTTCCGAACCTGCGTGCGTGGACGGCTCGGAACCCGTCCGGCCCTCGTCCGCCTCGGGACCGATGTGCCGGGCACCCCGCGAAGAAGGCGGCGAATGCAAGGTCGGCTCGACCGGCGAATGCCAGCTCGAACTCGCCTGCGAAGACGCCGAAGAAGCCGAAGACGCCCCGCAGGGCTGCGAACACGGCTCGGCCTTCGAAGAACCGGAAGCCGAAAGCTGATCCGGCGTCAGGCGCGCCAGCCGCCCAGCGGCGCGCTCGCGAGCTGCTCGTAGCGAGCTCCCCCGGGATCCAGCCGCGAGCGGTAGAGCGCCGCCTCCGTCGCCTCGAAGCGCAGCTGCGGGGTCGCCGGGAGCGTGGCCTGTCCGCGCGGCGCGGCGCGGCTGCGGCCCACCGTCACATGCGCGCGGAAGCGTCGCGGGGGCTGCTCGCCGGTGACGGCGCACAGGGCGCGCGCGACCTCGGCCTGGAGTCCCGCCAGCTCGCCGCTCGGGTCGTGGATCTCGACTGAGAGCGCTCGCGGCCGCCGCGGCGGCAGCCACAGCGGGGCACCGGTCTCCAGCTCGCAGCAACGGGATCGCTCGGCCGCCTCGGCGAGCGCCGCGCCGAGCGCCGCGATCTCGCCGTGCGGGCGCTCACCGAGGAACAGCAGCGTCACGTGCAGTGAAGCCGGGTCGAGCACGCGCAGGGCCGGCGCCTCGCCCGCGCCCTCGGCCCGCGCGACCGAACGCGCCCAGCGCGAGAGCTCGCCGGCAACCTCTGCGGGAGGGTCGACGGCCGCGAACAGACGGGCTGTCGCGCCGCGCGCCACCCGCTCAGGCGGGCGCCAGCGCCCGGCGCACGAGATGCATCGCGACCGTCGTCGCGCGATCGCGGATGTCCGCGCGCCCGCCCGGGAGGTTCACCGAGCGCGTGAGCAGCTCGGCCTCGCCGCCGCCGGCCGCACCCGGGGCGCCGACGGCCACGCTCAGCCACACGAGCCCCACCGGCTTCTCCTCGGTGCCGCCGCCCGGGCCGGCCACGCCCGTGATGCCGACGCCGACGTCCGCCTCCAGGCGCTCGCGGGCCCCGCGCGCCAGCGCCTCCCCCACCTCCTGCGAGACCGCGCCGTGCCTCTCGATCAGCTCCGCCGGGACGGCGGCCGCTGAGACCTTCACGTCGTTCGCATAGGCGACGATCGCCCCCCTCACGTAGTCGGAGGAGCCGGCCAGATCGGTCAACCTGGCCGCGAGCAGGCCGCCGGTGCAGGACTCGGCGGTCGCGATCGTGCGTGCCGGAACCCCGGCCTCCCCCCGCAGGATCTCCGCGACGATCTCATCGATCGTGCGGCCGTCCTCGGAGAAGAGCGTGTCGCCGTGACGCTCGCGCACGATCTCGGTGAAGTCGCGGTATGCGCCCTCGCCGGGCGGCTCGTAGCGCGTGACGACCTCGACCTCGCCGCGTTTCAGGCAGGTCGTGACCTCGAGCGAGGACATGTCGACGCCGTCTCGCTGCGCGACCCGCAGCGTCTCCGCGATCTCGGACTCCGGGATACCGAACAGGCGCAGCGTTCCCTGCCGGTATTCGTCGGCACGTGCGAGCACGTCGCGCATGGCGTCGGTGTCCTGGGCGGCGCGCCACATCGGCTGAAGCTCGCGCGGAGGCCCCGGCAGCACGACGATCGTCGGCCCGCCCGCTCGGTCACCGCGCCCGGTCACGACGAGCCCGGGGGCCGTCCCGACGGGCTCCAGCACCTCCGCTCCCTCCGGGACCGTTGCCTGCTTGCGGTTGGCCTCCGCGACCGCCTCCGGGTCGATGTTCGGCCAGCGTTTCATCAGCGGCGCGACGATCGCCGCGATCCGTTTCGAGAGCGCCTCGTCGAGCACCATCTCGCGGTTCTGGAAGCGTCCGACGACTTCGGCGGTCAGGTCATCGGCGGTGGGCCCGAGGCCGCCGGAGGTGAGAACCAGGTCGAGGCCCTCGGCCGCCATGAATCCGAGCGCCGCCTCGATGTCGCCCGGGCGGTCGCCCACGATCAAGATCTGCGCGAGGTCGATGCCCAGCGCCTGCAGGCGCTCGGCAAGCCACGGGCCGTTGCGATCGTTGACTCGCCCGCTCAGCACCTCGGTGCCGGTCACGACGATCCCTGCCCGGGCGCTCACGGCGCGCTCACTTGCAGGTGGGCTGCTGTTCGGGCGTGAGCGGCCTGCGGCCGCGCGCCTTCGTGATCGAGTACCCGATCGCGGCGCTGGACGCCGGCACGACGCGCGGTTTGCCGTCGATCACGAGGTCGACGGCGTTGTTGCCGAGCGTCATCAGGAAGTGCTTGGCCCGGAAGGTCTGCGTGCTCCCCCCAGGCTGCAGTTCCACGCCGGGGATCAGCTTGCGCCCACCTTCGCCGATCAAGCAGACGTAGACGGCCGCCGTCGGGGTCAGCGACAGCGTCACCACGTCGCTCGCTGTTGCTCCGGCGGCGGCCTGCGCATTGCGATGTTTGCTCGCCGCCGTTTTTGAGTGGTGCCTCGACGCGCTTTTCGAACTGCTCGGGCCTTTCGAGGAGCCGCTCGTGGCGAGCAGGACGATGAGCACCACGATGATCGCGAGGATCGTCCCGACGGCGATCGCGTAGCCGCGCGAGCCGCCGTCGCCGGGTGGCCCGCCCGGGCGCATACGGCGGCCGCGCTGGGGGGGCCGCTGCGAGGAGGCGACGATCGGCTCGAGCATCCCCTCGCCGGGCGCTTCGTGGTGCAGCCGGTACTCCTCGACGAGCGCCTTGCCGTCGAGCCCGAGCGCGGTCGCGTACGTGCGCAGGAAGCTCTTGACGAACGTCGGCCCCGGCAGCAGCCCCCACTCTTCGTTCTCGAGCGCGCGAAGGTACTTGGCGCGGATCTTCGTCTTGGCCTCGATCTCGGACACGTCGATGCGCTCGCGCATGCGCGCCTCCCGAAGCGTTGATCCGATCTCGGGCATGGTCAGAGGCTAGAACGGCTCCGAGTGCGCCGGCTCTTGCCTGATCGCTCGCACGGGCGGGGATTCTAACGTCGCAAATTGCGAGGAACGGCGGCTGACGGTGAGCTGTCAGGCGTGCGAAGCCGTCGGATCGCCCCGGGGTCCGCCGGTGGCGGCCCCTGCTACTCGCCGACGGGCGCCGCGGGCTCCGACGGCGAGCCTTCGAGCGCGGCCAGGACTCGCGGCAGCTCGGCCTCGGTGATCAGCACCTGCCGCGGCTTGGAGCCTTCGTAGCCGGAGATCACGCCGCGTCGCTCGAGCATGTCGATCATGCGCCCGGCGCGTGTGTAGCCGAGGCGCAGCCGCCGCTGCAGCATCGAGGTGGACGCCGTCTGCATCTCCGCGACCAGGCGGATCGCGTCTGCGAGCAGCGGATCCTCGTCAGGGTCGAACTCGTCGCCCGACCCGGAACCCTCGCCCTCGGCGGGCTCGACCTCCTCGAGCAGCTCCTCGCGCAGCTCCGGCTCGCCCTGCTTGCGCCACAGGTCGGTCAGCTTCTCGATCTGCGCCTCGTCGATGTAGGCGCCCTGGATGCGCTGCAGGCGCGAGCTGCCGACGGGGCTGAACAGCATGTCGCCCTGGCCGAGCAGCGACTCGGCGCCGTTCTGGTCGAGGATCACGCGCGAGTCGGTCTGCGAGGAGACGGCGAACGCGATCCGCGATGGCACGTTCGCCTTGATCATCCCCGTGATCACGTCGACGCGCGGGCTCTGCGTCGCGAGCACGAGGTGGATGCCCACCGCACGGGCCTTCTGCGCCAAGCGGATGATCGAGTCCTCCACGTCGGCAGGGGCGACCATCATCAGGTCGGCGAGCTCGTCGATCACGCACAGGATGTACGGCAGCGCGGGTTCGCCGCGGCGCGCTCTCGATGCGTTCAGCTCGACCAGCCCGCGGGTGCGCGCGAGCGACATGATCCCGTAGCGCTGCTCCATCTCCTTGACGAGGTTCTGCAGGGCGTTGGCCGCCATCCGCGGGCTTGTGATCACCGGCGTGAGCAGGTGCGGGATCGACTCGTAGTGGTTGAGCTCGACCTGCTTGGGGTCGACGAGCACGAGCCGGACCTCGTGCGGTGTCGCGCGCAGCAGGATGCTCGAGAGCATCGCGTTGATCGCGCCCGACTTGCCGGCCCCGGTGGTGCCGGCGACCAGCATGTGGGGCATCTTCGCGAGGTCGGCGCCGATCGCCTTGCCGGCCACGTCCTTGCCGAGCCAGACCGTGAGCGGCGACCAGTCCTTGGGCGGCTCCTGGAAGACGTCGCCGAGCCGCACGATCCGCCGGTGAGCATTCGGCACCTCGACGCCCACCGCCTGCTTGCCGGGGATCGGCGCGAGGATCCTGATGTCGGTCGCGGCGAGCGCGTAGGCGAGGTCGTCCTTGAGCTGGGCGACCTTGCCGACCTTCGTCCCCGGCGCGAGCCGCAGCTCGTAGCGGGTGATGTGCGGGCCCGCGACCGTGCCGATCACCTTCGCCTGCACGCCGAAGTGGCCGAGCGCCTCGACGAGCGCCGTCGCCGTGCGCTCCTGGCCCGCGGTGTCGGGCCGCGTCTGCTCGCCCGTGGAGCGCGTCAACAGGCGGCTCGCATCCGGCAGCTCCCAGACGAAGTCCGGGTCATCCGTGACGGCGCCGCGCAGCCGCCCCTGCGGCGTCAGCTCGGCCGGGTCGGCGTGGGCGACGCCCGCGATCTGCTCCTCCTCATCCTCGGCCCCGGCGCCCTTCCCGCCCGCCGGGGCCTTGGCGGGCGCCTGCGGCTCAGGCTCCTCGCCGGCGACCGGCTCCTCGGCCGCCTCGAGCTCGGGCGGTTCCAAGTCGTCGTCCATCCAGTCGCGGGAGGGCGCCTCCACGTGGGTCGCGCGCACGACGAGCTCGGCGGAGTCGGGCTCGGGCGGGTGCAGCGGCTGCTCGGCTCCCAGGTCGCGCAGCAGCTCCCGGCGGGGGCTCGTCCCCTCGCGCCCGTTCCCGGCCCTGCGCACGAGGCGCGTCGTGTCGCGCAGCCCGTGACCGGTCGCCCGCAGCACCGTGGCGAGCGAAGCGCCCGTCAGCAGGATCGCGCCGGCGAGCAGCAGGAACGCGACGATCACGCCGACCCCGATGCCCTGGACGAGCGGGTCGAACAGCCGGTAGAGCGCTTCCCCGAGTAGGCCGCCGTGCGCCTGCAGGTGCACGGAGCTCCACGGTTTTCCCGTGCTCCCCGCGCCGGGCGCGAGCCCGAGCGCGCCCGCGGCCAGCGCGAGCGTCAAACCGGCGAACAGGCATGCGGCACCGGTGCGCAGCGGGCGCAGCGCGGGCAGCACCGGGCGCAGCAGCAGAACTCCCCCGCCGACCACGAGCGTCACCGGCGCGAGGACGCGCGCGCGCCCGAGCGCCCAGCCGAAGCCGACCGCGAGCGCGTGGCCTGCGCGCCCGCCGGGAGCGGGCGATCCCGACCCGTAGAGCACGATGCCCATGAACACGCCGAACGCCACGATCGCGAGGCCGAGCACGTCGCGTTCGCGCTGCTCGAGCACCGGCAGGCGCGCAAGGCCGCCGAGCAGGCCGGCGAGCGGCCGCGCGCCTCGCCGGCGGCGCGAGCGGCGGCCGCGTGAGCGCGTCGAGCGCCCTCGTGAAGACCCGCCGGCCGGTCGACGACCGGCCGGCGCGCGTTTCGTGCCCTGAGCCATCCCGCGCAACTTCGACGCCGGACCCCCGGAACCTGCCCCGTGGTCTTACCATCGCTTTAGTCCCAACGAGTTACATAAAGACATGAACGACTTCAATCGCACCGCCCGCGTCCTGGTGGTCGAGGACGACGAGGACATCGCGCTAGCGCTGCAGCGATCGCTGCGCATGGAGGGCTACGAAGTGAGGACAGCGGCCGACGGCGAGGCTGCGCTCGAGCAGGGGCGCGCGTTCGCGCCCGATCTCGTGATCCTCGACCTCGGGCTGCCGAAGATCGACGGCATCGAGGTCGCCCGCTCGCTGCGCTCCGACGACGATGTCCCGATCCTGATCCTGACGGCACGCGACGCGCTCGAGTCGCGCGTGGAGGGTCTCGACTCCGGCGCCGACGACTACCTCGTCAAGCCGTTCGAGCGCCAGGAGCTGCTCGCGCGCATGCGGGCGCTGCTCAGGCGCCGCCCGCCCCGCGGCTCGGCGCCGCTGCGGGTCGGCGATCTCACGCTCAACGCGGACACCCACGAGGTCCAGCGCGGCGAGCGCGAAGTCGAGCTGACCCAGCGCGAGTTCGAGCTGCTCGAGTACATGATGCGCAACGAGCGCATCGTGATCTCGCGCCAGCGCCTGCTCGACGAGGTCTGGGGCTACGACCCGTTCTCGACGACCAACACGATCGAGGTTTTCGTCTCGAACCTGCGCCGTAAGCTCGAGGCCGAGGGGGAGCCGCGGCTGCTGCACACGATCCGAGGGGCGGGCTACGTCCTTCGCGCGTAGCGCCCGGCGGGCCCTCTCCGGCGTACGCTCGCCGTCAAGAATCTCGGCGGCCTTCGACCGGCTGCCGATCCGCGTGCGCCTGGCGGGTGTCTCGGCGCTGCTCACTTTCGTGATCCTGTGCGCGTTCGCGGTCGCGATCGGCTCGCTCACGGTGCACCGCATCCGCTCGGACTTCAACCGCCAGGTGGCGGAGTCGGCGCACGAGTTGCCCGCGCAGCTACGGATCACGATCGAGCCGCTGCGGATCCTCACCCCGCTCGCCGACTTCACCGCCAACGGCGCGATCGTCAAGGTGATGACGCTCGGGCAGAAGCTGATCGCCGAGGAACCCGGAAGCGCGCCCTACCTCGGTCCGCCCTCGCCGAACGCCCGCACGATCCGCGGCTTCCGTGTCGTCAGCCAGACCGCGGTCGTCACGCTGAACTCGACCGGGCAGCCGGTCGGACGCGTGCTGATCGAGTACGCGCGCCCGGTCGGGCCGACCGAGAAAACGGTCAAGCGCGTCGAGCTGTTCCTGCTGCTCGGCGTTATCGCGGGCAGCGTGCTCGCCGCCTGGGCCGGCTGGATGATCGCGCGGCGAGCGATGAGGCCGATCGCCGCGCTCACGTCGACCGCCGCCGAGATCGCCCGCACCCGCGACCCCTCGCGGAGCATGCCCCAGCCGCAGGCGGACGACGAGGTCGCCGAGCTGACGCGCACGCTCGAGGGGATGCTCCGCGAGCTCGACGCGGCGCGCAGCGAGACCGAGACGATGCTCGCGCGACAGCGCCGCTTCGTGGCCGACGCCTCGCACGAGCTGCGCACGCCGCTCACGAGCGTGCTCGCCAACCTCGAGCTGCTGGCGGACTCGCTGCAGGGCGATCAGGGCGAGGCAGCGCGCTCAGCGCTGCGTTCCTCCCAGCGTATGCGCCGGCTGGTCGCCGACCTGCTGCTGCTGGCGAGGACCGACGCGGCGCGGAGCCAGCCGCGCGAGCAGGTGGACCTCGGGACGATCGTCGTCGAAGCAGCCGCCGAGCTGGGCCCGGTGAGCACCGATCACGAGATCGTCCTGGACGCGCACAGCGCCCCGCTTCTCGGCGTGCGCGACGAGCTCCACCGGCTGACGATCAACCTGATCGAGAACGCGTTGCGCCATACGCCGCCGGGCACCGAGGTGCGGGTGCGAACCGACACGCTGCCGGACGGCCGCGTCGAGCTCGTCGTCGCCGACAACGGCCCGGGCGTGCCGCCCGAGCTCGCACCGACCCTGTTCGAGCGCTTCATCCGCGGCGCGGGCGACCGCGGCGGCTCGTTCGGCCTCGGCCTCGCGATCGTGATGGCCGTGGCAACCTCCCACGGCGGCACCGTGACGCTCGCGAGCCCGGAGCCGTTCGGCCCGGGCGAGCAGGCGCGCGGCGCGCGCTTCGTGGTGCGGCTCCCCGGCGTCCCCGATGCGCAGCGGCCGCAGCCGCAGGAGCCGGTGCTCGCCGACCGCGCCGTCTAACGGCCCGCTAGACCTCGACGACGACGGGGAGCACCATCGGCCGCCGCTTGAGACGGTCGTAGACCAATTTCGCGAGGTCGTCGTGCAGCGCCTGCGTGAGGACGTCGACCTCGCGCACGCTCTCGGCGGCCTCCCGCTCGAGCGTCTCCTCGACGGTGAGCCTGATCTCCACCTCGAGCTCGTCGGCCTCGTCGAGGAACGGCACGCCGCGGAAGATCACCTCCGGGTCGGCGACGGAGTGTCCGTCCTGCTCGGCGATCGTGACCACGACGATGAAGATCCCGTCCGCAGAGAGCATGCGCCGGTCGCGCAGCGCGACGTCGGCCATCTCCCCGAGCTCGACGCCGTCGACGAAGATCATCCCGGACTGCTCGGGAGGCCCGAAGCGCGCACCGCGGGCGTCGATGTCGAGCGGCAGGCCGTTGTCCCCCTGGAAGATGTTCTCCGGCGGGACGCCGACCGCTTCGGCGAGCTGGGCGTGCAGCCGCAGGCGCTTGAAGTCGCCGTGGAAGGGCATCACGTAGCGCGGCTTGACGAGGTTGAGCATCAGCTTCACCTCCTCCGCGTACCCGTGCCCGGAGGCGTGCACGGGTGCATCCCGCGGCGTGATCACGTCGCAGCCGATGTGGTAGAGACGGTCGATCGTCTCGTTGACCGCGCGCTCGTTGCCCGGGATCGGGGTCGCGCTGAACACGACCGTGTCGCCCTCCTTGAGCTCGACCTGACGATGGTCGCGGTAGGCCATCCGACGCAGCGCCGAAAGCGGCTCACCCTGTGAGCCGGTGGAGATGATCACGACGCGCTCGTCGGGCAGGTCGGTGATCTCGCGCGGCCCGATCAGCATCCCCTCCGGGACCTCGATGTGCCCGAGGCTGCGGCCGATGCCGACGTTCTTGCGCATCGAGCGCCCGACGAGCGCGACCTTGCGCCCCAGCGCCTCTGCCGCGTCGACGACCTGCTGGACGCGGTGGATGTTCGAGGCGAAGCTCGTCACGACGATCCGGCCGCGGCAGCGCGCGAACACCTCCTCCAGGTGCGGGCCGACGACCGACTCCGAGGGCGAGAAGCCCTCGCGGTCGACGTTCGTCGAGTCGCCGCAGAGCAGCAGCACGCCTTCGCGGCCGAGCTCCGCAAGCCGCGAGACGTCGGCGGGTCCGCCGTCGACCGGTGTCTGGTCGAACTTGTAGTCGCCGGTGATCAGCACGGTGCCCAGCTCGGTGCCGAGGGCGACCGCGCTGGAGTCAGGGATCGAGTGCGTCATGTGCACGAGCTCTAGCGAGAACGGGCCAAGCTCGAGCGCCTCACCGGGCTCGAGGTCCTGGAGATCGACGTCGCGCAGTTTGTGCTCGTCGAGCTTGGAGCGGGCCATCGCGATCGTGAGCGGACCGCCATAGACCGGGACCTCCTGCTCGAGCCCGAGCTCGCGGATCACCCATGGCAGCGCCCCCAGGTGGTCCTCGTGCCCGTGCGTGACGACGATCGCTTCGATGTCGTTCACGCGGTCGCGCAGGTAGGAGAAGTCGGGCAGCACCAGGTCGATGCCGACCATCTCGGGCGTCGGGAAGCGCAGGCCGACGTCGACGACGACGATGCGCCCGTCGTGTTCCACGACCGTCATGTTCTTGCCGATCTCGCCGAGCCCGCCGAGCGGCAACACGCGCAGGTCAGCCACGACGCGCTCCCTGCGGCCCCGCGCAGGCGCTGCCCGCGCGCTCACCGCCGCCCTGCGCGCGGATCACGCGGGCGTGCCGGCGAGCAGGCCGTGGCGTTCGAGCATCTCCCGGACCGCCGAGGTCTCCTCCTCGTTCGCCTCGACGAGCGGCAGCCGCAGGCCGCCGACTTCGCGGCCGAGCAGGTTCAGCGCCGCCTTCGTGCAGGTCGGGTTCGACGTCAGGAACAGCGTGCGGTAGACGTCCTGCAGCGACGCGTCGATCTCGGCGCGCTGCTCGGGCTCGTCGAGCATCCGCCGCAGCTCATCGCCGACGATGTGACTCGCGACGCTCACGACGCCGGCGCCGCCGAGTTCGAGCGTGCGCAGGAACGTCGGGTCGTCGCCCGCGTAGAGGTCGAGCCCGTCGATCAGCTGGAGCTCGTCGGGGTTCGCCTGCTTGACGCCGCTGACGTTCTCGATCTGCGCGAGCTCCGCGAGCAGGTCCGGCGGCATGTTGGTGCCGGTGCGCGAGGGGATGTTGTAGAGGACGACGGGTTTGTCGGTCGCGGATGCCACCGCCCGGTAGTGGCGGACCAGACCGGCGCGGCTCGGGCGGTTGTAATACGGCGTCACGACGAGCATCGCGTCCGCACCGAGTTCGGTCGCGCGTTCGGTCAGGTGGACGGCGTGACGGGTGTCGTTCGTCCCGGTCCCGGCGACGATCGTCTTGCCCTCGGGACACTCCGCGACGGCGAGGCCGATCAGGCCGAGCTGCTCCTCGTCGGTCAGCGTGGACGCCTCGCCGGTGGTTCCCGCGACCACGAAGCCGTCCGAGCCGTGATCGGCGAGCTCGCGCATCAACGCCACGAACGACTCCTCGTTCACGCGGTTGCGCTCGTCGAACGGCGTCACGATCGCTGTGAGGATTGCCCCGAGGCCCGGCATCGGCTCAGTATCTCACGCTTCGCCGGCTGATCTGAGCCCGCCGCGCCGCTACAGCTACGCCGCCGCGGCCGGCACGGGATGCGCGCCTTCCTCGCGTCCGCTGCGCACGTAGATCAGGATGCTCACCACCAGCGACCACAGGACGAACACGAGCAGGGAGATGAAGCCGACCGGCGGAATCGCCGCGGCGATGCCGATCACGATCGCGACCCAGCCGAGCCAGACCGGCAAGCCCGCCCCGCCGACGATCGCGAGGCCGCTCGCGATCCCGAACACGCAGCCGCCGATCACCAGCGGCAGGAACAGTTCGTTCGCGAGGACGTTGAGCGTCTGGATGGTCTGCGCGCCGAAGTAGTGAAGGTTGTGCGCCAGCCCGTATTCGACTCCGCCGAGGATCCCTGCGCCGACCGCCATCAGCACACCGCCTCCTATGATCAGCCCCGTCAAGCCGGAGGATGCGCCCATGCGGCGCAGGTATGCGGCGAGCGCCCCCGCCCAGAAGACCCCGAACAGGAACGCGAACGCGAACAGCACGGAGGTCGTCTCGACGGTCGACTTGTGCACCGTGTAGTAGTGGAAGACCTTCAGCGGCGAGGCGTTCGAGTTCGGTGTTTCGCCGCCCGACAGGAACGCGATCAGCGTGAGCACGACGAAGACCACGCCGGTCAGCGGCGCAAAGCGAGCGAGTCGAGCAGGCATGCGGATTCCCCCTTGCATGGCGTCGGAGCTGCGTCTGGGGGTGTTCGTCGCGAGGCCGTCCGATCCTTCCGAATCGTGCGGCCTGTAAGAGTTCTTACGAGGCCCCGGGTCGGGCCGCTACGCCGGCGGCGGCCAACGCCGCCTCGCGCGTCGCGAACGCCCGGAATCGCACGCGCTTGCCCCCCTCGATCGTCCAAACCGCCGCGACGTCCCGTTCGAGATCGGCATCGCTGTTTCGAAGCCGCGCGCGCTCGTGCAGGACGACGATCACGTTGTCGCCGTCCTCGATCATCTCCTTCACCTCCTGGGAGTAGTCGTTCCACAGCGACCAGTACTTGGTCACGTGTGCGACGAACTCGTCGCGGCCCCGCCCCTGCCGCGGAAAGCCCGCGACCGGGTAGCCGGAGATGTCCCATTCGATGTCGGGGTCGAGCGTCTGCACCCATTCCCAGATCTGGCCCTTGGAGCGCGCTTCGTGACCTCGCTGCACGACGTTCTTGTTCTGATCGGACATGGCTTCCCCCTGCTCGCTCGCTGCCGTCCAGTATCCCGCAACGCGCGTGGCGTGCTCAAGCCGCGACTGCGCCGCGGCGCAGCTCAGCCGCGGACTGCAGCCGGCGCGACCTGGCTGGCCCGCACGGCGCGGGACACGAGGGTCGCGTAGAGCCGTTCCTCGAGCCGCACGCTCGGCGGCTGCGACGTGCTCATCGCCGTGAAAGCGACCTCAGCGCGCCCGATGACGAAAACGGAGGATTCGATGTAGAAGGCGACCGGGAAGTCGATCCGGTGGCCCCTCACGGTGAATCGGTAGTCCACGAGGTAGCTCATGCTGAAGCCGGCGGCCGCGTCGGTGCCGGCAGGGGGTGCGAACTTGAGAGGCACCAGGCGCAGGTCTCGCACGGTGATGTCGACGTGGTGCCCTTTGATCGAGATCGATGTCGTCTGAGCGCCCAGGCTCGCAAAGCGCCGCTGCGTGCATGCGATGACGCTCCGGCTGAAAAGGGCCTTCTTCGCCACGGCGAGGTCACGCTTTGCCGCCGCTGAGGAGCGCTCGATTTCCACGCTCGATCCCAGCCACGTCTCGTTCAGGCGGGACCCCCCTTTGAAGCCCTGCGAGGAGCGCCGGAAAACCGGCTTGTTCTTTTCTCCGCCCGCCATGCATTGCCTGTAGGCGCCGCGGGTTTCCAAGGCCGCGATGTGCGAGCTGCTGTGTCGCCTGACGACGAGGCGGAAGCCCGGGACGTCTGCGGCACGCAGGTTGACGAGCCGCGCGAAGAGCGCGTACTGCGCCGTGGGCGCCTCACCAGCCGCGCTGTGCGCGGTGACTTCGCCGGCGCGGCTGACGTTCAGCGCTCCCGGGACGGGAGTCGCGTGGGCGTTGCCGGCCGCCTGCCGGTCCACGGCCGTGGAAGGCTGCGGCGCCGGGGCCGAGCTGCCGCACCCGGCCGCGGCAAGCGCAAGGGTCGAGCAGGCGGCGATCGTGATCGGGAAGGAGCGTGGCACGGTGGCGACGGAGACGCCCTCACCACTCGTGGGGGCGTCGGCCGCGCTCGATATCGTCGGCCCGCCCGCGAAGGGTTAGTCGCCCTCCGGATTTCTGGACGAGTTCAGAACAGCAGGCTCTCGAGCCCTACCGTCAGCGGCTCGGGCAGCTCCGCGACCCGCCTCACCGCGAGCAGCACTCCCGGCATGAAGCTCTCGCGCCCGATCGTGTCGTGGCGGATCGTGAGCGTCTGGGCGAGGTCGCCGAGGATCACCTCCTGGTGAGCGACGAGCCCGGGCAGGCGCACCGAGTGGATCGGCGGCTCGGGGCCGCCGCTCGCGGCGGCCATCAGGTCGGCCGTCAGTTTGGCCGTCCCGGAGGGGGCGTCGAGCTTGCCGTCGTGATGGAGCTCGATGATCTCGGCCTTCGCCATGTGCGGCGCGGCCTGCGCCGCGAAGCGCATCATCAGCACGGCGCCGATCGCGAAGTTCGGCGCGACGAGCACGTTGCGGCCCGCATCCGCGGCAGCGTAGGCGAGCGGCCCCGGGTCGAAACCGGTGGTGCCCATCACGACGTGGACCCCGGCCCGCAGCGCCGCCAGCGCGTTCTCCAGGGCGGTGTCCGGCTGGGTGAAGTCGACGAGCACCTCGGCTCCCGCCAGCGCCTCGGCGACCGCGGTTCCGAGCGCGGGGTCAGCGCGCCCGGTCAGCTCCATGTCCTGCGCGCCCTCGACCGCCGCGCACACGGTCTCCCCCATGCGGCCGGCGGCGCCGGCCACCGCGACACGGATCAAGGACGCCCTCCCGCGGATGCCTCGGCCTGCAGCGCCCCCGCCGCCCGCGCGAAGCTGTCCTCGGCCGGACCCACGGCGGCCACCGAGAGGCGCTCGGGCGCGAACAGCTCGCCCGCCAGCTCGCGAACGTCGTCGATGCCGACCGCGTCGATGCGCTCGATCACCTCGTCCGCCGAGAGGATCGGTATGTCCGCGAGCAGCGAACCGCCGAGGCGGCCCATCCGGGCGGAGGTCGACTCGAGCGCGAGCACCATCCTGCCCTTGAGGTTCTCACGGGAGCGCACGAGCTCCTGCTCGGAGGCCGGATCAACGACGCACCGGCGCAACTCGGCCGCGACGACCTCGAGCGCCTCGTCGAGATTCTCCGGGCGGGTGCCGACGTAGACGCCGACCTCGCCGGTGCCCGCGTAGAGGTTCGAGTAGGAGAACACCGAGTAGGCGAGTCCGCGGCGCTCGCGCACCTCCTGGAACAGCCGCGAGGAGGAGGTTCCGCCGAGGATCCCTTCGAGCACCCTCAGCGCGAAGCGCCGCTCGTCGTCGCGAGCGAGCCCGCGCCCGCCGATGCACACGTGGTACTGCTCGGTGTCTTTCTGGAGGAACTCGACGCGGGAGCTGAACCGCGGGGCCCCGAGCTCGGGGCGCGCGGCCGCGCCGCCCCCGGCCGCGGCGCCCCCCTGGGCGGCCTGCACGAGCGCGACGAGCGCCTCGTGCTCGACCGAGCCTGCCGCGGCGATCACGATCGAGCCCGGCCGGTAGCGCTCGGCGTGGAACGCGGAGAGCTGGTCGCGGTCGACTGCGCCGACGGCCTGCGCCGTGCCGATGACCGGCCGTCCGAGCGGATGCGATCCGAACACGGCGCGGCCGGCGAGGTCGAACACGCGGTCCTGCGGGTCGTCCTCGTACATCGCGATCTCCTCGAGCACGACGTCCTTCTCGGCGTCCAGCTCGCCGAAGCAGGGGCGCCAGATCATGTCCGCCATGACGTCGAAGGCGCGCTCGAGGTGGCCGTCGAGCACGCGCGTGTAGAGCGTCGTCGACTCCTTGTCGGTGCCGGCGTTGATCTCGGCGCCCATCTCGTCGAAGAGCTGGTCGATCTCCTGCGAGCCGTAGTGCTCGGTGCCGCGGAACAGCATGTGCTCGAGCAGGTGGGAGATACCCGCCTGCTCCGCTCGCTCGACGACCGAGCCGGTGTCGATCAGGAAGCCGAGCGCCACCGAGCGCACGCCGGGCACGCGCTCGGTGATCACGCGGACGCCCGAGTCGAGCGTCGTGAGGCTGTGATCGGGCCGTCCGGGGCGGCCGGCCCGATCGCCGTTGTCAGTCGCGGTCGCGGCCATGCCGCGGGCGGCCGGAGCCGCGGTCGCCCTCACGGCGGCGGCCACCCGGCCTACGGTCGCGGTCGCGGCCGTTCGACGACGGACCGCGGCGCTCGCGCCCGCCGCCACCGCCGCCGCCCGTGCCGACGCCGACGAGCTCCTCGACGGTCTTGCCCGCGACATCCGGGTCGTCGGCGAGGCGCAGGCCGATGCGGCCGCGCTCACGGTCGACCTCGACGACCTTGACGTTGACCTCGTCGCCCTTGTTGAGCACGTCCTCGACCGTCTCGACCCGCTCGCCGGGCGAGACGTTGGAGATGTGCAGCAGGCCGTCGGTGCCCTTGGAGAGCTCGATGAAGGCACCGAACGTGGTCGTCTTGACGACCTTGCCGGTGTATTCGTCGCCGACCTCGACCTCCTTCATCATCACGCGGATCCGCTCGACCAGCGCGTCGCCGAGCTCGCCGTTGGCGGAGTAGATCAGCACCTGGCCGTCGTCGTTGACGTCGATCTGCGATTCGTACTCCTCGGCCAGTCCGCGGATCGTTTCGCCGCCCTTGCCGATCAGCAGGCCGATCTGCGAGGGGTCGATCTGGATCGTCTGGATCCGCGGCGCGAACTGCGAGAGCTGCTCGCGCGGGGCTGCGATCGTGTCGTGCATCTTGCCGAGGATGAACGTGCGCGCCTCTTTGGCCTGCGTGAGCGCGTCGCGCAGGATGTCGAACGTCACGCCCGTGATCTTGATGTCCATCTGCAGCGCGGTGATGCCGCGCTCGGTGCCGGCGACCTTGAAGTCCATGTCGCCGAGGTGGTCCTCGACGCCGGCGATGTCGGTCAGGACGATGTAGTCGTCGCCCTCTTTGATCAGGCCCATCGCGATGCCGGCGACCGCGCGCTTGATCGGCACCCCGGCGTCCATCAGCGACAGCGAGGAGCCGCACACCGAGGCCATCGAGGAAGAGCCGTTGGACTCGAGGATGTCCGACACCACGCGGATCGAGTAGGGGAACTCCTCGATCGACGGGATCATCGGCGCGAGCGCGCGCTCCGCGAGCGCCCCGTGGCCGATGTCACGGCGCTTGACGCCGCCCATCCGGCCCGCCTCCCCGACCGAGAACGGCGGGAAGTTGTAGTGGTGCCAGTAGTACTTTTTCGTTTCCAGGCCGAGCGTGTCGAGGCGCATCTCCTCCTTGAGCGTGCCCATCGCCACGACGCTGAGCGCCTGCGTCTGTCCGCGCGTGAACAGCGCGGAGCCGTGCGCCCGGGGCAGGACGCCGACTTCGATCGAGATGTCGCGGATCTCGTTCTCCGAGCGCCCGTCGGGACGCTTCTTCTGAACGGCGATGCGCTCGCGGATGATCTGCTTCTCGAGCTTGTCGAACGCGAGCTGCGCCTGCTGGCGGCGCTCTTTGGCGGCCACGAGCTGCTCGTCGCTCGCACCCTCCGGTGCGGGCGACGCGTACTGAGCGAGGATTTCCTCCTCGACGGCCTTGGTCGCGTCCTGGCGCTCGAGCTTGTCCTCGACCTGGGTCGCGGCGTCGAGCTTCGCGCCGTAGGCGCTCCGGACTTCCTCGAGCAGCGCCGGGTCGACCTCGATCGGCACGAACTCTTTCTTCGGCTTGCCGACTTTGGCGGCCAGGTCGCGCTGCAGCGCGCACAGCTTCTTGATCTCCGCGTGCGCGATGTCCAGCGCGTCCAGGATCTCCGCCTCGGGGATCTCGTTCGCGCCGGCCTCGACCATCAGGATCGCGTCTTCGGTGCCGGCCACGATCAGATCGAGGTCCGAGTGCGTCTCAGCATCGGCGAGCAGGTCGGGCTCGGGCGGGTTGACGACGAAGTTGCCGTCGATCTTGCCGATCCGCACTGCGCCGACGGGCGTCGGCAGCGGGATGTCGGAGATCATCAGCGCGGCGGAGGCGCCGTTCATCGCGAGGATGTCGTAGGGGTGGACGTGGTCGACCGAGAGCGGGATCGCGACCAGCTGCGTGTCGAACCGCCAGTCCTTCGGGAACAGCGGACGGATCGGACGGTCGATCATGCGCGCCGTCAGCGTGCCCTTCTCTCCCGGGCGCCCCTCGCGCTTGAAGAACGAGCCGGGGATTTTCCCGGAGGCGTACATGCGCTCCTCGACGTCGACCGTCAGGGGCATGAAGTCTGTGTCACGGATGCCGCCCGCGACGGCGGTGCAGAGCACCATCGAGTCGCCCTGGCGGACGACGACTGCGCCGGAGGCCTGCTTGGCCATCCTTCCGGTCTCGAACGAGATCTCGCTGCCAGCGATCTCCACGGAGACCCGGGTCACGGCGTCACTGCTCATATTCACTGCCTTCCTGGCCGCCCTTCGGTCGGCGGCTCGATTCATTTATCTCACTATCCGAACCACGGCAGCTTAGCGAAAGTGCCCGCGCTGCCCGGGGCCCGGCGGCGCCCGCAAGGAGGCGCTCAGACGGCGAGCGGCTTGCCGCTCGGCACGACGAGCACCGAGCCGCGCGAGGCGTCGAGAGCCGTCCGGGCGGCGCCGCTGAGCGCGACCCGCCCCGCCGGCGCGCCGGGCTGGGAGCCGACGATGATCAGATCCGCGCCTGCGCCGTCTGCGCCCACCAGCCGGGCGCCCAGGGCACCTGCGAGCGCCTCGGCCGAGCGTGCTGCGGTCTCGTCCCCGTCGGGCGATACGACCGCGATCGTCGCGATCGCGGCGTCCGGGCGGGCGCGCAGCCCCGAGGCGGCGACGCCGACGGCCGTGTCGCCGATCTCCAGCAGCCGCTGCGCCGAGGTGGGCGGCTCCGCGTGCCCGGGCTGGGTGCGGTAGTCCGAGCCGAACACGACGATCGAGGCGCCTTCCTTCTCGGCGAGCTCTTCGAGCGCCGCGCCGGTCGAGGCCCCGAAGACGACGTGCTGGGGGACGTCGGAACGGCCCAGGAGCTCGGCGCCCTGGGCCAGACGCCGTTCGGCGTCGTGCTGCGCGACCTCCTCGCGGTTCGGATCGAGCTCTTTCGAGTGGCGGATGTAGGCCAGGGCGAGCTCGCCCGGCTCGGCGAGCAGCTTGCCGAGCGCCAGCGCGTCGTCGTCGTTCTCGGTTCCGTCGTAGGAGACGATCACCTTCGCCATGGGACGCGATCCTCCGCGAGCTCCCTTCAGGGCGCATCGGCCAGATGGCCAGCGATCCGGCGTCGCCTTTGTGCAGGCGGCGGAACGGGCCGTCGGGCCCGGGCCTGGACTAGCCGCCGAACGCTGCCGCGACGCCCTGCGCCAGCAGATCCGGCCCGGGCAGCTCACCCGGCGAGTCCGCCTCATAGCTCCAGCGCACGACCCCGTCGCTGTCGAGCATCACGAGCGCGCGCTGGGAGAAGCCGCCGGGGTGCAGAACGCCGAACGCCTCGCTCGCCGCGCCCTTCGGCTCGAAGTCCGAAAGCTGCTCGCTGGAGACGTTCAGCCTCTCGCGGAAAGCGCTCTGCGACCAGGTCGCATCGCAGGAGACGCCGTAGAGGCGGATGTCGCGCGCGGCCAGCTCCTCGACGAGCGGCTCGTACAGCTGCAGTTGGTCGGTGCAGACCGGGCTGAAGGCGAAGGGATAGAAGACGAGGATCGACCCGTGGCCCTTCAGGTCCTCCTTGGTGAAGCGCTCGCCGTCGGCGCGTCCGAGGCTGAAGTCCGGCGCCTGGCTGCCTGGCTGAAGAACGGCCACCGGCGCGTTACTTGCGCAGGCCCAGCTCTTGGATGAGCTGGCGGTAGCCCTCGAGGTCCTCGCGCTGGAGGTAGTCGAGGAAGCGGCGGCGGCGGCCGACGAGCATCAACAGGCCGCGGCGCGAGTGGTGATCTTTTTTCTGCGTGCGCAGGTGCTCGGTGAGGTGGTTGATCCGCTCGGTGAGCAGCGCGATCTGGACGCGGGTGTTGCCCGTGTCGCCCTCGTTCGCGCCGAACTTGGAGGTGATCTCGCGCTTGCGCTCGCTGGTCAGTGCCGGCATCGCCGTCGGACGGTAGCAGACACACCACGGCCTCCCGCCACGCTCGGCAAGCGCGGCGGGAACCCCTCGCGCCGCTCAGACGCTCGCGGCGATCTCTCGCGTGCGCTCGACGTCCGCGTGCATCTGCTCGACGAGCGCCTCGGCGCTCTCGAAGCGACGCTCGCCGCGAAGCCGCTCCAGGAACTCGAGCGTCAGCGTCCGCCCGTACAGGTCGCCTTCGAAGTCGAGCAGGTAGGCCTCGATCAGCTCGCCGCGCCCGGTGTCGAACGTCGGCCGCACGCCGATGCTGACGGCCGCGGCGCGCGACGGGCCGGAGGAGTCCAGCGCCAGGCACGCGTAGACGCCGTGCCCTGGACAGGCCAGCCGCTCGTCGGGAACGAGGTTCGCGGTCGGGAACCCGAGCTCGCGGCCGCGCTCGTCGCCGTGGGCGACCTCGCCTGAGAGCTCGAAGATCGAGCCGAGCAGGCGGTTCGCCTCCGAGACCTCGCCTGCCTGGAGCAGCCCCCTGATGTGGCTGGAGGAGACGACCTCGCCGTCGAGTTCGAGCAGCGGGTGCACCACGGTGCGGAAGCGCTCGTCGGCACTGAGCAGCGCCGGGTCTCCCTTGGCGCGGTTGCCGAACCGGAAGTTCTCCCCGACCGACACCTGCTCGGCGCCGAGCGCGTCCACGAGCACCTCGTCGATGAACTGCTCGGCGCTGAGCTTCGCGAACTCGGCGTCGAACGGGATCACGATCATCTCCTGCACTCCCAGGGACGCGATCAGCTCGGCCTTGCGCTCGGGCGTCGTCAGCAGCTTCGGCGTGTGCTGCGGGGCGACGACCGAGACCGGGTGCGGGTCGAAGGTCAGAACGCTGTCCGAGCCCGCGATCACCTCGCGGTGGCCGAGGTGCACGCCGTCGAAGGTGCCGACGGCGACGCTGCGGGCTACTCCGCGCTCGACGTCGGGCAGGCGGGTCACCTTCACGGCGCAACAGCCTATTGACGCGCCAGTGCGAGGGCAGCGTCGAGGCTCAGGAGCGCCGGCCCCGTGGGCGGGCGCTCGGCCCAGTTCTCGCCCCGCGCGGGCGGCCCGATCGCGTCTGCCACCTCGAACGGCCCGATCGCGGTCCGTCGCAGCGCCACGCAGTAGGCGTCGCCGAGATCCGCGATCAGCGAGCGCACGTAGGTACCCGAGCCGCACTTGATCTCGAAGCCGGCGAGCAGCCCCTGCCCGGGCTCCTCGCGCCGCCAGCGCTCGTCGAAGCGGTCCACGGTCACGATCCGCTCGGGCATCTCGAAGCTCTCGCCGCGCCGCGCCCGCCGGTAGGCGCGCTCGCCGCCGACCTTCACGGCCGAGTGCGCGGGAGGGCGCTGGCGGATCTCGCCGGTCGGCAGCACCCGGCCGGCCGGCGGGATTCGGCCCGTCAGCACGATCTCCCCCTCCGGGTCGCCCGTGCTCGAGGTCGCACCAAGCTGCGCGACCGTCTCGTAGCGCTTGGGCAGGCCCATCAGCTCCTGCTGGGATTTCGTCGCCCGGCCGAGCAGCACGAGCAACAGGCCTGTCGCGAACGGGTCGAGCGTGCCCGCGTGGCCGACCCGCGGGGCGGCCCGCTTGCCGCCCAGCGCGCGGCGCACGGCCGCGACGACGTCATGCGAGGAGACGCCGGCGGGCTTGTCGATCAGGAGCACCCCGTCCAACGGCTGTGCCGGGGGCCGCTCAGGCAGGTGCCGCGGCGGCGCGCCCGTCCGCCGAGGAGTGCAGCTGGGCCGCGATCGCCTCGCGCAGGAACGCGAGCAGTTCCTCCTCAGAGAAGGCGGTCGTGAACCCCGCGGCGCGGCGGTGCCCTCCGCCCCCCTGCGCCCGCGCGATCACGGACACATCCACGTCGTCGTCCGTCGCGCGCAGCGAGACTTTGTGCTGGCCCTTGCGCTCCCCGTTGGAGAGCTCGCGCACGAGCGCGGCGACCTTCGTGCCCTCCAGCGCCCGCAGGTTGTCGATGATGCCCTCGGAGTAGCTGTCTTCGGCGTCGGCGGCGCGGAAGTCCTCGGCGCTCAGCCAGGCGATCGTCAGCTCGCCGCCGTCGTAGCGTTGCATCGCGCCGAGCGCCTTCGCCAGCAGCGTCAGCTTGCCGGTCGGCATGCCCTCGTACAGGCGGCGGTACACGAGCGGCGGCTCGACGCCGGCTTCGATCAGAGCCGCTGCCATGCGGTGAGCCCGCGGCGTCGTGTTCTCGTACATGAAGCGGCCCGTGTCGGTGATCAGCCCGACGTAGAGCGCTTCGGCCACGGGCAGCACCGGCGTCACGCCGAGGCCGTCCATCAGGCACCAGACGATCTCCGCGGTGCACGACGCGTCCGGGTCGACGAGGTTGAGCGTGCCGAACCCCGTGTTGTCGTGGTGGTGGTCGATGTTGAGAAGCGTCGCGCCGTCGCGGAGCACGCTCGCCGAGTTGCGGTCGATGTTGCCGCAGTCGAGGAACACCACGGTCCGTTCGGCGATGTCGGCAGGCGGCTCTGAGATCAGGCCGTCGAGCGGGAACATGCGGTACTCGCGCGGCAGCGGCAGGTCGCTCGGGGCGATGAACATCTCCGAGCGTTTGCCGAGCAAGGACAGCAGGCCCTGCATCGCGACGAGCGAGCCGAGCGCGTCCCCGTCGGGGTGCTCGTGTGTCGCGAGCACGAAGCTCTGATCCTCGCGAAGGCGCTCGAGCACGCGCTCGCGGACCGCGGCCGTGTCGAGCGGAGCGTCGCCGTTCGCTCCGCTCATCGCTCCGCCTCCTTGTCGAGCAGCTCCTCCACGCGCATCGCCCGGTCGGTCGTGTCGTCGTAGACGAACTCGAGCGCGGGGGTGCGCTTCAGCCGCAGCTCGCTCGCGACGCGGCCCTGCAGGTAGCCGTGGGCGCTGCGCAGGCCGGCCAGCGTGTCCTTGCGCTCGGCGGGCTCGGACGTGCCGCCGCCGGCGCCGAGCACGCTGACGTACACGCGCGCGTGTCTGAGGTCCGGGCTTGTTCTCACGTCTGTCACGGTCACGAATCCGACTCTGGGGTCCTTCAGCTCTGATGCCACTGCGTCTCCGATGACCTGGCGAACCGCCTCGTCGACCCGACGCATGCGTCCCGTGGCCACCTGTCTCTCCAATTCCGCGCCGGACCCGGCGTCCCTTCCTGCTGTATCAGCTCAGCTCGCGCTCGACCTGCCGCGTCTCGTACGCCTCGAGCAGGTCGCCCTCCTTCACGTCCTGGAAGTTCGCGAGCACGATCCCGCACTCGAACCCGGACGTCACTTCTTTCACATCGTCGTTGAAGCGCCGCAGGCTCTCGACCGTCGTGTCGTAGATGACCGTCCCGTCGCGGACGAGCCGCACCCGCGCGCCGCGGATGATCTTGCCCTCCGTGACCTGACACCCGGCGATCGTGCCGATTCTGGAGGCTTTGAACAGCTGGCGCACCTCGGCCTGGCCGAGCGGCGTCTCGACCTCCTCGGGGGCGAGCATGCCCTGCATCGCCGCGCGCAGCTCCTCGATCGCCCGGTAGATGACCGAGTAGGAGCGGATCTCGACGCCCTCGCGCTCGGCCACCTGGCGGGCGTCGCCCACAGGCCGGACGTTGAACGCCAGGATCACGCCCTCGGAGGCGGCCGCGAGCATCACGTCGGACTCGTTGACGCCGCCGACGCCGCGGTGCACGACGTTCACCGCGACCTCGTCTTGCGGCAGCTTCGCGATCTCGTCCTCCAGCGCCTCGAGCGAGCCCGCCACGTCGGCCTTGACGACCAGCGCGAGCTCCTGGACGGTGCCCTCCTGGGCGAGCTTGAAGACGTCTTCGAGGGACACCTTGCGCCCGGAGCGGCGTGCCAGCGCCTCCGTCTTCAGGCGGTTCGCGCGCTCCCCGGCGAGCTGGCGGGCGCGACGCTCGTTCTCGACGACGCGAACGTGCTCGCCGGCCTCGGGGATGCCGTCGAAGCCGAGCACCTCGACCGGCTGGCCGGGCTGGGCGCGCTTCATCTTCACGCCGTTGAAGTCGTGCATCGCTCGCACGCGCCCGAAGTGAGCGCCCGCGACGAGCGCGTCGCCTACCCGCAGCGTGCCGCGCTGGATCAGGATCGTCACGACCGGCCCCCGGCCCGGGTCGAGCTTGGACTCGATCACCGCGCCCGAGGCTTCCGCATCGCGGTTGGCCTTCAGCTCCTCGAGGTCGGTCACGATCTGGATCGTGTCGAGCAGCGAGTCGAGCCCCTGGTGGGTCTTGGCGCTGACGTCGACGAACTCGGTCTCGCCGCCCCAGTCCGAGGGCTGCAGGCCGTGCTGGGTCATCTCGGTGCGGACGCGCTCGGGCTGCGCGCCCTCCTTGTCGATCTTGTTGACCGCGACGACGATCGGGACCTCGGCGGCCTTGGCGTGGTCGATCGCCTCTTCGGTCTGCGGTTTCACCCCGTCGTCGGCTGCGACGACGATCACGGCCAGGTCGGTGACGCTCGCGCCGCGGGCCCGCATCGCCGTGAAGGCTTCGTGGCCGGGCGTGTCGAGGAACGTGATCTCCTTGCCCGCGTGGCGGACCTGGTAGGCGCCGATGTGCTGGGTGATCCCGCCCGCCTCCCCGGCCGCGACCTCGGTCTCGCGGATCGCGTCGAGCAGCGAGGTCTTGCCGTGGTCGACGTGCCCCATGATCGTCACGACCGGCGGACGTTCGATCAGCTCCTCCTCGCTGTCCTCGAAGACCGGCTCGACCTCGACGTCGTCCGCGGCGTGGACGATCTCGATCTGCTTTTCGAACTCGTCGGCCAGCACTTGGATCGCGTCGTCGGACAGCGTCTGCGTGAGCGTCGCCATCTCGCCGAGCGACATCAGCTTCTTGATCACGTCGGGCACTGGCACGCCCAGGTACTCGGCGGCGTCCTTGACCGTCGAGCCCGAGTTGACCCGGATCAGGTCGGTCGCCTCCTGCGCGCTCGTGTCGATCGGAGCGATCGTGTCGTCGTAGGTGCCGCGCCGGCGCCGGCCGCGGCGCGGGCGCCGCTGTGGGGTGTGCGCGGGACCGCCGGGGCCGCCCTGCTGGCGGCGGGAGGCCTGAGAGTCGATCACCACGCGGCGCCGGCCGCCCGGTCCGACCTCGCCCGGAGTGCGCTCGCCGGTGCGCGAGTCGCGCGTCGGACGCACGCGCTCGGCGCCGGGCCGCGGCTGCGGCTGCGCGGGCGCGGCGCCTGCGGCGGGCTGAGCGGGGCGCGGCTGCGCCTGGGCGGGAGCCGACGCGGGGGGCTTCGCCTGGGCGGGGGTGCCCTGTGGTGCGGGCGCCGGTTTGGCGGGCGCGGCGGCGGGCGCTTTTGCGCTCGGCTGGGGGCTCTTGGCCTCCCCGGCCGGCGCACCGTCCTGACCCCCGCCGGAGGGCTTCGCGGCGCGCTTGGCCGGCGCCGAGGAGCCGTTCGGGGAGCCGTTGCTCGCGGAAGAGGAATCGAGCCCGAGCGCCTGCAGCGCGGCCGACTCCTCGACGGAGGAGGCGGCGGCCTTCGCCTGCACGCCCGCGGCGGCCAGCTTCTCGAGCAGCTCCTTGCTCGTCAGGCCGTGCTCCTTTGCGATCTCGTGTACGCGCTTCTTGCTCATCGGCTCACCGATTCTACGAGCTTGGGATCAACGGTCACGCTCGCGCGCAGCGTCCGCCCAACGCCGCCACGGCGGATCGCCTGCGCCAGGCAATCGGCCCGCGGCCGCATGCTCTCGCCCTCACGGCAGAGATAGGCGCCGCGGCCGCCGAGACGCCCGTCCGCGTCGATCACGGCCGTGAGTCCTCGGTCCCCGGTCGAAGGCGTGCCGTCCTCGGCGCGAGGGTCCTGGATCGCGAGCCTCACGAGGTCGTCCTTCGGGGCCCGGGCGCCGCAGCCGACGCAGCTGCGCTCAGGCCGGTGCGGCCTCCCCCCGGCCGCTCTGAGAATGTCCTTCCCCCTCGCCCGGACGGCTATGTCGCCGACCCCTCGGGGGCGTCATCGCCCTCGGCATGGTCGCTCGCCTCGCCGGTTGCGCCGGTCTCAGCCGCTACGTCGACCGGCTCCGCAGGGACGTCCTCGGGAACGAGCTCCTCGGCGTCCGCCGCGTCTTCTTCCGCGGCTTCCTCGAGCTTCTCTTCGAGCTCGACTTCGGCTTCTTCGCCGGCCTCCTCGGGGTCGGGCGCGATCACGGCCGCGTCCGTCTCTCCCAGCGGCGCGGTTTCCTCGGCGACGTCGACGACGCGCACCTCCTCGGCGGCGGCGCCGTTCGGCCCCTCGTCGACGGCGAGCGTTGCGGTCGGCGACACCCCTTCAGCCTCGGAGCCCTCGGCGCCGAGATCGGCGATGTTGTCGCTGCTGATCGCGGCGAGGGCCTGGTGGGCTTCCAGCCCGCAGTAGCGCGAGCCGGCGAGCGCGGCGTTCGGGCAGCGGCGGCCGTTGGAGAGGATCGCGGCGCAACGGCCTGCGACCTCCTCCTCCTCGTAGGCGTGCTCGGCCTCCTCCGCGGCGAACTCGGTCTCGGAACGGATGTCCACGCGCCAGCCGGTCAGGCGCGCGGCGAGCCGCGCGTTCTGCCCCTCGCGGCCGATCGCCAGCGAGAGCTGGTCGTCCGGCACGATCACCGTGGCCTGCTTCGCGTCATCGTCCACCAGGACCTCGCGCACGCGGGCGGGCGACAGCGCCTTCGCCACGAAGCGGGCAGGCTCCTCGTTGAAGGGGATGATGTCGATCTTCTCGCCGCGAAGCTCGGAGACGACCATGCGCACGCGCGAGCCACGCGGGCCGACGCACGCGCCGACGGGGTCGACGCCGTCGGTGTGCGAGACGACGGCGATCTTCGAGCGGTAGCCCGGCTCACGGGCGACGTTGGCGATCTCGACGAGACCGTCGGCGATCTCCGGCACCTCGAGCTCGAACAGCTTCTTGATCAGCTCGGGGTCGCGGCGCGAGACGATGATCGCGGGCCCCTTCGTCGAGGGCGAGACCTCCTTGATGACGGCCTTGATGCGCTGAGAGTGGTCGTAGCGCTCGCCGTCGACCTGCTCGGACTTCGGCAGCAGCGCCTCCACGCGTTCGCGCAGCTGCACGAGCGTGTAGCGGGAGTCGGACTGCTGGACGATGCCGGTGATCAGCTCGCCGACGCGGTCGCGGTATTCCTCGTACATCATGTCCCGCTCCGCCTCGCGGATCCGCTGCAGGATCACCTGCTTCGCCGTCTGGGCGGCGATGCGGCCGAAGTCGTCGGGCGTGACGTCCTGCTCCTCGATCTGATCGCGGTATTCGGCGAACTTCGCCGGGTCGATTTCCGGTTCCTCGGGTTCGCGCATCTCCCCCGTCTCGGGGTCGATCGTGGTTTCCTCGTCGATCGTCTCGACGATCAGGTGCGCCTCCAGGCGCTCAGGGATTTTCAGTTCGATGACGCGGAAGTCGGCGGTGTCGCGGTCCATTTCAACGCGCGCGTACTTCGCCGAGCCCGGCTGCTTCTTGTACGCGGACAGCAGCGCGTCCTCGAGCGCGATCATCAACTTCTCGGGCTCGATGCCCTTCTCGCGCGCGAGCGCGTGCATCGCTTCAAGGATCTCGCGTGACATCGGCTTCCTCTACTCCTCGATCAGGTTCGAACGACGGATCTCCGAGTAAGGGATCGCGATCACGCCGCCGTCCGCGGCGAGCGTGACCTCCTCCTCGGAAGCCCCCACGAGCTCTCCGGTGAAGCTGCGGACCGGACGCGCCTCGGTGTGCGCATCCTGGCGCTGGATCTGGCGCGGCTGGCGAACGCGAACCCGCGCGCGACGCCCGACGAAGCGGCGGAAGTGCGCCGGCTTGGTCAGCGGCCGCTCGGTGCCGGGAGAGGACACCTCGAGCGAGTAGCGCTCACGCATGTCGTTCAGCAGCACCGTCACGCGCTCGCACATCGCCAGGTCGACGCCGTCCGGGTGGTCGATGAAGACACGCAGACAGCGCCCGCCGAGCACCTCGGCGAGCAGCACCTCGATGTCCGGCTCGTTGTGAGCGAGCCGCTGCTCGATCTCTGTCTGAAGCGCGTTCGTCTGGTTCGTCAAATCTGGTCCCTTACGCAAAGAGAGCGGGCGGGCGCCCACTCTCGGTACTGCTGCCGGCGCTTGCGCGACGACACGAAAGCTGTGGTTCGAGGATAGCAGCGGGAGGACGCGGCGTTTGGATCCGAAGGGCCCCTTGCGGGGTGCTTCAGGCGAGTTCAGCTGCGCGCCGGGCGCGGTCGCGGTAGAGCCGGTAGTCCTTGCGCTCCGGGCGCAGCGAGCACGCCAGCGCGAGCGGCTGGCAGGCCTCGCGGTGGCGGCCGAGCTGCTGCATCGAGCGGCCGAGGCAGAACAGCGCGTAGTCGTTCGTCGGCGCGTTCGCGGCGACCGCCTGGAACTCCTCGGCGGCGTCTTCATAGTGCTGCGCGTGGAACAGGGCGCGGCCCAGCGCCTCGCGGATCGACGCCTTGTCGGGCTCGAGGTCGCGAGCTCTGCTGAGCGGCACGATCGCGGCCTGGTGGTCGCCGTGCTCGAGCAGCTCACAGCCGCGCCGGTAGAGCTCGTAGACGCTGTCCATCGCTCTACCCTAGAAGCCCTCCCGCAGCCTCTCGACCGCGTCGAGGATCGCGCCGGCGACCTGCTCCTTGGAGGCCCGGGGGACGTGCTCGGACGCGGTCGCGCCATTGCCCGCCGCGGAGGTCAGGATCGTCACCTCGTTCTCCGCCGCGTCGAAGCCGATGTCGGAGCGGGAGATGTCGTTGAGGACGACCGCGTCGAGGCCCTTCGCTGCGAGCTTGCCGCGCGCGTTCTCGAGGCCGCCCGGCCCATCCTCGGCGGCGAAGCCGACCAGCGTTTGCCCGGGACGCCGCGCGGCAGCCAGGCCGCTGAGCACGTCGGCCGTCGGCTCCAGCACGAGCTCGAGCCGCTCGCGGCCCTGCTTCTTGATCTTGCCCGGAGCGGCCACCGGCGCGAAGTCGGCGACCGCGGCGGCCATCAACAGCACCTCGCTGTGCTCGAACTCGCGCTGGGTCGCCGCCTGCAGCTCCGCGGCGGTGCGGACCGCGACCACGCGCACGCCGGGCGGCGCCGGCAGTGCGACGTTGGCGGCGATCAGCGTCACCTCCGCTCCCCGCTCGCGGGCGGCCGCGGCCAGCGCGAGGCCCATGCGCCCTGAGGAGCTGTTGCCGACGAAGCGCACGCTGTCGATCGGCTCGCGCGTGCCGCCGGCGGTGACGAGCACCGCCAGCCCGTCGAGCCCCCCGCTTCCGCGCGGGGCGCCGTCCGGCGCGAGCACGCGCCCGCAGGCCGCGAGCAGCTCGGCCGGCTCGGCGAGACGCCCGATCCCCTCCTCGCCCTTCGAGGCGAGCCGGCCGGTGCCGGGCTCCACGACGGCGACGCCGCGCTCGCGCAGCGTGGCCAGGTTCTGCTGCGTGGCCGCGTGCTCGTACATGCGGTTGTTCATCGCCGGTGCCACCAGGACCGGGCACGGCGCAGCCAGCACGGCGCTCGTCAGCAGGTTGTCGGCGAGGCCGTTCGCGAGCTTCGCGATCGTGTTCGCCGAGGCCGGCGCGATCAGGAAGATATCGGCGTTGGCGACCAGCTCGAGGTGGCCGATCGGGTCGTGTGCGGGCGGAGCCTGGTCCGGGAACGCCCCGCGGCGCGGGTCGCGCGCGAACTCGCTCACGAGCACCGGGGCGCCGCTCAGCGCGGCGAATGACGCCTCGCCGACGAAGCGCCGGCTGTTGGGCGTCTGGATCACGCGGAGCGAGTGCCCCGCGCCGGTGGCGAGCCGGACGAACTCGAGTGACTTGTAGGCGGCGATACCGCCGCTCACGCCCAGCAGGATGCGCGACATGACCTAGGGATTGTCGGCTGCGAGCGTCGCGCCCGCAAGCCCTGCCGCCGGGCTCTCAGCTCAGCGGTAGTGGTACTTCATCTTCCCCTCGGCTACCTCCTCGAGTGCGATCGTGAGGTAGTTTTTCGAGGCCGTTTCGACCATCGGCGGGGGGAACTCGTCGAAGGTGCCCTCGCCGAGGTTGTGGTAGTAGCTGTTGATCTGGCGCGCGCGCTTGGCGGCGACGATAACGCTGGCGTAATTCGAGTCGACCTGCTCGAGCAGGCGGTCGATGCGGGGGGAGATCATGGAGTCGGTCAGCCTCTCTTCGCGGTTCCGGGCACGCTGATTCTAGCCGGGGCAGCGGGCCGGCCCCGCGGCGCGCCTCAGTCGAGGCTCGCCGCGACGATCTCCGTGAGCTGATCGAGCGCATCCTCGAGCCGGTCGTTGACGACAACGTGGCCGAACTCGGACTGAGCTGCGAGCTCCTGCTCTGCGACCCGCAACCGGCGCTCGACCTCCTGGGGGTCATCGGTGCCGCGGCCGATCAGCCGGGTGCGCAGCGCCTCCAGCGACGGCGGCGCGATGAACACCTGGACCGCCTCGGGCATCGCCTCGCGGACCTGACGGGCCCCCTGCACCTCGATCTCCAGCACGACTGGCACGCCGGCGCCGACGCGGCGGTCGAGCTCGGAGCGAAGCGTCCCGTAGCGGCGCCCCGCGTAATCGGCATGCTCGACGAAATCACCCTCTCTCACGCGGCGCTCGAACTCCTGCGGGGAGAGGAAGTGGTAGTCGACGCCCTCGCCCTCGCCGGGTCGCGGGGGACGGGTCGTGGCCGAGACCGACAGCTCCAGCTGCGGCAGCCGCTCCATCAGGCCCCTGATCAGTGTCCCCTTGCCGACACCGGAGGGGCCGGTGATGACGAAAACGCGCGCCACGCGCGGGGAGAGTAGTGGCCGGCCCGGAGGGGGCGCCGGCGAGCGGGATCTCTGCGCGCCGGCGCCTAGTGGCGCAGCAGCGAGATCAGCTCGGAGCGCTGGCGCTCGGAGAGTCCGCCGATCGTCTTGCTCGGCGCGATCCGGCAGTGCACAAGGATCTTGTTGACCTTCACGCGCCCGTACTTCGGCACGGCGAGCAGCATGTCGAAGACCTTGGCGGTCTCCAGGTACTCCGGCGGGTCGAGCAGCAGCGAGTGGATCGAACGCCGTCCCGCCTTCAGGTCGCGCTTCAGCTGGGCCCGCTTGATGCGGATCTCGTTGGCGCGCGCAAGGGCGTCCATCCTCTGGTTGAGCGACCTCTCGGGGGCTGTGGACGTGTTCGAGGACGTCGGGCCGGTCGCCGTCACCATGGGCGGCGAGTCTACACACCCCGTCGCCTCGTTCAACAAAAAACCCCGAATTCACCTAGACCTCAGGCTGAGATTCAGAGGGGTGGAGGCTGCTGGATGGTCCGTATGTATGTTTGCAGGGGTTTTTTACCCCCTCAGGACAATCCCGCGGCGATTCTGGTGCCTACAGCGGGATCGCGGAAGTTCTCCGTGCCGACCGCGACGAGCGAGGCGCCCGCATCGAGCAGCTGACGCGCGTGGACGGCGCTCTGGACGCCCCCCATTCCGACCACGGGAATCTCCACGCTCGCGGCCACGGCAGTGACCTGGGCGAGCGCGACTGGACGGATCGCGGGACCTGACAGCCCGCCGGTCCCACCGCCGAGCCAGAGGCGGGGAGGGCCTTCCGGCGCGAGCGCGGCGGCGCGGAGGGTGTTGACGAGCGAGACGGCGTCCGCGCCGCCCGCCTCGGCGCCCAGCGCGCAGGCCGGCACGTCGGCGGCGTTGGGCGTCAGCTTGACGATCAGCGGCTTGGGCGTGCGCGGGCGCACGGCGGCGAGCACCCTCTCGAGCTCGGCCGGATCGGCGCCGATGTCCAGGCCCGTGGCGACGTTCGGGCAGGAGACATTCAGCTCGATCGCCGCGACCCGCTCCTGCGCGTCGCACGCCTCGACGAGCTCGGCTAGCTCATCGGCGGTGGACCCCATCACGTTCGTGAGGACCGGAACCTCCAGTGGCTCGGCGCCGGCCGCGGGGTCGGTGCGAAACCCGGCGATCAGGGGCAGGTCCTCGGCGATGTAGCGCTCGAGCCCCTTGTTCGGCAGGCCGATCGAGTTGATCATCCCGGCCGAGGTCTCCCACAGCCGCGGCGGCGGGTTGCCCGCGCGCGGGCGCAGCGTGATCGTCTTCGAGACGTAGGCGGAGAAGGGAAACGCCTCGCCCAGGCCCTCGCCGAACGCCTGCAGCGCGGCGATCGCGTCGAAGGTCCCGGAGCCGTTGATGATCGGGTGCGCGAGACGCAGCCCGCAGAACTCCACGCTCACGCGTGCGCCCCGGCGTGCTCCTCGACCCGCTCGAGCAGCGCCGCGTCGATCACCGGACCCTCGACGCACACGCGCAGGTAGCCCCCGTCGCGCGTCGGCACGACGCAGCCGTAGCAGGCGCCGAAGCCGCACGCCATACCGGACTCCAGCGCGAGCTGCGCGGGCACCGCCGTGCGCTCGCAGAGCGCCCGGATCGCCTCCAGCATGCCGGCGGGACCGCAGGCGTAGACGGCGGCCTCGCCGTCGCGGGCGAGCTCGCGCTCGAGCAGCTCGGTCACGAAGCCGTGGTGGCCGGCCGAGCCGTCGTCGCTCGCGAGCTGAGCGCCGCGCAGCAGCTCGGCGCCCGGCACGCGGGCGCCGTCGCGGAAGCCGAGCAGCACGACGGTCTCGACGCCGCCGGCCTCCAGCGCATCCTGGAGGATCGCCAGCGGCGCGATGCCGACGCCGCCGCCGGCGAGGATCGCCCTGCGGCGGCCCTCCGGCGCGGTGAACGGCCGCCCGAATGGCCCGGCGAGCCACAGCCGCTCACCGACGTCGAGCTCGCACAGCCGCGCGGTCCCCGGGCCGACGTCCTCGAGCAGGAACTGCGAGGCGCCGCGCTCATGGCGCGCGACCGAGAACGCGCGCGCGAGGAACGGCCGCTCGTCCTCGCCTCCCCCCCACCGCTCGGCCGCGGCGAGCATTGCGAACTGCCCCGGCGCGGGCGCGGGCGCGTCCTTGTCATCGACGGTGATGACGCGGTAGACGCCGAGCTCGCGGACGGCGGTGATCGTGGCCAGGCGCCGGCCCCGCGGCGCCTGCGCCGCCGCCGGCAGGCTCATGCCACCCCGGCGCCGTCGCCGGCCGCCGCGGGCGCCGGGCGCTCGTCCTCGGTGGGCGCGCCGCGGGTGACGCGCGCGCCGGCCGCACCCTCGGCGCCGCCGGCGCCGGACGCGGCGCGGCCGATCCCGTGGAGGTCCTGCAGGCAGATCACCTCCGGCTCGCCGTCGATGCGCGCGCGGGAGATGGCGCGGGCGGCGGACATGCCCGCCGACAGCGTCGTCAGGCACGGAACGCCGTGGGTGACGGCGGCGCGGCGGATCTCGTGACCGTCCGTGCGCGCGCCGACGCCGGTCGGCGTGTTGATGACGAGATCGACGTCGCCGCGTTCGATCCAGTCGACGACGTGCGGGGAGCCTTCGCCGATCTTGTTCAGGCGCTGGACCGGCACCCCCATGCGCGCGATCGCCTCGGCGGTGCCGCGGGTCGCGACGATCCGGAAGCCGGCGTCGTGAAGCGACTGCGCGATGCCGACCCCGCCGGCCTTGTCTTCGTCGGTGACCGTGATGAAGGCGGTCCCGCTGCTCGGCAGCGGCACGCCCGCGGCGGCCTGGGCCTTCGCGAACGCCGTCGGGAAGTCGCGCGCGACGCCCATCACCTCGCCCGTCGAGCGCATCTCCGGGCCGAGCACCGCGTCGCTGTTCTCGAAGCGGTCGAACGGCAGCACCGCCTCCTTGACGGAGATGTGATCGCCGTAGCCGAGCCCCTGGCGCTCACGCGGCAGACCCATGGCGCCGATGCGCTCGCCGAGCATCACGCGGCTGGCGAGCTTGGCAAGGGGAACACCGACGGCCTTGGAGACGAAGGGCACCGTGCGCGAAGCGCGCGGGTTGGCCTCGATCACGTACAGCTCGCCGGCGTGGATCGCGTACTGGACATTGATCAGGCCGACGACGCCGATCTCGAGCGCGATGTCGCTGGTCGTGCGGCGGATCTGCTCGAGCATCTCCTCGCCCAGCGAGTGCGGGGGCAGCACGCAAGCGCTGTCGCCCGAGTGGACGCCGGCCTCCTCGACGTGCTGCATGATGCCGCCGATCCAGACCTCCGAGCCGTCGCAGAGGGCGTCGACGTCGACCTCGAGCGAGTCCTCCAGGAAACGGTCCAGGTAGATCTCTCCGCCTTCGCCCGCCTCGCGGCGCAGGTAGTCGGCGAGATCCTCGTGCGAGTAGACGATCTCCATCGCCCGCCCGCCGAGCACGTAGGAGGGGCGAACCAGCAGCGGGAAGCCCACCTCGCCGGCGCAGCGGAGCGCCTGCTCGACCGTGCGCGCGGTCGCGTACGGCGGAGCTTTGTAGCCGAGCCTCGCGAGCAGCGCGCCGAAGCGCCCGCGGTCCTCGGCGAGGTCGATCGACTCGACGCTCGTCCCGAGGAGCGGCACGCCCGCCTGCGCGAGCCCGGCGGCGAGCTTCAACGGCGTCTGGCCGCCGAACTGCACGATCACGCCCTTCAGGAGCCCCTCCGCCCCTGCGTTCTCGGCTTCGACGACCGCCAGCACGTCCTCGAGCGTCAGCGGCTCGAAGTAGAGGCGGTCGGAGGTGTCGTAGTCGGTCGAGACCGTCTCCGGGTTGCAGTTGACCATCACCGCGTCGCGACCGGACTCCCGAACCGTCATCGCGGCGTGCACGCAGCAGTAGTCGAACTCGATCCCCTGGCCGATCCGGTTCGGTCCCGCGCCGAGGATCACGACCGACTCGCGCTCGCCGCGCTCGACCTCGCCCGCGACGCCGGCCGGGCCTCCATGGTCCCAGCCCGAGTAGTAGTAGGGCGTGCGTGCCGGGAACTCGGCCGCACAGGTGTCGACGGAGCGGAACGAGCGCTCTCCGGCGAACGGGCCGTCCGGTTCGCGGGCCAGCTCCGCAAGCTCGCGCAGGAACCACGGGTCGATCGAGGTGACCTCGTGGATCGCCTCGACCGAGGTGCCGCGGCCGAGCAGCTCGAGGATCGTCTCGAAGCGCGCCGGGCGCGGGATCGCGAGCGTCTCGATCAGCTCCTGCTCGCTCTCCTCGCCGAGCGAGGGCGGCTTGTCGAGCTCGCGGGAGCGCAGCGCCTTCGCGAAGGCCTGGCCGAAGGTGCGGCCGATCGCCATCGCCTCGCCGACCGACTTCATGTGCGTCGAGAGCGTCGCGGAGGCCTCCGGGAACTTCTCGAAGGCGAAGCGCGGCCACTTCACGACGACGTAGTCGATCGTCGGCTCGAAGCATGCCGGCGTGACGCCCGTGATGTCGTTGTCGATCTCATCGAGCGTGCAGCCGACGGCAAGCCGGGCGGCGATCTTGGCGATCGGAAAGCCCGTGGCCTTCGAGGCGAGCGCGGAGGAGCGCGAGACGCGGGGGTTCATCTCGATCACGAGGATCTCCTCGGTCCCGGGGTTGACGGCGAACTGCACGTTCGAGCCGCCCGTCTCGACGCCGACCGCGCGGATCACGGCGATCGCCTGGTCGCGGAGCTGCTGGTACAGGCGGTCCGTGAGCGTCTGCTGCGGCGCGACCGTGACCGAGTCGCCCGTGTGCACCCCCATCGGGTCGACGTTCTCGATCGAGCACACGATCACGACGTTGTCGGCGCGGTCGCGCATCACCTCCAGCTCGAACTCGCCCCAGCCGATCACGGACTCGTCCAGCAGCACCTGTCCGATCGGCGAGGCCTCCAGGCCCAGCGCGACGATGCGCTCGAATTCCTGCTCGCTGCGGGCGATCCCGCCGCCGCGGCCGCCGAGCGTGTACGCCGGCCGCACGATGCACGGCAGGCCGAGCTCCGGCATCGCCGCGCGCGCCTGCTCGAGCGATGTGGCGATCACGCTGCGCGGCATCCGCAGCCCGGCGCCTTCCATCGTCTCGCGGAACAGTTCGCGGTCCTCGGCGCAGGCGATCGCCTCGTAGTTGGCGCCGATCAGCTCGACGCCGAAGCGCTCGAGCGTGCCGTCGTCGTGCAGCGCCTTCGACAGGTTCAGCGCGGTCTGCCCGCCGAGCGTGCCGAGCAGGGCGTCGGGTCGCTCGCGTTCGATCACCTGGCGGACCGGCCCGGGCAGCAGCGGCTCGACGTAGGTCGCGTCGGCGAACTCGGGGTCGGTCATGATCGTCGCCGGGTTGGAGTTGACGAGCACGACCTCGTAGCCCTCCTCGCGCAGCACCTTGCACGCCTGGACGCCCGAGTAGTCGAACTCGGCGGCCTGCCCGATCACGATCGGCCCGGAGCCGAGAATCAGGATCTTGCGGATGTCGCTGCGCTTGGGAACAGTCCTCACCCGCCCTACGCGGCCTCGATCCGCTGCAGGAACCGGTCGAACAGGTACAGAGAGTCGTGCGGGCCCGGCCCGGCCTCCGGGTGGTACTGCACGGTGCCGCCGGGAACGTCGAGCAGCTCCAGCCCCTCGACGGTGCGGTCGTACAGGTTGACGTGCGACAGCGCGGCGGCACCGAAGTCGGTCTCCCAGCGAACCTGCTCATCGCTGTCGATCGTGCGACCGCCGCCGGGGCCGAGCGCGGCGAAGCCGTGGTTCTGCGAGGTGATCTCGACGCGGCCGGTCGCAAGGTCGCGGACCGGGTGGTTGGCGCCGCGGTGCCCGAACGGCAGCTTGAACGTCTCGAGGCCCACCGCGCGGCAGAGCAGCTGGTGCCCGAGGCAGATCCCCCACACGGGCTTTCGCCCGACGATCGCCCGCACCGTCTCGACGATGTAGCCGAGCGCCGCCGGGTCGCCCGGGCCGTTCGCCAGGAACACCGCGTCCGGGTCGCTCGCGAGCAGCTCATCGGCGGAGCTCGTGCAGGGGTGAAGCTCGACGCGCGCGCCGCGCTCGACGAGCTCGCGGACCATCGAGGCCTTGATGCCCGTGTCGATCACGGAGATCAGAGGCCCGTCGCCGGAGCCGTGGCTGCTCACGGCTGCGGGCGTGACGGCGCGGGCGAGGTCCTGCCCGGCCATCGCCGGCTCGGCCGCGATCAGCTCGCGCGCGCGGCTCTCCTCGATCGCGGCACCGAAGACGCCGCCGCGCATCGCACCCGCCTCGCGGATGTGGCGCACGAGCGCGCGCGTGTCGACGCCGCTGATCGCGTGAATGCCGAAGTCGGCGAGCCAGTCGAGCCAGCCGCGCTCGGCGCTGGGCGCGTCCTCGCTGTTGCGGGCGTCGCGCATGATCGCCGCGCGCGCCCACACGCGCTCTGACTCCATCGCCTGCGAGCTCGCCCCGTAGTTGCCGATGTGCGGGTAGGTGAACGTGATCAGCTGCCCGGCGAACGAGGGGTCGGTCATCGACTCCTGGTAGCCGGACATGCCGGTCGTGAACACGACCTCGCCGACCGCGTGACCGTCCGCACCGCACACGGTCCCGTCGAAGCGCGTGCCGTCCTCGAGCAGGACGTAGCCGGGCTCGCTCACTTGATGAGCGCCTGGACTTGCTTGAACTCCGGCGTGCCCGCGCGGCCCAGCAGCTCGAACAGCACCGACTCGACCGTCGTGACCACGGCTCCCGCGCGGTCCAGCCGCTCGAGGCCCCAGCGGTAGTCGCGCTCGTTGCGCGAGCCGACGGCGTCGGCGGGCACGTGCACCTCGACGCCGCGCTGGATCAGATCGTGGGCGGTCTGGCTGACGCAGATGTGGGTCTCGATCCCGCACACGACCGCCTGGTCGCGACCGTTCAGCTGAAAGCCCTCGGCGCGCACCGCCGAGAACACGGTCTTCTCGATGACGGGCTCGCCGTCGAGGCCCAGCTCCGGCGCGCTCGGGCCGAGCCCTTTCGGGTACTGCTCGCTCACGACCCGCGGCAGCTCGAGGATGCGGGCGGCCTGCAGCAGCGTGCTGCACGCCGCGGCGACGTCCGTGAAGACCTCGTAGGAGCGGAAGCCCTCCTGCACGTCGACGACGATCAGCGTCGTCCGCTGTCGCGAGAGCAGCCCCATCAGGCCTCCACCATCTCCAGGGCGCGGTCGCGGTGGGCGAGCACGCCGGCGGCGAGCGTGGCGAGCACGCGCCCCTGCAGGGCGCGCCCGGCGAAGCAGCAGTTATCCGATCGGCTCTCCCAGCCGTGCTCGCCGGCGAGGAAGCGCGCGTCGAGATCGGCCAGCGCGATCGATGCCGGCTCCCCGGCGGCGAGGCGCGCCGCCGGCAGGCCGAACAGCGCGGCGCCCGCGGTCATCCGCTCGACGAGCACGCCAAGCCCGAGATGCCCCGGCATCACGAGGCCCGTGTGCAGCGCCGCGAACGACGTCTCGAGGCCCGTGGTCCCCATCGGCGCCTGCTCGAACGGGACCTCCTTCTCGTCGCGCGCGTGCGGCGCGTGGTCGGTCGCGACGCAGTCGATCGTGCCGTCGCGCAGCCCGTCGATGAGGGCCTGGCGGTCGCTCTCGCCGGTCAACGGCGGGTGCATCTTCATGCGCGTGTCGAGCGTGCGAACGTCCTCGTCGGTCAGCAGCAGGTGGTGCGGGCTGACCTCGGCGCTGGCGCGGACGCCGCGCCGCTTGGCCTCGGCGACGGCCAGAACCGAGCCCGCGCATGACAGGTGCATGAAGTGCACCCGGCCGTCCTCGTAGCCGGCGAGCATCGCGTCGCGGGCGACCATCGTCGACTCGGCGACGGTCGGGATGCCGGCGATGCCGAGCGCCGCGCTGACGGCCCCCTCGTGCATCGCGCCGGCGCGCGAGAGCGTCGGGTCCTCCTCGTGCAGCGCGAGCACGCCGCCGCACAGGCGCTGGTACTGGAGCGCCTTGCGCAGCGTGCCGGCGCTCGCGACGGGCTTGCCGTCGTCGGTGAAGCCGAGCGCGCCGTGCGCGGCCAGCTCGGCCATCTCGGTGAGCTGCTCCCCTCCCAGCCCGCGCGTGATCGCGGCGAGGAAGCCGACCGGGATCCGCGCCTGGCGCGCGGCGGCCTCGCGCACCGCGCCGAGCAGCGGCGCCGAGTCGAGCACCGGGTCGGTGTTGGGCATCGCGATCACGCCCGCGTAGCCGCCCGCGGCGGCTGCGCGGGTGCCGCTTTCGAGATCCTCCTTGTGCTCCTGGCCGGGCGTGCGCAGGTGCACGTGCGGGTCGAAGAACGCGGGCATCGCGAGCAGCCGCCCGCCCCCGTCGATCGTCTCCTGGCCGTCGGCGGCCTCGAGCGTGCCGGGCTCGGCGAGCTCGGCGATGCGGCCCTCGCGGACGCTGATGTCGCACCGGGCGTCGAGACGCTCGCGCGGATCGAGCGCACGGACGTCGCGCAGGAGGATGCTCGCGGGGTCCCCTCCCCCGCCGACGAGCGGCTCGGCCGGCGTCATGCGTCCCTGCCCTGTCGCGCTCCCACGGGGACGGCGATCCGCTCCATGGCCGCCGGCGCCTCGCGGGGCCCGCCCGAGCCAGCCAGCAGCTCGTACAGCACGGCCATCCTCACGACGACGCCCGCCTCGACCTGGGCGGTGATGACCGCCTGGGGCGAGTCGACGACCTCGCCCGAGAGCTCGACGCCGCGGTTGACCGGGCCGGGGTGCATGAGGATCTGGCGGGGGTGCAGGCGGCGGCCGTTGATCTGGTAGGTGGCGGCGTACTCGCGGAGCGAGGGCACCCAGGTCTCGCTCATCCGCTCGCGCTGCATGCGCAGCGCGTAGACGATGTCGGCCCGGTCCAGCTCGTCGATGTCGAAGCGGACCTCGCAGCCGAGCTGCTCGATGCCGCGCGGGATCAGCGTCGGCGGCCCGGCGACGGTCACTTTCGCGCCCATTCGCTGGAAGGCGAGGATGTCCGAGCGCGCGACGCGCGAGTGCGCGACGTCGCCGACGATCCAGATCTCGGCGCCGTCGATCGGCCCGAGCCGGCGGCGCAGCGTGTACACGTCCAGCAGCGCCTGGGTGGGGTGCTCGTGCTTGCCGTCGCCCGCGTTGACGATCGCCGCGGAGCACCAGCGCGAGACGAGCTCGGAGGCCCCGGCCCACGGCGTGCGCAGCACGATCGCGTCCGGCTTGTGGGCGCTGAGCGTCAGCACGGTGTCCTTGAGCGACTCGCCCTTCTCGACCGAGGAGCCGCTCGCGGCGAAGTTGACGACGTCCGCCGAGAGGCGCTTCGCGGCGAGCTCGAAGGAGCTGCGCGTGCGGGTCGAGGCCTCGTAGAAGAGGTTGAGCACCATGCGGCCGCGAAGCGCCGGCACCTTCTTGATCTCGCGGTCGGAGACCTCGGCGAAGCGCTCGGCCTGGGTGACGATCCGCTCGATCGCGGCGCGGTCGAGTTCCTCGATCGAGAGCAGGTGCCTCACGCGGGCTCCTCGACCCGACCGGCGATCGCGACCTCGTCCACGCCGTCGAGCTCGCGCACCCGCACATGGACGTGCTCGCCGCGGGCGGTGGGCAGGTTCTTGCCGACGTAGTCGGGGCGGATCGGCAGCTCGCGGTGCCCGCGGTCGGCGAGCACCGCGAGCTGCACGCGAGCCGGGCGCCCGTAGTCGAACAGCGCCTCGATCGCCGCGCGCACGGTGCGGCCGGTGAACAGCACGTCGTCGACGATCACGACGGTCAGGCCGGCGATGTCGAAGTCGATGTGCGAGGCGTGCAGCACTGGCGCGTCGGGCCGCGTGGCGACGTCGTCGCGGTAGAAGCCGATGTCGAGGTCGCCCAGCTCGACGTGCACGTCGAGCAGCTCGCCGAGAAGCGTCTGCAGGCGCTGCGCGAGGAACGCGCCGCGACGGTGGATGCCGACGAGTGCCGGAGCCTCACCGGGATTGCGCTCGAGGATCTCGTGTGCGATGCGGGTCAGCGCCCGCCGCACGTCGTCCTCGCCGAGGACCACCTTCTCACTGGCGTTCATGCGTTCCTTCCTGGCCTCTCCGGACCGGGTTAAAGGATCGCGACGGAATGTATCAGGAGGAGGTGACCGCCTCCGGGATCACGGGCTCCGCGGCGGATGCCGGCGCCCTACCCCCATCCTCATCCCCATCGTCCGCGCCCTCGCCGTCCTGCCCGCCCTGGCCGCGCTCGCGCGCCTGGCGCTCCGCCCAGCGCAGCAGCGTCGCCGGGCCGCGCTCCGGGAACGGCACCTCGATCGTGTCGAAGTCGCGGGGCACGACCGTCTCGGGGAAGATCGCTCGCGCCTCGTCGCGGATCTCGCCGCCCGCGTAGCGGCTCGAGAGGTGGGTCAGCGCCAGCAGCCGCACCTGCGCGTCGCGGGCGAGCTCGGCGGCCTGGCGGGCCGTGCTGTGGTGGGTCTCGCCCGCCCGCAGCTCCTCGGCGTCCAGGAACGTCGCCTCGTGGACGAGCACGTCGGCCTCGTGGGCCGCAACCGCGAGCGTCTCGCAGAACGCCGTGTCGCCCGAGAGCACGAGCTTGCGCCCCTCGCGTTCGGGGCCCATCACCTGCTCGGGGCGCACACCGCCGACGGCTTCCCCGCGCTGCAGGCGCCCGAAGTCCGGGCCGGGGCTGACGCCGAGCTGGCGGGCCACCTCCGGGTCTAGATGGCCAGGGCGCGGATCCTCGACGAGCGCGTACCCGTAGGAGGCGCCTTTGTGCTGGACCGGGATCGCGGCGATCTTGTAGCCGTCCCGGATCACGACCTCGGCCGGGCGCAGCTCGGCGAGCGTCAGCTTGTATGGCAGGCGCCCGAACGCGGCCCGCATGCTGCCGATCAGCTCGCCCAGCCCGGGCGGGCCGTAGACGGTCAGCGGAGCCGAGCGCTCCCGCAGCGCGAGCGACTTGAGCATGCCCGGCAGCCCGAGCCAGTGGTCGGCGTGGAAGTGCGTGATGAAGATCGCGTCGACGTCGACGAGCCCGATCGAGCGCAGCAGCTGGCGCTGCGTGCCTTCGCCGCAGTCGAACAGCAGCTTCTCCCCGCCGCGGCGCACGAGCAGGGCCGGCAGCCCGCGCCGCGCGCTCGGCGTCGAGCCGGCCGTGCCGGCGAAGAAGATCGACAGGTCCACAGGGCTACGGTACCGGCGGATGGGGGCTCGAGCGTCCCGGCTTTGCGAGCTCGCGGTTGTCACCCCGGCGATCCTTGTCCGATGGGTTGACACCAATAGTCACCTGTGCTTAGCTCTCGTCGCCCTCCCAAAGCGGCCGTCCGAATCGTTTACGAATTTAGGTTTAGAAGTCGTTTGGGCGGGTACCGCAAGCGGAAATGGTGGGTGTCGGCTCGGGTGCCAGCGTCCGGGCCGGTGGGGCGGGGTACCCCAGGACACCGGGTGAATCTTGCGGGCGGCGCGTGCTCTCGTGGCCGCTCGCGGAGGTTCAGCCCGTTTCACGAGAAAGGATGGGAGGGCTCATGGGTCGGAAAGGTCTCAGGCGGCTGCTGCTAGCCGCCGTCGCAGCTATGGCGGCCAGCGCAATCGCGGCTTCGCCTGCGTGGAGCCAGGAAACGTTCACGTTCCACAACTGGCCCGTAACGGGCTCACTCACACCGAAGAAGCTCGGCGAACCCGTGGTCCTGCCGAAAGGCTCGGTCTTCAACGGGGGCGCGAACGTCGTACTCACGCGGACCGAAGCGCACGGCACGCTGCATGGCACCCTCACGGTGCCGCCCTTCACGGCGCAGTTGAAACTGCTGGGGCTGCTGCCCACCGAAGTCGGCATCACGATGACCGAGGTCGGAGAATCGCTCGGTACGCTCTCGCCGCTGCCGCCCTCGGACTGCGCCAACCAGCCGGGGTACTGCGTCGAAGCGACAGTCGACGCGAAAGCCAACATCGCGCTCGACTTCCTCGGCACGCTCGGGCTGCACCTGCCGGTGCACTGCGTCACGACCGAACCGATCGACTTCAAACCGTCGGCCGCGCTCACGCTCGTCGAACTCGCCGAATCTGGCCCGCACTTCAAAGGCACCACGACGATCCCGCCGCTGAACTGCGAAGGGGTCGAAGGACTGCTGCTCACGCCCGTCGTGAACGCCCTGATGGCCGGCCCGGAAAACCCGTACGCGCTTCACATCTCTGAAATCGAACCGGCACCACCGGTCGTGGCCACGGCTCCGGCGGAAGACACGACGCAGGTGTCGACCCATCTCGCCGGCACCGTCAACCCGCAGACCGAAACCGTGACCGACTGCCACTTCGAATACGGCCCGACGACGGAATACGGCCACAGCATCCCGTGCGCGAACGCGCCTGGGAACGGCTTGCGCAACGTGAACGTGTCCGCGGTCGCGAGCGGCCTCGCCGAAAACACCGAATACCACTACCGGCTGGTCGCCACCAACGCGCTCGGCACGACCACGAGCTCCGACGCGACGGTGCTCACACTCAGCGGCGCCGCCGGTCCGCATTACGGACGGTGCGTCGCCCAGAAGGGCGGCAACTACGTCGACCCGGGCTGCTCGTCGCTGAAGATGGTCAAAGGCAAACCGGTCGAACACGCGGGCAAGTACGAATTCGTCGCCGGGCCCGCTCCGACGTGCGTCCCGGTCAAGAAAGGCGAATACACCGACTCTGGCTGCACCGCCAAATCCACCAAGCCCCACAAGGGGACGTTTGAAAAGGCAGGGGGCGCGGGCTACGCGATCAGCGGCGGCGCCGTCACGCTCGAATCCGGCGGCGCCGGGCTCGCGCTGCACTGCACCGGCGCTGCCGGGCAGGGGCTCGTCACGGGAACGAACGCGGGCACCGCGCAGCTCGCCCTGAGCGGGTGCGAATCGCACGGCGAACAGTGCACCAGCGAAGGGGCCAACTCGAAGCCCTCCGGCCAGAGCGGGACGATCGACACCAACGCGCTCGACACGCGCCTGCTCGGCCCGGTCACGCCGCGGGGCGAGAGCTCCCAAGTGTGGAACGAGTTCGTCAGCGGAGAACACCAGCCCTACCTGGCCGAATTCGGCTGCGGGTCGGCGCTCTACCGGATCTCGGGTTCCGTCGCCGGCATCGAACGCGGGGACATCGGCGTGATGACGAGCTCGAGCACGCTCGAATTCGAACCGACGGGCGGCGAACAGGCCGGGGTCGCGGAAGCATCAACCGACGGCGGCAAAACCTGGGGCGCGCCGTCGCCCGCGGTCGCAGCGGCAACGCTGACGAACGCCTACGCGTCGCAGATCGAGATCAAGCCATAGCGAGGACGCCGTGCGCGCACGGCGCACGGAGCACGACGGGCCGGCGCTGAATGCCGGCCCGTCGTAGTTCCGAGCGCGCGACCCGGGTTCGCCCCGCATCAGCGGCGCGGAGACGGCACGCATGCTGCGGCGTCCTTTGAGGTGGCGCATAGCCCGTAGAATCGGCCCCTGGCGCCCGTAGCTCAGTGGATAGAGCGCTCGCCTCCGGAGCGAGAGGTCGCAGGTTCAAATCCTGCCGGGCGCGCTTGAAGTTTTGACCCATCTACTCCCCCCAGCTCCCCGGTTCTACTGCCATCTACTGCCAGAACTGGTACGATTCCCGGCAGTGAGCACGTAAAAGAGCCCCGGCGCAGACGTGCAATCTGCCCGGGGCGTGACCATGGAGGAGGACCTCCGATGGCAACTCAAGAGGCTAGGGCAACGTCGACCAGGGCCCCGAAAGGCGCCGTAGTCAAGAACCCGGGCAAGGACGGGAGCTACACCTACGCGCTGCGCTTCACCGCCTACGGCAAGCGCCAGTACGTGACGCTCGGCCGCCCCGCTGACGGTTGGACCGACGCGAAGGCGCAGGCCGAGCTCGAGCGGATCATCGGCGAGGTCAAGGCTGGCGCCTGGACTGAGTGGACGCCGCCGGCTGAGCCGGAGCCGGAGCCGACGTTCCACGAGTTCGCGTCCGAGTGGTTCACCGCGCATGAGGGCGAATGGCGCGAGGCGACCCGACTCGACTACGGATGGCAGCTGACGACGCATTTGCTGCCGTACTTCAAGGATCACCGGCTGTCGGCGATCACAATCGCGGAGGTCGACCGCTACCGCGAGGGCAAGGTCACGGAGGCGCGCGCGATCGAGGCTGCGGCGGCGAACGGCAAACCGCGGATGCGCAGCTACACGGACTCGAACGGCCGCCGCGTCCGGAAGGCCGAGCGCCCGCTCTCCCCCACGTCGATCAACAAGACGATCACACGGCTCGGGCAGATCCTCGAGGTCGCTGTCGAGCGGGAGCTGATCGAGCGCAACCCGGTGCGCGTCAACCCGCGCAACCGGAAGGTGAAGGCGTCCAGGCCGGACCGTGTCTACCTCGACCGTACGGAGCAGATCGAGGCGCTGCTCGACGCGGCCGGGCAGATGGACCGGGAGGCGCGCTCGAACGGGCAGATAGCTCGCCGTGCGCTGCTCGCAACGCTCACGTTCGCGGGGCTACGGATCAGCGAGGCGCTCGACCTCCGCTGGCGTGACGTGGACCTCGCCGGCGCCCGGCTCCGGGTGCGTCAGTCCAAGACGGACGCCGGGATCCGCTACGTGGACCTGCTGCCGATCCTGCACGACGAACTCGCGACGCTGAAGGCGCGCGCCGGGACGGTCGACCGGTCCGCGCTGGTGTTCCCTTCCGCTGCCGGGACGCGGCAGGACCGCAACCGGGTGCGCAACCGGGTGCTCATGCCGGCGATCAAGCGCGCCGACGAACGGCTCGAGGCCGCCGGGGCGGCGCCGCTCCCGGAAGGGCTCACCCTCCACGCGCTGCGCCGCACGTTCATCTCCGTGCTGATCGGGCTGGGGAAGGACCCCGCGTACGTGATGGCGCAGGCCGGGCACACCGACCCAGCGATCACGATCGGGATCTACTCGAAACCGATGCGCCCCGAGGACGGGGAGCGGCTCCGCGCGCTGGTCGACGGCGGCGAGCTCGCCCTCGAGCACGACAACGCCGCGCACGCGGCGCGGAAGTAACGCAGGCCGAGATCCCTGCCGCGCCCCGGGCTAGAGTCGGGGGCGTGCCGCACAACGAGCAGACCTCGACGATCGGCGTCGTCCACTGGGGCGCGCTCGACGTGTACGGCGACGGCGAGGGCTTGCACCTGGTGATCCCGGCCTACTTCGAGCCGCACCACGTGCCCTACCTCGACGGGGTGCTCGAGTCGCGGCTCCCTGATGTGTTCGGGCGGTCCGTGACCCGCGGTCCCGCGGTCGGCAACGAGGAGAACGGGGCGATGTGGTTCCGGCTCGACCCGGGAGAGCGCCACGGCCGCGGCGGCGGCGCGACCTACGAGGAGGGGTCGATCGTGATCGGCCCCGTGTCGCAGCCGTGGCCGGACGCCGCCCAACTGCGGAAGGTGCTCGAGGAGGCGTTCGTCGAAGCCGGCGAGGTCGAGGCCGAGCAGCGCGGGCTAGCGGAACAGCTCGTGCGCCACCTGCGCGCCGCCAGGGAGCAGAGCTGAACGCGGAACCGGCGCCTTAGCTGGCCGCGGTCCCGGACACCGCGCCCAGCTCCCGGGCCTCCGGCTCTGGCAGAGAATCCCATCCCGCCGCGTTCGCGAGCCTACGCGCGTAGACCTCGGCGCGATCGAGCGCCTTCGCCCCGTCGTTTCGCGTAGAGATCTCGCCGACGATCGTCGTCAGCCGCTCGTCCTCCGGCGTCCCGTCCGTCTCGTCGCGGAACGTCCACTCCGTCGCCCGGACATGGGCAAACGGCGTGTTCGTGACCTCGCCCCAGCTGACCGCGACCGCGACCCTGTTCGGGTCGCTCCGTCTGCTGGTCACCGTCACGGACTGGCTCTCGGGGTCGATCAGGATCGTGAACAGTGTCTCGCCGCTCCGAGCCCACACCCCGAGCCGCGGCTGCATGACCATCCACTCCCCTTCGTCGGGGAGCAGCTCGAGCAGCTGGCTGAGTTCGTAGCGCGCTTCGTCGTTGAGCTTCGCCATCGCCTCAGGGTGGCAGCGGTGCAGCTCGCGCGTGATGTCGTTGAAAGTTGCGTAATCCATAGCCGCGCGATCGTACGCGCCCCAGCAGACGGCTCCGTGGCCGGGCAGCTCCCGCGCGGTTCCCGGCGGTGCTACCTTCGACCGATGACCGCATTCGAGAAGTTCATACTCGCTTTGATCGTGCTCTACGCCGCATCGCACGCGGCCGTGAAGTTCGGCAAGGCCGCAGGCGTCCCGGCCGGCCTCGTGTCGCTCGCCGAGAGCCTCGTCACAACCTGAACCCGCCCGCCCGTGCCCGCCGAGCCAACCGTGCTGATGACGTTCGAGTGCGCGGCTTGCGGCGGCACCGGCGAGCGGACCGAATACTTCGCCGGCGCCGGAGCGGTCATGAGCCCGAGCGGCGGCGCCCTCCCGTGTCAGACCTGCCACGGTCAGAAGACCGTCGAGAAGCGGGTCACCGTCTCCGAACTCGGCAGCCTGCTCGACGAACACACCCGCGGGTGACCGACCCCGAGCCGTCACTGCTCGACCTCTCGCAGTTCGCCTCCCTCGAGGACGCGCACGAGAAGATCGCGCCGCAGCAGCGCTACATGAACCTCGGCGTGTCGCTCGGCGCCGTCGACACCATCGGCACGACCGTCACACAGCAGACCCTGTTCTGGCAATCGATGATCACTCGCAGCGAAGGCCTCCACGGGGCAATCGCCCGAGAGATCCACGAACAGAACCCGCACGCGGCGTTCCCGTTGTTGCGCGCGTTCGCGGAGGACGTCGCGCTCGTGATCTACGTCCACGACCACCCCAGCTACGTCCGCACTCTCACCCAGCGACAGCGGGAGATTCCCGCGGGCGAGCAGAAACGCAAGACCGTCAAAGCTCTGATCGATTACGCGGCGACCCACGCGCCGGGCATGGCAGGCGTCTACGCCGAGTTGTCCGAGGTCTCGCACTTCGGCGCCGTGGCTATGTGGGCGTCATACACCGTCGACGGCGACAACCGCACGACCTGGTCGAGCGGGCCGCGGTTCCGATCGGAGCAGCAGGCGCTGATCGCGTGCGCGCAGACGCTCGAGCTCGCCGGTGCGATGGTGCACCACCTGCGCCGCTTCGCGATCCGCCACGTGCTGCCGCTGTGGGAATCGACGCGCTCGCCGAGCGAGGACCCAGCCGCCGGCACCACCTGATCGTCTGTCCGGGGCGAGACGTAGCGTCTTCGGCTGAGAGCTAGCTTCGACGATGCCCGGCGTCCCCAGGCGCTGGATGCCGTTCCTAGCCTCACGAACTGAATACCGGCCGCAGCTCCGGGGCGTACTCGCTCAAAGTGGTGCTGGCCCGCAAGTTTTTGGCACGCGGTGGGATAGCCGGACGTGATGGCTGTCCTTCCGCCCAACAGTCTCGAGCTTCACCGCCGGTCCCTCGGCTGGACGCAGCGCGAGCTCGCCGAACGCGCGCGCGTAGACGCGTCGGCTGTGTGCCGCGCCGAACGCGGGCACTACCCGTCCGCGAACGTCCGCATGCGGCTCGCCGCGGCGCTCGACGTCGCGATCAGTGACCTCTGGCCCAGAAACGACGACGCCGCGGGGGCTACCGCGGCGAAGTCAGGAGGCGCGACCGGTGCATTCGGCCGCCACCACACCTGATTATCGCTCCGCGCCCCGACGTCACCGTGAGGGCTCGCGATGAGCTGGCGCGCCTCAGAGTGGGCGCTCGAGCAGCGCGCCGGGAAGGCGGGCGCGAAAGCCGTCCTTCAGGTGCTCGCGGTTCACGCTGATGACCGCGGCGTGACGTTCGCTGGCCGGGAGAAGATCGCGGCCGAGGCTGAGATTGAGAAGGCGACCGTGTCGGCGCACCTGAAGCGGCTCGAGCAGCGCCGACTGATTGCCCGTCGCCAGCGCCGGCGCGAGGGAGGCTTGAGGACCACCGACTGGGTCGTCCTCGCCCCCGCGTGGGCGGACCGCGGCGAGATGGTCGACGCCGAGCATGGTGGCGATCTCCCGGGCGGCGTGGTCGAGCTCGCGTGCACGGATCCGGACGGCCCCACCGGACCTCAGGTTGGGAAAGCCAACCTGACCTCAGGTTGGGATTCGCCACCTGAGACCGGACCTCAGGTTGGGTTTACAGGCACCTCAGGTTGGGATTACACCGACCTCAGGTTGGATTCACACCGATCTCAGGTTGGGATTTCCCAGAGGCTTAACACGTCAGGGAACACGTCAGAGAAACCGTCAGAAGAACACGAGAGAGATCTTTCCGAAAACACATCGAGCAGCAGCGACCCTCACCGCCCCAGCACTACGAACAGCAGCGGCGAGCACACCAACACCACAGGCAACTCGAACACCCGCAGCGGGACCACCCCAAACCCGCAGCTAGAAGCAGCAGCCCTCGAAGTCATCCGAGAGCGCGACGTCACCCCAACCCGCGAGCTCGCCACCACACTCCGCACACGCCACGGCGACACGCTCCCGTTCACCGACGCGGAGCTGCTCTACACGCTCACCCACACCGACCAGGCGGTCCGCGCCGACACCGGCTGGGCTCTACCCACCCCCACGCCCGAGCCGCCGGCGCCACGCCCGGAGACCCCCGTCCACGACCCCGAGACCCTCGCCAGAGCGATCGCCGCAGCCATCACCCCCGAGCAGCCCAGATGACCACCACACACGACTCGACCACACGCCACACACACCCACCCAGAATGGGGCGCAGTCGGTGGGTGTCTGTCGGTGGCCGCGGTCCGCTGATTTCGTCCGGCGCGGCGCAGCGCGCCCGTGGGGCGGCCGTCCGTCGTGGTCGCCCGAGCTGCCGTCCGTCGCGAGGGGTGGGCGGATAGACGTGTCCGTGTCGCCGCTCACGTTGACTGACGCTGACCTGGACGCGCTCGCGGACCGTGTCGCGGCTCGCCTTGCACGTCTGCTCGAGATCGCGCCGGACGAGGCTACCGCGGCCGTCAGCGAGCAGCCGGCGGCTGACGCTCTCGTCGACGCGCAGACGGTCGCGGCGGCGCTCGGCGTCGATCGCAAGACCGTGTACAGGCGTCGCGCGGAGCTGGGCGGCGTGAAGGTGGGTGGCGCGGTGCGCTTCGACCTGGTGAAGGCGCTCGCCGGGAGCGTCGCAGCGAGAGGCGACCGCTCATCTAGCGAGAGGTCGGAACCGGCTGCAGCGCCCGCCGCGTCTAGGCGTGGACGGCCACGCAAGCGCGCCGTGAGCTCGACCCACTGCCAGCTACTGCCGGTAGGGCGCGTGGAGGACCGGTGAGCGCGCCCGCCACCGACCGACAGGCGGATCACCCGCAGCTCCTCCGCGGCGTGTCGAGCGACCCCGAGATCCGCGCACGGCAGACACGCGGCCTCAAGCGCGGCGCGAACCTGCAGCACGGCGCGTACGGCGGCGAGCGCCTCGAGCAGCTCCGTGGCCAGCACGCCGACGCGCTCGAGCAGCAGTTCCCGAACTTCGACGCTCGCCGGCGCGTGCTGCTCGCGGACAGGCTCGCGCGCTGTCAGCTCGTGATGGCCTGGTGCGATGAGCACGGGATCACCCCGACCGCCGCATCCAAGCGCGGCGAGGCTTACCCGATCGTCGGCGCGCTCGACCGGTGGGAGGCGCAGGCTGACGTGCTGCTCGAGAAGGCCGGCGAGCTCGAGCGCCACACGGCCGCGAACCGCACCGACCCCGACACCGCCGCATGGATCGCCTACGCGAACGGCGAAGGACCCAAACCCGACGCCGACCCCGAGCAGCCACCAGCGGACGCCGAGGTGATCGCCGCATGAGCTGCCTAGGTGCCCCCCCTGTTTTCTTGGCGACAGGCGACCGTGCCCGCGGCGCGCGCCTATCTTTTTGTGCGGGTGTGGCTGGTGTTTTGGGGTGGTCGTGGTGAGTACGGCGGCGATCGTCAGGCTTCAGGAGTGTGCGGCTGTGCGTGATCAGGGTCTCGAGGATGCGCTCGCGGCTCTCCTGACCGATATGCCCGGGCTCGGCGAGGAACTCCTGGCCGGTGTTGTTGACGAGTTGAGCGCGGTCCAGGCGCGCCGTGTGCTGGTGGGTCTCGCGGCGCGGACCGCGGGGCTGCGGCGTACTGGTGACGCTGGCCGGTTGCAGGGGGTGACGTGATGGCGCTGGCTGGTGAGGAGCTGCACCGGGGGCTGCGGACGCTTGTGCGTGTGCTCCCGGAGCACGAGCTGGACCTGGTCGCGGCGCTCGGGCAGCTGCTAGGGGATCCGCGGGCGATCGCGCATCATGGGATCGACCCGGGGATCCTGGACGTGTTCTCGGCGAAGGTGAAGCGTGGGGTGCGGGCTCGCGTGGCGGCGCTGTCGCCGGCGCGCGAAGCGGCCGCGGAACGACGTGATGGCGCCGCTTGAGGACCTCGCGGCCGCCTGGGGCCTGCCCTGGCCGCCTGAGGCCGCTACGGCGCCCGTAGAGGGCGACGAACGGCCGTTGACGCCGGATGAGCGGGAGGCGCTGCTCAAGAGGCTCAGGGAGGAAGACGAGCCTGTCGCGGACATCTCGGGTGGCTGGCGGAGAGCGTCGTGACGGTCGTGCTGCCGGCACCGGCGACGTCGCGGCCTGCCCAGCGGAAGTGGTCGCGGGAGGCGATCGTGCGGGCATTAAGGGAGCGCGCGCGGGACGGGGTTGCCCCGTCGTCTTCGTCGTGGAAGCGATCGGGGGCGGGCCGGCCGCGCACGAAGCAGGTGACCGCCGAGTTCGGGTCCTGGGAAGCAGCGGTGAAGGCCAGCGGGCTTGTCACACCCTGGCAGCGTGCGCGTGAACGGAGAGCGGCGGGGCTCGCACCGGGCGACACGCTCGCGCCCGGTGAGACGGTCGAGGACGCCCGGGAGCGCCGGGACCGTGAACGCGGCGAGGAGAAGGTCCGCACCCTGCTCGAGGAGGAAGCGACGGGGGACCTGGTTGTGCGGCAGGCGACCGCGGCGGACCTCGCCAGCCTGGACGCCGCGAAAGCACGGCGGTTGCAGGCGTGGCAGCCGACCCCGGCGCGGGAGGAACTCGGGCTGATGCCGTTCGATGCCGGGCAGCCGGTGGGCGCGGTCGCGGGATAGACGGGGGTTGCAGGCGTGGCAGCCGACCCCGGCGCGGGAGGAACTCGGGCTGATGCCGTTCGATGCCGGGCAGCCGGTGGGCGCGGTCGCGGGATAGACGGGGGTTGCATGCTCCGCCCCACGGGGCGGGTGCGTGTCAATGGTCCGGTCTCCTCAACGGGGCGTGTCTCCTCACGGGGGCGCGCCCCGGGTCGTTTCGGGACGGTCTCACCGTGACAGTTGTCTGAAACGGTGCGGCTGTCCCCACAATCGGGGTCCAGCTCCCCGAAACGGGGCGGCCGGGCGGTGACGGATACGCAGACATGTGCGCGTCTACTGGCCCCCGTCATGGCTCGAGCAGCTGCGCCGCGAACGCGGCTGGACGCTCCGGCAGCTCGCTGAGCTCGCGGCCGTAGACAGAGCCGACCTTGGCCGCGCCGAGCGGGGACGCCCGGCGGTGCTAGGGGCCGACGCGAGGGCGCGTGTCGCGAGGGCGCTCGACACGACCGTCGATGAGCTCTGGCCGTGAGCGTCGCCGTGGCTGACCCTCCGGCGCGTACCACCTCAGCTGAGCGAGTGCTCGCCGCGATCCGTGCCCAGCGCGCGCGGAGCATCCCTCCCGGTGCGCTCGCGGCCGCTGTGCTGGCGGACGCCCCGGTCGCGACGCTCGAGGCAGCGGAGCGTCTCCCGGCCCCGGTGGCCGGGCCGGACGTGGACGCCGGCACAGCGGTCGAGGCGGCGAGGGTGCTTGAGCAGCTCCTGGTCGAGAGCGGCGTCGAGAGGGCGCGAGCGCGACCGATCGCGCATCGCACCGCGGCACGCGGGTGGCTGGCGGCGCATGGCTGGACGTCCGCGACGGAGGTCGCGCAGCGGCTCGGGTGCACGACACGCACGCTCAGGCGCGACCAGGACGCGCTGAGGGCGCTCGACGCCCGGCAGGCGCTCGCGCGGCTGGAAGGCGCCGGCGATGAGTGAGCGCCGGCGGATCCCTCTCCCAGAGGCGGTGTCGCAGCTGCTGAAAGTGAGCCTGTACGCGCCGCAGGCGGAGCTCATCGAGAAGGTCGACCCGCTCGGCGGGGTCGTGTGTGCAGCTGGCCGGAGAGGCGGGAAGACTCGGCTAGCGGCCGCGGTCGCGCTCGCGGACCTCCTATTTCGGCCGGACCTCGACGCGAAGATGCTCCCCGGTGAGGCGCGCTACTCGGTGTGTGTCGCGAACTCGATCGACCAGTCGAAACGACTGCTCGAGGCGGCGCGGCTGATCGTTGACGGCTCCCCGGTCGCACGGTCGATGCTAGAGAGTGACACGACCGACGAACTCCGGTTCACCCTCCCGGATGGTCATCGCGGGATTTTGAAGTGCATGCCATGTGCATCCCGGTCAACACGCGGATGGCCGGTCTCCACGCTCTGCCTCGACGAGTGCGCGCACTTCCTTTCAGACACTGACGGTGACAGGGCCGCAGAGCGCATCTACCAGGCGCTGCGGCCCGCCATGGCACAGTTCGACGGCGGGCGCGTGCTCGCGATCAGCAGCCCGATGGGTGACTCGAACTGGTTCGCGAAGCGGTGGCGGCAGGCAGATTCGGGCGCGCTCACCGGTTGGGGCGCGTTCAAATACACGTCGCGGGAGCTGAACCCGACACTGTCTGAGGCGTTCCTGGAGGAGGCGCGTCTCGAGGAGCCCGAGACGTTCCCGTCCGAGTATTTGGCCCAGTTCGAAGCGGGCGGAACGTCGCTCTATATCGAGCCGGACCGTATCCGTGTCAATGAGCGTCTGCTCGAGGGCGAGCCCGGGGACGCGGACGAGTGGATCGCAGGCAGCGACCCGGCCACCAGTGAAGATGCGTGGGGCCTGGCGATGCTCGGCCGCCGTGGCGAGCGGCTCGTGCTCGGCCCCTACCGTGCGTTCCAGCCGGACGCGGCCGCGAAGAAGCAGCGGGTGTTTCACCTGCTCCGCAAATCACAGGACCGGGTGATCGGTGAAGTCGCCGACGTATGCAAGCAGTACAACGCGAGGGTCTACACCGACCAGCACTTGTCGCAGGCGGTGGTCGCGGCGCTCCGTGAGCATGGTGTGCACGCAACCACGTTCGGGCTGACGGGCGAGCGTAAGCTCGCGGCGTTCAAGGAGCTACGCGGCGCCCTGTACTCCGGGCGGCTCGTGCTGCCCAATAACGCGATGCTGCTCGAGGAACTGCAGCGACTGAGGGTGAAGAACACCGCGGACGGCCCCCGGATCCTGCTCGGGCGCTCAAAGCATGGCCACAGCGACGCGCTCATGGCGCTCGCTGTCGCCGCTTGGCACCTTCGATATGTCGGCGTCGTCAAACACGGCAAAGTCGGCGCCGGTAAAAACACGCTCGTGCGCGGCGGCGCCTTGAACGCTGGGGGCGGGTTCTAATGGCGTTCACTTTGCGGCGTCCGGGCTGGCGGTCATGCCGTCCGCCGGAGACGACCGACCCGACCGCGCTGCGTAAGCCGCAGAAGGACCCGGACGAGGAGCGCGCGGAGCTGCGCGCGTATGAACTCAACCGGCAGCGACAGCTTGGGCGACAGAAACGAGGTCGCCTCGACCCTGACCGGCCGGGCGTGGTGCTCGGCGGCGGCCGCGGCAAATGGGCGAAAGAGTTCTAGCGGCCATGTCCGCTTTTCGCGATCTCGTCTCTAGCGTGGTTAACAGTGAGATTTCGACGCGCCCCCCAGCCTGACCGCACCGGCGAGGTTCTCACCGCCCTCGCTCGTGTAGACGCTCGCCTCGACGCGCTCGAGGACGAGGCGCTGCGCACACAGCTCGCGGTCGCAGCCGTCCCCGCACGGTTGGACACCCGCGGGATCGATCGGGAGATCGTCCGCGCCGCCCTCGAGCTCGCCCGTGAAGCTGGCCAGCAGACCGGACGTGCACAGGCGCAGGCCGAACTGCTCGCTGACCCGCCCGCCATGCTCGAGCTCGCCGGTGAGCTGATCGCGCGGGACGCCACCGACTACCTGACTGAGACGGCGAACACATGAGCCGCTCAATCCACGATGACCAGCCGGCCGCCGTCGCGATCCCCGCATGGGTCCAGGCGGTCGCCGACAGTGACGTGCTCCGCCGTCGCCGTGAGCAGCTCGTGCGCTCTCTCGCGCAGGAAACCGGGATCGACGCGGCAGACGCCGCCACCGAGCTCGAGCACGCCGAGACACTTGCCGACCAGCTAGACCCGCGGGACCGCCGGCAGATCGCGCAGGCGCGCACCCTCGCGGACGTCGGGGCTGCGCTCCGTAGCGTCGCGGCGTCAGCCGGAACGAGAGCGTTCCACACGACGGGACGCGCGCTCGACACGCTCGCCGGCGAACTCGCCGACACGCTTGCAGAGCCCGGCACCGTCACACACGCCGCCCTCCGTCGCCTCCTGATCAACCCACCCACCCCGTAAGGACCCCGCCATGCCAGCAGCCGTGAACTTCAGCCAGATCCGCTCCCGCTCCGCGCTGCGAGGCGCCGTGTTCGTAGCCCGCGCCGAGGGCCCCGACTGGCGCGAGGCGTGCGAACGCACCGCCGGCGAGCTGCACATGCTCGACGCGCTCCCCGACGCCTGGGACCCGGTGACCCGGGTCGCTCCCGGCACCGCCGACGACGTCAAGCAGCTGATGGCGGAGGCAGGCGACGGCCCCGCCGGCTGGACCTCGGCGGTCATCACGCTCGCCGAAGCAGGGGAAGCACGCACCGCTCACACGTCGAAACCGGCGCCCCCTACGCCGTCCGCGAAACTGCTCGAGGAGCCCGCCGCCGTGATGCTCGGCCCGGACCGGCAGGTCGAGCTCGACCGTGTCGTGACGGTCGCCGCAAGACAGCTCGGCCGTGACTACCTGGACGTGCTGCAGGAGCTCCAGGATGCCGCCGTCGCGGACCGCCAGATGCTGAAGGGCGAGCCCGTCGGTCCGGGCGAATGGAAGTCCGAGCGGACAACGCTCGGCGGCCTGCTCGGCCAGGTCGGTGTGAAGCAGCTCGACGCGGTCGAGCAGGACTCAAGGCTGCTCGCCGAACGTGACACCGCAGCGCAGCGCACTCTCGACGCGGGCCTCGCGCCCGTGCGCGACCTCGACGTCGACGGCCAGGGACACGTCCTCCTCGACAAGGACGCTGACGTGGTGACGCTGCTACGTGACGAGAACACCCGCGAGCGTCGCTGGCGCCGCGCCCGCGAGCTCGACGCACACAACTACGGCGACCGAGAGACCTTCGACCGCGAAGACATGATGCTGCTCGAGGCCGGGCTCGACCTGGTCGCGACGCTCGAGCGCCCCGCGACCGTCCGAGCCGCGCACGAGGCGGCAGCGGCGACAGCGCGCGAGCTCGACCAGGTGATCGACGCGAACGCCGCGAAGCGCTCCCGGCTGTTCACCCTCGACAGCGCGATCTCGACGCTTGAGGCCGAGCGCGAGCTCGCCGACAACGGCACGCCCGCCACGTCACGGCCGCGGCGCGACAGGCCGCCGGCGTTCGTGGAGCTGACCGCCCCGGAGATGCTGAAGGCGCTCGAGGCGTACAAAGCCGCTGACAAAACGGTGACGCTCGACCAGGCCGCCGCGCAGGTCGCCGGGTTCGAGCTCGACGACGCCGCACCGCTCGCGGCGATCCCAACTATCGGCCCCCGTTACGACGGGCCAGGCGGGATCTCCTACCCGGAGTCGGACCTTGACGCGCGGATCAAACAGCACGTTCAGGAACACGGCTGCGACAACTACCTGTGCGGCCTGAACGCGATCACCGGGGGCACGATCCCCGGGCCTGACGGCTCGACCCCGGGGCCGACAACCGCCCGCACCCCGTACGGCAACCCTGCCTGGTGAGCGCGCCCAGTGGGCGCGGTCACTGAGGCCGAGGCGGTCACCGCGCTGAAACGGTGGGCGCGCAAGCACCGCAAGACACCGACCCGCGCGACGTGGGAGGCGTCCGGGGCTAAGCCATCACGCGGCACGATCGAGCGCGTATGCGGCCGGTGGTCTCGTGCCCTCGAGCTAGCCGGCCTCGAAGGCGGCCGGAAGCCGGTGTGGACGGAGACGCGCACGAAGGCCGCCCTGCAGAGGTACGTGCGCGAGAAAGGGCGTCAGCCCGGCTTCGAGGCGTGGAACACCGGCGGCCGTAAGACGCGCCCCTCTGCTGCGGTCGTCGCGAAGCGCTTCGGGTCGTGGGCGGAGGCCTGCCGGGCGGTCGGCGTCGAGCCGCGCGGCCGCGGTGGCGGGGAGTGGCACGCAGAGCCGTGGAGCGAGACGACCGTGGTCGAGGCGATCCGAGCATGGCGCGCCGAACACGACCACTGGCCTGTCGCTACCGACTGGATCCCGGTGGCCCCCGGGTGCCCGTCGATGACGCAGCTAAGGCGCGTGTGCGGGTCCTGGTCGAGGGCGTTGCGGCTCGCGCAGGCCGCCGGCGCCTAGCCCTTCTCGTGCGCTTCGACGGCGCGCGCGAGCTGCGAGAGCGTCACGCCCAAAGCCTTAGCCACAGCGCGGAGCGTCGACCATGACGGATCCGACTGGCCGAGCTCGAGCCGGGCATAGGTGCCGGTCGTGATCCCGGCCCGGGACGCGAGCGCTTCTTGGGTCAAACCCTGACGGTCGCGGAGCCCCCGCAGCGCCTCGCCGAGCGCCTTGTCTTGGGTTGACCGTCGGGGCACGTGGCGGAGCCTCGCACGGCACGCACGATCAAGTCCATGCGCCCGATCGGGCACGATTCCGCATGCACGACTAATCGTGTACGCTGCGCGGACACACACGAACAAGTGCGGGCGCGCTGCTGACACAGCCGCCCGCGTGGCCCCGGACGCACAACCGTCCGGCGCAGCTCCAGCCTAGCCCTGCGCTAGGCGCCTGCTCGCCGCTCACGTGCGTCCCGTGGCCGGAAAGGACCACATGCACGAGAAGGTCACACGCACCCGCCGGCGGAAGGTCGCAGCGATCGGTACCGCACTGTTCCTCGCGTTGGTCACCGCGGCCGCCGCTTACTACATCATCGGGCTGATCGGATCGGGCTCCGGCTCAGCGAAACTCGGCGAAGCGTCCGGGACCGGGACCGTCAACCTGACCGCTGAACTGCCAGAAGGTCTGAAGCCGGGCCAGAGCGGAACGGTGACGTTCAAGGCCACGAACCCGGGCAGCTCCTCCGGGGTCCTGCACCACCTGGTCTACGACGGCAACTACGGGCCGCCGTCGATCGACTCGACGCACGCCGCCGCTGGCTGCAAATCGTCGTGGTTCAGCCTGACCGAAAACAGCGAACCGCTCGCCGGGGTCACCGGCGGCATGTCGGGCGCGGTCACGATCGGCGCCGGGCAGACGGTCACGCTCGGCACGTCGCTGCTCACGTTCGAAGAACTCCCGGCCGTGAACCAGTCGGCGTGCTCGGGCGCGACGATCACGATCAGCCTGTCGAGCACCTGAACGCGATGCGGTCACGTAGAGCGCAGCCGCTTCGGGTGGGGCGCCAGACACGCCCGCGGGGGCTCTGCACACGCACGGTCGCGCCGCTGTCGGTCGGGCTGTATGTCGGCGGGGCGGAGGACCGGGCGGTGCTGCTCGCGGCGGCCGGCTGCTACCTGCTCGACCTCGCCATGCAGGAGCCGGGGACCGTCCCGGCGGACACGCTGCACGGGGTCGGGAAGATCGCGGAGCAGGTCGCGCGCGGCGCGAAGATCGTGCAAGTGCCGGTCATGATCGCGATCCCGCTCGGTGAGCGCGTCGGCGAGTTGACCGGCTGGCGCGACTGACGGGATTGGGTGGCCGCGGGTCTCCCTCGCGGTCACCCAATGCCCGTTGGCTAGACGGTTAGACGCGCTGGGACGCGCGCGCGGCGAGCGGACTCTCGACCGGGTCGAGTACCCGCAGCGGCACCTTCGCCGGGGATTCGATGTGCAGCGCCAGCTCGCGCTCGATCCCCCACGCGGACGCTTCGCAGTCGATCCTGAAAAACCCGAGACGCACGCGCTCGTCCGCGAGCACCGGATGGCCCCACAGGGTGGGGACGTCGAGCTTCGCGTGCTCGCTCGGGTGCAGAAGGATCGCCCTCGCGGGCACCGGGCAGTTCGCGTTGTGATCGTCGAGCCCTGCTCGGATCACCTTGACGTTCTTCTCTAGGAAGCTGCTCATACCACCTCTCCGGAAATCAGGGTGACCGTGTAGGCCACCTCGCCAGGCTCCAGCTCGCGGGAGGGCATCGCGCCGATCATCTCCCACCGGCCCGGGCTGAGTGCCGCGAGCAGCAGCATGGCTTGCTCCACCGTTTCGAACCCGTCGACCAAGAACGCGACGGTGATCGCGGTGGCGTCGAGCTCCTCATCAACCTCAATCGAGAGGCCGATGCCGAGCTCGCCTCCCACGGTGCAGCGATGCTCGCCGTCTGCGGCGCGGGCTTCGCTGAGAATGACGGGCGCCTCGTGCACGACGGCCGCGGCGAAACGTTCGCCGCGCTCGTCGAACATGCGCTCGTAGTCCTGCTCGGTCGGCATGAGGCGCCCCTCGGCATCGAGCGCCTTGCAAGCCGGAAAAAAGTCGTCGGGCTCTCCCGACCGGTGACGGCCGTAGGCGAGCAGCCAGACCACCTCGTCGACATCGTCGTGGAGCGTCGCGCCGCGGTGATCGTTCCCGTACGCGAGCCGGTAGACGGGATGGCCGCACGTGAGCGGGCTCACCTCCTTGGACGCCGTCGCATGCGTCTCGCGGTCTTTGACGAACGCCTTGACGATCTCGAGCCCGGCGACGGCGTCGAAGTCGGAGTCCGGGTCCGCGTTCAGATCCTCGTCGAGGCAGCGCGCTGTCACGCGCAGCTCCCAGTCCTCGCAGATGTAGGCGCCGCCGGCCGTCTTTCCGATGAGCGAAACAGGACGATCCATGGCCGCGTCATGCTAGACCGCCCCTAGGTCGTTTCCCGGCGTTGTTCGCGCTCTACGCGTGGCTAGGCTCCGGCTCGGTGTCGTCGCAGACGCCGTCCCCGTCCCCGTTCAGGCGCTTGACCGCGGCCGCGGCGCGCGCCTTGTTGGTCCGGTTGACGAACTCCGCGACCCCGTTGATGGTGTCGTCGCGCAGCAGCTCCGCGAGCGTTTCGAGGTCCTTGGCGAACTCCTCGCGGTGCTTCTCCATGTACTCCCGCCATGCCTCCGCGATCACGTCGCTGGGCTGGACTCGCCGTAGGGCGGCGATCTGGGTTGCCTCGTCGTGGGTGTCCGGATGCAGACGCATCGGCCGTGTGGTGGTAGCCATGGTGTCCTCCTAGCTAGAGACTTGCCCAACCCTGGGCGTTGTCCTGCCGCTTCCCCGAGCGGCTTCTTCGATCGGAAATCGATCCTTTGTCGTCGTTCTTCCGTAACAACGTAACACAGTAATCGGCACGCATGCGCATTTCGTGAGGCTTGGCGACACTTTTGGACACGCGTACGCAGCCGCAGGCGCCAACGCGCGTATGACGCCCTACGCAGGCGCGCTGTAAGCGGGGATCGCAGCCCGGCTCGCGGTGCCGCGTGAGTGCGCCAGCCTCGACCAGGCGCTCGAGTTCGTCCTCGAGCTCGCTTTCGCCGCGCCAGCGGAGGGCGTCGGAGATCCTCTCGAGCGGCGCCGGCGAGTACCCGGTGGCCTCCACGCGCTCGACGGCCGCCACGATCTCCGCGTCGGTCACGAGCCCCCCGGCTCCTCCGCGTTTGGAGTCCCTCCCGCCGGCGGAAGCGGCCAGCCGGCGAGCCTCGCGATGTTCAGCACGAAGTCCCGCTTCGCCGCCTCGCGCGCGTCGAGCTCCGCGCGCACCAGGTACGTCTGTTCCGTGTCGTACGGCTTGCCCTCGAAACGTGCTTTCCAGCGCCGCCGCCGGCGCCGTTCGGCTCCTGGCGCGGGCGGCTCCGGCTCGAGCTCGTCGATCACCGCCATCTGGATCCCGAACGTCGTGTTCGGTAGCGGGAGCAGGTCGACCTCGATGACGGGCTCCTTGACGGTGCCGCGGAGTTCCACGTCGAGCACTGCCGCGTCGCCGACGATCAACAGACTCGGCGGCGTCCCGTCCGCGCTTCGTACCGGCTGCGCGTTGACGTCGTCGGCGACGAGGTCGCCGAGCAGGTCAAACAACTCGCCGCGAGCTGCCGAGAGCAGCTGACGATCCGAGCCGTCCTCAGCTTCCCACCGCCGCAGCAGCTCAGCCGCCTGGTCCTGTCGCACGCCGCCATCGTAGACGCGTCACCGAGGCGGCCAGCGCCCGCCACTGCCATCTACTGCCAATAACGGGTCCAAACGGGTCCAAATCGGGTATATCAGCGGTCCGGTGAACAACGCCTAATCACCTGCAAACGCCGCGGTTTCGGGCCGAGCGGCTTCGTTGCCGACGCGCCTCCGGAGCGAGAGGTCGCAGGTTCAAATCCTGCCGGGCGCGCCTGAAGCACGGGCCGAGCCGGGTGTTCCTTACGGCGTCGGGACAGAACGCGCTCCGTTGAAGAAGTCGATCAGCAGCCGGTTGACCGCCTCCGGCTGGTCGTGATGCACCCAATGCGATGCATTCGGAAGCTGTTCGACGCGGTCGAGATTCGGCACGTCGGCGCGGTCGGGCTCGCGCACGCCGGGGCCCAGGTAGCGATCGTCCTTCCCCCAGATCACGAGCGTCGGCGCCGAAACGGTGCTGATCTTCTGCTTGGCGCCCTTCGGCGGTCGGACCGAGCAGCGGTAGTAGTCGATCATCCCGGTCAACGCTCCCTTCTGCGACCACGCCTCGACGTAGCGGTCCATCTCCTCTGCCGTGTAGGGCGGTTTGGCGTCGCGCAGGAAGCGCTGGAAGAAGCGGAAGCGATCGCCCCGCACGACCCGCTCGGGCAGGTCGGGCAGCGCGAAGAAGAAGAAGTACCAGGATCTGGCCAGCTGGCGGGGATCGCGCAGGCCCTTTGCGAGGCTCCGCGGATGGGCCGCGTCGAGGATCGCGAGCCGCTCGACGATGTCCGGGTGGTTCATCGCGAGTGTCCAGGCGACGCTTCCGCCCCAGTCGTGACCGACGACGAGCGCGGATGCGCCACCACGCTCGCGGATCAGCCCGCTGATGTCGTCGGCGACCTTGTCGGCAGCGTAAGCCGCGATGCCGGGCGGCTTCGAGGACTCGTTGTACCCGCGCATGTCGGGCGCCACGACGCGGAAGCCGGCCGCCGCGAGCGGCGCGATCTGCCGCCTCCAGCCGAACCAGAACTCCGGAAAGCCATGGAGGAGCAAGACCAGCGGACCTTCGCCGGCTTCGACGTAGTGCAGCCGCTGGTCGCCGACCTGGGCGAAGCCCTCTCGCAGCTCGACCCCGCCGGGCACGAGGCCGGCGAACCGCCCGGCAAACCCGGCCGTGTGGGCGGCCCCGTCGGGCGAAGCCGGACCTTGGTGCGTGGGCGTGCCGGACGACGAGCTCATGAGGGTCTCCTCTCGCGGAGCGATAGCGGCTGAAACGCCCCAAGAGTCCTCCTCCAGCCCGTCCCTCGCGCCCGTGAACGCCCTGGCGAGGCCCCGGGGCCGGCCCAGCCAGGCCACGCGGCGCATGGCGCGTGGCGCCAGCCGAGCCCGGTGCGCCGGACCCCGGCACGCGCCCCGGGCTGCCGCCCCCGCGTCTACGCTTCGCGGCAATGAGCAGGTCCGCGGGCGCCAACACGCGCAGCCGAAGCAGCCGCGTCGTGCTCTGCTTCGCCCTCGCGCTCTCGCTCGCCGCCGCTGCCTACGCGCCCCAGGCGCGCGCTGCCACGGTGACCGTCGGCCAGACCTGGGTCCCCTACCCGCGCCTCCTCGCCCAGCTCCGCACCGGCCCGCTGATCCGGGTGATCATCAACCCCGCGCGGATGGACGTCGAGATCAAGTTCCGCAACCTCGACGAGTGGCACGCCTACTACCCGGCTGGGGCGGAGCCCGAACTGCAGCGCCTCGTGCGCGCCCGCCGCGTGCACGTGATCTACGTGCCGCGCGCGAAGGCCGCCGCGGCGACGCAGACCACATCGGGCGGCGGGCACCCGCTCCGCTGGGCGCTCGCGGGCGTGGCGGCAGCCGTCGTGCTGGCGGGTACGGCCGCGGTGCTGCGAACGCGCCGCCGCCGACGGCGAGCCCGGCGCTAGGCGGCTCGCCCGCCGCGGCGGCGCCGGGCGAGCACGACGACAGCGGCGCAGGCGAGCAGCCCGGCTGCGACCGCTGCCGTGATGCGCAGCCAATGAACGCCTCCCCCTGACCGGGCGGCGACCTGCGCCGCCGGCGCATAGCCCCGCGCGGGGTACGCGAGCAGCGGCGAGCCGGCGACGTAGGAGACCCGCGCCGGCGCCGGCGCGCGGTCGAGCCAAGCGAGCGCAGGCCGGTCTGCGGCAGGTTCAACCGCCGCAGCGTCCACGCCGGCAGCAGACGCCCCCGGCACCTGCTGCGCCGTGCACGGCAGGACAACGTCGCCCGGCGCGGTGAGGAGCTTGCACGACTGCGTGCCGGCGCCCGCGTCCCAGACCGCCAGCGCCTCTCCGTCGGCGCCGGGCGCGAGCGCCTCGAGCCTCGCATCGGTGCCGGAGGCCGAGAGCGTCCGCGGCGGCCTCACGCCCGCGAACACCGCGGGGCCGGCAAGCACCCGGTAGTGCCCGCCCTCGCGCGCCGTCCACGCAAGCAGGACGTTCTCGTCGGCCAGCCGCACGAGCGCGAGCGCGCCGTCGCGGCGCGCGAACGCGGCCGGGTCGGGGAACGTCGCGACCGTACGGAGCGCGTCGAAGCGGGTGTGAGCGTCGGTGAAGGCGATCTTCACGGCTGTCTCGCGAGCCCCCGTCCCGGACCCTGCGGCCGTCGCCCAGGCCACCATCCCGTGGCCGTTGTCGCTGAGCATTGCCTGCAGGGCAGGCCGCGGGGCAGCCGGGCCAACCCTCTGGAGTGGCCCGACGGCTCCCGTGTTGCGCACGAGCCGCGCGTAGGAGCTGCCCGCCTGCTGCCAGACGACGAGCACTTCCGAGCGGTAGTCCATCGCGAGCGCGAGCGCGGTGACGGGCGCGGGGCCGATCCCGAAGGCGACGGTCGGTCCCGCCTCGTGCCTGAACCAGCGCACCAGCGCGATCCGGATGCGCCCGCGTGCCGCGACAGCGGCCGCCACGTCGCCGAGGTATGCGCGCGTGAGCGCGGCCTGCCCACCGCCGGGCAGCGTGACCGCGCGCCTGAGCTCGCCGCCGGCGCGGCCCAGCAGCAGCTGGCGCGCGCCGCCGGGCCCCGGCGCGAGCACCGCCACCTCGCCGAACGGGGCGCCGACGACCGCCGGAGCCGCGGCGGCGTCAGTCTGAACGCTCCCGCCAAGTCGCAACGCGATAGTCGGACCGGGCTTTGCACCGAGGCCGAGCGGCGAGAGCTCGAGCTCCGGGGCCCCGCCCTCGGTGCAACCGGCCGAGGCGAGCCACGCAATCGCGCCGGGCCCCGTCTGGCGCGCCGGTGCGTCGCTCGGGAACGCGAGCGCCGGAGCGGAGCGGGCGCATCCCGCGAGCGTTGCAGGGGGCGCCCAGACGGCGCCGGGCGCTGCGTGCGCGACCGCGCCGTCAGCTGCGAGCGCTGCGAGCGCCGCCGCCGAGGCCAGCGCGAGCTTCAGCCGCGGCTTCGTGCGCCGCACGCCGCTGCGCCGCGAGCAGCGAGCGTCCCGCGAATGCGATGCCGGCGGCCAGGTGTTCGCGGATTTTTTCAAGGGTGTGACCGCCGGGGTAGATGACGCCCCGCGCCTGCGCGCCGTCGGCGCGAAGCGACGCGGCGAATTCGGGATCCTCGGAAGGGACGGCGACGGGGTCTTCAGCGGCACCGTAAAGGAACGCGCTCAGGCCGAGCCGCTCGATCACCGGACGGGCCGACTGGAGCTCTTCGTCGAGCGGGTTGAAGAAGCCGAGCCAGCTCTCCACGACCGAGAACCGCAGCGGGTTCGCGAGCGCGACGTTCATCGCGCCGAAGCCGCCCATCGAGCTGCCGGCGATCGCGCGGGCCCAGCGCTGCGGGATCGTCCGGAACATGCGGTCGGTCAGTTCCTGCACTTCGACCACGTACGTCGCGCTGTGATGGCCCGCGAGGTCCTTCCAGTCCTGCAGCGTCGGGCGGTCCTGCAGCATGATCACGATCATCGGCGGGATCGCATGGCGGGCGATCAGCCGGTCGAGCGTGCTCTGGATGCCCATTTCAAGGAACGCGTTGGCGTGCCCGTCGCGGCCGTGCAGCAGATACAGCGCCGGACAGCGGCCGGGGGGAGCCGCGCAAGCGGCCGGGACGTAGGAGTAGAACGAGCCTTGGTAGTGCAGCGAGGGCGAGCCGAACGTCGCGTGGCTGATGACGCTGCCGGCGCGCGATTCGGTCATCGGTTCGAGCGAGGCGAGCTGGGGCGCGACCGCGGCCGCCAGCGCCGCCGCGTCGAGCGGTCCCGGAGCGCGCTTGTGCGTCGTGCTGAGGCCGGCCAGCCGTTCGGCTTCCGAGCGCCCGATCGCGGTGACCGCGACGGCGAGCGCGAGCGCAGCCAGCAGGAGGCCGACCAGGATCCACCACGCGAGCGAACGGGAGCGCTCCAGGCGGCCGTGTGCGCCGCCCGCGAGCGCGCCCGAGGAGCCCGCGAGGACCGGCTCGAGCTGCGGCGGCACGGCCGGCACCCAGGCCGGAGGGCGAAGCTCGGCGGCTTCGCTGCGGCGCCCAGGCCAGCTCCAGTCGCCGTGGCCGTCCAGCCACGGCTGTGCGTCGGCGGTGAGGAGCCGGGACGACATCCAGGGGATTCAACGAACCCGAGGGCGCCCTGGACAAGGCCTGCACGAACGCTCTCAAACTCGACGGCCCCGCTCCGCCCCGGCAAGGGCGGCGGCTCAGCCCGGCCTGAACCCGGAGCGGGGCGCTCACGGCGGCGCCGTGTGGCGGGACGAGCCTGGGCGCGTCCTAGGGCGAAAGACGCTCGACCAGCCAGCGATCAGCCTCGCGCCGGAACCGCAGCCTGTCGTGCAGGCGATTCGCGCGCCCCTGCCAGAACTCGACGCTCGCCGGCAGCACGCGGAAGCCGCTCCAGTGCTCGGGGCGCGCCACGGCCCGGCCGGGCGGATGGACCGCTTCGAGCTCGGCACGAGCGCGCTCGAGGACGCCGCGGTCGGCGATCACACTCGATTGCCGGCTCGCGAGCGCTCCGATCCTGCTGCCGTAGGGACGGCTCGCGAAGTACGCGTCGGCGCGGGCCGCATCGACCGCCTCCACGGCCCCGACCACGACGACCTGGCGCTGCAGCTCGTACCACGGGAACACGAGCGAGGCGCGCGGATTCTCCTCGAGCTCGCGGCCCTTGCGGGAGTCGAGGTTCGTGAAGAACTCGAAGCCGCGGTCGTCCACGCCCTTGAGCAGGACAGTGCGCGCGGAGGGCTGCCCGTCGGACGCCGCCGTCGCGAGCACCATCGCGGTCGGCTCGTGCGCCCCGGCCGCCGTGAACTCGGCCTGCCAGCGCTCGAACTGCTCCAGCCAGCTCGCCGCGAGGTCCCGCTCGTCGAGCCCGTGCGCGTCGTCAGGTTCCATGCGAGCGGCTTTCTGCGCCACGCGCGCCAACCCTGCGTGGCGCGCGGGCTCCAAGGGCGATGGCATGATGCCGCCGTGACCGCTGCTCCGCCCCGGCTGCGCGAGATCGTCCGGGAGTGGGGGCGGATCGGCTGCCTGGGGTTCGGCGGGCCGCCCGTGCACATCGCGATGCTTCGCGAGCTGTGCGTGCGGCGCAAGCGCTGGATCGAACCGGTCCAGTTCGAGCACGCGCTGGCGGCGGTCAACATCCTGCCGGGCCCCGCCTCGACGCAGCTGTCGATCTACTGCGCCTGGCGCCTGCGCGGATACCGCGGCGCCATCCTCGGCGGGCTCGCCTTCATCCTCCCGGGCCTGGTCGCGATCCTCGGGCTCTCCGCGCTGTTCATCGCGGGCTCGCCGCCGGACTGGGTGCGCGGTGCAGGGATGGGCGCGGGCGCCGCCGTCGCCGCCGTCGCGGTGCGAGCCGGGTCCGAGATCGCCGTCCCTCTCTGGCGCCGCACGCCACACGCGCGAAGGGCGCGGATCGCCGCGTACGGTCTCGCCGGCGCCGCGGCGGCCGCCGTGACGGGCCCCTGGCTCGTGCTCGTGCTGCTCGGCTGCGGGGCGATCGAGCTGGCTCTGCAAGAGGGCTGGCCGCGGGCGCTGCGAGCCCACATCTGGCCGGTGCTCGCTGCGGCGGGCGACCCCGGGGGGATCGGCGCGCTGATCTGGACCTCGCTGAAGGTCGGCGCGCTCGCGTTCGGCGGCGGCTTCGTGATCGTGCCGCTGATGCAGTCCGACGCCGTCTCGACCTACCACTGGATGACCCACCAGCAGTTCCTGACCGCGGTGGCGCTGGGCCAGGTCACGCCTGGCCCGCTCGTACAGACCGTCGCCGCCGTCGGCTATGCGGCCGGCGGCCTCGGCTGGGGGCTGATCGCGGCGTTCGTCGCGTTCCTGCCCTCGTTCTCGTTCGTGCTGATCGGCGCGCGGCGTTTCGAGCGGCTGCTCGGCGACCGCCGCGCGCTCGCCTTCCTGGCCGGCGCTGCCCCGGCCACGGCCGGCGCGATCGTGGGCTCAGCGGTGCCACTCGCGCTCGCGATCAGCCAGGGCTGGCAGGTGGCGCTGCTGGCCGGCGCCGCCGTCGCGCTGCTGCTCCTGCGCTGGCCGATCGTCCCGGTGCTGCTCGGCTGTGGAGCGATCGGCGCGGTGCTCGCGGTGCTGGGCGCGCCGCTCCAGTAGCGGACTCGCATGCGCCCGGCAAGGGCTCTGCGCGCTGCCGTTGCCTTGCGCTCAGACGGTGCGGTCGTCGGCCGCGCCCTCGCGGCCGAGCTTGCGCAGCAGCGCGTCGAGCGCGTCGCGGGCGGGCTGGCGGGCGGCCTCGCCGTCGTGCTCGAGCCCGCGCTTGAACTCGCGTTCCGGGCCGACGACCGTGTACAGGCACCAGAACGACCACGCCATCGCGCCGACAGCGAACGCATAGAAGACGAGCGCGAGCGCCGGCACACCGCCGACACGCGCGATCACGCCGAGCACGAACAGGCCGATCGCGTAGATGCGCAGCGCGTTGACGCACGCCATCCGCGCCGTCGCCTCGGCGCCGCTCTCCTCCAGCGCGCGCTGGAAGCGCGCGTTGCCGGTCGCGCACAGGCGCTCCACGATTGGCCCGAGCAGCTTGCGCTCGGGCGCCTTCAGGTACGACGACGGGCTGAGGTCCTCGCTCACCGCCAACGTATCGGCGCGGCGTGCATGCTGCTTTAGCCGCCGGGCGCCGGCCTCAGACGGCGGAGGGCCGCGTCCCCCCCGGAACGCGGCCCCTCCACCTTGCGCCAGCGCGGTGGCCCGGTGTCGAGTGGTTCTTCCAGCTCACCGACGGGGGTGCCTTTGGTCAGCGCACGCGCGCAATCTGACCGCTTTGGCCGCCTGCTCGCGATGCGCGATCGTACCACTTGCTGTCAACCCGGCCATGGCGCCGGCCGGCGCCTCGCGGCGGCTAGAACACGAGGTAGCGCATCACGACCCGGCCGACGACGATCACATCGCCGTCGCTGAGGTCGGCCTGCTGTACGCGCCGCCCGTTGACGAACGTGCCATTCGAGCTGCGGTCATCGAGGATCCGCGCCCCGGACACCCGCGGCACCAGGATCGCGTGGCGGCGGGAGACAGAGGTCTCGTCGAGGCGCAGGTCGGCCGCGAGGCCGCGGCCGATGTGGATCACCTCGGTGCCCACCGGGATCAGCAGCGTGCGCCCGGCCCCCTGCACCTCCAGATAACGCCCCGGCGCGGGCGCCTCCGTCTCGCTGGCCTGGCTGAGCGTCCGCTCATCGAGGCACGAGATCGGATCGACCCGTTCGGTGATCCCCTCGGAGGGGGATCGACTGAGGGTTCTCGTGCTCATCCCCATAGGCAAGCTCATGCTACTCACGGCAATCTCAATACCCGCTAAGAATCGGCCAAGAAACCCGCAACTGCGCAGACCGTCAGCGGCGCTGCTGACGTACCCTGGGGCGTGATGGCGCCGCCCCCCCTCGCCGAGTCATCGGATCTGCTGACAGCCGTGCTCGTCGTCGGACCGCTCGTGCTGGTCGCGTTCGCCTACGGCCGGCGGGTGCGGCGCCTCGGGATCAGCGGGCACCCCGTTCCCGGGTGGCGCCAGGCCTGTTTCTACTCCGGGTTCTTCGTCATCGCGGCCGCCGTCACGGGGCTCGGTCCGCTGAGCCAGGAACTGCTCTACGTGCACATGATCGAGCACCTGCTGCTGGGCGACATCGGCGCGCTGCTGATCGTGCTCGGGCTCACGGGGCCGCTGATCGCCCCGGTGCTCACGTTCCGGGTCTTCGGCGTGCGCATCTTCGACCGCCTGCGCGTGCTCTCGAACCCGCTGATCGCGTTCCCGCTGTGGGCGGTCGACCTCTACGTCTGGCACCTGCCGGCGCTCTACCAGGCGGCGCTGCGCCATCCGGGCGTGCACGTCCTGCAGCACGCCATGTTCCTCGGCCTCGGCATCAACATGTGGATGTGCCTGTTCGGGCCGCTGCCGATGCCGTCCTGGTTCGGCAACCTCGGCAAGCTCATCTACATCGTCGCCGTGCGGCTGACGGGGGCCGTGCTGGGCAACATCTTCCTGTGGTCGGGGACCGTCTTCTACCCCTTCTACCTGCACAGCGACACCGTCCACAACATCTCGCCGCTGGCGGACCAGAGCATCGCCGGGGCGGTGATGATGGTCGAGGAGTCGCTGCTCACGCTCGGGCTGTTCTGCTGGCTGTTCCTGCGCGCCGCGCGCGAGTCCGACGAGCGCCAGCAGCTCCTCGATCTCGCCCGCGTGAACGGCATCGAGCTCAGCGACGAGCGCGCCGCGCGCGCCGTGTCGGCCGGCCGGGGCGCCGAGCTGCGCGCGCGCATCGAGGCGCAGGTCGCTGAACTGCAGCTGCCCGCGGACGCCGGCCTGCAGGCCCCGAACGGCGCATCGGCGCCCGCGGGCGAGCTACTCTGAGGACATGTGCGCAGGCTGCGCGATGGCCGCCGCGTCGGCGGCGACGGGGTTCAGGAGCTGGATGCAGATCCACGCCCCCGGCTGGGCCACGCCGAAGCGCATGCGGCGCCTCACGATCGCCGCGATGTGCGCGGCCGGGCTCGTCTCGACGATCGGCTTCAGCGGCTCGACGGCGCCCGCCCACGCGAACGTGACCGCGGCGCACACCGCACGCTGAACGTCGTTCAGTCCAGCTCGACGAGCGCCATCCCGAGCCCGAGCAGGTCACCCGGTCCGACCTCGGATCGGCCCACAGCACGCCCGTTGACCGTCAGGCCGTTCTTCGAGCCGAGGTCCTGCACGATCCAGTGTCCGTCGCGGAAGCGCAGGAGCGCGTGGCGGCGCGAGACGGTGGGCTCGCCGATCGCGACGTCGCATGACGAGGAGCGCCCGATCGTCAGGGGCCGCCCGGTCGCGGCGAGGTCGAGCGCGAGGACGAGCGGCGAGGGATCGTCCCGGCCGAACAGGCGCAGCATCCGCGAGCGCACCTCCGCGAGGCGCGCAGCCAGCAGCTCACGTGTCTCGCGGGCGCGGCTTCGTGCCGCGCCGGGAAGGTCTCCGATCAGCCCCCGCGGCTCGATCAGGCCGGGCGCGTACAGGAGCTCGAGCCGGTAGGAGAGCGTCTCCTCGCTCAGCAGCCCCTCGGCGAAAGCCGCGCCGAGGATCCTTGCCAGCCTCTCGCGTGAGCGACCCGGCTCCCGCATGGCCGCAGTCTGCCACGGGCGAGCCGCGATGTCCATCCGGCCGGGACCCCGAACGGGGTGAGGACGCCGTCAGGCGCCGCGTCAGCGGCGTCCTGCGCTAGCCGCCGGCGACGGCCGGCAGGATCGTCAGCTCCGACCCGTCCTTGACCGGCGTCGCGAGACCGTCGAGGAAGCGGATGTCCTCGCCCGCGACGTACACGTTGACGAAGCGCCGCAGCGAGCCGTCCTCGTCGGAGATCCGCTCGCGCAGCTCGGAGTGGCGCCGGAACAGGCCGTCGAGCACCTCCTGCACCGTCGCGCCGTCGACCTCGGCCTCGGATTCGCCGCCCGCCGCGGCACGCAGCTGGGTCGGGATCTTGACGAGCACGCTCATCAGACCGTGAGCGGATCGCCGACGCGCGCCTCGAAGTCCTCGACTGTCGGCTCGATCGTGTGGGTCTCGAAGCTGCCACGGACGGCGTCCAGCGTCTTCAGCCCCTCGCCGGTGATCACGAGCACGACGCGCTCATCCGGGTCGATCTCGCCACGCTCGGCGAGCTTCGCCAGCACCGCCGTCGTGACGCCGCCGGCGGTCTCGGTGAAGACGCCGGTGGTCTCGGCGAGCAGCCTGATGCCCGCCCGGATCTCGTCGTCGCTGACGGCGTCGATCGAGCCGCCGGTGCGGCGCGCCAGATCGAGCGCGTAGGGACCGTCGGCGGGGTTGCCGATCGCAAGCGACTTCGCGATCGTGGTCGGCTTGACGGGGCGGCAGACGTCGTGACCGGCCTCGAAGGCGCTCGCGACGGGCGAGCAGCCCTCCGCCTGGGCGCCGCTCATCTTCGGCAGCGCGCGCTCGCCCTCGATCAGGCCGAGCTCCTGCCACTCCTGGAAGCCCCGCGCGATTTTCGTGAACAGCGAGCCCGAGGCGATCGGCACCACGCAGCGGTCTGGCAGCTCCCAGCCCAGCTGCTCGGCGATCTCGAACGCGAGCGTCTTGGAGCCCTCGGCGTAGTAGGGGCGCAGATTGATGTTCACGAACGCCCAGTCACGATCGGCGCAGAGCTCGGTGCAGAGCCGGTTGACGTCGTCGTAGTTCCCCTTGACGCCGACGAGCCGCGTCCCGTAGACGCCGGTGGCGAGCACCTTCTGCTCCTCGAGGTCGGAGGGGATGAAGACGTATGAGTCCAGGCCGAGCGCGGCGCCGTGCGCGGCGACCGAGTTCGCGAGGTTGCCGGTCGAGGCGCACGCGATCGTCTCGAAGCCGAGCTCGCGCGCGCGGCTCGTCGCGACCGAGACGACGCGGTCCTTGAACGAGTGCGTCGGGTTCGCGGCGTCGTTCTTGACCCACACCTCGCGCAGGCCGAGCCGCGCCGCAAGTCTGTCGGCCTTGATCAGCGGCGTGCAGCCGGCCGGCAGCCCCGCGCGGGAGTTCGCGCGCCCGGACGGGCCGGGGGGCGCGGTGAGCGGCAGGAAGTCCGCGTAGCGCCAGATGTTCTGGGGGCCGGCCTGGATGTGGCGGCGGCGTTCGGCGACGCTCAGCTTGCTGCCCGTGCGCTCATACGCGACCTCGAGCGGCCCGAAGCAGCGGTCGCACACGTACAGCGCCTCGAGCGGGTACTCGGTCTTGCACTCCCTGCATTGCAGATGACTGGCAGCCATGCGAACCCCTTTCGCTCTATCGCTTGTCACCTGTGCGATGAGCCTCGGGCTCGCCACACATCTGTCTGGAATTGGCACCCTTCCGCCAGTGACGAAAACGGTGGTTGCCGGGGTTTCGTAGGGCCAGTCCCTCCACCCCTCTGGATGTGTCCAGCTATGTGCGCGGGAGTCTAGCAATCGTATCGGCAGTCGTGTCAGTCGCTCCTTAGCCTGCTTGGGGTAACGCGTTCGGGCGACCGGTGTAGGCCAGAGCGTGAGCGGCACGACCAGCGCCCCCGACGGCGGCCGGCTCGGCGAGCGCATCGCCGAGACCGCGGAGCCCTTCCGGTTCGCCAACCCCAACGCCAAGCGGCGCATGCTCGTGATCGTCAACCCGTACGCGAGCACCGTCTCCGACCGCCTGCGCAACCTCGTCGTCTACGCGCTGCAGGGGCGCTTCGAGGTCGACGCCGTCGACACCGAGGCGCGCGGCCACGCGACCGAGCTGTGCCGTGAGGCGGCCCACGAGGGCTACGACGTGGTCGTCGCCTTCGGCGGCGACGGCACAGTCAACGAAGCCGCCAACGGACTGCTCGGCTCCCCCACGCCGCTGTCCTGCCTGCCCGGCGGCTCGGCCAACGTGTTCGGCAAGATGCTCGGCATCCCCGGCGACCCCGTCGATGCGACCGAGCACCTGCTCGCGATGGCCGACGACTGGCACCCGCGCAAGGTCGACCTGGGCGTCGTGAACGGGCGCTGCTTCACGTTCGCCTCGGGCCTCGGCCTCGACGCGAGCGTGGTCGAGCGGGTCGACGCCAACCCGCGGCTGAAGGCGCGCCTGGGACCGTGGTTCTTCACGTGGGTGGCGGTCAGCACCTTCACGCGCCGCTACCTGCTGCGCCCGCCGCGGCTGACGGTCCGCACCGCCAGCGGCGAGGAGCTCGACGGGGTCACGGCCGTCGTGCAGAACGGCTCGCCGTTCACCTACTTCCAGAACCGCCCGATCGAGATCGCCGAGGGCGCCTCACTGCACTCGGGAACGCTGGCCGGCGGGGTGCTGCACCGGGCGACGCCGCTCACCGGCGCGTCGATCGCATGGCGCGCGCTCTCGACCCACGGGCGGGTGGTTCGCAACCGCCGTATCACCGGGGTCTCGGACGCGACCGGAATGACCGTCACGAGCGCGGACGGGCGCCCGGTGCCGCTGCAGGTGGACGGCGACTACCTCGGGGAGGTCTCCGAGGCGCGCTTCTCGGTGCTCCCCGAGGCGCTCAAGGTCGTCTCTTAGGACCCGGGCCGGCGGCCGCGGGCCCGGCGCGTCAGTCCCCCGCGCCCGGCGTCACGCGGTAGGCGTCGAACACCGACTCGATGTTGCGGATCCGCGTGACCGCGCTTTTCAGCGTGTGCGTGTCGGCGAGCTCGACGACGAAGCGGTTCTTGACCATCGGGCCCATCGACAGGCAACGCGCTTCGAGGATGTTCGCGCCGGACTCCGAGAACGCGCGGGACAGGTCCTCCAGCAGGCGGTGGCGATCCCAGGCGTCGATCTGGATCTCGACGATGAAGCCGGTCGAGCGGTCGCCGTCCCAAGAGACGTTCGTGAAGCGCTCAGGGTTCTTGCGCAGCAGCGCGGTGTTCGGGCAGTCGCCCCGGTGGATCGTGATTCCGCGGCCCAGCGAGATGTAGCCGACGATCTCATCGCCCGGCACCGGGCGGCAGCACTTCGCTAGGCGCAGCATCACGTCGTCCACGCCTTCGACGCGGATCCCGTACTGCCCGGAGGACTTGTTCGGGCGCCGCCGCGGGCGTCCGACGCGCAGCAGGTCGGCGCCGCCGTCGTCGCTGTCGGCGGACTCGCCCTGCTTCAGGCGCTGCATCACCTTGTTGACGACGAGCTTCGGCGAGATCTTCGCCGCGCCGAGCGCGATGTAGAAGTCGTCCGCCTTGCGGTAGCCGACCTCGCGGATCACGTCGGCGAGCAGCGCCGAGCCCGTGATCTTCTGCGCGGGCAGGCCGGCTTTGCGCAGCTGCTCCTGCAGCAGCTCGCGCCCGGCGTGCTCGGTGTCGACGCGCGTCTCGGCCTTGAACCAGGCCTTGATCTTGTTGCGCGCCCGCGTCGTCTTGACCATCGCCAGCCAGTCGCGCGAGGGACCGCGCTCGCGCTTGGCGGTGAGGATCTCGACGATGTCGCCGGACCGCAGCTCGTAGTGGAGCGGCACGATTTTGCCGTTGACCCGTGCGCCCACGCAGCGGTGGCCGATCTCGGTGTGGACCTCATAGGCGAAGTCCAGCGGCGTCGCGCCGGAGGCCAGCGACTTGACTTCCCCCTTGGGCGTGAACACGTAGACCTCCTCCTCGAAGAGGTCGGTGCGCAGCGTCTCCATGAACTCGTGCGGGTCGGAGAGGTCCTTCTGCCAGTCGAGCATCGAGCGCAGCCACTTCAGCTTCGCGTCCTCGCCGCCGGCGCCCCAGCCCGAGCCGCGCTCGCCCTCACCGCCGGCCTGCGCCTTGTAGACCCAGTGCGCGGCGACGCCGAACTCCGCCATCTCGTGCATCTCGTGAGTGCGGATCTGGATCTCCAGCGGCCTGCCCTCCGGCCCGATCACGGTCGTGTGCAGCGACTGGTACATGTTGAACTTGGGCATCGCGATGAAGTCCTTGAAGCGCCCCGGCAGCGGCTTCCACAGCGAGTGGATCACGCCGACGGTGCCGTAGCAGTCCTTGACCGAGTCGACGATCACGCGCATCGCGGTGAGGTCGTAGATCTCGTTGAACTCGCGGCCCTTCTTGGTCATCTTCGAGTAGATCGAGTAGAAGTGCTTGGCGCGCCCGGCGATCTGCGCGTCGATGCCGACGTCGCTCAGCTCGCTGCACAGGTACTCGCCGGCCTCCGCGACATAGTGCTCGCGCTCGTCGCGCTGCTGGGCGACCAGCGACTTGATCTCCTGGTACTTGCGCGGGTGCAGCGTCGCGAATGCGAGGTCCTCGAGCTCCCACTTGATCGCGTGGATACCGAGACGGTGGGCCAGCGGCGCGTAGATCTCGAGCGTCTCGCGCGCCTTCTCGTTCTGCTTCTGCTTCGGCATCGCCTCGATCGTGCGCATGTTGTGCAGGCGGTCGGCGAGCTTGATCAGGATGACCCGTACGTCCGTGGCCATCGCCACCATCATCTTGCGGTAGTTGCTGGCCTGCGCCTCGTCGCGCGATTGGAACGTGATCCCCTTCAGCTTGGTGACGCCGTCGACGATGCCGGCGATCTCCTCGCCGAAGCGCTCGCGCACCTCCTCGATCGAGGCCGAGGTGTCCTCGACGGTGTCGTGCAGCAGCGCCGCGCACAGCGTCTCGGTGTCGAGCCGCATGCTGGCGCAGATCCGGGCCACGCCGACGGGGTGCACGATGAACTCCTCGCCCGACTTGCGCCGCTGCGCGGCGTGGTGCTCGCAGGCGAAGACGAACGCGTCCTGCACGCGGGCGCGGTCCACCTCGACCACCGAGTCCTCGGCGTGCTCGGAGACGATCGCGAAGAGATCGGTGAGCAGGCGCCGCTCGGATGAGTTCAGCGCGGCCGGCGCGGGCAGCACCGCGCTGGGGCTCTGCGCGGGCGCCTCCGGGTCCTTCAAGCCCTGTGGAGCCTTCGGATCTTCGGTCGTGGCCATGCTCCAAGGGTAGGGGACGCGCTGGCTGGACCCAAGCAGGTGCGGGCCCCTTCGCCGCTCCGAGCGGACGCCCGGTTCGCCCGCGGCGCCGCCTACAACAGCGCCAGCTGCTCGCCCGCCTGCGCCCCGTCATGGAGCGCACCCGTCGCGGGGGCGGGGCGGCGGCCCTCCGCCGGGCCGCTGGACGCAGCCTGGGGTGCCGTCCCCGCGGCGCCGAGCACATGGCGCAGCCGTAGGCGCGGCTCGACCACGCCCTGCCACTCGTTGAGCTCGAGCGCGAACGTCGCGCGTGCCGGCTCGCCTTCGCCGACCGGCAGCTTCGCGCCCTCTCCGAAGCGCACGCCGCGGGCGCGGGCGCCGCCGGACTCGACACTGAACCGGACGTGCTTGCCTTCGCCCATCGCGCGCGCGTCCAGGAACCGCGCGTCCTCGATCATCAGGCACACGGGCGGGTTCTCGCGGCCGAAGGGCGCAAGCGACTGCAGCTCCTCTGCGAGCCCGAGGCCCAGCTCGCCACATTCGACGACCGCGTCGACGCGCTCGACCGCGCGCGGGTGCGCGGCGCCGATCGCGCCCTCGGCGTGCGCCGCCAGCGCCGCCGCGAAGTCCTCCAGCCGGCCGCGCTCCAGCTCGACGCCGGCAGCGGCGCGGTGGCCGCCCAAGCGCGTCAGGTGCTCGCCGCAGCGCTCCAGTCCGGCGAGCAGGTCGAAGCCCTCGATGCTGCGGCCCGAGCCGCGGCCGTGCGCGCCGTCGAGCGCGACCATCACGACCGGCCGCCCGCTCTGCTCGACGAGCCGGGAGGCGACGATCCCGATCACCCCCGGGTGCCAGCTCTCGCCGGCGAGGACGTAAGCGTGGCGCTCGCCGAGCTCCGCCATCTGCGCTTCAGCCTCGAAGCGGATCCGGCGCTCGATCTGACGCCGCTCGGCGTTGGCGGCATCGAGCTCGCGCGCGATCTGGAGCGCCCGCGCGGCGTCCTCGGTCAGCAGCAGCTCGAGGCCGGCGTCCGCCCGGTACAGCCGCCCGGCGGCGTTCAGCCGCGGCGCCAGGGTGAACCCGATCGCGCGCTCGCCGGTCCGCGCGGGGTCGACGCCCGCGACGGACATCAGCGCGCGCAGCCCGGGCTTGGCGCTCGACGCCAGGGCGCGCAGCCCGCGGCGGACGAGCGTCCTGTTCTCTCCCACGAGCGGCACGACGTCGGCGACGGTCGCGAGCGCGACGAGATCGAGGTCGCGCGCCAGCCGCGCCGTGTCCCGTCCAGCGGCTTCGAGCAGGGCCTGCGCGAGCTTGTAGGCGACGGCGGTCGCGCACAGCTCCGCGCACGGGTAGCCGCACAGCGCGGGGTGCACGATCGGCGCGGGCGGCAGCACGCCGTCGGCGCGCGGCGCGTGATGGTCGCTGATGACGACGTCGATGCCGAGCTCGCGCGCCAGGCGCACCTCCTCGACCGCGGTCACGGCGCAGTCGGCCGTGAGCAGCAGGCGCGTGCCGCGCGCAGCCAGTTGCCTGACGGTCTCGGCCGAGAGGCCGTAGCCGGCGGCGCGGTCGGGGATCCAGCTGTCGACGTCGGCGCCGAGCTCGCGCAGCGTCCTGATGAGCACGGCGGTCGAGCAGATGCCATCGACGTCGTAGTCGCCGTGGACGGTGATGCGCGCGCCGGTCCCGACGTGCCCGAGAATCGTCGCGACGGCCTCGGAGATGCCGGCGAACAGCTGCGGCGAGTGCTCCTCGCAGGCGTCGAGGAACGCGCGCGCCCGAGCGGGGTCGCCGTGCCCGCGCCGCACGAGCACCTGCGCCATCGCGGCGCTCACACCGAGCTCGCGGCGCACGGCGGCGAGCTGCTCCGGATGGCACGGCGGGATCTCGAAGCTCACGCTCTGCACGCGAGCGAGGCTACGGGCGGGGCGGGACGGAACGGCCGGCGCGCGCGGGCCAGCCGGCGTGCCGGCCCTGGCTCAGGCCTCAGATGTGCTCGGGCGGCGCCTGCCGGCCGAGCTTTTCGCGGCGCATCCCGATCAGGTAGACGACGCCCATGCCGATGATCGCGCCCGGCACTGCGTACAGCACGACGGCGATGTCGGTCGCTTTTTCGCCGGGGATCCGCAGCGAGGAGACCTTGACCGAGAAGATGATCAGCCCGACGATGATCGAGCCGAGCAGCGAGCCGACGAACGCGCCGACGATGCCCCCCCAGAAGTGGTCGGGCAGCCACACCGTGAAGTGCCAGATGGCGAGTCCCATCATCACCCAGCCGAGCATGCCCATCTAGCGCGACCTCCCGTGACGGCGGTTTTTCGCCCGGCGCGTCTTCGCCCGCGGTTTCGGTTTGTCCTTCAGCACCAGGTCCTCGGGCGCAAGGTCGGCGGCCGGATCGCGCTCGGTCTCCTGCTCAGGCTCGGGCTCGGGCTCGGGCTCGGGCGGGGCCTTCGTCGCGACCGGCGCGCGAGTCTTGCCTGCCTGGGGCTCGACATCGAGATCGGCGACGAGCTCCCGGAACTCCTCGCGCGAGAGCTGCTGGCCCGGCTCCTCGGGGGCCGTCAGCCTGCCGCGCCGCCGGCGGCCGCGCTGCTGCTGGGGCTCGACGTCCTCGGGCGTGCCGCCGGCCGTCGTGGCGTAGGCCGGCACCGCGCCGAGTTCGCGCTCCAGGCGCGCGCGGCGCGCGCGGTAGGCGGGCTCGCGCTCCTTCCAGTGCGTGAGCACGGGCGAGGCGATGAAGATCGAGGAGTACGCCCCCGAGGCGATCCCGACCATCAGCGCGAACGCGAAGTCCTTGAGCGTCTCGCCTCCGAAGATCAGCAGCGAGAGCACCGGCAGCAGCGTGCAGAAGCTCGTCGCGAGCGATCGGGTCAGCACCTCCGACATCGAGCGGTTGACGATCTGCGAGAACGCGGCCCTCGGCATGCGCGGGACGTTCTCGCGTACGCGGTCGAAGACGATGATCGTGTCGTACATCGAGTACCCGAGGATCGTCAGCAGAGCGGCGACCGTGGCCGTCGTGACTTCCCTCCCCGTGAGCGAGTAGACCCCCGCCGTGATCAGCAGGTCGTGCATCAGCGCGATCAGCACCGGAACCGCGTACTTCCATTGGAACCGCAGCGCGATATACGCCGAGATCACCAGCAGCGAGGCGATGATCGCGATGATCGCGCTCTTGGCGACCGTTTTCCCGAACGTCGGCCCGATCGACGTCGAGGAGAAGTGCTGCGGCTGGAAGCGTTCGAGCCCTTTTTCGATCTGGATGACCTTCGTGGGCTTCAGCGTCTTGGTCGAGATCTGGAAGCCGTTGGCGCCGACGCTTTTGTTGGTGTACTTCTGGACCTCGGCGTTCGGGAAGCCGAGTTTCGACATCTCTTCGGCGACCTGTGGCTCGCTGACTTTCTGGACGAACCCGGTTTGGATCCGTGTCCCGGACTTGAAGTCGATCCCCAGGTTCAGGCCTTTGCCGCCGATCGCCAGCGCGCCGATCAGCAGGATCACGCCCGAGAGCGAGAAGAACCAGCGCGAGGCGCCCATGAAGTCGAACGTCCAGCGGTGCCCCTCACCCGACGCGCCGAGGGCGGCGGGGTGCGTGACGAGCTTCGAGCGGCCCATCGCGCCCAGCGCGGCCTGCGTCGCCAGCACCGCCGTGAACAAGGAGACCAACGTGCCGATGCCCAGCGTGAACGCGAACCCCTTGACTTCGGCGGTCGCCAGCGCGAACAGGATGAACGCCGTCAGGAACGTGACCACGTTCGCGTCGACGATCGCCGCGAAGCCGCGTTTGTATCCGGTCGCGATCCCGGAGACCACGGATCTGCCGCCGCGTATCTCCTCCTTGACGCGCTCGAAGATCACGATGTTGGCATCCGCACAGACTCCGATCGTGAGGATCAGGCCGGCGATCCCGGGCAGGGTCAGCGTGATCGGGATCAGCTTGATCAGCGCGAAGAAGTAGATGCCGTAGATCAGCAGGCCGCCGACCGCGATCAGGCCGAGCACGCGGTAGAACGCGACCAGGAAAACGCACACGAGCACGAAGCCGACGAGCAGCGCGATCAGCCCCTCGTTCAGCGCCTGTTTGCCGAGCGTCGCCGAGACCTGCGAGCGCGAGACCAGGTTGAGCCTGATCGGCAGCGCGCCCGACTGGAGCTGTTCGGCGAGTTCTTGGGCGGTGCCGATCGTGAAACCTCCGGAGATCTCCGAGCCGTTGCTGGAGTCGATCCCTTCCGGATAACGGGTGTAGTCGATCGACGGCGTCGTGATCACCTGGCCGTCGAGCGCGACGGCGAAATGCTGCTGCGCGGCTTCCTTGGAGACGCCCGGGAGCTGGGCTTCCTGGCCGCGGTGGGCGATTTCCTTGGTGACCCGTTCGAAGGTCGACTGGCCGTGGCCGGTGAAGCCGAAGTTGACGTTCGGCTGGCCGTTCCCGCCCGAGCCTTCGTCGAAGCCCTGCTGCGGATGCGTGATGTCGCCGCCGTTCAGGACCGGGTCGTCCTTCAGGACGTAGAACGAGTTCGGGTTGCGGTTGACGACCTTCCCGGCCTGCGATTCGGTCGGTCGCGCCTGCAGGACCACGGTGCCGGGATTGACCCGCACCGCCTTCAGGACCGCGTTTTTTTCGGGTTTGATTTTCTGGTAGAGGTTCTTCTCGTTTTCGGCCGGCTGGCAGAAGGCGGGTGGCGTCTTCCCGTTCGCGGCCGGGCAGACCATTTTCTGGTTCTTGGTGTCGATCAGGTACCAGGTGCCATAGACGCAGTTGCCGATCTGCTGGGGCGTGCAGCCTTTCTCCCAGGTGGTGTCGTTTTTGCGTAGTTCCGCCGGGCGTTTTTCCGCCCTCAGCACGGCCTGGTACTGCGGCAGCCCGAAGGTTGCCCCTCCCGCTTCGCGCCCGCCGGTGACCGTCGCTTCGGTCGGCGCCGGCTGGCCGCTCGGGCCGATCACGTTCGGCTCCCAGTCGTAGAACTGCAGCTGCGCGGTCGTGCCGACGCGGCGTTCGGCTTCGCCGATGTTTTTCAGTTCCGGCAGCTGGACGAGGATTTCCTTTTCGCCGGAGCGCTGGATCGTCGGCTGGGAGACGCCGAGCTGGTCGACGCGTTTGCGCATGATGTCGATCGCGCGGTTCAGCGATTCTCCGTCGACCTTCGCCTGCGCCGTGGGCCGCCCTTCGTAGACAAGTTGGACGCCGCCCTTGAGGTCGAGCCCGAGGCGGGTCTTTTTGACCACGATCGTGACGGCCGCGAGCCCGATCAGGATCGCGACCAGCAGCAGGATCACGGAGTTGCGTCGGCGGTCGGTCATCTCTCCCCTAGAGCAGACTACTTGTCGGGCGTCAGCACGAGCAGCAGTCCACCGTCATCGTCATAGGCCGGGAAGATGTCGGCTTTCGCGGTCGCGGCGACGTCGCGTTCACCGCTCACGCTCACCGGCACCTCCAGCGCCCGCACCCCCCACTCCAGCACAGTTCCGAGCGGATCGTCGCCGTTGTTGAACGAGAGCCCGAGCACCTGCTGGACCGGCCGTCCGATCACATCCTCCTCCTCGAGGCCGGTGAAAGCGAAGGCGTTGCGCCCGCACCCGATCACGCGCGCCTCCGCGTCGCAGACGAAGAACGCCGCATCGGGAGCCGGGAAGTAGTCGTCCAGCAGCTCGAACAGGAACGCGAAGCCGCACTTCGCGCAGCCCTTGCGCTGGCGCGTGAAGCCGATGTTGCGGTCGACCTCCGTCGTCCGGTGACCGCAGTTGGGGCAGATGAACGGGTGGGCCATGTCCAGCACAGACTACGAAAGCGCTTAAAGAGAAGGGCATGTTCACACCTGGCCCTCGCCCGCTCGTACGAGATCTTCAGAACAGCGACCCCGCCGCCGCCTCGGCGGGAGCGGGCAGGCCGAGGTGCGCGAACGCCGCGGGCGTGGCGGCCCGGCCGCGGGGCGTCCGCTTGATCAGCCCCTGCTGCAGCAGGTAGGGCTCGTAGACGTCCTCGATCGTGTCCTGCTCCTCGCCGACGGCGACCGCGAGTGTCGAGAGCCCCACGGGCCCGCCGGCGAACTTCGCGCAGATCGCACCGAGGATCTCGCGGTCCAAGCGGTCGAGGCCCAGCTCGTCCACCTCCAGCAGCTCCAGCGCCGCCTCGGCCGCCGCCGCGGTCACGACGCCCTCCATTCGGACCTCGGCGTAGTCGCGTACGCGCTTGAGCAGCCTGTTGGCGACACGGGGCGTGCCACGTGATCGTGCGGCGATCGCGGACGCGCCGCGCTCCTCGAGCTCGACGTCGAGGATCCCGGCCGAGCGCCGCACGATCACGGCGAGCTCCTCCACGGTGTAGTGCTCGAGCCGGGCTTGGATCCCGAAGCGGTCGCGCAGCGGCGTGGTCAGCAGCCCCGTCCGGGTCGTCGCGCCGACCAGCGTGAAAGGCGGGAGCTCGAGCGTCACCACCCTCGCACCCGCGCCCTGGCCGACCGTGATCGGCAGGCGGCGGTCCTCCATCGCCGGATAGAACGTCTCCTCGAGCGTGCGCGCCAGGCGGTGGATCTCGTCGACGAAGAACACGCTGCGCGGCTCCAGTGCGGTGAGAAAGGCGGCGATGTCGCCCTTGCGCTCGAGCGCCGGGCCGGCCGTCTGGACGAACGGGACCTCCAGCTCGGCAGCGACGATCTGGGCGAGCGAGGTCTTGCCGAGCCCCGGCGGGCCGGCGAGCAGCACGTGGTCGAGCGCCTCGCCGCGCGCCGCGCTCGCCTCGATCGCCACGGCGAGCTGCTCGCGCAGCGTCTCCTGCCCGACGAACTCGGGCAGCGTCCGCGGGCGCAGCGAGCGGTCGAGCTCGTCCTCGGCGACGAGGTACGGGGTCTGGATTCTCTCGGCCGGCGCGTCGAGGCTCATCGGCTCATCCCACGCTCCGCGCGAGGCGCAGCGCGCTCGCGATCAGCTCCTCGGCGCTCTCCCCGTCGGCCTCGCGCAGCAGCTCGTCCGCCTCGACCGGCACGTAGCCGAGCTCGAGCAGCCCTTCGCGCGCGAGTGACCGAACCCCGGCAATCCCCTGCGACTCGCCGCGGCGAGCGAGGATCGCGGGTTCCGCCGGCGCCTCGGCGTCGGGCACGACCTTCTCACGCAGCTCGACGATGATCCGCTCCGCGGTGCGCTTGCCGATCCCCGGCACGGCCTGGAAGCGCGCCGCGTCGCCGGCGGCCAGCGCCGCGACGAGCTCGCGCGGGGGCCCGGCCGAGAGCACGGCCAGCGCGACCTTCGGACCGACGGCCTGCACAGAGAGCAGCATCAGGAACAGCTCCCGCTCCTGCTCGGAGTGAAAGCCGTAGAGCGCCAGCGCATCGTCGCGCACGATCACGTGCGTGTGGAGCGTCACCGGCTCGCCGACCGGCGGCACGTGGCGCAGCGTCTCCGCGGAGACAGCGGCGCGGTAGCCCACCTCGCCGCAGAGCACCACCACGTGGTCGGCACGGCGCACCGCGACCTCGCCTCGCAGGAGCGCGATCATCGCGCGCCCGCCATCGCGGCCGCAAGCGGCGCGCGGTTGAGGTGGCACACGGCCACCGCGAGCGCGTCCGCCGCGTGGTCGGGTCGCGGCGGCTCGGGCAGGCCGAGCAGCGCGGCGACCATGCGCGCGACCTGGTCCTTGCCGGCCCGTCCGGACCCGCAGACCGCGCCCTTGACCTGCTGGGGGGTGTAGCCCTCGCACGGCACCCCCCTACGACCGGCCGCCAGCATCACGACGCCCCGCGCCTGGCCGACGGCGAACGCGCTGCGGGCGTTCTGGCCGAAGTACAGCTCCTCGAGCGCCACCGCGTCGGGCTCGTGCGCTTCGATCAGCGCCTCGACGGCCTCGTGGATCTCGGCCAGGCGCCGCTCGGGCGCGAGGCCCGCGGCGGTCTCGATCACGCCGCCGTCGAGCGCCACCGGGCGCCCGCGGCGCCGGGCGACGACGCCATAACCGGTGTTCGCGAGGCCGGGGTCGACTCCGAGCACGATCATCGAGTCAGTGATTCTCCGCGGGGGAGCGGACGCCTGCCTGGGTGCATAGGCTGCGGCGCATGGCAGAGTCTCCGGGCGGGGATCCGATCGACTTCGAGGCCGAGGGCCTGCTCGACGGCCTCGAGGACGAGCAGCGCACCGAGCGGCTCGTGCTGCTGCGGGAACTCGCGGCTGAAGGCGTGTCGCTCGACGAGCTCCGCCGCTCGACGTCCGCCGGGTCGATCGTCTACCTGCCCGCCGACCGCGTGATCGGGAGCCGCGACCGCTACACGGCGGCGCAGGTCGCCGAGCTGACCGGGATCGACCTGGAGTTCCTGACGCGGCTGCGCCGCGCGATGGGGCTGCCGGTACCGGAGGACGACGAGGCCGTCTACAGCGACGCCGAGATCGAGTCCGTGCGCGAGATCCACATCGCACGCGCCGCGGGCATCAGCGACGAGGAACTGCTCGAATTGATGAGGGTGCTGGGGCGCGGCCTCTCGCAGGTCGCGGAACTGCTCCGGGGCGTGCCGCTGAAACTGGTCCTTCGCCCCGGGATGAGCGAGCCCGAGCTGGCGCAGAGCTATGCGAAGGCCGCCGAGCAGCTCTACCCGCTGGTCGACCCGCTCGTCAGCAACGTGCTGGCCCTGCACATGCGCAACGCCACGCAGAGCACGGTCGTCAGCGAGCTCGAGCGCACCGGCGGCGCGCTCCCGGGCTCGCGCGAGGTAGCAATCGCGTTCGCCGACCTCGTCGGCTTCACCCGCCTGGGCGAGGAAGTTCCGCCCGACGAGCTGGGGCGCCTGGCGGTCCGCCTGGAAACCCTCGCCACCGAGGTCGCCCAGCCCCCGGTGCGCCTCGTCAAGACGATCGGCGACGCGGCGATGCTCGCATCGCCCGATCCCAAGCCGCTCATAGGCGCGACCCTCGCACTGATCGAGGCGGCCGACGCCGAGGGCGAGGAGTTTCCCCAGCTGCGCGCCGGCGCCGCGCTCGGCGCCGCGCTGCCGCGGGCCGGCGACTGGTTCGGGCGCCCCGTCAACCTCGCGAGCCGCGTCACCGACGTCGCGCGGCCCGGGAGCCTGCTCGCCGACCAGGCGCTGCACGACTCCGCCGAGAGCGCCTACCGCTGGTCGTTCGCCGGGCAGCGGCGGCTGAAGGGGCTGCGCGAGCCCGTGAGGCTATACCGCGCGCGCCGCGAGGCGGCCTGACGCCTCCTCGCCGGCGCCGTCGCCCCAGAGCTTCCAGGGGGGCGCGCCCGAGGCCCACAGGTCGTTGAGCGCGACCGCGTCCTTGTAGGTGTCCATGCACTCCCAGAAGCCGTCGTGGCGGTGCGCGCGCAGCTCGCCGTCGCGGGCGAGGCCCTCGAGCGGCGCCCGCTCGAGCACGGCCGCGTCGCCGCCCGCCGCGATGTAGGCGAGCGCGCCGAAGGAGAAACAGAAGAAGCCGCCGTTGATCCAGTGCTCGGAGCGCGGCTTCTCGCGGAACCCGGACACGCGGCCCTCGGCGTCCAGCTCGGTCACGCCGAACTGGAGCTCCGGGCGCACGACGGTCATCGTCGCGAGCGCACCGTGGGAGCCGTGGAAGTCGAGCAGGGCCTGCAGGTCGATGTCTGCAACGCCGTCGGCGTAGGTGGCGCAGAACATCTCCTCTCCCTCCAAGAACGACGACAGACGGGCGATCCGCCCGCCGGTTTGGGTGTCGAGGCCCGTGTCCACACAGCTGACGGTCACGCCCTGCGGCCACGGATGCTCGGCGGCGAAGCGCTCGATCAGCTCGCCCTTGTAGCCGGTCGCGAGCAGGAAGCGGCGGAATCCCTGCGAGGCGTACAGCTGCACGACGTGCCAGACGATCGGCAGCCCACCGATCTCCACGAGCGGCTTCGGGATCGCCTGCGTGTGCTCCTGCAGCCTCGTGCCGCGACCTCCGCAGAGAATCAGGACGGGGATCGCACCCGCCCCGCGCTCAGCCTGCGACACGCTCGAGGACGTCCGCCGAGACGTCGAAGTTCGCGTGCACGGCGCTCACGTCGTCGAGGTCTTCGAGCGACTCGATCAGCCGCATCAGGCTGGCCGCCGCCTTCTCCTCCACGGGCACGAGGCTCGAGGCGCGGTAGGCGAGCTCCGCGCTGTCGATCTCGATCCCGGCCTGTTCGAGCGCGGCGCGAACCGCGGCGAAGTCGGCCAGCGAGGTGATCACCTCGAACACGTCGTCGTCGGTGGAGATGTCCTCGGCGCCCGCCTCGACGGCGGGCATCAGGTCGTCTTCGGAGTAACGCGTCGCGTCGACGACGATCGTGCCCTTCTTGTCGAACAGGTAGGCCACCGAGCCAGGCTCGCCGAGGCTGCCGTTCTGCTTGGAGAAGGCGTGTTTGACCTCGGCGCTCGTGCGGTTGCGGTTGTCGGTCAGCGCCTCGACGAGGATCGCCACGCCGCCGGGGCCGTAGCCCTCGTAGAGGACCGATTCGATCGCTTCGGCCTCGCCGCCCTCGCCGGTTCCCTTCGCGATCGCCCGTTCGATGTTGTCCTTGGGCATCGACGCTTCCCTGGCCTTGCGGATCGCCAGGTCGAGCGCGGGGTTGCCGGCCGGGTCGCCGCCGCCCTCGCGCGCCGCGACCGTGATCGCGCGGGTCAGCTTCGAGAAATGCGCGCCGCGCCGCGAGTCGACGATCGCCTTCTTGTGCTTGATCGAGGCCCACTTGGAATGACCGGACATGTCTTTAAGTCTACGAGTCGGCCCGCGGGCGGCACTTCGACGCCGCTCGCGCCGTGCGGCGGCTGCGGCGCGCACGGGATCGGTCGTAGGATTCGCGCACGGATGAGCTCCCCCGCGCTGCCCGACATCTTCAAGGCGTACGACATCCGCGGCATCTACGGCGAGCAGATCGACGGCGATCTGGCCGAGCGCATCGGCCGTGCCTTCCCGCTCGTGCTCGCCCAGCTCGACAGCAAGCCGGTGGCGGAGCTGAAGATCGGCCTGGGGCGGGACATGCGCCTCAGCGCGCCGGAGCTCGCTGCGCGCTACCGCGACGGGATGCTCGCCGCCGGCGCGAGCGTGCTGGACGCAGGGATGGTCGGCTCGGAGATGCTCTACTGGCTGGTCGGCGCGCGCGAGCTCGACGGCGGGCTGATGTGCACGGCCTCGCACAACCCCAAGGCGTACACCGGCGCGAAGCTCGTGCGCGAAGGGGCGATCCCGCTCTCCGGCGACGCCGGCATCCAGGACGTCCGGCGGATCGTCGAAGAGGGGATCCCGGACACGGGCGCCGAGCGCGGGCTCCTCGAGGAGGCGGACATCTACGGGGACTTCCAGGCAGCGGCGCTGCGCTTCATCGACGCCGATGCGGTGCGCTCCGGACGGCCCCTGAAAGTCGTCGTCGACGGCGGCAACGGCATGGCTGGGCCGATGGTCGGCCCGCTGCTCGAGAGCCTCGGCCTCGAGCTCGTCGAGACCTACTGGAAGCCCGACGGGAACTTCCCCGATCACGAACCCAACCCGCTGTTGCCCGAGAACCGCGCGTTGATCATCGAGAAGGTGCGAAGCACGGGCGCCGACCTGGGGATCGCGTGGGACGGCGACGCCGACCGCTGCTTCTTCATCGACGAGCACGGCGAGTTCGTTCCCGGCGACTTCCTCACCGCGCTGCTCGCCGAGTCACTGCTGAGCAAGGCCGACAAACCAGGCGAAGCGATCCTGTATGACGTCCGCGCCTCGCGCGCGGTTCCCGACACGGTGCGCCGCGCGGGCGGCGTGCCCTACATCAACCGCGTCGGGCACGCGTTCTTCAAGACCCGGATGCGCAAGGAGGGCTCGCTGTTCGGCGGCGAGGTCTCGGGCCACTACTACTTCCGCGATTTCTACTGCGCGGACTCGGGCACGATCCCGGCGCTGCTGGTGCTCGAGATGCTGGCGACGGGCGAGGCGTCGATGTCCGAGCGGCTCGAGTTCTATCGCGATAACTACTTCATCTCCGGCGAGATCAACTCGGAGGTCGCAGACCAGCAGGCGAAGATGGACGAGCTCGCCGAGCGCTACTCCGACGCAGAACAGAAAACGCTCGACGGCATCTCGATCGACTACGAGGACTGGCACTTCAACGTACGTCCCTCGAACACCGAGCCGCTGCTGCGGCTGTGCCTCGAGTCGCTGGTGTCGCTTCAGGACATGGAACGGCGCCGCGACGAGGTGCTGTCCCTGATCCGCTCGTGAACGCGAGCGGCGAGGCCGGCGAGCAGGCGGGCGAGTCTGCCGAGGCGCTCGCCGAGCGCACGAACCTGGCGCGGGCGGCAGCGGAGGGCATCCACCGCCTTGCCGTGCCGACGCCTTTCATGGTCGGCCGTGTCAACGCGTACCTGATCGAGGACTCGCCGCTCACGCTCGTCGACTCGGGTCCGAACTCCGCGAAGGCGCTCGACGAGCTCGAGCAGGCACTCGCCGGCCACGGCCGGCGCATCGAGGACATCGAGCTGCTCATCGTCAGCCACCAGCACATGGACCACTTCGGGCTCGCCTCAATCCTCGCCCGGCGCTCGGGCGCCGAGGTCGCGGCGATCGGCCCGCTCGCGCCCTACCTGGCGAACTACGCCCGCGAGACCGACCTCGACGACGCGTTCGCCGAGGGGATCATGCTGCGCCACGGCATCCCCCGCGAAGTCGTGACGGCGCTGCGCGCCGTCTCCGCCGGCTTCCGCGCCTGGGGTTCGGCGGTCGAGGTGACCCGCCCGCTCGGCGACGGCGAGGAGCTCGCGCTGCGCGACCGCTCGCTGCGGGTGCTCCACCGGCCCGGGCACAGCCCGTCGGACACGATCTTCCTCGACGAACGCCGCAAGCTGCTGCTCGCGGCCGACCATCTCATCGCCCACGTCTCCTCGAACCCGCTGCTCGCGCGCCCGCTCGGCGCCGAGCCCGACCCGACCGGCCCCCGCCCGCAGGCGCTCGTCACCTACCTGCGGTCGCTCGAGGCCACCCGCGAGCTCGATCTCGACCTGGTGCTCTCCGGGCACGGGCGCCCGATCACCGACCACGTCGCGCTGATCGACGAGCGCTTCCGCATGCACCGCCGCCGCGCCGCGCGGATCCTGCGGTTGATCGCCGAACGGCCGAAGACCGCCCACGAGATCGCACAGGAGCTGTGGGGCAACGTCGCGGTGACCCAGGCCTACCTGACGCTCTCCGAGGTGCTGGGGCACACCGACCTGCTGCTGGAAGACGGGACGGCGGTCGAAGAGGAGAGCGACGGCGTCGTGCGCTTCGCGGCGAGCGGCTAGCCGGGCCGGGCGTTCTCGATCTCGCTGAGGTGGGCGACGTTGTCGCGGTCCTCGGCGTCGCTGCTCGGCGCTCCCTCGAACCACGCGTCGAGGATCTCTGCGAGCTCGGCCTGCGAGGTCGCGCGCAGGCTGAGCGCGAGCACGTTCGCGTCGTTCCAGCGCCGTGCGCCGGCGGCTGTGGCGGCGTCCGTGCACAGCGCCGCGCGCACATCCGTGACCTTGTTGGCGGCGATCGAGGCGCCGGTCCCGGTCCAGCAGCACACGATCGCCTGCTCCGCGCGACCCTCGGCGACGTCGCGCGCCGCCGCCTCGCTGGCCCAGGCCCAGTCGTCGCGCTCGCCCTCCGCGAGAGCGCCGTGCACGATCGTCTCGTGGCCGCGCTTTGCCAGCTCCTGTGGCAGCGAGGCCGCAATTCCGGTCAGCTCATCGGCGGCGAGAGCGATCCGCACGTCGATCAGTCCTGCACCTCGACGGGATCGCCGACCGCGACGGCGCCGGGCTCGATCACGGCGCAGTGCACACCGATCGCGAGCGGCTCGCTGGTCGCGGCGGCGGAGCGCAGCTCGCGCAGGATCTCGAGCGTCGGCAGGTCGACCTCGCCGGTCTCGGGGTCGAGCGTCGTGACCGTGCAGCGCCCGACGTTGCCCATCGGGCGCACGCGCGCGCCCCCGATCCGAAGCTCACGCCCGATCCACGCGTCCTCGGCGAAGGGCTGGAAGCCGTCGAGCTCGATCGTCATGCGAAAGCGGCGGGTGTCCACCGCCTCGCGGCCGGCCACCGCGGCGAGCGCGTCCGCGGAGGCGCGGCAGAGCAGCGTCGCCGCGCCCTGGGCGCCGCGGTCGACGGCCGAGCGGCCGGGGTCGAACGTGACGAGCCGCAGCGGCGCGCCGACGTGATCGGAGAGCGCCTGCGAGAACGGGCCGTCGATCGCACGCGCCGGGCGCATCAGCGAGTAGAAGCGGACCTGCAGCTGCTCGCCCGTGCGCGGCTCATCCTCCACTCGGCCGCCGTCCGGGAACGCGAGCGACAGGCGGCCGTCCTCGCCGAGCTCGGCGACGACCTGGTTGAGCGCGGGATGGTGCTTGGCGTTGATCATGCGCCCGCGCTCGTCGACGAGGAAGAACGCGCGGTCCCCCTGCGCGCCGCCGCGCTCGAGCACGACGCGCTCGCGGCGCTGGATGCGCAGCGACTTGACCGGCGTCGTTGAGAGGGCGGCGACGTGGGGCTCGGCGGCGATGCTCCTTTCTAGCGCAGCGCTATGCGGAAGCCTGAGCGAGCGACGGCTACGCGGCCGCGTCGTTCGCCCGGCGCGGGCCGCGGCGGGCTCGAACGAGCTCGAGGAAGGAGGCGTGCAGCCGCTCGTCCTCGCCGAGCTCCGCGTGGAACGCCACGGCCATCACGCCGCCCTGACGCGCGGCGATCGGGTGCCCGTCGAGCGTGGCGAGGATCTCCACCGCCTGCCCGTGCTCGGCGATCCACGGCGCGCGGATGAAGATCGCGCGCATGGGCGGCCCATCCATCGCTGTCAGCTCGACGTCGGCCTCGAAGCTGCGGATCTGGCGCCCGAACGCGTTGCGCTCCGCGCGCATGTCCATCACGCCCAGGTGCTCGCGGTCGAGCATGATCAGCCCGGCGCAGGAGCCGAGCACGGGACGGCCGCTCGCCGCGAACGCGCGCAGCGGCTCCGCGAGCCCCTCGCGCTCGACCCCGAGGGTCATCGTTGTGGACTCGCCGCCGGGGATGATCAGGCCGTCGAGGCCGCCCAGGTCGGCGGAGACGCGGACCTCACGGGTGTCGGCTCCGAGCCGGGCGAGCATCCGCTCGTGGGCATCGAAGCCCCCTTGCAGCGCGAGGACGCCGATCAGCGGCCGCGCCGGCCCGCGCCTCGCGTCGGCGTCAGGAGCCACGCTGGGCGAGGAGCTGCTCGGCCTCGAGCTTGGAGCTCTCCAGGCTGGCCATCGCCGTGCCGAGCCCGCGCGAGGCGTCGGCGACCCGCTGCCCGTCCTGCCAGTGCGTCGTCGCCTCGACGATCGCCCGCGCGCGGGTCGCGGGGTCCTCCGACTTGAAGATCCCGGAGCCGACGAACACGCCCTCGGCGCCGAGCGCCATCATCAGCGCCGCGTCGGCGGGTGTCGCGATGCCGCCGGCGCAGAACAGCACGACCGGCAGACGTCCGTCGCCCGCGACGCCCCGCACGATGTCGAGCGGGGCGGCGAGCTCCTTGGCCGCGGTCGCCAGCTCGTCGTCGCCGAGCATCGTCAGGCGGCGGATCTCGCCGGTGATCTGGCGCATGTGGCGCACGGCCTCCACGATGTCGCCGGTGCCGGCCTCGCCCTTCGAGCGGATCATCGCCGCGCCCTCGCCGATCCGCCGCAGCGCCTCGCCGAGGTTGGTCGCGCCGCACACGAACGGCACCTTGAAGTCCCACTTGTCGATGTGGTTGCGCTCATCCGCCGGGGTCAGGACCTCGGACTCGTCGATGTAATCGACCTCGAGCGCCTCGAGCACCCGCGCCTCCATGAAGTGGCCGATGCGCGCCTTGGCCATCACCGGGATCGTCACCGCCTCCTGGATGCCGGCGATCATCTCGGGGTCGGACATGCGCGCGACCCCGCCGTCGCGGCGGATGTCGGCGGGCACGCGTTCGAGTGCCATCACGGCGGCCGCGCCGGCGTCCTCGGCGATCTTGGCCTGCTCGGGCGTGACGACGTCCATGATCACGCCGCCCTTGAGCATCTCCGCCAGGCCGCTCTTGACCCGGAATGTCGCCTCGTCGCGCATGGGAGCAGTCTATAAGCGCGCGCCCAGCCTCCCGGGCCGGCGTGGCGGTCTCAGACGCCGGCGCGTCAGCCGACGCGCCGCCTGAACACCAGGCGCGTCCCGGAGCTCGGCGAGTAACCCTCCACCTCCTGCACCGAGAAGCCGAGCGCTTCGTGAAAGGCCCGCGAGCCCGCGTTCTCCGGCTGCGTGATCGCCTTCAGGCCGTTGGCGCCCCGCGCGCGAACGAGCTCCTCGAAGCGCGCGTACAGGCGGCGGCCGTGTCCTTCCCCCCGCGCCTCGCGCCGCACGCCTACGGCGTGAATGTAGCCGGTGCCATCCTGGTTGACGAAGCCGAGCAGGTAGCCGACGATCCGCCCGTCGCGTTCGGCGAGCACCGAGGTTTCGCCGAACTCGTGCACGTAGAGAGCCTGATGCAGGAACGCCGTGTCGCGCTCACCCCAGAAGTCGCCGAGCTCGCCGAGGATCGCGCTCAGGTCGGGGATCGTGACGTGCCGCAGGACGACATCGGCTTCTGCGTCGCCGCCCACCGTCGCGCGGGGAGCTAGCCCAGAACCGCCGAGACGTTCAGGCGCACGTAGTCGAGCGGCAGGCGCACGCGCTGCATCACCGCGGCGACGAAGGGCTCGCGCTTGTCCTCCGGCAGCCGCTCGAGATGGGCCGCGAGGATCGAGGTGCGCACGAACGCCTCGGTTTCTTCGGGGTAGGCGGGCTTCGCGGTCAGCGAGCACTGGACCTCGGTGAAGCCTGCTGCTCGCAGCCTGCGCTCGGTCTCATCCGGACCCGCGAACGTCCAGGGAGAGAAGCCCTCGAGCTCCGGGGCGGCTTCGGCGGCCGCCTCGCCGATCACGTCGCGCACCCGCTCGATGTTGCCTTCTCCCCCGCACTGGGCCTCGATCCTGCCGCCCGGCCGCAGCGCGCGGGCGAGCACAGGCCAGAGCGAGTCGTGATCGGTGACCCAGTGGAACGTCGCCGTCGAGAACACCAGGTCCACCTCGTCTTCGAGCTCCAGATCGAGCACGTCACAGCGCCAAACCTCCGCCCGCTCGCCGAGGCGGGTGCTCGCGAGCGACACCATCTCATCGGAGGCGTCGATCGCGAGCACGCGACCCGCGGGCACCAGCCGCGCGAGGTGCTCGGTCACGCGGCCGGTTCCACACCCCACGTCGAGAACGGCCGCGTCTTTCGGGACCCGATCACGCGCGAGAGTACCTCCCCGGCCCACTGCTGCTGGGGCTGGCTGGTGCGGTCGTAGGTCTCCGCGTCCCAGGGAGTGCCCATCCTCCGAGACTAGAGGAGCGCTTCGCGCGCTGCTAGCTGCTCTTCGCCGTGTAGGAGAGTTTCGCGGGCCCGCATTTCGTGTTGACGCCTGCGCCCGTCACGACCTGCGAGAACGTGATCGTCCCCGAGACGCTCTTCGGAGTCGAGAACCTGCCGCTGATCGTCATGTTCGTGGTCGTCGTCTGACCCTGGACCGTGTATCGGGAGATCGCGTGATCGGTGAACTTGCCGCTCGACGGCACCTTGAGCTTGCCCGCGTCGATCAGCGAGCTGCCGGTGTAGGGATTCACACCCGGGCGAAAACCGCCGGCGCCGAAGCAGCCGAACGAGCCGAACGTGAACCTCGAGAGGGACTTGGAGTCGGGCGCGACGGCGAACTTCACGGGCGCGTGGAAGCCCTCGATCGGCGTCGCGTCCGTGGTCCCCTTGAACTGGGCGTTCTTCTTGGGCGTTGCGGCGAGCGCCACCGCGCAGAGCAGCAGCGCGCAGGCGATGGCGGCGGCGGCGAGCAGCGCGAGCCCGCCGCGGACGGCAGTGCGAGTCATGTTCACTTCCCCCTTGGAGGCCGGCACGGCGCCGGCCGACCCGTCAACCACTGGAAGCAGCCCCCCGCTGCCCGTACAGCGCGAGCATAACCCGGCGGGCCCGAGCGCGCCGCGAGGCCTCGCTCACTTGAGCCTGAAGGCCTTGATGCGGTCGTCGTACTGCGCGGTGTCCTGCGCGTAGACGCCGTATGCGAGCGCCTGGATGATGCTGAGCAGCGCCGCGTGCGAGCGCACGTAGGCGGGGCTGTTCGAGGAGTAGTAGAGCTTGATCTGGGCGAGCTTCGCGATCTCCGAGAGCGTCGCGTCGGTGATCGCGGCGGTGCGCGCCTGCCTGTGGCGCGCGAGCTTCATGGCGCGCACGACGAGCGGGTGGGGCCGGCCGGCGGAGAGCCCGATCACGAGCGTCCCCTCGTCGATCCGCCCGAGCCGCGAGAGCGCCTCCTGCGAGGGGCTCGCGACGACGTCGACCCGCAGGTCGAGCAGCATCAGCAGGTGGCGCAGGTAGCTGGCGAAGAACGCCATCTGGTCGGTTCCGGCGACGAGCACCTTCTCGGCCTCGACGATCGCCCCGATCAGCGCTTCGACGTCAGAGCGGGAGACCTTGCGCGCGGTCTCCTCGACGTTCAGGTGGTCCGCGGCGAGCGCCGACTCGAACTCGTTCTGATCGAGCGAGAACAGCGGCGTCGAGCCGTTCGATGCGCTCTCCTTCGCGGCCTTCGCGTGGACGCGCCGGTATTCCTCGCGCGCCGCGGCCTGCAGCTCCGGGAAGCCCTCGAAGCCGAGCGCCTGCGAGAAGCGCACGACCGTCGAGCTCGACGTGTTCGCACGCCTGGCCAGCTCCTCCGCTGTCTGGAAGGCAGCCTCGTCGAGGTGGTCGACGATGTACTGCGCCACATCCTTCTGCGAGCGCGAGCACTCGTCGAACCGCGCCTGGATGTACTTCGAGAGGCTCTGGTGCTCGGAGGTGCCGTTCACGGGACCCGCCTCGGGTGTCTTTGTCGCAGTGCGCTTCACGGCGGTCTGATTCGACGTGATTGCCTCTCGTTCCTCCCCGCGGCACCGGACTCGCGTGCGCGCGCGAACTGATCCAACGGGGCGAAGGCGGCGTATGACTGCTGGGATGGACCGCGCGAAGCTCACAAACTGGATGGCGCCCACGTCTTTCGGGGCCGCTCTTCCAACGCCCGCGCCGGGCATTGGGGCGGCCGGTGCCCGAGCGTGGCGGCGATGAGGATCGCGATCGTCGGGGCGGGGGTGTCGGGGCTCGTGGCGGCGCACCTGCTCCACGGGCGCCACGAGATCGTCGTGTACGAGGCGGGCACATACGCCGGCGGTCACACGAACACGATCCGGGTAGACACCGAGCACGAGACGCACCACGTCGACACGGGCTTCATCGTGATGAACGACCGCAACTACCCGCACTTCACGCGCCTGCTCGACCGGCTCGGCGTCGCCCGCCAGGCGACGAATATGAGCTTCTCCGTCAAGGGCGAGCAGGAGGACTTCGAGTACTCCGGCACGCCACACGGCTTGTTCTGCCAGCCGCGGAACATGCTCAGCCCGCGCTTTCAGCGCATGATCCTCGACCTGGTGCGCTTCAACAGGGAGCTGCGCCGGCTGCTCGAAGGCGGCGCGCGCGGGAACCCCGTCCCCGGCGAGAGCGACTCGCTGGCGGACTTCCTCGAGCGCCACCGCTTCTCGCGCCAGTTCGTCGAGCGGCTGATCGTGCCGCAGGCCTCCGCCGTGTGGTCGGCCGACCCGCGCCAGATGCACAGCTTCCCGGTGCGCTTTCTCGCCGAGTTCTTCGCCAACCACGGCATGCTCGGCTTCCGTGACCGGCCGCATTGGCTCACGATCGCGGGGGGGTCGGCCCGCTACGTCGAGGCGCTCACCGCCCCCTTCCGCGATCGCATCAGGCTGCGCTCGCCCGTGCGCTCGATCACGCGCGAGCACGACGGAGTCACCCTCGTGGCCGAGGGTCCGGGCGGGCGCGAGCACCAGCGTTTCGATCACGTCGTCGTGGCGGCGCACTCAGACCAGGCGCTGTCGATGCTGAGCGACCCCAGCGAGCGCGAGCGCAGCCTGCTCGGGGCGATCCCCTACCAGCGCAACGAAGCGGTCCTGCACACAGATGACCGGATGCTGCCGCGCAGGCGCTGGGCGCGCTCGGCCTGGAACTTCCACCTGCTGGCCGAGCCCAAGCCGCTCTCGACCGTGACCTACTGGATGAACCACCTGCAGCGGCTGCGCGCCGACCGCGACTTCTGCGTGACGCTCAATCGCAGCGAGGCGATCGACCCGGCGCGCGTGATCCGCGCGATCCCCTACTCCCATCCGGTGTTCACCCCTGCGGGCGTCTCCGCTCAGGCACGCCACGCCGAGATCAGCGGCCTCGCCCGGCGCACGCATTACTGCGGCGCCTACTGGGGCTGGGGCTTTCACGAGGATGGGGTGCGCAGCGCGATGGCGGCCTGCGAGCCGTTCGGGGTGACGCTGTGAGGAGCGCGCTCTACGAGGGGACCGTGCGCCACCGGCGCCTCGGCGGCGACGGCGCGTCGCCGACCTACGAGTTCCGCCACAGTCTGTTCATGGCCTACCTCGACCTCGACGAGCTGCCGTCGATCGAGCGCTGGCCGCTCTGCTCGGGGCGCCGTCCGGCGCTCGCGCGCTTCCGCCGCGCCGACCACCTCGGCGACCCACGCGAGCCGCTGGGCGAGGCGGTGCGCCGGCTTGTCGAGGAGCGCACCGGCCGGCGCCCGCCGGGACCGATCGGGCTGCTGACGAACCTGCGCTGCTACGGGCACAACTTCAACCCGGTGAGCTTCTACTGGTGCTTCGAGGCCGACGGCGAGCGTGTGCAGGCCGTGGTCGCGCACGTCACGAACACGCCGTGGGGCGAGAGCCACTCCTACGTGCTCGGCGCCCGCGACGGAGGCTCGCTCCTGACGCGGGGCAGCTTCGCCAAGGAGCTGCACGTCTCGCCCCTGATGGGCATGGGCCACACCTACGACCTACGCGTGAGCGGCCCGGGCGAGCGCATCTCGGTGCACATCGACTCGTCACCGAGTGGCGAGCAGCGCGAGGTGTCCTTCGACGCGACGCTCTCGCTCGCGCGCCGCGAGTGGAGCGCGGGCGCGCTGGGGAGGCTGCTCGCGCGCCACCCGCTGCAGACCGTCGCGATCCTCGCGCGCATCTACGGGCACGCGCTGCGGCTTCGCCTGCGCGGCGCGGCGTATCACCCGCACCCAGCTCGGGGAGCACTCGAAACGTGACCAGCGAGCTCGCGAGAGCGCCCCGGCGCGAGGCGGGCGGCCTCTCGCGCCGGCTCGTGCTGCGGGCGCTGAGCGGCATCCACGGCGGTCAACTGGAGCTGCACGAGCGCGGACGGCGGATCGTTCTCGGCACTCCGGATGGGCCAAGACCGCTGCGCGCCCAGATCGAGGTCCGCTCGCCGCTGTTCTACCGCCAACTGCTGCGCGGCAGCGTCGGTCTCTGCGAGTCCTACCTCGACGGCCAGTGGGAGTGCAGCGACCTCGTCGCGATGACGCGGATCGCGGCCCGCAACGCCGGCGCGCTCGACCGCCTGCGGCAATTCGCTGCGCCGGTGCTCGCCCCGGCGCAGCGCTCGCTGCGCTGGCTGCAGCGCAACACCCCGCGGCGATCGAGAAGCCAGATCGAAGCGCACTACGACCTCGGCAACGAGCTGTTCGAGCTGTTCCTCGACGAGACGATGTCCTACTCGTGCGCGATCTTCGAGACGCCGCAGGCGACGCTGCGCGAGGCCTCGCTCGCCAAGCTCGAGCGGATCTGCCGCCGTCTTGCGCTGCGAGCTGAGGACCACGTCGTCGAGATCGGCACGGGTTGGGGCGGCTTCGCGCTCCACGCCGCGAGCCACTACGGCTGCCGCGTGACCACGACGACGATCTCGCGCGAGCAGCACGCCTACGCCTCGCGGCGCGTCGCCGAAGCGGGGCTGGGAGACCGCGTGACCGTGCTCGCGCAGGACTACCGCGCGCTCGACGGCCGCTATGACAAGCTCGTCTCGATCGAGATGATCGAGGCCGTCGGCTGGCAGTACTTCCCGACGTTCTTCCGCCGCTGCTCACACCTGCTGCATGACGACGGCGCGATGCTGCTGCAGGCGATCGTGATCGACGACCGCGCCTACGAGCTCGAGAAGGCCTCGCGCAGCTTCATCAACACGCAGATCTTCCCCGGCGGCTGCCTGCCCTCGTTGAAGGTGATCTCGCGTACGGTCAACCGGGTCACGGATATGCGCCCCGTGCACCTCGAGGACATCAGCGGCCACTACACGCGCACGCTCTCGGCCTGGCGCGAGCGCTTCCTCGAGGCGCGCGAGCGGGTCGTGGAGCTTGGCTACGACGAGCGCTTCAGGCGGCTGTGGGAGCTCTACCTGTGCTGGTGCGAGGGCGGCTTCGCGGAGCGGCGCATCCGCGACGTGCAACTGCTGCTGGCAAAGCCCGGCTGGCTCCCGGGCGGGCGGGACTCCGAGCTCGCCCCGCCGCGCAGCGCGATCGCCGCCTGAGGGCCCGCCGGGGCGGCGGCCGGAGGCGCCGCGCGTGTAGGGTCGCCCGCGTGAGGCGCGCTCTGTTCGAGGACCTGCACGAAGACTTCCGCTCGAGCTTCGCCACGTTCCTCGCCCGCGAGGTCGAGCCGAACTACATGGATTGGGAACGCGAGGGCATCGTGCCGCGCGAGGTGTTCGCGGCCGCGGGCCGCGGCGGCTTCCTCGCGATGTCGGTGCCCGAGCGCTACGGCGGCGCGGGTGCCGACGACTTCCGGCTCAACCTCGTGATCGGCGAAGAGTGCCAGCGGGCCGGCGTCGGCAGCTTCGGGCTCGGGGTCACGCTCCACAACGACATCTCCCTGCCCTACTTCCTCGCCTACGCGAGCGAGGAGCAGCGCGAGCGCTGGCTTCCCGGCATCGTCTCGGGCGAGCTGATCACGGCGATCGCGATGACCGAGCCCGGAATCGGGTCGGACCTCGCAGCCATGTCGACGAGCGCCCGGCGCGATGACGGCGGGTATGTGGTCAACGGGTCCAAGACGTTCATCACCAACGGCATCAACGCCGATCTGGTGATCACGGCCGTGAAGACCGATCCCGCCGAGCGCCACCGCGGGATCTCGCTGCTGGTGATCGAGCGGGGCATGGACGGCTTCGAGCGCGGGCGCAATCTCGAGAAGATCGGCCAGCACGCGCAGGACACCGCCGAGCTGTCCTTCGACGACGTCCGCGTCCCGGCGGCGAACCTGCTCGGCGCGGAGGGCAGCGGCTTCCTCTACCTCGTGTCCAACCTGCCACAGGAGCGGCTCTCGATCGCCGCGAGCGCGGTCGCGGCGGCCGAGGCGATGCTCGCGTGGACGCTCGACTACGTGCGCGAGCGCAAGGCGTTCGGCCAAGCGATCGGCTCGTTCCAGAACAGCCGCTTCGAGCTCGCCGAGCTGCACGGCGAAGTCCAGATCGCGCGCACGTTCGTCGACCGCTGCGTGAGCGCGCTCGACGCCGGCGAGCTCACCGCCGAGGAGGCGGCGACCGCGAAGTGGTGGTGCACCGATCTACAGGGGAGAGTCGCCGATCGCTGCCTGCAGCTGTTCGGCGGCTACGGCTACATCCTCGAGTACCCGATCGCCCGCGCGTTCGCCGACGCGCGCGTGACGCGCATCTACGGCGGCGCCAACGAGATCATGAAGGAGATCGTCGGGCGCTCGCTGGGGCTGTAGGCGGCGCGCGGTTCAGCCCCGAGCTGCTGCGGACGCTCCCGCGCCCAGCTCCTGCGCGAGCTCGATGAAGTAGTCCAGCGCCCTGGGGTCCGCGAGCGACTCGACGCTCGCCGCCTGCTCCGGAGCCATCCCGGTCAAAATCCGCTTGACCGGCACCTCCAGCACCTTGCCCGAGAGCGTGCGCGGGACCTGCTCGATCTGGCGAATCTCGTTCGGAACGTGGCGCGGCGAGCAGTCCTCGCGGATGCGCGTCTTGATCTCGGCCGCGAGCTCGTCGTCGAGCTCCACACCGTCGCGCAGCACGACGAACAGGATCATCCGCAGCTCCTCGCCGACGCCGTCGCTCTTCACCGGCACGTCCACGACGAGCGCGTCGAGCACGTCCTCGAGCGAGAGCGCGGCGCGGTAGATCTCGCTGGTGCCCATCCGAACGCCCTGGCGGTTGATCGTCGAGTCCGAGCGCCCGTAGATGACGGCGCCCCCACGCGGCGTGATGCGGATCCAGTCGCCGTGGCGCCAGATCCCGGGGTACATCGCGAAATAGCTCTCGCGCAGCCGCTCGCCGCTCTCGTCCCCCCACAGGAACAGCGGCATCGAGGGCATCGGCTCGGTCACGACCAGCTCACCGACCTCGTCGATCAGCGAGTTGCCCTCCTCGTCCCAGGCCTCGACCTTGCAGCCGAGCGCGCGGCACTGCAGTTCACCCTCGTAGACCGGCAGCATCGGGCTCCCGGCGACGAACGCGGTGCAGACGTCGGTGCCGCCGCTGGTCGAGAACAGCCACAAGTCGTCCTCGACGCGCTCGTAGACCCAGCGGAACGACTCAGGCGAGAGCGGCGAGCCGGTGGCGCCGAGCGCGCGCAGCCGCGAGAGGTCGGCTTCCAGCGCGGGTTCGATTCCGGCCTTCTCGCAGGAGGCGAGCAGGCCCGGGCTGACGCCCATGCAGGTCATGCCCGCGCGATCGGCCAGGCGCCACAGCGCACCCAGGTCCGGGTGCGCCGGGCTGCCGTCGTAGAGGACGATCGCAGCCTCGGAGTGAAGGCAGCCGACGAGGAAGTTCCACATCATCCACCCGGTCGTGGTGAACCAGAACATGCGGTCGCCGGGGCGCAGGTCGAGGTGCATCCGCTTCTTGAGCTGCTCGAGCAGGATCCCGCCGTGGCCCTGCACGATCGCCTTCGGCAGGCCGGTCGTGCCGGAGGAGTAGAGCACCCACAGCGGGTGGTCGAACGGCACCTGCGTGAACGAGGGACCGGCCTCGCCGCCCGCGGGGTCGAGCGCGAGCAGCTGCTCCCAGCTCAGCGCGTCCGGGGCGAGCGCCGTCGCGTCGGCATCGCGGTTCAGGTAGCCCAGCAGCACGGCCCGCTCGACGCTTCCCAGCTCGGCGAGGATCCCGCCGGCGACCGCGGTGCGGTCGAAGTCCTTGCCGCCGTGGCGGTAGCCGTCGACCGTGAGCAGCACCTTCGGCTCGATCTGCGCGAACCGGTCGATCACCGAGCGGGCACCGAACTCCGGCGCGGCGCTCGACCAGATCGCCCCCAGCGAGGCCGTGGCGAGGAACGCGATCAGCGTCTCGGGGATGTTCGGCATGTAGGCGACCACGCGGTCCCCGCGCGTGACTCCGAGCGCCCGCAGTCCCGCCGCCGCGGCCGCCACCTGCGAGCGCAGCTCGCCCCACGTCAGCTCGCCGAGGTCGCGCAGCTCCGAGCTGTGGATGACAGCGAGCTCGCCGTCATCGTGGCCCGTGAGAAGATTCTCAGCGTAGTTCAGCTTAGCGCCGTCGAACCAGCGCGCGCCCGGCATCTCCCGCGAGGCCAGCACCCGCTCGTAGGGCTTCGAGGCGACCACGCCGGTGAACTCCCAGACGTCGGCCCAGAAGGCCTCCAGCTCGTCGACCGACCACTGCCAAAGCGCGCCGTAGCTGTCGAGGTCGAGGCCGTTGCGATCCGAGACCCAGCGCATGAAATGAGCCATCTCGGTCGCCTGCACCCGCTCGGGCGAAGGCGTCCAGAGCGGCTGCCGGCTTTCAACGCTGGCCATGGGACTATTCTCGCCGATCGTGGACGCATCCGGACTGCGCACGGAGTTCCCGGTGCTCGCGAGCCTCGCCTACATGAACGCCGGCACCGACGGTCCGCTGCCGGCCGCGGCGGTCGCGGCGGCTCAGGCCGAGCTCGACCGCGAGCTCGCCGAGGGGCGCGCTGCCGCGCATTTCGAACGTCGCCACGAGCTGGGCGGCCGCCTGCGCTCCGCGTATGCAGGCGCATTGCGGTGCGAGTCGAGCGACGTCGCGCTCACGACGAGCACGACCGAAGGGCTCGGCCAGATCGTGATGGGGCTCGAGCTCGCCCCCGGCGATGAGATCCTCACGAGCGACGAGGAGCACCCCGGCCTGCTCGGCGCCCTGGCCGCCGCCCGCGACATCAAGGGCGTGAGCGTGCGCGAGGTGCCGCTCGCGCTGCTCGCTGACGAGGTGGGCCCCGCCACGCGCCTGGTCGCGTGCTCGCACGTCGGCTGGGTGAGCGGCTCGTTCGCGCCCGCCGCGCTCGCGGACCTCGGGGTCCCCGTGCTGTTCGACGGTGCGCAGGGGCTCGGGGCCGTCGATGTCGACGTGACGCGCCTCGGCTGCGACGCGTATGCGGCCGCGGGGCAGAAGTGGATGTGCGGACCCGATGGTTCCGGCGCGCTGTGGGTCTCCTCCGCGCTGCGGGAACAGCTCGCGGTCTCGCGCCGCGGCTACGGCAACCTCGTCGAAGCGAACGCCGGCCTCGGCGCGGCGGTTCACGACGACGCGCGCCGCTTCGACGCCCCGTCGCTGAGCGCCGAGTCGCTCGCCTGCTCGCTGGCGGCGGCCGAGGTGCTCGAGAGCTTCGGCTGGCCCGAGCTGTGGGGGCGCGCCCGGGAACTCGCGGCACAGCTCGCCCGCACGCTCGCCGAGCGCGGGCGCGAGCCGGCGCCGCGGGGCGAGACGACGCTCGTCTCGTTCCCGAGCGATGACCCGGAAGCCGAGCGCGCCGAGCTCGCGCAGCGGGGCGTGATCGTACGCAACATCCCCGGCTACCCCTGGCTGCGCGCGTCGGTCGGCGCCTGGAACGACGAGGACGACCTCGAGCGGCTGCTCGGAGCGCTGCGCCCGTGAACGAGACCGCGCAAGGCCAGCTTGCCGTGCCCGCCCCCGAGCGCAGGCCTCGCCTCGCGCTCGCCGGGCGGCTGGGCGATCGCGAAAAAGCGCTGCGCCTCGGCGGCCTTGCGGTCGTCGTAGCAGTCGCCGCGGTCCTGGACACGGTGCGGCTGGCCCAGAACGGCTACGCCAACCTCTTCTACTCGGCGGGCGTGCGCTCGATGCTGCGCTCGCTGCACAACTTCTTCTTCGTCTCCTCGGACCCGAATGGGCTGGTCACGATGGACAAGCCGCCGCTGGCGCTGTGGATGCAGGCCGCGAGCGCGAAGGTGTTCGGCTTCCACCCGCTCAGCCTGCTGCTTCCGAACGCGCTGGTGGGGGTCGCGGTCTCGGCCCTGCTCTACGTGATCGTCGCACGGCGATTCGGGACGGCGACCGGGCTCGCCGCGGGCATCGCGTGCGCGGTCTTCCCGTCGTTCGTGGCCGTCTCGCGCGCCAACGGCGTCGACACGCTGCTGATCCTGCTCATGCTGGCCGCGTGCGGCGCCGCGATTCGCGCGTGTGAATCGGGCCGCTGGCGGAGCCTGGTGCTCGCAGCCGTGTTCGTGGGGCTCGCGTTCAACACCAAGACGCTCGCGGCGTACCTGGTCGTGCCGGGGATCGCCTTCGCGTACGCGGTGTGCGGACCGGGCTCGTTCGCCCGGCGCGCGCTCCAGCTTGCCCTCGCCGGTGTGCTCGCGGGCGTCGTCTCGTTCGCGTGGATCGCCGTCGTGGAAGCCACGCCCGCCTCGAAACGGCCCTACATCGGCAGCTCCACGAACAACAGCGAGATCGGGCTGACGTTCAACTACAACGGCTTCGGGCGCGTCGAAGGCCAGGAAGGCGGCCCTGGCGACACGCACGGACGACCGGGCGCGCGCGTCACGAAAGCGGTCGAGCTGCGCGTCGACCGACAGCGCGAGCGCGAACGGCACATCAAGCAGCCGCCGCCGAACCCGCGGGCGAAAGCGCTGCCGCCGGCCCCCCACAAGAGCGCCCGCGACGCCAAACCGATCCCGTTCGGGGGACCGCCGGGGCCCTTCCGCCTGTTCGGTGTCGGGCTCGGCGACCAGGGGGGCTGGCTCTTGCCGCTGGCGTTCTTCGGGCTGCTCGCCGCGCTCCTGGCGCTGCTGCTGCCGGCGGAGCGGCGCGAAGGGACGATCGCCACCGGCCGGATGGCAGCCGCGCGCGTGCCGGCGCGCGCGCGCCCCCACGAAGACGAACCGCCGCCGGCGGGAAGGCGCGACCCTCGCCTGGCGGCGACGATCGTGCTCGGCGGCTGGTTCCTCGTCGAGGCGCTGGTGCTCAGCGCCTCCAAGGGCATCGTCCACCCCTATTACGCCTCGGCACTCGCGCCCGGGACGGGCGCGATGGCCGGAATCGGCGTCTGGGCGATCGTCGACCTGTGCCGCCGGCCAGCGGGAACAGGCAGGTTCCTCGGGATCGCGATGGCCGCCCTCGCCGTCGGCGCGACGCTCACCGCCGAGATCGTGCTGATGCACCGCTACCAGTACCTGCTCTGGTTCATCCCGGTGCTCGCCGTCGCGGCGATCGTCTGCCTGGTGGCGCTGACGGCGGCGGCACTCCGCGGGCGCCGCGGCCCGGCGAGCGCGATCGCGCTCGCCGCCGCATTCGGGCTGCTGATCGTCGTGCCGGCCGGCTACGCCTCTACGACCTGGCTCGCGCCGGTCCAGTCCACGTTCCCCGCCGCCGGCCCGAAACAGGCGGCGGGCCAGGGTGGGGTCGGACTGGACCCGAAAGACCAGTCGGTGAACCTCGCGATCCTCCACTACGTGCGCACGCACGGCGTGACGCAGCCCTATGAACTGTTCACCGTCTCGGCGCCGACCGCCGCGCCGATGGTGCTGCTGGGATACAAGGTCTCCAACCTGGCCGGGTACAGCGGCACGGACCCGGTGATGGACGGCCCACAGCTCGCGCGGCTCGTCGAACGCGGCGAGGCCCGCTACGTGCTGCTCGGCGGCGAGTACTCCTCGCGCGGAGGGAACAAGGCGACGAAGGCCGTGCTCGCGGCGTGCCGCGAGCTGGCGCCGTTCGAATGGAAGACTCCGGCCGTGCACTACACCGCGGGGCTCGTGCTGTTCGACTGCGGCGCCGACGCCGCGAAGCTCGCCGCGCAGCCGTAGGCGGCGACGCTACGCGGCCACCGAGAGCTCGCGGTGAAACGCGCGCGCGAACAGCTCGCGCTCGCGTCCCGCGGCCCAGCGCGGGACGGCCGGGTCGCCCTCGGCGATCAGCCGCAGCTTCACCTTCTCGTCTTCGAGATCGATGTCGGTGTCGCGGACGAGCTGGTCGCGCGAGCGCTCGAGGTCCTCGGCGAGACGCAACAGCGCGGCGCAGCGGTCCAGGCGCTCCTCGTCGCCCGGCCCGAACAGAGCGGCCATCGGCCCGGGACTCGGCATCCCCTTGCGGTGGTAGCGCGCGGCCTGGGCGATGATCGCCGTCTCCACCGGCGCGAAGCCCGGGAGGCCGCCGTTCAGGATCAGGTAGCGCGAGTGCTTGTGGTGGTCGTCGTAGTCGATCGACATGCCGATGTCGTGAAGCATGCTCGCGGCCCAAAGCAGCTCGCGCTCGCGCGGGTCGCCGTCGTGCAGACCGAGCGCGGCGAGCTCGTCGAACATGCCGAGCGCGAGCGCGGCGACATGGCGTGTGTGCGGGCCGTCGACCTTGTACTGCGCCGCCATGTTGAGCACGCTCGCGCGCCGCACGTCCGCGAACAGCGGATCCGCCCCGTCTGCGCCGAGCAGGCGCTCGAAGAAGACGCCCTCGCGCAGCCCGGCCTCGGTCGTCTCGATCGCCTCGGCGCCCGCGGCGCGCAGCGCCTCTCGCACGACCACGGCACCGCCGAGGATCAGGTCGGCGCGCGCGGGCTTGACGCCCGGCACCTCCGCGCGCTCCGCCGCCGGCAGGGCCGCCAGGATCTCGATCAGCTCCTCGAGCGCCTCGACGCCGATCACGGTTCCCTGCACGCCGTTCGTCGGCAAGCCCGCAGCGCGCTGCGCGGCGGCGGCGAGGTTGCGTACCGTGCCGCCGATCCCGACGAGGCGAACGGGCCCGGTGGCGTCCTCGGTGAGCCAGCCCGTATCGGCGAGGGCCGCCTGGAGGTGCTCGCGCAGCTCGCTTAGCTGACGCCGCTTGGCGGGGCCGTTCGGCGGCAAGAAGCGCTCGCTCATCCGCACCGTCCCCAGCGGCCAGGACCCCGAGCGGATCTCGTGGCGCGCGGCGACCCTGACCAGTTGCAGCGAGCCGCCGCCGAGGTCGAGCACGCAGCCGTCCGAGAGCGTCGTCGAGTTGATCGCCGCGAGGTAGCCGTAGCGGGCCTCTTCCTCGCGGCTGAGCACGCGGATCTCGAACGGGAAGTGCTCGTGCGCGCGCTCGAGGAACTCGGGCGCGTTCTCCGCGTCGCGAATCGCGCTCGTGGCGACAGCGTCTACTTCGCCGGGTCCGAGCCCGCTCGCGTGACAGAAGTGGGCGAACACGTCGAGCGTCGCGAGCGCACGCTCGATCGGGCGCTCGCCGAGGCGCCCGCTCGCCATCAGCCCCTGTCCGATGCGCACCGGCTCGTAGATCTCGTCGGTGCGCCGCCACCAGCCCTCGCCGGCCTCGAACACGACGAGGCGAAACGAGTTCGAGCCGAGGTCGATCACCGCCAGCCGCGTCTTCGGAGCCATCCCCTCCCAGCGTATTGGCCGCTCCGGCGGGGCTCGCCGGGGGCGAATGCGATCTCGCCGGCGGGCCTTACTGGTGTGAGCGGCGCGGTCAGGCCTTGGCGCGCTTGGCGGCGTTCAGGGCGTGCTCGGCGTCGATGAGCACGTCGCGCAGATCGCCGCTGCGCTGATGGAGCAGCGTGAAGCCCACGCTCGCCGCCGGGTGAACGACGCCGACGCCGGCGTCGACGCTGCAGGCGGGGATCACGCGGCCGAGGCCCTCTGCGACGACCGCGAGGCCCTCCTCGTCCGCGTGCGGCATCAGCACCGCGAACTCGTCGCCGCCGATCCGGCCGATCAGATCCGTTTCGCGCAGGCGCCGCGTCAGCGCGCGGCCGACGGCTCGCAGCGTCTCGTCGCCGACCGCCGTGCCGAACTGTCGGTTCAGCTCGCGGAAGCCGTCGAGGTCGAGCACCATCAGCCCCGCGGTCTCGCCGTAGCGGTGGCAGCGGCCGAGCTGCAGGCGCAGGTCGTGCTCGAACAGGCGACGGTTGCGAAGGCCGGTGAGCGGGTCGTGGTCGGCGAGGCTCAGCAGCTGCTCCTCGAGCTCCTTGCGCACCGAGATGTCCTGGAGCTGGGCGATGTAGTGGAGCGCCTGCCCCTGGCGGTCGCGCACGAGCGACATCGAGAGGATCGCGGAGGCCGTCTCACCCGCGGCGTCGAAGTAGCGCTTCTCGACCTGGTAGGCGGGGATCTCGCCGTCCGCCAGGCGGCGGCGCTCGACGGTGTCGTTGGCCGCGTCCTCGGGGTGCATGATCCCTTCGAAGCGCTTGCCGACGAGCTCGTCGGAGGTGTAGCCGGTGATCTCGCACAGCGCTCGGTTCACGAGCAGCCAGCGCCCTTCGGTGTCGATCAGCCCGGTACCGATCGGCGCGTGCTCGAAGACCTCCTCGAAGCCTTCGGTGCGCCGCGGCGCCATCAGGTCGGCGCGCCGGCGGGCGGTGATGTCGAGCACGACCGCGACGCCGCCGTCGACGTTCGAGCAGTCCTCGCAAGCGGGGCCGCCGTCGCTGCACAGCGGGCCGGCGTCGACCATCAGGCAGTGGCGCTCTTCGGCCGTCCAGATCTCACGCGTTCGCGTCTCGCCTTCCAGCGCAGAGCTGAAAAGCGGCTCGAAGCGCTCCCAGAACTCGGCGGGGAACGCGTCGGCGACGTAGTTGCCCTCCCCGCAGATCTCGGGATCGCCCATGCGCTCGATCGCCTGGCCGGCCGTGAGCACGAAGCGAAGCCGGCGGTCGAAGACGATCACGAGCGCCTCGGGCAGCTCGCGCAGAGCGGCGCTCGCGGCGTGGTCGGCGCTCGCGAGCAGCTGTCCGTTCGGGGGATTCACGAGCCATGCATCGGCCGCGAACCGCAGAACCTTGACCGCGGATGCGGAGGTTTTGGCCTACGGACGGATGAACGTGTCGGGGTCGGGCCCGATGCGCTCGCCGCGATCCAGCGCGTCGATCGCCTCCATCTCGGAGTCCTCGAGCTCGAAGTCGAAGACGTCGAAGTTCTCGGCGATCCGCGACGGGGTCACCGACTTCGGGAACACGACGTTGCCGAGCTGCAGGTGCCAGCGGATCACGATCTGCCCGGGCGTGCGGCCGTGGCGCTCGGCGATCTCCACGATCGCGGGTTCCCCCAGCACCTCGCCCTGGGCGAGCGGGCTCCACGCCTCGGTCACGATCCCGAGCTCGTCGTGTTCGGCGCGCAGCGCGCGCTGCTGGAGCAGCGGGTGCAGCTCGATCTGATTGACGGCCGGCGTCTCACCGGTCTCCTTGATCAGCCGGCGCAGGTGCGGCGACTGGAAGTTCGAGACGCCGATCGTGCGCGCGAGCCCCTCGTCGCGCGCCTCGATGAACGCCTTCCAGGTCTCGACGTACAGATCGTGCGCGGGCACCGGCCAGTGGATCAGGTACAGGTCGACATAGTCGGTCTCGAGCCTCTCGAGGCTCGCCTCCAGCGCGCGGCGTGCGCTCTGAAAGCCCTGATCGTCGTTCCAGCACTTGGTCGTTATGTAGACCTCGCCCCGATCGAGCCCGCCGGCGCGCACCGCTTCCCCGACGCCGGCCTCGTTGCGGTAGGCGGCCGCGGTGTCGATGTGGCGGTAGCCGGTCTCGAGCGCCTGGGCGACCACGGCCTCGGTGTCGCGCGGCGGGACCTGGAACACGCCGAAGCCGAGCTGCGGGATCGCGCCGCCGCCGCGGGTCGGGAGCGTCGGGACATTTTCCGTCTGCGGGCTCATCACGGTTCGTCTGCCCTGCGAACATCGAGCCTAAACGAGCGCCACCCGCGCGTGGCGGCCGCGTAGGCTTGGCGCATGCGGAGCCAGACCCGCGGCGCGACGGCACGCTGGGCGCAGCGCATGTTCGCCCTGCACTGCGATGCCGCCCGCAGCGGTCTGCCGGTGGAGGAGATCGAGGGGGCCCGCGGGCGCGGTCGGAGCGGCCTCACCCGCCGTGAGGTGCTCGCCGCGGGCGCCGGGCTCGCCGCCTCCTCGGCGCTCGCGTCGCCCCCGGCGCGCGCGCTCGCACGACTCGCTCGAAGCGGCGGCGGGCCTCGGCTCGCGGTGGTCGGCGCCGGGCTCGCCGGGCTGCGATGCGCCCATCTGCTCTGGACCGGCGCGCCCGGCCAGCCGCTCGCCGCGACCGTGTACGAGGCGAACCCGGACCGGGCCGGCGGACGCTGCTGGACGCTGCGGGGCTTCTTCTCCGGCGGCCTGGAAACCGAGCACGGCGGCTCCTTCCTGAACTCCAACCAGCTCGCGGTGCGCTCGCTGGCAGCAGAGCTGGGGATCGCCGAAGAGGTCGTCAACGGCGGCGACCTCGAGTCGGGCGAGGAGGTCTTCTTCATCGGCGGCGCGCGCTACTCGCTGGCAGAAGCGCAGGCCGACTGGCGCGACTTCGGGTTCGACGCGTTCCGGGCGGCGGCACGCGAAATGCGCCAGCCCGGCGGCGAAGCTCGCCTCGATGCGATGTCGGTGCCCGACTGGCTCGACAGCACGCCGATCGGCGCGCACAGCCGCTTCGGCCGGCTGATGCAGGCGAACACGGTCACCGAGAACGGCGGCGACCCGTCCGACCAGTCGGCGCTCGATTTGATCGAACTCCTGACGGGCAACCCGCGCTCGTCGCTGGTGCCGCTCCCGGGCGACGATGAGCGCTACCACCTCGTCGGAGGAAACGACCAGCTCGTCAGCCGCATGATCGCGGCGCTGCCCGGCGGCGCCGTGCAGCAGGGGTACGCGCTCGTCGCGGTGCGCGAACGATCCGATCGCTCGCTGGCGCTGAGCTTCGAGTCGGCGGGCTCGATCGAGGAAGTGGTGGCCGACTGGGTCGTGCTGGCGCTGCCGTTCAGCACCCTGCGCGAGGTCGACCTCTCGCGCTCGGGGCTGAGCGCGGCGAAGCTCGCGGTGATCCGCACGATGGGCATGGGCACGAACGCGAAGGTCCACCTCGAGCTGACCCACAAGACGTGGCCCGCGCTCGGCTACTCGGGGGCGATCTACGGCGAATGGCAGCGGCTGGCATGCGGATGGGACGACTGCGTCCAGCTCGGGCCCGGAGCGAGCCCCGCCCTGTATCTCGCCTTTCCTGGCGCCCGTGCGGGCGCGAGCGGTCTGACCGGCGCCGCGCACGGACCCGCGCCGGCGGCCGACGTCGCGACCGCGCTCGGCGACATCGAGCACCTGTTCGCGGGCACCACCGCCGCCTTCACCGGGCGCGCCTACGAGGACCACTGGTCCGAGGACCCGTGGGTCCACGGCGCCTACTCCTACTACCGGGTCGGCCAGGCCTCGAGCTACGGCACGATCGCCAGGCGCACCGAGGGACGGATGTTGTTCGCGGGCGAGCACACGTCGATCGCCAACATCGGTTTCCTCGACGGTGCGGTCGAAACCGGCGAGCGCGCGGCGCGCCGGCTGCTGCACCGCTTCGCGCGCTGAGGAGGCGCGTGCGTCGTTTGACGGCGTCCGCCGGATGCCCTAGCTTGGAGATGCGGTTCGCGCAGGAGGGCACGGACCGTCGAGGTTCAAGGAGGGACTGAGATGGAGGATTCGAGGGGGACGCGGCTGCGGGCCGTGCCGCGCGTGCTGGCTGCACTCGCGCTCGGAGACATCGCCTACCGGCTGTTCGCACGCGAGCCGCTGCGCAGGGCGCTGGGGATCGAGACCTCGCGCGCCTGAGCACGGACCGGTGCGTGAGGCCGCGCCGGCGCGCGCCGGCGAGCCCCGCGCGCCGGCCGCTGCGCGCGCAGAATCGAGCGCCGGGGCGTCTCGCCAGCCGCCTGGGGCCGTCCAGCGCGCCCCTGCGGTGCTTAGGGGAATCGCCGCACGGCCGATATCCAGCGTGTGTGGGCTGAGGGCAAATCCGAGGTGTTGGACCTGCCGGCGCTGCGCATGCGCGAAGCGACCGTCGTGGCGGCGGTCCCGCTCACCATCTCCGTCGGACTGCTCGGCGCGCTGTACTGCGCTCTGACCTGGGGCGAGCCTCACCGCCTGGAGCTCGCCCTGCTGTTCGGGCTCTCCTCGCTCGCCGCGCTCGGCCCGTACAAGGTGCGCCAGCAGATGGTGCGCAGCCGCCACCGCGAGGCCCTGTTCCTTGCCTGGACCCTGAGCGACTTCGCGATGATCATGGCCGGCGCGCTCGTCGACGGCGGGACGCGCAGCCCGCTCGCCGCCGTCTTCATCCTGCCGGTGGTCTTCTCGGCGACCTCCTACCCGGTCGGGTCCGTGATCGCCGTCGGCGCGACGAGCGTCGTGAGCTACCTCGGGGTCGCGCTGGCCGCGGGCGGGCAGCCCGTCGCCTACGAGGTCTCCTTCGCGTTCGCGCTCGTGTGCACCGCCGCCCTCAGCGGCTGGCAGGCGCAGAACCACAAGCGCCAGCACCGCGCGCTCGCGAAGGCCTCGCGCACGGACCCGCTCACCGGGTGCCTGAACCGCCGCGGCTTCGAAGAGCGTGCCATCGCGGTGCTCGCTGCTCTGGGCCGCAGCGGCCGCGCCGGGGCGATCGTGGTGCTCGACGTCGACAAGTTCAAGCCCGTCAACGACGTGTTCGGGCACGCCGCCGGCGACGAGCTGCTCTGCTGGGTCGTCGCGAGCCTGCAGGCGACGACCAGGCAGGGAGACGCGATCGGGCGCCTCGGCGGCGACGAGTTCGCGCTGGTGCTGCCCGAGGTCAGCGCCGAGGAGGCGCGATCGCTGTCCACGCGCATCGGCGAGGCGCTCGGCGAGCGCGCCCCGTGCTCGTTCGGCGTGGCGATGTACCCGCAAGACGGCAAAGACCTCGAGACCCTGACCCGCCGCGCGGACGCCAGGCTCTACGGCAGCCGCCGCGGGCGCTACCAGCGCGAGCGGGCGGCCGAAGGGAAGGCTGCGGTCACAGGCGCGGCGGCCCGGGCCGCGGCCGAGCAGAGCGGCGGGCGCTCCGGCTTCGGCGCGATCGACCTGTGGCGCGCGGCGCTCGACGCGATGCCCTCCCGGGCTGGCCGCGGCGAGCGCGAGCAGGAGCGCGAGGACAGCCTGCAGTCGGTGCTCTTCGATCAGATCGACGCGTCGGTGATCGCGACGGACATGACCGGCGTCGTGATCAGCTGGAACCACGGTGCCGAGGCCCTGTACGGCTGGAGCAGCGAGGAGGCGATCGGCCGCACCGCTCGCGAGCTGGTCGTGCCCGAGGACGCCGCCCAGGCCGAACGGCTGATGATGGAGCTGAGCCGCGACGGCCGCTGGGACGGTGAGCTGGTCGTGCGCCGCAAGGACGGGACGGTTTTCACCACCTACGTCCGCAACCGCCTCGTGCTGGACGAGGAAGGGATGCCGACCGCTGTCGTCGGCGTGGCCGTCGACATCTCCGAGCGCGTCGCCGCCGAAAGCGAGCTGCGCGACTCGCGCAACTACGCCGAAGCGGTGACCGAATGCATCGGCGAGGGCCTGTTCACGCTCGACCGCGAGGGGCGCATCACCTACGTCAACCGCGTCGCCGAGGAGCTGCTCGGACGCGGCCAGGGGGAGCTGCTCGGGTGCGATGTCGGCGCGATGGTCTGCGCGCCAGGCGCCGACGGCACCGCGCGCGCGTTCGCCGACTGCGCGATCGCGCAGTCGCTGAAGGGCGAGGGCACCGTGCGGGTCGACGACGACACGTTCCTGACCGCCGAGGGCGAGCTGCCCGTCGCCTATACCGCGACGCCGTTCACCACCGCAGAGGGCCCCCAGGGCTGCGTGGTCGTCTTCCAGGACATCGCCGAGCGCAGGCTGCGCGAGGACGAGAGCCGGCGCAAGGCCGAGCTGATCGCCGTGATCGACCGCGTCGAGCGCGCGCTCGCCGACGAGAGCTTCGTCCTGCACTCGCAGCCGATCATCGACCTCGAAACCGGCCAGACGGTGCAGAACGAGCTGCTGCTGCGGATGGTCGAACCCGACGGTCGCGTGGTGGCACCCGGCGAGTTCCTGCCGGTGCTGGAGCAGTACGCGATGATCGGGGAGATCGACTGGTGGGTGATCAAGAGGGCCACCCGCCTGGCAGGACAGGGGTGCCGCGTGCAGGCGAACATCTCAGCGCGCTCGGTCGGCGACGCCGACGTGCTCGAGCACATCGAGCGGTGCATCGAGCAGCACGGGGTGCAGCCGGGAGCGCTCGTGTTCGAGATCACCGAGACCGCGATCGTCGAGGACGAGCGCGCGGCCCGGACGTTCGCGGAGCGCCTCCACGCGCTCGGCTGCAAGATCGCGCTCGACGACTTCGGCACCGGCTACGCGAGCCTCACGTACCTCAAGCAGATGCCGGTCGACTTCCTGAAGCTCGACATCGAGTTCGTCCGCGACCTGCGCGAGAACGAGGCCAGCCGCCACGTCGTGCAGGCGCTGGTCGCGCTGGCCCGCGACTTTCACCTGCTCACCGTCGGCGAGGGGGTTGAGGACGCGGACACGCTCGCTCTGCTGCGCGAGCTCGGGGTCGACTTCGCGCAGGGCTACCACATCGCGCGCCCCGCCCCGTTCGCCGACCGGCCGGGCGACGGCGGCGGCCCTGTGGCGCTCGAAGCCAGCTCGGATCCCGCCACGGAGCCTCACCCGGCTCCGGCGCGGCGGGGCGCCCGCGGGCGCCGCCAGCCCGCCGGGACAGGCCGCCGCTAGAGCGGCTCGTCGAGCACGAACAGCTCGGCGGCGATGTCTGGGTCGATCTGGTTGCCGCTGATGAAGGCGACGACCCGGCGCCCCGTCAGCCGCTCGACTGCCTCGCGGAAGTCCGGCTCCATCGCGCGCTGGAAGACATGGCGGACGTGGTTGACCGAGTCGACGTTGTCGTGGCGGCCGAGAGCGCGCTCGGCGTGCGTGAGCACGTCGTGCATCAGCGTGACCAGCACGTTGCGGTAGTGGAAGGTGGAAGCCGTGGTCGGCCCGCGCCCGAGGTGCTGGGTGTGGATGCCGACCAGAGCGCTCGTGACTGCGGCGTTGAGCTCGCCGCCCCGCAGCTGCTGGGTCTCGGCCATCGAGGTCCAGAGCTACCCCTTGCGGGTGACCCGAAAACGAGCGGCGGCGGCGGGAGCTCAGTACAGCGCGGACGCGAGGCGCCCGCGGGTGCTGCGCGCGAGGGGGTCCTCGGGGCCGAGCGCGTCGAGCTCGCCGACGATCACACGGCGGATGTCGTCGCGCTCGGAGGAGCCGGGGAGCGCCGCCAACAGCGCATCGAGCGCGTCCTGGAGGCGTCCGTCGTCGAGCGCCGCGAACGCATCCTCGAGCAGGCCCTCGTCCTCGAGCCGGATCCGGGCGGCGAGGCCATCCGCCTGGAAGCTGCCGGCGACGTCCTCGAGGATCGTGCGAGCCTCCTCGCGGTCGCCGCGCCCGAGGAGGATCCGCGCGAGCGGGAGCGCGGCGTCGGGACGCCCGGGCGCCAGCTCCAGCGCGCGCCGAAGGTCGGCCTCATCCTCGCTGCGCGCGAGCAGATCGGCCTCCGAGGGCAGCAGCGAGTCGAAGAAGCGCTCGACCTCCTCGGGCGGCACGGCGCCGACGAATTCGTCGGCGAGACGCCGGTCGCGAAACGCCTTGACGGCGGGGATGCCCTGGATGCGGAACGCCTGCGCGAGCATCTGATTGGAGTCGGTGTCGAGCTTCGCGAGCACCACCTGGCCCTCGCGCGCCGCCGCGGCGCGCTCCAGCAGCGGTCCGAGCTGGCGGCAGGGTCCGCACCACTCAGCCCAGAAGTCGACGACGACGGGCAGCTCCGCGGAACGGTCGATGACCTCGGCCTCGAAGTTGGCTTCGGTCACATCGATGACAGTCATGGGAAAGAGCTTAGGAAGGAGCGCGCTCCACCCCGGAGCGGCCGGTCGCGGCGTAGAGTCGGGGTTGGTTTCGAACCGCGAGCGAGAGGAGCGTCATGGCGGCGATCACGCAGGTCGGCCGGGTGATGGTGCCGGTCGGCGACCAGGACACGGCGATCAGCTTCTACACGAACAAGCTCGGCTTCACGCTGGCGGCCGACGTGCCGTTCGGGGACGGCGAACGCTGGGTCGAGGTCGCGCCGCCGAGCGGCGGCGCCGCGCTCGCGCTCGTGCCGCCCCGCGGCGAGTACCAGGCGGGCCGCATGACCGGGATCGCGCTCGAGACCGGCGATGCGGCATCGGCGCGCGAGGAGCTCGCATCCGCCGGGGTCGACGTCGACGACGCTGTGATCGGCGGCGACGGGACGGTCCCGCCGATGTTCTTCATGCGCGACCAGGACGGGAACTCGCTGCTGGTGGTGCAGCAGTAGCCCCTCCCTTGCCGCCGCCGGAGCCCGCACGGGCGGGCTTCGGCGGCGAGGCGGGCAGCGCCTGACCGCGTCCGTCGCCGCGCCCGCCAGCAGCGAGCAGCAGGCCGACGGTGTGGACGCGCCCCTGGAAGCGCAGCTTGGTCGTCGTGATCACGGTCCCGGCCGGCGTCTTCGGCGGGTGTTCGTCGAACAGCACGAGCTGGTGATCGAAGCGGCGGTCCTCGAGCTCGTACCAGTACCCGAGCCGCACGTGCGCGCCGGTGCCCAGCGCCCGCACGCCGTGGCGGCGCAGCGCGAACGTGAGGTTGGGCCGCAGCGGGGTGGTGACTTCGTCGAGGCGCGTCGTGAGGTAGACGGTGCTGCCCGGTGCGATCTTCTGGACGCCGGCGTCGAGCGCCTTGACCGCTGCGAACTCGTAGTCGTGCTCGTCGGGTTTCTGGTGGCTCGTGCCGTACAGGGCGGCGGCGGCGACGCCGGCGACACCGAGGGCGATGCCGAAGGTCACGAGCGCCCTGCGCAACCGCGGCTGGGTGTTGCTGCCGGCCGGGCGCATGCCGGGCTCGCCGCCGGCCGGGGCGGCATCCCGCTCCGAGCGGCGTCGGGCGGCGAGCGCGCGGAGCGCTTCGCGTCCAAGTGCGAACGCGCAGAACGCGGCCAGCAGCCAGACGAACACGCCGATCACCGACGCCATCCACAGCGTGTAGGCCAGCGTGCCACCGAGGATCCGCCCCGTTGGCGTCGCGGACGCGACGGCGCCGACCGCGAGGCTCACGGCGAGCGCCGCTGCCGCCCCGGTCGCGATATCCAGGCGGCGGCGCCACAGCCCGAGCCCGATGGCCGCGAGCAGCCAGGCCAGGATGGCCGCCGCCGTGATCGAGGCGGATGCCTTCAGGGAGCGGTGAACTTCGTACTTGCGCGACCACGGGCTCACGACCGGCTGAAGCCACCAGGGCCTCACGCCGATCGTCTTCACCACGGCGCGTACCCCCACCCCCGTGCCCTGGCGGCTGTGCCCGGATTTCCCGGCTTCGATGAAGTGGCCGATGTTGCCCTGGCCGGCGATCTGGTCGGCGATCGGCGCGGTCCAGCAGATCGCGAGCACGGCTGCGGCCCCGGCGAGCCAGGGCCACACCCGGCCCCTCGCGCGCGGCGGCCGCGAGTCCGCGAAGCGTCCCCTCCGCGACAGCCAGAGCCCCACGGCCGCGACGAGCAGCAGACCCCCGCATCCGAACGCGTAGCCGTCGTGGCACTGCACGCAGAAGCTGGCGAGCAGCACTGCGAGCGGCGCCAGGCGCCGCTCGCCGCACGCGAGCGACCAGCTGATGAAGCAGAGCGCGAGGAACGGCATCAGCGGTGCCGCCGGGTTCCAGATGTCGTAGAAGTCGGCGGCCGTCAGCGACCGCGTCATGACGGCGACCGCGGCGGCGGTGGCGAGCATCAGCCAGACGCCGCCGCGGCGTCGCGCGAGCGCGACCGCGAGCACGATCGAGGCGGTGTTGACGACCGCCATCGTCCAGACGAACGACTGCGGTGCGCCGACATGCGCGGCGGGCGCGAGCAGCCAGAACAGCATCGGGCCCAGCGAGAACGTCGTATGGCCCGTCAGTTCGGTCGTGAACGAGTACTCCCCGGTGAGCGGCATGTGGCCGCTGAACACGTCGAACGAGCGGGTCGCGATGTTGCCGCGGTCGGCCACGGGCGCCCAGCCCGCGTGGAGGGCGTGGATCGCCGCGGCGATGATGGGCGCCGCGGCGGCGAGTCCGATCAGAACCGTCGCCGGGCGGCCCATCGCGAAGGCCGCCAGGCGCGCGAGCAGCGGCGTCCGCTCGGACGGCGCTGATGCCGAGTCGTGTTCGCCGCGTCCGTCCGTCCCCCGCGGGGCGAGCGGCGCCTCAGGCGCCGAGTCGGGGGGACGGTCGAGACCGGCGGCACCGGTGCTCGATTCCACGCGGTGAAAGCTAGCGCCGACGGGGGCGGCCGTCAGTCAGGCCGCCGGCCGTGCCTGGAACGGGCTCTATTTTCGGGGAAGAACGCGATCCAACTCGACGATCGCGCTCGAGCCGTCGTCGGGGAACACGACGATGACGGTCGGAGGGCCGCCGAACCAGTCGTTGGACTCGGCCTGCCCGACGAACTCGGCGGGTCGCCTGCCGCCGCCCGGGTCGACGACCCAGATGTTCTCGCCCTTCTCGAACGGGCCGTCTCCAAGGTGTCTCACGGGCGAGAGCTTGGTTCGCGGGGACGGATTCGGCGTCATCCACAGTGGATGAGGTCGGTGCTCCGCGATGGCGGTAGAGAGAACACCAGCCCCCCGGGGCCCGTCGGCCCGCCCGGTATCCGGCGACATCCAGGCCGACGCGGCGAGGGGGCGACCCACCCCCTGGCGGTCCGGCCCACGGCCGGACCGGGAGCGCAAGGAGAAGGAGCGTCATGCCCTACATCACTGTTGGTCAGGAGAACTCCGGTGCGATCGAGCTCTACTACGAGGATCACGGCTCGGGCGCGCCGATCGTGCTGATCCACGGCTACCCGCTGAGCGGGCGCGCCTGGGACAAGCAGCTGCCGATGCTGCTCGAAGCGGGCAGGCGCGTCATCACCTATGACCGCCGCGGGTTCGGCAAGTCCAGCCAGCCCACCGGCGGCTATGACTACGACACGTTCGCTCAGGACCTCGCGACGCTCATGGACGAGCTCGACCTCACCGAAGCGGTGATCGTCGGGCATTCGATGGGCACGGGCGAGGTGACTCGCTACCTCGGCAGCTTCGGCTCGGCGCGCGTGGAACGCGGCGTGCTCATCTCGCCGATCCCGCCGTTCCTGCTGCAGACCGACGACAACCCGGAGGGGCTGCCCGTCAGCCTCTTCGAAGGCTTTGAAAAGGAAGCGAGAGCCGACGAGAACACTTGGATGAAGGGCTTCCTCGAAAACTTCTACAACTACGACGAAAACAAAGGGACGCTGGTCAGCGAGCAGGCGTTCCAGGCGAACTGGAACCTGGCCGTGACGGCCTCGGCGGTCGCGACGGTCGCGTGCATCCCGACGTGGGAGACCGACTTCCGCGCGGACCTGGCGAAGATCGACGTGCCGATCCTCGTCATCGACGGCGACGCCGACCGGGTACTGCCCTACGAGAAGACCGGGGCACGGCTGCCGGCGCTGCTCGACGACGTCGAGCTGGTCACGATCGAAGGCGGCCCGCACGCGATCTCCTGGACGCACACGCTTCAGGTCAACAAGGCGCTGAGCGAGTTCATCGGCGCCGGGAGCCGCGTCGCGGCGAGCTGAGCCCAATCCGAGCAAGGGCGGGAGGCCCCGAAAGGGGCTCCCGCCCTTGGCGCCGCTCGGCGGTCCTACTTGGCGATTCTGATGATTCGCTCCATCCCGAGCCGCGCGTGGTCGCGCCCGTCCTGGGTCTGCATGAAGCAGACCTGGACGTAGACCCCGGGCTTGGCGCTGATCGTCTCCTCCTGCGAGGAGCCGTGGGACAGCGGTCCGGCGAAGGCCAGGGGCGGACCGGCGATCAGCTTCCCGAGCCCCTTTTCGTTACCGCTGAGCAGATCCCTCACAGCCGTCTTCGCCGCCGTCATGTTCTTGACCGGGAAGGCGATGTCCATGTGCACCAGAAAGCCTTCGTTTTCGAACAGCACGAGCTCGCCGTCGTGGAGCGTCGTGGGACCGCGGAAGGCGAACTCGATCGACTTCTCGGTCGCCGCCGGCGCCGGCAGGGCGGCCGGGGCTTTCGACGCGGTCACGGTGAAATGCGTGCGCAACTGGACGGGCTTTTCGCCCGCACCGACGAGGACCACGTACTCGCCCGGTGCGAGTACGGTCGCGGCTTCGGTCGGCTTGCCCGGGTTGGCTTCGACGTCGTACACGATCGAGCCGTACTTGGAGGTGTTGTTCGGGTCGTGCGCCGCCTTCTTCGCGTTCGCGAAGGCTTCGACTTCCGCGAGCGTCGTTCCAGGTTTGATCTGGAATACGACGACGTTGGCTTCTTTTACGCCGGTGTCGCTGGCGGCGATGTTGACCGCCCCCGATTCAAGCGCTCCGCCGACGGTCGCCGAGCTCGGCGATACCGAGACGGTCACGGTCGGCAGCGTGGCGGCACCGGCCCCGGCCACGTCGGCGAACACGAAGCTCAGGAGGGCAGCCGTGAAGAAGGCACCCCAAAACGGGATGCGTCTCCGCATCATTGTCATGTGCAGTCCTTTCGAGAGATGGATGGCCGGGATCGCCCCCCGCGTGCCGGCCGGCATTGGAACGCGGGCAAGCATAACCGCGATCGGGGGATCGATGCCGATTGTCGGAACGCCGGATATACGGCTGCTCGCCGTGCCGATAAGCGCCGCCGATGCGCCCAAGCGCGGTCACGGCGCGGCGCTGCGTGGCATGCCGCTGTCGGTCCGGTGAACGCCGCCTGCGAGCTGCAGCGAGGCCCGCCGCGATGGCGCGCCCACGACGGTCACACGAGCGCCGGGATCACTTCGCCTGCGAGGCGCTCCAGCTGTCGCTGATCGTCGGCCAGGGGGTTGAGCAGGATCAGCTCGGCGCCGGCGTCCGCGACGGCACGAATCCCCGCGACGCACTCCTGCGCGGGACCGGCGACCATGTGCTCGGACCAGTCGCCGCCGCCGTAGTGATGCCTGAGCGCATCCCCCAGCCTGCGGCGGGCGAGGGCCGGATCGTCCTCGACGTGGACGTAGACACGCTTGCCGAAGCGGAAGCTCTCGACATCACGGTTCTGCGCGAGGAGCTCCTCCTTCACGATCGCGACCTGCTCGGCGAATCGAGCGGTCGTCTGGGATCCAGCGCCCATGAACCCGTCGCCGTGCCGCGCGGCGCGGCGCATCCCCGCAGGCGCGCTGCCGCCGAACCAGACCGGCGGGTAGGGCTTCTGGACCGGCTTGGGCTCCATCGTCGCACCGTGCAGCTTCCAGAAGCGACCGTCGAAGTCGATGCGCGCGTCGGTCCAACAGCTCTTCATCAACGCGAGCGCCTCGTTGAAGCGCGCGACGGGCGCCTCAGGGTCGACGCCGAAGGCCGCGAACGGGCGCTCCCTTCCGCCGGTGGCGAGCCCGACCTCGACGCGGCCATGGCTGAGACAGTCCAGCGAGCTGATCGCCTTCGCCAGATGCAGCGGGTTGTGCAACGGCAGCACGAACACCGCGCAGCCGAGCCGCAACTGCCCGGTACAGGCCGCGGCGTACGTGAGCGTCCCGAGCGGCGCGAGGCTGCCGGCGGCGCCGAGCACCTGCTCCTGCACCCAGCCGCTCTCGAAAACCCCGAGATCCTCGACGCGACGGAGGTGGGCACGGAACGCCTCGTCGTCGAAGCGGCTGTCGCGGGCGTACTGCGGGATCGAGATCGCGAATCGCACGGGCCCGGAGAGCCTATTCCCCGGCCGGCTGGTGGGCGATCCGCGAGTGGGCCCGCCTGGACTCGAACCAGGGACCTACCGATTATGAGTGCGCGTCCGAGTGTCCGGTGGCGTGGGGTGGAGCCTGGAACGGCGATGTTTGCTGGGCGTTGCGCCTGGTCGCCTCCGGCCGCGTGTCGTGCTTTGCCGTGGGCTCAGTTACCACCCTGTTGCCCCTGCACCCGTCCCTAGCTGTCGTCGCCAACGGTCGTGGCGTCGGTGCCGATGAAGCGAACAGCTACCAACTCAGCGGACGCGAATGACACCGCCATCGCATCCGCAGTCTCGGGCGCGACTAGAAAGCGGTGCACAAACCGGCCATCATCGAGCCGGTCGTACTCGCTCGCGAGTATTTCTACGCCAGAGCGACGCCAGAGCCAGAGATCGCTTACGGACGGGCCGTGGATTTCGGCATCGTGGTAGACGATTCGGACGTGCAGATCGACCTCCGCCTGATTCCACCCGCTCCGCGAGTAGTCGTACGCAGCGATGTCGAGCACGATGGCATCGTCACCTTCACGCGCGTCGATAAGCCAGGCGTCGTGCAGGTTGATCGAACCGCCGCCCTCCGACAGCACGCGAAGCGAGGGCGGCAAGTGTGGAGCCAAACGTTCGAGATGCGCTGCGTACCCAGCCTCGTCATAGTCGTCGCGCGTGTGCCACTTCAAGGTGGGCTCGCGACCGGGGGCGGCGCCATGCGGCGACATGTGGCTCAGATGGTGACACTCCATCCGGTTGCGCGGAGGGCACGGGGAGCGCCAGCGCAGCGCCAACGTCGCCGTCCAGCAGGTGCACGTAGGTGCTCAACGTGAAAGCCGCGCTGTGTTGCCCGAGCACTAGGTTTCGGCGCATGGTCGTAGAAGCCGTGGGCTGCTTCGTCGTCGCGGCAGCCTTCGCGTTCGTGGCGCGCGAGCGCGGCGAGTGGGGCTGGTGGATTCCGGCCGTCTCGCTCGGCGCGGCTGGCGTCTACTTCCTGTTTCAGTAGCGCCCCCAGTTGCCACCTACGTTTCCACCCTGGCCGCGAGCTGGCGGCTTCATCCCCCGATGAGCCCGGATCGCCCGCCGTTCCTGGCTCTTTCGATGTGGGCCCGCCTGGACTCGAACCAGGGACCTACCGATTATGAGTCGGCAGCTCTAACCAACTGAGCTACGGGCCCGACGCCCCGGCTGGGCCGGGGCGCCTCAGAAGCTACCAGCGCGATCCGCGGGCCCGATCACGGATAGCTGACGAGCAGCCGCGCCGCGCCTGCCAGTTCTCCCGTGTCTTCGCCGGTTTCGAGACTGCCGATGTAGCAGACCACGGTCGTCGGCCTCTTCGCGCGTTCGGCTTCGGGGCAGTAGCGGACTTCAAACGTCGTTTCGAACCGGCCTTTGGCGTTCGTCACGACCGACTTCCCGTTTTCTTCCAGGCACGGGTACGCCGGGTCCAGCCAAGACTTCTTCCCGCACTCGCGGAGCTTGATCGTGGTGTTGGCCGGGAAGCCCTTGCCCTTGAGCGTCGTGGTCGTGTTGACCATCACGTCGCGCGGGTTGGCCATCACCTTCCCGCTGGCCATCGCCTGGGCCGAGGCCGGCGCGATCGCGAGCAGGCCGGCAGCCGATGCGGCGAGCAGAACAAGGAGATTGCGGCGTGGCGTTGCTCGGTCGAACATCGTGCACCCCCGCTTGTCGAAAACGTTGCCCTCCAATACTAAGCATCCGCGCGCGGCGGCGGGAAGCGCTGGCGGCCCGCGCGGCCGAGATATGCTCCCGCCGCCGAGCGGACCGGCGGCGCGTTGCGGCTCACGACAGGAGGAATGGCAGATGGCGGCAGACAAGGCAGCGATCGTCACGGGTGCGTCGAGCGGGATCGGGCTGGCGATCGCCAAGGTTCTCGGCGAGGAGGGCTACGCCTTGACCGTCGCCTCGCGGCGGCCCGAGAAGCTCGAGGGCGCGGTCGCCGAGCTGCGCGAGCGGGGTCACGAGGTCGAGTCGCTGGCCGTGAACGTCGCGGATGAGGAGCAGATCAAGCAGGTGGTCGCGACGCATCGCGAGCGCTTCGGTCGTCTCGACGTGCTCGTCAACAACGCGGGCGTCGGCATCGGCGCGCCGGTCGCGGAGATCCAGACCAAGCACATCGACATGCAGCTGGCGATCAACCTGCGCCAGATCATGATCTTCTACCGCGAGTGCGTGCCGATGCTCCGCGAAGCGGCGGCCGAGACCAAAAACGCGCTGGTCGTCAACACCTCGTCGATCTCCGGCAAGCACGGCGAGGGCTGGCTGTCGGTCTACTCGGCGACGAAGCACGGCGTCGTCGGCTGGACCGAAGCGATGAACAAGGAAATCAGCGCCGAGGGCATCAAGTCGACGGCGCTGTGCCCGGCGTTCGTCGACACGCCGATGACGGACTTCGTCAAGGAGCACGTGCCCGCGGCGGAGATGATCCGCCCCGAGGACATCGCCGAGTCGGTTCGCTTCCTGCTTCGCGTCTCGCCGGCATGCGTGATCCCCGAGATCATGTTCATCAGGCCGGGAGAGTCGCTGTGAGCGCGCAGCAGGCCTGACGCGGACCGGTTTCGCCGGCCGCTGCGGGGGGCAGGTCCACAGCAGCGCCGTGACTCTCCTAGCGATCATCTTTGTCAACGCAGTGTGCGTCCTCGTGCTGGCGGCGCTCGTGGCGGCCGCGATCGACCTGAGGAAGATCACGTCCAAGTCGCTCGACCGCGCTCGCGCCCGCAGGGCATGCCGGCACGGCTGGGACTGGCCGTCCTTCGAACGGGAGCTCGCCAGCTACGTCCGCCGCCGCGGGCACCGGCCCGCGGCGCCGCCTCGCTGAGGCACGCTTCAGGTGGCGAGGAGCGCTCGGCCGCGGCGGCGCGGACGGGTGAGCCGTCGCGCCCGGATCTCGCCGGCGGGGTCGTGCTGGTCGTCGAGCCGGCGCCGCGCTTGGCGCCGCACGGCGTCTGCGAGCAGGCTGCGGTGCTCGGCGATCGCGCGGTCGAGCTCGAGGCCGTCGGTCGCGTCGATGCTGGCGCGAAGCTGGGCAGTGAGGATCCGCACCTCGCGCTCGCTCGCGGGGCGGCTCTTGCCTTGCGATCGCGCGAAGCGATCCCAGGACTTGGCGAAGGAGATGAAGTCGGTGCGCCCGCCCGCGCGATGCGCCGCGAGCATCGGGCAGGCGCCGCCCTGGCCATCGGTGTAGGCGCCGACGAGGACCCGCTCGCTCGCGCTCACGCCGGCGAGCATCGCCTCGCGGGTGGCGATCGGCAGGCAGTCGATCGCGAGGCGCAGGCGCTCGATCGGGCTGCTTGACGGACGGCGGTTTCGCATAGGCTGTGCCCCGCTCGAGGCGCTCGGGCTCATCGCGGGAGGGGCACGGCCAAGACTAGGCCCCAGCCTCTTCACCGGCAAGGAAATCCCTGCAGCTGAAAGGAAACGTGCATGAAGCTCGGCATCCACATCGGTTACTGGGGCCTCGGCCTGACCTCCGAGGACCAGCTGCAGATCGTCCAGGAGGCCGAGCGGCTCGGCTACGACTCCGTGTGGGCGGCCGAGGCATACGGCTCTGACACGGCGACGGTGCTCGGCTGGCTGGCCGGGCAGACGAGCAAGATCCGCCTCGGCTCGGGCATCTTCCAGATGCCGGGGCGCTCGGCCGCGATGACGGCGATGACCGCCGCCACGATCGACCAGCTCTCGGGCGGGCGCATGATCCTGGGCATCGGATCCTCGGGGCCGCAGGTCGCGGAGGGCTGGCACGGGCAGCGGTTCGCGAAACAGCTGCAGCGCACCCGCGAGTACGTCGCGGTCGTGCGGATGGCGCTCGCGCGCGAACGGGTCGAGTTCAAGGGCGAGACGCTCGAGCTGCCGCTCCCGGACGGCCCCGGCAAGGCGCTGAAGCTGACCATCTCCCCTGTCCAGGAGGGGATCCCGATCTACCTGGCCGCGATCGGCCCCAAGAACACGGAACTGGCCGGGGAGATCGCCGACGGTTGGATCCCGACGCTGTTCTCCCCCGAGCACGTTGCCGACCTGCGCAAGCTGCTGGAAGACGGCGCAGCGCGGAGCGGCAAAAGCCTCGATGGGTTCGACATCGCGCCGACCGTGAACGTGTGCATCGCGGAGGACCTCGAGGAGGCGCGCAACACGATGCGGCCGTTCATCGCGCTCTACGTCGGCGGCATGGGCTCGCGCAAGCAGAACTTCTACAACCAGCTCGTCAGCCGCTACGGGTACGAGGCGGAGGCGAAGACGATCCAGGACCTGTATCTCGAAGGCAAGCGAGATGAGGCGATGGCGGCGATCCCCGACGAGCTGATCGACCGGGTGTCGCTGGTCGGGCCGAAGGACGTGGTGCGGGAGCGGCTCGCCGCGTATCGCGACGCCGGGGTCGGGACGCTGGGCATCACGCCGACCGCGTTCGGCCGCGACGAGCGCCTGGAGCAGATGCGGATGCTCGCCGAGCTCGCCGCCTGAACTCGCCCTTGGCCGGCTGCCGGATCCTGCTGGGCGCGTTCGGCGACCCCGGCCACGCTTTCCCGATGATCGCCCTCGGGCGCGCGCTCGCCGCGCGCGGGCACGAGGTCACGCTGCAGACGTGGCGGCGCTGGCAGCGCCAGGTCGAGCCCGAGGGGATCGCCTTTGCGCCCGCGCCGGAGTACCAGGTTTTCCCGCAGGGCCCGGAGCCGCTCGACTTCTACGAGGCCGTCGTTCACGCAGCGGCTGACACCCTGCCGCTGGTCCGCGAGCTGGCGCCCGAGGTCGTCGTCGCGGACATCCTCACGCTCGCGCCGGCGCTGGCCGCGGAGATGGACGGGCGGCCATGGGCGACGCTGATCCCGCACGTGTATCCGCACGGACGGCCAGAGCATCCGATCTACTCGCTCGGGGCGCGGATGCCGCGGACGGCGGGCGGACGGGCGCTGTGGCGACGGGCGCAGCCGGTCGTCGAGCGGGGGCTCGAGCGGGGCCGGCGCGAGCTGAACGAGACGCGGGCGCGGCTGGGGCTGCCCGCGCTCGGGCACGTGCACGGCGGGATCAGCCGCCAGCTTGCGATCGTCGCGACCTTCCCTCAGCTCGAGTACCCGCGCGCGTGGCCAGAGCACGTGCACGTCGTGGGGCCGCTGATGTGGGAGCCGCCGGCGCATGAGGACCCGCTCACCGTGCTCGGGAAGGAGGTGGTCGAGGATTCGGAGGACGAGCGGCCGCTCGTCCTTGTGGCGCCGTCGACCGCGCAGGACGCTGAGCACAGGCTGCTGGGAGCGGCGCTGCGGGGGTTGGCCGACGCGCCGGTCCGGGTGCTCGCGACCTGGAATCGCCGCCTGCCCTCGCGCCCGCTGCCGGTGCCTGAGAACGCGCGGGTAGTCGACTGGGTGGTCTATACGCGCACGATGCCGCGGTGCCGCGTGGTCGTCTGCCACGCGGGTCACGGGACGCTCGTCCGGGCGCTGTCCTGCGGGTGCGCGGTCGTCGCCTGTCCCGCGGTCGGGGACATGAACGAGAACGCGGCGAGGGTCGACTGGGCTGGGGCAGGAGTGCGGCTGCCGCGGAGGTTCGTCTCGCCGCGGGCGGTGCGGCTGGCGGTGGAGCGGGCGCTCGGGGAGCCTTCGATCGGGGCGCGGGCCGGCGAGCTGGCGAGGTGGATGGGTGCCCACGACCCGGGCGGCGCCGCCGCAGAGCTCGTGGAGCGGCTCGCCGCCCGCGCGCTCGCAAACCGCTAGCCGGGGCATAATGCCCGCATGGAGGATGCGGTCCAGCGCTACTGCGCCGCCGTCGAATCCGGGGACATGACCCGCCTCGCTGCGACGCTGGCACCGGACGTCGAGCTGCCATCGCCGGTGATCGGAAGCGCGGTCTTCAGAGGCCGCGAGGACGTGACCACGCTCTTGACCGCGGTCTACGGAATGCTGCGTGACGCACGATGGGAGCCCCCCGTCGGTGACGCCACACAGCGCCTCGCGATCGCCGACGCACGAGTCGGGCCGATGAGGATCGGTGACGCGATGGTCTTCGAGCTGGACAACGAGGGCCGCATCGCGCGCATCCGGCCGCATCTGCGGCCGTTGCTCGCGACGATCGTGTTCTTCCTCATGATCGGCCCGCGCATCATCCGAACCCCGGGAGTCGTGCTCCGGGCGCTGCGCCCTTAGCGACGCGCGACGCGGCTCGTCGAGAAGCCGTTGGGGGCGCTCGGCGGGTGAGACGGCTAAGCACCGGTCAGTGCAGCGTGGCGGCGCGCGGCAGGCCGCCCTGCGTCCAGTAGACGGTGCTGCCGGCGAGCGCGAGGGATGAGGGGTCGACGTCGAGCCCGCGGGCCAGAGAGGTGCTCCCGGTCGCGTCGGCCGCATGGACCTCGTAGCCCGGTTCGATGATGTGCGCTTCGACGGCCCAGTCCTGCGGTTCGAGAATCCAGGCGACGGCGCCGTCTGCCTTGAGCACGATCCCGGTCGTGTTGCCGAGGCCGACTTCGCCGCACTCAAAGCCCGGATCGGGCACGGTCCGTGTGCCGGCCGGTTCGTTGCGCAGCACCTTCCCCGTGCGCAGATCCTCGACCACCACTTTGAACTTGAACCCGCAAAGGCTCTCGGTCATCTCGTAGTCCTCGAATGCGACGAAGGTGCCGGCGATGACCACGTTGCGCTCCCCGCCGATGTTCAGGGCCATGTACTTGCCGCCGTTGTCCCACGGTTCGGCGCCGAGCAGCAGCGCGCCGCGATGCGAGTAGACGCAGCCGTAGATCGGCCGCCGGCCGCTCTGGAGCCCGGCGAGCGCTGGCCGCGACGCGCCGAGGCTGTAGACCTGCGCCAGGTCGTCGGTCGCCAGCGTCCGCCGGTACGGTTCGGCGCGCGATTTGTAGGGCGAGGTCTCAGGCTCGCACAGCGGGGGCGGGACCGGCTTGTGCCGGCGGCGCGGCCGGTGTGCGGCGGCCTGGCCGCCGCCGCACAGCGCGAGCACCGCGGCTAGGGCCACGGCCGGGACGATTCGCCTCATCGGGCGTCTCAACCCGGCCTGCGGCTCGATGTTGCGATGCCGCCCAGGCGGATTCCCGCGAAGCGCGAAGGAGCTCCGGGGGAACGGTCTGGACGGCCATACAACGCTCTCGCAGGACTACCCGTTGGGCTGACGGGGTCGGCACCGGGGTGGCACCCCCACCCTCCCCGGGGCTCGGCGGCAGGGTCCGTGTGACCCCTGCCTACACCGCGCCCTGCAGTTCGGCGGCGGCGGAAGCCCGGCGGATCACATCGCCGGCCTTCCGCCGCGAGACACCGGTGGCGTTCAGCCCGTGATGTCGCCGGAGTTGCCGCCCTTGTCGGCGGAGGCGTTCTTCCAGACGCCGTGCTTCTTGGCGTTGTAGTGGAGGTCGAACGACGGCACTTCGTACGTCGCGCCGGCGCCGAAGAAATCGGTGACGAATTCCGACGTGTAGCAAAGGGCCGAGCAGGTCGCCCCTGGGTTATAGGTTCCGCCGCTCACGACGACCGAGAACGAGCCCTGCATCTTTCCGCTGACGGTGCCGCTCAGCGTCCCGCCCGGGTCCGTTCCACACGCTGCCGGGCTCGGCCCCGCGAGCGTTTTGAAGGTGCCGTTCTTGAACTGCTCGACGAACGTGTACTTGCCGCCCTTCGGCTTGGTCTTGACGGTGTAGAGCCGATTGAACGTGTCTTCCGCCCACGTGTTGCCGCACGTACCTTCGTCGGGTGAGTTGCTCGCGTACGGCCCGTAGTGCGCGGTTGCCGAGCCCCAAGCGTTCGCCGTGATGGCGAGCGCGACAGTCATGGCCGCCACAGCGGCGATTGCAATACGACGCATGTCCCTCCTCCTTGATTCCCTTGGCAGGCCGGTCGGCCTGTGTGTCTCCTGAGCAGGGCAGTGTACGCGACTCGCCGCCGGTCCACGTCGAACGCGAGCGGACCCCGACGCCTGGAGTTGTGCCGCTATCTACTCCGGGGGTGGGACTCGAACCCACAACCTCTCGGTTAACAGCCGAGCGCATCTGCCAAATTGAGCTACCCCGGACCGAGCTACCCCGGAGCATCAGCGCCGGGAGGCAGCCATTGTACGTCAGCGGCGGGCGCCTCCACCGTTGCCACGCCGCCCTCTATCTCGGCGTGGCAGTTGGCACAGACCAGGACGCACTTGCTCGCCTCGGCCCTCGCCCTTGCGATCGAGCGCGCGACTCCGCGGTGACTGAGGGCGAATCGCTTTTCCGCCGGGTCGAGGTGGTGGAACTCGAGCGCACCGATCCAGCGGTCATACCCGCAGAGCACGCATGCGCCGCCGGCCTCGGCGACAAGCAGTTCCTTTACTCTGCGCCGCCGCTTCGTGACGGCCTCAGCTTGGCATCTGGCACAGCGATATCCGCCACCCCGGCGGCGACGGAATTCAGTCGTTCCATGCTTGGAGCACTCGAGCGGAAGGGCCGGTACGTTCTCGCCCGAAGCTCGTCGCCTGGTGGCCCACACGGTTTCGAGGCCGAACTCCCTGAGCCAATACCGAACGGTTGTCTTGCTGCGATCGAGCTCGAGGGCAAGTTGCTCGATCGACATTCCTCGTCGAATGAGTGGCTCGAGCTGCTCGCGAGTCAGTGCTCCACGCGACACATGGCGCTCGGCGCCCGTCGCGCACAAGCCATGCTTCCCGAGCCAGTAGGCGACTGTCGATTCATGCCGACCCAGCCGCCGCCCCATCGCGGCGAGCGAAAGCCCTTCGGCCAGCATCTCTTCGAGCAGGGCGCGATCCATGCCCCCATCCTCAACGCTTTCCCCCTGCAAATCGAGCGTTTCGGCGCAACGTTCACGCCGCTGGCACAGCGGTTTGCAGCGGTGTGACCTTCAGACGGCGGACGACATCAAATAGGCTGCCGCGGGCCGCCCTAGCGCTCCCTCTCCCCCGTCTCCTCCAGCACCCGCGCATACGCACGGTCGAACTCGAGTTTCAGCTCCGCCTTCTGCCGCGCGAGCCCGCTGACGTCCGCGTCCTCGCGCCCGCGCGCCTGCTGGATCCCCCGCTCGATGCTCGCCAGCTCGAGCTGCAGCCGCTGGACTTCGAGCATCCCGGGGTTCGGCTCCTCGCCGGCCGCCTGCACGACGAGCTCGGCCATCAGCGCCAGCAGCTCCTGGTCCTCCCCCAGCTCGGCCTCGCCCGCCACCTCAGCCATCGGCGCATGCAGATCCCCGCCGCGCAGCCGCCGGGCCGCGCGCACGAGCAGATCGCTCGAGAAATCACGCTCGACATCCATCCCGCTCAGCGCCGCCGCGCCCTCCTCGGGCGAAGCGATGCACAGCGCGAGGAACGCCCGCTCGGGGTCATCGCGGCGCGACCCTCCGTCCTGGCGCCGCGCGCCGTTGCCGTTCCGGCCGCCGCCCGCACCTCGGTCCGCCCTCGCCGCGCCGGACCCGCTCAACATCTGCTCGGCCATGCTCTCCGGCAACGCCAGCCGGCCGCTCACCATCCGTGTCAGCTCCATCCGCATCGCGCTCGGCGCCAGCGTCGCGAACACCGGCCGCAGCCGCTCGATGATCCTGTCGCGCCCCTCCGGGCTGCGCTCGTCCCCCGAGTCCAGCTCGCGCTCCACCCGGAACCTGACGAACGGCACCGACCGGCTCACGGCCTGAGCCATCGCATCCGGCCCCTCGCGCTGGATCAACTCCGCCGGGTCCGCCCCCGCAGGCAGCGGCACCACCCGCAGCTCCAGCTTGCGCCGCGACGCGAGCGCGCTGGCTCGCAGCATCGCCTCCTGCCCGGCCGCGTCGGCATCCAGCGCGAGCAGCACCGTCTGCGCCATCCGCGCCAGCTCGCCGACCTGGTCCCCGGTCAGCGCTGTGCCCATCAACCCCACCGCATTGGCCATGCCCGCCTGGTGCATCGCGATCACGTCCGTGTAGCCCTCGCAGAGGACCAGCTCCCCGGCCTTCGCCGCCTGAGACCGCGCCAGCTGGGCTCCGTAGAGATGCTTTCCCTTGTGATAGACGTCGTTGTCGGCGGTGTTCACGTACTTCGGGCGCCGCCTGTCCTCGGTCTCGCTCGAGCCCGCGTCGTGGTCGAGCGCGCGCGCGCCGAAGCCGAGCACCTTCCCGCGAATGTCCGCCAGCGGGAACATGATCCGCGAGCGGAACCGGTCGTAGACGCGGCCGCTCCCGCCCGAGCGCTGTACGAGCCCGGCGTCGTAGAGCTCGCGGTTGCTGAACCCCCCGCGCCGCGAGGCGACCATCAGTTTGTCCCACGCGCTCGGCGAGTACCCCACGCGGAACTCCCGCAGGATCTCCTCCCCGAGCCCCCGCTCTGACAGGTACTCGCGTGCGTGCGCCGCCTCCTCGGACTCCCACAGATACCGCTGGTAGTAATCGGCCGCCCTACTCAACAGCTCGAGCAGCCGCTCCCGCGCCTGCCGGCGCTCTGCCTCCCCCGGGTCCTCCTGCTCGCGCTGCAGCTCGATCCCGTAGCGCTCAGCCAGCAGCTCGAGCGCGCCCCGGAAGTCCACGCCCTCCGTCTCCTGCACGAACGTGAACACATCACCCGAGGCCTGGCAGCCGAAGCAGTAGTACACCTTCTGAGCGGGGTCGATCCCGAACGACGGGGTCCGCTCGTCGTGGAACGGGCACAGCCCCTCGTAGCGCGCCGGCCCCGCCCGGCGCAGCTCCGTCCGCGCCGAAACGAGCTCGACGAAGTCGACCGCGTCGCGGACCGCATCGCGCGAGGAGCTCGTATACAGCGCCATCGCGCCAACCTAGCGGGCGAACGCCCGCGGCACCTGGAGCTCGGTGTACTCCCTGATGCAGTACCTGTCGGTCATGCCGGCGAGGTAGTCCGTCACGCGCTGGGCCAGCCGCGCCTCGGCTTCCTCGGCGCTGGGAGCGCCCGCCTCCTCGCCCTGACCCTCCGGCAGCAGCTCCGGATGCTCGACGTAGTGCTCGAACAGCCGTCGTAGCACCGCCGCGATCCGCGCGCGCTCGGCGCGCACCGCCGGGCCCAGGTACACGCGCTCGAACATGAACTCGCGCAGCCTTGCCATCGCGGGACCGGCCTCCGGTCCCTGCACGATGTCGCCGGCGCGCTCGGAGTGCTCGACCATGTCGTGCACGAGCGTGTCGATCCTTGCCGAGCCACTGCGTCCGAGCACCTCGATCGGCTCCGCCGGCAGCTCGCCGTCGCTCAAGAGCCCCGCGCGGACCGAATCATCGATGTCGTGGTTGATATACGCCACGCGGTCGATCAGGCGCACGATCCGGCCCTCCAGCGTCGCCGGCAGCTCGGCGCGACTCGAATGCCGCGCGATCCCTTCACGGACCTGCTCGGTCAGGTTCAGCCCCGTGGCCACCGACCCCCGCAGCGAGCTCGGCGCGGGCTCCAGCCGCTCGACGATCCGAAGCGACTGCTCGTAGTGGCGAAAGCCCATCCCGAAGCGCTCGCGCAGGCAGTCATCCAGCACCTCCTCGCCGATGTGTCCGAACGGCGGATGGCCGAGGTCGTGGCCGAGCCCGATCGCCTCGACCAGGTCCTCGTTCAGCCGCAGCGCCCTCGCCACCGTCCGCGAGATCGACGTGACCTCGAGCGTGTGCGTCAGCCTCGTTCGGTAGTGGTCGCCGCGCGGTGAGACGAACACCTGCGTCTTGTGGGTCAGCCGCCGGAACGACTTCGAGTGCACGATCCGGTCGCGGTCGCGCTGGAACGGCGTGCGCAGCGAGCAGTCCTGCTCCTCATGCGCGCGCAGCGGCGGGTAGGAGAACGCCGCGAGCGGGGAGAGCAGCCGCTGCTCCTGCTCGGCGATGCGCTGGGCGAACTCCTCTGCGACGGCCTCTGTCCCGCTCGGGCTCATGACCCGATTCTCGCACCGGCCCCGGCCGGGGACCGGCGGCTGGGACTACTTCGCGCGCCAGTCTCTGCGCAGCGTCAGCTTGCGCGCCCAGTGCTCCCACTTCGACTCGGCCGGGTCCTCTGTGTATTCCGGCGCCCCGCCCCCCGGCGCGGGCAGCGCCGCGACCTCCTCGGCGTTGATCCGCAGGTCCACTCCCCGTTCGTGCAGCGAGGCCACGTCCTCGGCCGGGACGAAGCGCCGGCCCAGCCGCTTGGAGGAGATCACGACCCCGTGGAAGATGTCCTGGTCGCCGGCGGCCACAACGTGGTCAACGGTCCCGACCTCATCGCCGTCGCTGCTCAGTACCGGCACGCCGCGCTCGAGCACCCGGTAGGCGATTGGAAGTCCCTCGTCCACGCGGCGAGCCTACCCGAACTCCGCCACCGCGACCTCCGCACCGCCACGCGAAGCGGCGCCGCCGGCGAACGCGGGCATCAACCGTACGTGCGCGTGGTGCTCGAGCGTCGTCGCGATCGCCCGTTCGGCCTGGGACAGCGCCTGCTCACCGGCCTGCGGCGCCTCGCTGAGCGGCTGCCCCAGCGCCTGCGCCATGAACGTATGCGCCTCGGCGCCGAGCGGGAACGCGCCGGCCTCGCACGCCGCGCAGACGACCCCGCCGGCCGCACCCGAGAAGCCCACGAGATGCTCCACCTCGCCGCAGCTCGCGCACGCGCCCAGCTGCGGCGCAAGCCCGGCAGCGAGCATCAGCTTCAAGCGGAAGCTGAGCGCGCCGGCCCTGCGAGCCGCCGGGCCCTCGCGACCGCCCCCGGCCTGCTCGTCGAGCAGCCACAGCTGCCTGCACAGCAGGTTGAACACCCCTGGATGCGGCTCGCCGGTCTCGAACAGCCGCCCCACCGCGTCGCACGCGCGCGCCGCCGCGTCGATCGCGCGCGCGTCGGCGCGTAGCCGCGGATGAGCGTCGACCGTCTGCGCCCCCGTCACGGTCAGCAGCTCGCCTCTGCCCTCGTGCAGCTCGGCCTGGATCCTGAAGAACGGCTCCAGGCGCCCGCCGAAGCGGCTGCGCGCGCGCCGCACGCCCTTCGCGATCGCCCCCACCCTGCCGCGCGCCGGCGTATAGAGGTGCAAGATGCGGTCGGCCTCGCCGTAGCGCATCGAGCGCAGCACCACCGCCTCGGTCTTCACGGGCCCCGGCATGGCACCAGTCTAGGTTCGCGCGCGGCGCCCGGGGTCCCTATACTTTATGAAGTAATGCCTGGCGTCACCATCTACACGACCGATCCCTGCTCCTTCTGCGCCCGCGTGAAGGGCATTCTCAAGGCGCGCGGCGTCGAGTACCACGAGGTCAACCTGACCAAGGACCCCACTGGCCGGCTCGAGCTGGTCGAGAAGACCGGCATGATGAGCTTCCCCCAGGTCGTCGTCGGCGATCGCCTCGTAGGCGGCTTCAGCGAGCTGCTCGCCGCCGAGGAGGACGGCCGCCTCGAGCAGCTCCTGTCCCACTCGGACGAGGCCCAGCCGCCTTCCGCACCCGCGGCGTGACCGCCGCCTTGCGTCCACGCGGGCGCGGCTGGCAGCGCTCGCAGACGTAGGTCCCCCGCCCCCCGACAACGATCTTCACGACCTCCCCGCCGCAGCGCGGGCACGGCTCGCCCTCGCGGCGGTGGACGAGGAAGCGGTTCTGGAATGACCCCTGAACGCCCTCGATGTCGCGGAAGTCGTCGATGCTGGCGCCGCGGGCCTCGATGCCCGCCTGCAGAGCCTCGCGGATCCCGTCGCGCAGCCGCTCGGCCTCCTCGCGCGTGAGGCTGCCGGCGGCTCGCAGCGGGTGGATGCCCGCCCGGAAGAGCGCCTCGTCCGCGTAGATGTTCCCCACGCCGGCGAGCCGGCGCTGGTCGAGCAGCATCGTCTTGATCGGCGCGCGCCGGCCGCGCATCACCGTGCGCAGGTAGTCGCCGGTGAAGCCCTCGTCGAACGGCTCCAGCCCGAGTCGCGCGTCGAGGAAGCGCGTCAGCTGATCGGTGCCGAGCAGGAGCTCGCCCGTGCCGAAGCGCCGCGGGTCGTCTATGACGAGCCGCACGTGCTGTGCGTCCTTCGCGCCGCCCCGCCGCCCGCGGCCCGCGGCCCGCGGCCCGAGCTCGATCGCCACGCGCGCGTGCGTGGGATCGGGGTCGGGGTCGGCGAGCACCGCTCCGGTCATGCGCAGGTGCTGAGCGAGGTGCACATCGCCGTCGAGCTCCCACAGCAGGTACTTGCCGCGGCGCCTCAGGCTCACGACGCGCCGGCCGCGCAGGGCGGCCTCGACCTCCGCGGGGGCGAGCGGGCGCGTCCAGCGCGGGTCGAGGATCTCGACGTCCTCGATCGTGCGGCCCTCGACGACCGGTGCGAGCTGGCGCCTGATCGTCTCGACCTCGGGTAGCTCCGGCATCAGCTCAGCTTATGAACGGCTGGCCGGGCAGGGCGGGCGCCTCGCCGCCGCCCAGCCAGCTCAGCACGCTCGCGCCGACATCGGCCATCGCGCCATCGTGGCGAAAGCCGCTGCGCGAACCACCGCCGGCGGCGGCCCGCGCCATCGCGCCCGTGACGGCCAGGAGCGGCGCGTGCTCGCGCGTGTGGTCGGTGCCGGGGTGTAGCGGGTCGACGCCGTGATCGGCCGTCACGATCAGCAGATCGTCATCGCGCAGCCCCGGAAGCAGCTCCGCGAGCCACCCGTCGATCCGTTCGAGCGCTCGCGCGAAGCCCTCGACGTCCTTGCGATGGCCGTAGCGCTGGTCGGTCTCGATCAGGTTCCCGAACGCGAGCCCGGCGGGCATCGCCTCGAGGAGGCGGGTGAGCGACCCGAGCGCCTCGTCGTTGTCGGAGCCCGGCAGCGACGCGGTCACGCCCCGCCCGGCGAACAGGTCGGAGATCTTGCCCACGCCCGTCACCGGCAGCCCCGCCTTCTGGACCGCCTGCAGGTAGCTCGCGGCCGGCGGGACGAGGGAGAAGTCGCGCCTGCCCGCGGTCCGGGCGAACGCCCCCGGGCGCCCCTCGAACGGCCGCGCGATCACCCGCCCCACGGCGTCGGGCCCGCTCATCAGCGCGCGGGCGCGGATGCACGCCTCGTACAGGCGCTCCGGGGGCACGACCTCGACGTGAGCGGCGAGCTGCAGCACCGAGTCCTGCGAGGTGTAGAGGATCAGCGCGCCGCTCTGCAGGTGCTCGGGGCCGTAATGCTCGATCGCCGCAAGCCCGTTGTCGGGGCGGTTGCAGATCACCTCGTGGCCCATCGCCGCGACCAGCCGCCGCACCAGCGGCCCGGGGAACCCCTGCGGGTAGGTTGGCAGCGGCGCCGCCAGCGTCACACCCATCAGCTCCCAGTGCCCGGTGATCGAGTCCTTGCCGGGCCCGAGCGGCGCGAGGCGGCCGTAGATCGCCGGATCGGGAGCGGGCGGCACCCCCTCGATGTCGACGATCGAGCCGAGCCCGAGCGATCCCATCGCCGGCAGCCGCAGCCCGCCGACCGCCTGCGCGAGATGGCTGAGCGTGTTCGTGCCCTCGTCGCCGTAGTCGGCGGCGTCGGGCAGGGCGCCGGCGCCGCACGCGTCGATCACGAGCACGAAGGCTCGCCGGGCCGGGCTGGCGCTCATGCGCTGATGTCTATCGAGAAGGCGCCGCGGCCGCGGCGGTGGCTGCTTCCGGTTCGACGCGCTCCTGCGGAGCCGCGCCGTCGGGAGCCAGGTCCCCGCCAGACGGCGAGGCGCCGGGTCCGTGCGGCCGAACGCTCTCGCCCGCCGCCGGCCTCACACCGGCCATCCCCGGAACGATCCGCGCCGAAGCCCGCGGATGCGCATCGAAGTACGCGTCCTTGAGGCGGTCGGCGGAGAGGTGGGTGTAGACCTGTGTAGTCGCCAGGTCGGCGTGGCCCAGCATCTCCTGCAGCGAGCGCAGATCGCAGCCGCCCGCCAGCAGGTGCGTCGCGAAGCTGTGGCGCAGCGTGTGCGGGCTCATCCGCTCCTCGAGCCCGGCGGCCCGTGCGTGGCCCTGCACGATCTTGTAGAGCCCCTGGCGGGTGAGCGCACCGCCGCGGTGGTTGACGAGCAGTCGCGGCTGCACCCGGTTGCGCACGAGCTCGGGCCGGCCGCTTCGCAGGTACACGGACAGCGCCGCGAGCGCCTGGCGCCCGACCGGGACGATCCGCTCCTTCGAGCCCTTCCCCCGCGCGCGCAGCAGGCCCTCCTCGAGATCGAGATCGGCGAGCTCGAGGCTCACGGCCTCGGACGCCCGCAGGCCGCAGCCGTACATCACCTCCAGGAGCGCCCGGTCGCGCTGCGCGAGCGGGCTCGAGCCGCGCGGCTGCTCGAGCAGCCGCCGCACCTCCTCCCGGCTCAGGACCCGTGGCAGCCGCTGGGGCTTGCGCGGCCCGTGCAGGTCGGCCGTCGGGTCATGGTCGATCACCTCTTCGCGGCGCAGGTGGCGGTAGAACGAGCGCAGGCACGCCACCTTCCGTCCGAGCGTCGCAGGCGCCACGGGCCGGCGACCGCCGGCACCTCCGGCCAGCTCGTCGAGGAACGCGGCCAGATCGCTGTGCGTCGCGCCCTCCACGGCCAGCCCCCGGCGCGACAGGAACGCCGAGAACTGCTGAAGGTCCGAGCGGTACGCCTCGAGCGTGTTGCGCGAGAGCCCCCGCTCCAGCTCCAGGTAGGCGAGGAAGTCGCCGATCGCCCGCGCGGCCTCCTCGCCGGCGGCGGCGCCGATCGTCTCGCCGGGTGCGGATAGCGTCTCGGGCTGGGCCACCCCGACTGCTTCGCGCCGCCCCGCGGCGCTCCTCGGGGTGCAATCAGCCGTTCAGGCGCCGGGCCAGCCAGTACAGCGCGATCAGCGTCTTGGCATCCTGGCACTCGGCGAGGGCGCCGTCGAGGTCCCGCAGCGGCCACCGGACGACCTCGATCCGCTCCTGCTCGCCGCTGTCGGCGTGCTCCTCGGACAGCCCGGTCGCGGCGAACAGGTGCACGCGCTCGTCGGTGAAGCCGGCACCCGTGTAGTAGGTCACGATCGGCTCCCAGAGCTCGGCGCGGCGCCCGATCTCCTCGGCGAGCTCGCGCTTTGCCGCGGCGAGCGGCTCCTCCCCGTGCCTGTCGAGTCGGCCGGCCGGGATCTCGAGCAGATCCGCCTCGCCGACCGACTCCCGTGGCTGGCGGACGAGCCAGACGTCGTGCTCGTCGAAGGCGAGCATCGCGACGGCGCCGGCGTGGCGGACGATCTCGCGCGTCACCTCTTCCCCGTCCGCGTGGCGGAAGCGCTCGGCACGAACGTCGAAGATGCGACCGTGAAAGACGGTCTCGCCGCCAAGCGACTCGAAGGCGCGCGGCGAGCTCAAGCCACCTCGCTTTCCCCGTCGCCCGCACCGGCATCGAGCGCCGGCCCGGTGCCGCCCGAGCCGGCATGAAGCGCCGGCCCGGTCTCGACCTCCTCGAAGGGCGCCAGCTCTGCGAGCGCCGCCCCGCCGGCCAGCGCCGCGCCGAAGAACAGCGGGTCCTGCGCGAGCGTGCGCCCCATCGTCTCGGCCGGCAGGCCGCTCGCCGCGTAGGCCGGGAGGTCGACCTCGGCGCGGCGCCAGTCGTGGCGCGTGATCCGCACCGGCCGCTCGACCTCGAGCGCGAGCGAGGGCCGCTTGCCCGCTCCGGCGCCGAACATCGCGCCGAGACCTGCGCGCAGGTCGTCCCCGACCGGCGACCGCATGCCCGCGGGCAGGGCGACCGTCACCGGCTCGAGCAGCAGTTCGAGCACCGTCAACGTGTGATGGGAGATGCCGCGGTGGCGATCGCGCCCGTCGCCGGAGGACATGCGGGCGACGATCAGCGTCGGGCAGCCCAGGGCGAGCGCGACGTGGGCCGAGTCGAGCGCGGCCATGCCGCCGTGGCCGAGACGCGAGCTCGACCCGATGATCCCCGGGCCCGGGCCGACGACGGCCGCGTCCCAGCCGAGCGCCGCGATCCCGTGGTGCACCGCCCCGGCGGTGCTGACCGCCTCGAGCTCGCCGCCGTGCGCGGCGCCCGCCGTGATGTGACCGTCGAGCAGCTGGGCGCGGCGCAGCTCCGCGACCGTGCGCGAGTGACCCCCGGGGAGAGCGCCGCCCTCGGTCTGGACGTAGCCGAGCCGCCCCGCCGGGTTCCGTTGCTTGTAGGCCCAGGCGACGGGGGCCAGCTGGCCGTGCAGGGCGAGCACCGCCACCGAGCGCCCGAGCGGCACCTCCAGCGGCTTGGCGCCGACCGTCTCGACCGGCTCGACCGTGTGCTGGAGGCTCGTGTAGTTCAGCTTCATCACGTTGCGCGCAGAGGCGCCGCCGCCATCCAGCCCGCGCGTGATGTTGACGTGGACGATGTCGAACCCACCCGAGCCGAGGCCGAGATCGCGCGCCTCCACGTTGACGATCACCTCGTCTCCGGGGCGCGCGACGCCGACCAGGGCGAGGTCCGCGAGTGCCTCGCGTACCTCGCCCCCGTCCGCCTGTGCCCCGTCATGGGGTACGAGCTCGATCTGAAGTCGCTGCTCCCGGGACGCGGCGCCCTCGGGAGCAGAGACGTCGATGACGATGGCGCGGCGCAGCTTGAGCATCGGGCTGGAAGCTAGCGCGCCGCGTCCGGGGCCAGCGCCGCGACCTCGTCGAGCAGCGCGAGCGCGACGTCGAGCATCTGCTCCAGGGCCGTGTCGGCGACCCGCTCGCCGGGCTCGTGGTTGCGCTCGGTGCCGTTGGCGAGGTTGACGGTCGGAAAGCCCTTCGCGATCAGCGTGTTGGCGTCGGAGCCGCCGCCGCTGGAGATCCTGACCGGCTCGTGCCCGCACGCCCGCAGCGCCGCCTCGGCAGCGCGCACCGGCGCCGCCGAGGGCGCCAGCTTGTAGCCGGAGAACGTCCGCCGGACCGACACGTCCACGTCGACGTCGCAGTCCGGGCGGTTGGCCGCCGCGTGGATGCGGTCGACGATCTCGGCGACGAGCGCCTCGCCGCGGCGGTCGTCCAGCCCACGCACCTCGCCTGTCAGCTCACAGCGCTCCGCCACGACGTTGATCGCGCTGCCGCCGGCGATCGTGCCGATGTTGACGGTGCCCTCGTCCTCGATCCTGCCATGGCGCATCGCCGCGATCGCGCGAGCTGCCGCGACGATCGCGCTGCGCCCGTCCTCGGGCCGGATGCCGGCGTGGGCCGCCGCGCCCTTGAAGGTCGCGTCGATACGGAAATGGCACGGCGAGTCCATGATCACCTCGCCGATCGGCGAGGCGTGGTCGAACACGTAGCCGTAGTCCGAGCGCAGCATCGATGGGTCGAACTCCGCGGAGCCGGCCAGCGCGATCTCCTCGCCGACCGTGAACAGGAGCTCGACGTCGACCGGCGCTCCGCGCGCGACCACCTGCCGGGCCAGCGCGAGCAGCACGGCGACGGCGGCCTTGTTGTCGGCGCCGAGGATCGCCTCGTTCGCGTTCTCCCAGAAGCCGTCGTGCAGGACCGGCTCGACCGCTGCCAGCAGCGGCACCGTGTCCAGGTGAGCGCACAACAGGACCGAGCGCCGCTCGTCCCCGCCCGGACCCGGCGCGCCGGGTCCGCCCGCGATCCGCGCGAGCAGGTTCCCGCAGTCCGAGCCGATGTGCTCGCCCGCGCCGTCCTCGACTACCTCGAGCCCGAGGGCGGCGAGCTCCTGCCGGACGCGCTCGCCGCAGGCGCGCTCGTGCAGCGAGGGGCTCTCGATCGCGCACAGCTCGGCGAAGACCTGGCTGAGATAGCGGTGCTGGAGTGCCGCGCCGGGCGCCGCGCCCGCAGCGCCCGTCACGGCCGCCGGGCGCCGTCGCCGGCGCTGCCGGCCGCGCCGGCCGGCTCGGCGCGCGTGTCCTGCACCCGCACCTCCCCGTCCGCCGCGCGGGCCAGGGCTGCCGCGACGAACTCGCGGAACAGCGGGGCCGGCCGCTCGGGACGGGACTTGAACTCGGGGTGGAACTGCGACGCGACGTAGAACGGATGGTCGGCCAGCTCGATCGTCTCGACCAGCCGCTCGTCCGGGGAGGTCCCGGAGATGCCGAGCCCAGCGCTCTGCAGGCGCTTGCGCAGCAGGTTGTTGACCTCGTAGCGGTGGCGGTGGCGCTCGTAGACGACGGCCTCGCCGTAGATCTCGCGCACGCGCGTGGAGTCGTGGAGCTTGATCGGGTCGGCGCCGAGGCGCATCGTCCCGCCGAGGTCTGCGACCTCCTTCTGCTCCGGGAGCAGGTCGATCACCGGATGCGGCGTCTCGGGGTCCATCTCGGTCGAGTTGGCGCCCTCCAGGCCGGCCACGTTGCGGGCGAACTCGCTGACGGCGACGTGCATGCCCAGGCAGATGCCCAGGTAGGGGATCTGCTGCTCGCGCGCGACTCGCGCGGCGTGGATCTTGCCCTCCCACCCGCGCCCGCCGAAGCCGCCGGGGATCAGGATCCCGTCCACGCCGCTCAGCCGCTCCGTGGCCTGCGCCGGGTCGAGCAGCTGCTCGGAGTCGATCCAGTCGATCTCGACACGGCTGTCCTGCAGCGAGGCGGCGTGGCGGAGTGCCTCGGAGACCGACAGGTAGGCGTCCGCGAGCTGCACGTACTTGCCGACGAGCCCGATCCGCACGGTTCGCGTGGCACGCGCCGAGCGCTCGATCGGCTCCTTCCAGCGCCCGAGCTCCGGGACGGGCGCCTCGACGCCGAAGTGCTCGAGCACGAAGTCGTCGACGCCCTGCTCATTGAACGTCAGCGGCACCTTGTAGATGTCGTCGACGTCGCAAGCCGAGACGATCGCCTCCGCGGGAAGGCTGGCGAACAGCGCGATCTTGCGGCGGATCTCCGGCGAGAGCGAGCCCTCCGAGCGGCACATCAGCATGTCGGGCGCGATCCCGATGCGGCGCAGCTCGTTGACGGAGTGCTGCGTGGGCTTGGTCTTCAGCTCGCCGGCGTGACCGATGTAGGGGACGAGCGTGAGGTGGATGAACATGCAGCGCCGCCGGCCCACGTCCACCGGGAACTGGCGGATCGCCTCCAGGAACGGGAGCGACTCGATGTCGCCGACGGTGCCGCCGATCTCGGTGATCACGAAGTCGACGTCGCTCGACTCGGCGATCAGCGAGATCCGCTGCTTGATCTCGTCGGTGATGTGCGGGACGACCTGCACGGTTCCGCCGAGGTAGTCGCCGCGGCGCTCGCGGCGGATCACCGTGTCGTAGACGCCCCCGGCGGTCACGTTCGAGGCGCGGCTCGTGTTGGCGTCGGTGAAGCGCTCGTAGTGGCCGAGGTCGAGATCGGTCTCGGCCCCGTCCTCGGTGACGAACACCTCGCCGTGCTGGTAGGGCGACATCGTCCCCGGGTCGATGTTGATGTAGGGGTCGAACTTCTGCAGGCCGACCGTCAGGCCGCGCGAAACGAGCAGGCGCCCGATCGAGGCCGCCGCGATCCCCTTGCCGAGCGAGGACACCACGCCGCCGGTTACGAAGATGAACCGTGTCTTGCTGGGCGGCTGCGCGTGGCGGTCGGAGGAGGCGGTCATTAGGGCCTGCCCCAGGAGTCTAGTTCGCGCAACCCCGGAGTCCGTTCGATCAGCGCGGAGATCGATCGGAGCTCGCCGTAGACGGTGATCGCGAGCAGCAGCGCGAGGGCGATGAGCTGCCCCGTCCCCGACAGCGTCAGCACCAGCCAGAGCCCCGCGAGCGCCCCCAGCAGGTTGGACCCGGTATCCCCGAGCATCGCCCGCTCGCGCAGGTCGTATCCACCGGCGACGAGCGCCGGGCCCGCGAGCAGGCCGAGCGTCCACAGGGTCCGCACCTGCCCCGAGCCGATCGCCAGGCCGGCGCCGAGCGCGACGAACACCTTGACCGCCCTGCCGGGCCGCAGGTCCAGGAGGTTGAACACGTTCGTGGCGAGCACGAGCACCGCCGCGCCCAGCAGCCAGCGCCCGTCGGAGCGCTCGAGCCCGTCGACCACGAACAGGGCCAGCCCGAGCGAGCCAGCCGCCTTCAACGCTCCGGTCGAGAGCTCTCCGCGCAGCACGGCCGCGCCGTGACCGCGCCATCCACGGCGCGGTTGCCGCTGCGATCCAGGCGCCGTTTCGCCCCCGCCGAGCGTGTCGTCGATCAGCCCCAGCACGGCGATGCCGAGGGCGTAGATCGCCACGGGGACGATCTCGGGGTGGAAGATCGACTCCGGCGCGAGGCGCGCGATCAGCATCAGCGGGACCAGCGCGAGCGTCGCGGCGAGCGGGATCAGCACGCCGAGGGGGAAGGGCAAGCGCCTGCCGCGGTAGTTGCCCTGCACGTGCCCGCCCTCGGCCATCGCCCGCAGCAGCGCCGGCGCCAGCGCCACGGCGATCAGCGTGGCAAGCGCGAGCGGGAGGGCGTGCATCGCCTGAAGCTAGCGGCGCGAGCGGACGCGGCCTAGGGCCCCGCGCCCGTGCTGGAGCTGACCGCCGGCAGCAGCGAGTCGGCGGTCGCCTTCACGCCGAAGCTGCCGTTCGCGCCGGCGAGCGCGTAGAGCAGCGCGGCCTGGCCCGCCTGTTCGTTCAGGTCGTCCACGCTCGAGAGCTTGTGGCCTTTGAACCAGGGGATCTGGGAGGGCTGGGACCCCGTCATCTCGACCCCCACCGTCCGCACCCCGGTGGCGCCGATCCCCGCGACAAGCCCGTCTTCGAAGCGGGTGTCGGCTTCGGATTCCTGCGCGCTGACGCTGCCGGGTGGGTCGCTGCGCACGAGCACGACGCCTTCCAGCCGCGTGAGCTGGCCGTCGAAGGCGCTCAGCAGGCCGCCCCGCACCCGGCTCAGCAGCTCGGAGTTCACGCGCTGGCCGCCGCTGACGAGCTGGCGCCCCATCAGCTCGCCGAAGTGTTCGAGCAGCACCGGCGATTCGGCGAGCCCCGCGTAGTGGGTGCCGGCCGCCTCGCGCGCGATCCCCGTGAGGTTGAGCGGCTCGCGCACAGCGACGACGGTCGCGAGCGTGCCGTTGCCCTGCGACACGGCGGTCTTGACGAGCGAGTTGACCTGGTCGGAAGGTTCGCCGAGGAACACGAGGCCGACGCTGCGGCCGTTGAGCAGTTCGTGCACCGCGAGGGGATACAGGCCGCGCGAGAACGATTCCTGCGCCGTGAGATGGTCCTGGAGGGTGTCGGCCTGCTTGCGCGCTTCGCCGACTTCGGCGTTGAGGTTGTGGACGATGCCGCTCTTGGCGGAGGAGACGAGGTTGGTGTCCCCGATCGCGACTCCGATCAGCACGCCGAGCGCGAGCGCGAACAGGACGGCCGCGAGCGACAGGGCGTGGTAGCGGTAGTCGAACATGCGGCGGGCCTCGGGTCGGTCAGGAGCCCGCGCCGAACAGCGCCTGGAGCTTCAGCCAGACCAGTTCGGCGACGTCGTGCAGGGCCGGAGTCGCCCAGATCACCGCGACCATCGCGATCAGGCCGGCGGCGATCACGACGAGCAGCGGCGTCAGGCCCGGGCGCGGCTGGTACAGACGGCTGACGCCCTTGGCGTCGACGAGGATCTCGCCGACACGCAGGCGCGTCAGGAACGTCGAGGACATGCCGCGGCGGTTGCGGTCGAGGAACTCGACGAGATTGAACTGCGCGCCGACGGAGACGATCAGCCGCGCCCCCTTCTCGGCGGCGATCAGCATCGCGACGTCCTGGCTCGTGCCGGGCGCGGGCACGAGCTTGAAGGGCAGCCCGAGCTCCTCGAGCCGGCGGCGTCCGGGGGCGCGGCCGTCCGGGTAGGAGTGGACGACGAGCTCGGCGCCGCAACGCAGCGCGCGCTCGCTGGCCGAGTCCATGTCGCCGACGATCATGTCGGGCGAGAGGCCGGCCTCCAGCACCGCGTCCGCGCCGCCGTCGACGGCCACGATCAGCGGGCGCTTGTCGCGTATGAACGGGCGCAGCGCACGGATGTCGCGCTGGTGCTCGACGCCGCGGACGACGAGCAGCGTGGACCGGTCGCGGAAGTCGGTCAGGAAACGGGGCAGCGCGATCCGGCCCGTCAGCAGTTCGCGCTCCTCGCGCATGTGCTCGATCGTGTTGCGCGCGAAGCGCTCGAGGGCCTCGCCGACCTCGCGCCGCCGCGCCTCGGTGTCGGCGCGCACGCGCGGCAGGTCGAGGACGCGCCCGCGTGCGAGCAGCTCGCCGCGGCGCAGTATCTCCGCATCGAGCCGGCCGTCCTCGCTCCCCAGCGGGCGCAGCAGCAGCGGATCGCCGTCGCCCACGAGCCCGAACAGCGCGTCGTCGGGCATGTCCACGAGCACGATCCCGGCTTCGACGAGCAGCAGCGGCCCGAGGTTCGGATAGGTGCCGCTCGAGGAGGCGCGGCAGTTGACGACGGCCACGACCTCGGCGGCGATCAGCTCCTCGGCCGAGACGCGATCGACGTCGAGGTGGTCGATCAGCGCGATGTCGCCGGGGACCAGGTGCTTGACGAGCAGCTTGGTGCGCCGGCCCGGGCGCACCGGTCCTGTGACGGCCCGCGCCGCGAGCGGCTCGACCGCCGGGGCGGGCGCGCCCGCGTGCGGGATGCGACCCGCAGGGCTCGGTCTGGTCGCGGCCATCCCTGCCGAGGGTAACGCCCCGAGCGCGGCGGGGCGGCGCTGCATCGGCGCCTCAGGCCGCGCGCCGCAGGTCGCGGGCATGGCGCCGCGCCGCCGCATCGCCGCTGTCGGCGCCGAGCATCCTCACGAGCTCGGAGACGACCTCGGGCTCGGCCAGCTCGAGCACCGATGCGCGCGTCGGCTCCGCGCCCGTGTCCTTGACGATCGAGAAGTGCCGCGCGCCGAGCGAGGCGATCTGCGGGAGGTGCGTGATGCAGATGACCTGTCCCCGCTCGCCGAGCTCGCGCAGCCGCGCGCCGACGGCGTTGGCGGTGTGCCCGCCGATGCCCGCGTCGACCTCGTCGAAGACCAGCGTCGCCTGAGGCGCCGCAGCGCTCGCGACGCTCATGATCGCGAGCATCACGCGCGAGAGCTCGCCGCCGGAGGCGATGTCGCGCAGCGGCCCCGCGGGCACGCCCGGGTTGGGGGCGATCACAAACTCGACCGTGTCGCCGCCGCGGGGACCGGGCTCTGTCTCGCCAAGCACGACCTCGAAGCTCGCGTCCTGCATCGCCAGCGCGGGAAGCTGCCCGGTGACCTGCTTCGCGAATCCCGCCGCGCTCTTGCGCCGCGCCCGGCGCAGCGCCGCGACATGCACGGAGAGCTCCTCGCGGGCGCCCGCAAGCTCGTCCTCCCCCTTCTCGATCGCGACCTCGGCACCCGCCAGCTCTTCGTGGCGGGCGCGGGCCTGGGCGGCGAACTCGAGCACCGACTCGACGCTTCCGCCGTGCTTGCGGATCACCCGCTCGAGTCCCTCGAGCCGTGCTTCGACGGACTCGAGCGTGGGCTCGACGCCGGGCACGTCGAGATCCTCGAAGCCTGAGCCGGCGCCGTAGTCGCGCAGCTCCCCGGCGAGCTCCTGCGACTCGATCAGGGCGCCGCGCAGCCGCTCGGCGAGCCGGTCGAGTGAGGGGTCGAGCCCCGCGACGCCGCCCAGCGAATCCGCGGCGCGCGCGAGCAGCTCCGAGGCGCCCGCGGCCTCCCCGTCCTCGCCCGCCAGCGCGACGCAGGCGCCTCCGGCGGCGCCCGTCAGCGCGCCGGCGCTTCGCATCCGCTCGCGGGCGCCGAGCAGCCGTTCGTGCTCCGCGGCGTCGGGGCGCAGCTCGTCGATCTCGCCGAGCTCGAACTCCAGCAGGCCGAGCTCGCGCTCGCGATGCCCGGCCAGCACCGCCAGCTCCTCGAGGCGCGTCTCCAGCTCCCTGACGCGCGCGTGGGCGCTCGCGCACGCGTCGAGCCGGCGCTGCTGCTCGGCGCCGCACTCGGAGTCGAGGATCTGCATCTGGGCGGCGGCGAGCGTCAGCCGGCGATGCTCGTGCTGGCCGTAGAAGGAAAGCAGCAGCGCGCCGAGCTCGCGCAGGTCGGCGACGTTCGCGGCGCGCCCGCCGATGTAGGCCCGGGAGCGCCCGTCGGCCCCCAGCCGCCTGGCGAGCACGAGCTCCTCGGCGTCCGCACCCAGGAGCTCCCCGAGCCGTTCGCCTTCGAGAGGCGTGGCGGGCAGGTCGAAGATCCCCTCGACGTACGCCTCGGAGGCGCCGGGCCGTACGATCCCGGCGCGGGGCCGCCCGCCGAGGAGCAGGTCGAGCGCGTGCGCCAGCACCGTCTTGCCGGCGCCGGTCTCGCCGGTCAGCACGTTCAGGCCCGGGCCCAGGCGCAGGCTCGCGCGCTCGATCAGCAGCAGGTTCTCGACGGTCAGCTCGCGCAGCATCGCGGGCCAGGTGTACCAATGTCGCCCGACGGACCGCGCGGCCCTGGAGATCCGGGCCGTACCGGTGCATACTTCGTGTGGGCCGGAACGGATTCTGGCCGCCCGTACACTGCGGACAAGGCAAGGCATGGCTGCCGACGACTTCACTTCGAGCTTCGAGAACGCCCCTGCAGCTGGCTTCGAGTGGCCGGGCGCCGCCGAACTCGACGAGCGGCTGCAGGAGGAGATCGGGCGCGCCGAACGCCACGGCACGCATCTGAGCTGCCTGTTGATCGTCGTCGAGGATCTCGACGAGATGGCGGGCGAGCACGGCGGGGAGCTGCGCGAGCAGACCCTGGCCTACATAGCGGGCGCCCTGCGCCGCGAGGTGCGGCGCTTCGACCGTGTCGGCATGCCCAGCCAGCGCGAGCTGCTGATCGTGCTGCCGGGCGCGGACGGCCCGCGCGGGGAGATGGTGGCCCGCCGGGTGCTCGACCGGCTGCGGGCGATCAAGGTCGAAGCGCGCGGCCAGCGCGAGCCGCTGCGGATCTCGGTGGGGCTCGCGCCGTGGAGGGCGAACGTGACGTCCCCGCTGATGATCGCGCGGGCTCGAGCGGCGGCCGAGCGCTCCCTGAACGGCGAGAACGGGGCCGTCAGCGGGCCGCCGCAGGCGCTCGAGCGGTCCCTTCTGCAAGAGCCGACATCGCCGCCTTCATAATTCGCTGGGGTGCTTACCGGATCAGAGCTCTGGCTGCTTCGGCTGATGGCGGACCGCGGTCTTGCGCTGCTCGACGCGAGCAACGTGCTGCTGCTGATCGAGGAGAAGGGCGAGCTGCGCGTCGCCGGGGCGAGCGGCGGCCCGGTGCGGCTGCGGATCGCGCCCGTGCAGGGCACCGCGATCGGCGCGCTCTACCAGCGCGGCGAGTCGGTCGCGCTCGAGAAGCCACGCGGGCAGGATGCTGCGTTCCTGCACGAACTGGGATTGGAAGCGCGGTCGGTGCTGGCCGAGCCGTTCTCGATGGAGGGCCAGGGCGGCGGCCTCGCGATCGCGCTGCGCCGCGACGGCTCGTTCCGCAAGCCCGACCGTGAGGCGCTGAACGCGTTCGCGGACAGCGTCGCGACGCGGCTCGCCGCCGAGCGCTCGGTCGAGATCGAACGGCTGCGCTACGGCATGGAAGCCCGCGAGCGCGAGCGCACGCGGTGGGCACGCGAGATCCACGACGAGTCGATCCAGGGCATCGGCGCGCTGCGGATGCGCCTTGCGAACGCCCGCGACGTCGACGACAAGGAAGCGCTCGCGGCCGCGGTCGAGGAGGCCCTCGAGGGACTCGGCACCGAGATCGACGGGCTGCGCCACCTGATCACCGAGCTCCGCCCCGCGGCGCTCGACGACCTCGGCCTCGCAGCCGCGCTCGAGGCGCTCGCGCGCCGTGCGCAGGCGATCGACGGGCTCGACGTGACGACGGAGATCGAGTTCGGCCGCGACGAAGACCTGCACCCGGCCGAGGCGCACAACGGCGGCGGCCGGCTCGACCCGGAGCTCGAGTCTACGATCTACCGCGTCGTCCAGGAGGCGCTGACGAACGTCAGCCGCCATGCCGAAGCGACCCACGCCGTGATACGCCTGAGCGGCGACGAGCGCGAGGTCATCGCGAGCGTGATCGACGACGGCAAGGGCATGCCGGACAGCGCGCGCCTCGGCCCGCGCGAGGACGGCGGCGGCTTCGGGACGGGCGGGATGCGCGAGCGCGCCGAGCTCGTCGGGGGCGAGCTGGAGTGGCTCCAGGCGCCCGGCAAAGGCACGATGGTGCGGCTCACCGTCCCGCTCGCCGGGCGCCCGCAACCAGGCCAGCCGGTGCAGGCGCAGCCCGGCCTCTAAGGCTCCTCGCCGTCCTCCTCATCGCTGCCGCGCGGCTTGCGCAGCCAGTCCGCGAGCTGGGACCCCGCCGAGCCGATCGACTCGCCGGCATCGCGGAACGCGTCGCGGATCCGCTCGGCGTAGAACGTGACCGCCTCCCCGCCCTCCGCGCGCGGATCGACGGGCTCGTCGCGCCGCGGGTACTCCCCGGCGCCGACGATGCGGTCGAACTCCCCGGAGCGGACCCACGCCATCAGCTCGTGCGTGCGCTTGACCGGGAGCGGATGGGTCACGCCGAGCTCGAGCGTGAGCCGCGTGAAGCGCTCGAGAAGCCCGGGCTGCTCGGAGTAGTCGAGCCCCTGGCTCATGAACACGTCGAGGTCCAGCTCGGACACCATCGCCCCACCCGCGAGCGACATCAGCGTGCGGCACACCGCGAGCGGGTCCCGGGTCACCAGCGCCGCCGCGCGGTCCGCGCTCAGCTCGGTGGCGCGCCCCCACTCCAGCAGCGCGGTCCGCACAGGCATCAGCGGCAGCGGCAGGCGCGCCGAGCGGCCGAGGAGAACCAGGATCACGAGCGCGGTCCGGTAGAGCATGTGGTCGGAGAGGATGTGGGCCGCCTCGTGAGCGAAGACCGCCCGGCGCTGCGGGGGGTCGAGCAGCCGCACGAGCTCTGACTGCACGACCACGATCGGCTTCTTGGAGCCGATCGCCATCGCGTTCGGGCTCGGGTACTGGGTCAGGTACAGATCTGGCACCCGCTCGATGTCGAGCGTCGCGTAGGCGATCGCGTGCTCGCGCCACACGTCGCCGAGCTGCTCCTCGGAGAGCCGCACCGACGAGCCGAGGTAGCTCTGGCGCAGAGCCCGCTCGTAGCCGAGCTCGATCACCTTCCGCACGACCGCATCGAGGTACGGGATCGAAGCGAGCGTCGCCGTCGCGGCGCGGTCCGCAGGGTGTTGGAAGGCGCGCGGGGAGATGCCCTCGAGCTTGTGGCCCGGTACCGGAAGCGGAGCGGTGGCCATGCGCCCAGAGTACGACGCCGATGGCTGAGCATCGATCAGCGGTCCGGGGACCAAGTCTGACAAGGACGCAGCGAGCGACGTGTGCTCCGCACACGAGCGAGCGAGGACGCCGTCAGGCGCCGGTCATCGGACCGCTAATCCGCGAGGCCGACCTTGCGCACGTAGGCGGTGATCTCCGCCCGCGAGGAGAACCCGAGCTTCTCGATCGCGCGAGCCCGGTAGGTCTTCACGGTGCGCTCCGCGACGTTCAGCTTCTCGGCGATCTCCGGGTTCGTGTAGCCGTTGGCGATCAGCCGCACGACCTCGCGCTCGCGGTCGGACAGCACGACGGTGTCGCCGCCGCCGCCGGACTCTTCGCCGGTCGCCATCAGCGCGCCGAGGCGCGGGTGCAGGTAGTTGCCGCCGGCCACGGCGAGCCTGAAGGCCTGCAGCAGCTCAGCCGGCTCGGCCTCCTTCAGCACGTAGGAGCGCGCGCCGGCGCGCAGCGCCTGGCGGGCGTACTCCGGGTCCTCGCGCATCGTGAGGATCGCGACCGCCAGCGTCGGGTGGGCGATGAAGCACGAGGGCAGCGCACCGAGGCTGGAGCCCCCCGGCATCGTCAGGTCGAGCGTCAACAGGTCGGGCTTCTGCTCGCGCACGAGCCGCACCATCGACGGGATGTCGGCGGCTTCGGCGACGACCTCGAACTCGCCGCTCTGACGTTCGAGCACGGCGCGGATGCCGTCGCGCACGACGGTGTGGTCGTCGGCGATGATCACCGTCGTCGGCTTGGTGCTGTCGGGGGCAGCGGCGGCCATCCTCCCAACGTATCGGCAGGCCAGGACCGATCTTGGAGTGGCGGATGACAAATCCGCCCTCGGGGCGGGTGAGTGCACAAGTAGACGAGTCTCCGCGGTTGGCATAGCGTCCTGCTTATGGCTGTGGTTCTGCGCTCGCCGCGCGTCCGGCGGATCCTGGCCGGGTTCACGATCAACCGCCTCGGCAGCTTCTTCGGGCTGATCGCGCTGCTGGTCCTCGTGTATGACCAGACGGGCAGCGGACTCGCCGTGGCGGGGCTGCTGCTGGCCTGGCAGGCGCTGCCCGCGTTCACCGTGCCCCCGCTCGTCGCGCGCGCCGAGGCCTCAGTGCACGGCCGCGAGCTGACCGGCCTCTACCTCTTCGAGGCCGTGGCGACCGGCCTGCTGGCGTTCTTCGCGAGCCACTTCTGGCTGCCCGTGGTGCTGCTGCTGGCATGGCTCGACGGCACGGCGGCGCTCGCGGCGAGCGCGCTCCTGCGCGCCGCGCTCGCGCGCGCGGCGCGCGAGGAGGCCGAGCATGAGCCGGCAGCGGAGGCTCCCGGCGACGCGGAAGGGGCGGCCAACGCGGCCGTCAACGTCGCGTTCTCCTCGACCTTCGTTCTCGGGCCCGCGCTCGGCGGCGTGCTCGTCGCGGCGATCGGGGCATCCGCGACGCTGATCGTCGACGTCGCCTCGTTCGTGGTGTGCGGCGCGCTGCTCGCGGACCTTCGCACGCATGTCAGCGAGGCAGCAGGCGACTCCGTGCGCGCCCGCCTGATCGCCGCGCGCGACTACGTGCGCTCGCGGGCACGGCTGCGGACGATCCTGATCGTCTACGCGGGCGCGCTCGCACTGTTCGAGGCGGCGGCGCCGATCGAGGTCGCGTTCGCGAAGTCGACGTTGCTCTCGGGCGACCGGGGGCTTGGGTTGCTGCTGACCGCGTGGGGCGGCGGCGCCGTCGTCGGCAGCCTCGTGTTCGCGCGGCTCACGCGACGCCCGCTGGCCCCGCTTCTGAGCCTCGGCACGCTCGCAATCGGCCTCGCCGACCTCGGCTTCGCCCTCTCCCCCGGCCTCGGGATCGCCTGCATCGCCGCCGTCGTGGGCGGCCTCGGCAACGGCATCGAGCTGCCGGCGATCATGGGACTCGTGCAGCAGCTCTCCCCGGGCGAGATGCACGGCAGGCTGATGGGCGCGGTGGAATCGCTGACCGCGCTGTCGCTCGCTGTCGGGCTGCTGATCGGCGGAGCGCTACTGGCGGCGCTCACGGTGCGCGTCTCGTTCGCGGTCGTGGCGGCCGCGACGATCGCGACCGCCGTCGCGCTCTTCCTGCTCACAGGCTCCCCGGAAGAGCCCGTGGAGCCCGCCGCGCCGGCGCGACGGGGCGACGGCGCCGCGCCGGAGCCGCGGATCGGGCCGGCCGCCCCCGACGGCGCCCCGCTGAACGACCGCTGAGTCGCGCGCCACGGCGGGGACGGCGTTCCAAGGGTCCGACTTCCGCTCCCCCCTGGAACCACTGAGAATCGCCCGCCGCGGCCGTGGCCGCGCGTCCTGGGCGCCCGACTACCGGTTGCCCCTTAAGTGCGGAGTTTTGACGGCCGTTAAGTACGACAGGACCGGTATGTGGAGCGAAACCCTCAAGAAACGTGGGCTGCAGGCTTTCGAGCTCATGCTGCTCGCGGCGACGCTTGCCGCGGCGGTGCTCGTCGGGCGCCGCTCGGAATGGCATCCGGTGGCGCTGCCCGTGTTGCTGATCGGGCTCGCGTTCTTCAGCGAGTGGTTCAGCATCGAACTCAGCGAAGGCACGCTCAGCGCCTCGACGATCGCGATCGTGCTCGCGATCGGCGTCCTCGGGCCCGGCCCAGCCGCGGCCTGCGGCGTGGTCGCCGTTGTCATCAGCTCGGCCGCCCGGCGCGTGCCGCTGCGACTGTGGCTCAACAACCTCGCCGCGTTCGCGGCCGTCCCGTTCGCCGCCGGCCTCGCGGTGCGGGAGATCGCCGATCGCTTCGGGCTGCTCGACGGCCGCACCTCGCACAGCATCGTGCTCGGGCTGGTGGTGCTCGGGGTGTTCGCGATCGCGCTGGCGGTCAACTTCCTGTTCGTCGGCATGCGCGTCCTGGTCGAGGACGGCTACCCGCTGCGCCGCCAGCTCCCGGAGTTCCTGCCGCTGCTGCCGGGCGAGATCGCCGCCGGCGCGCTCGCCGCGCTGCTCGCGGTCGCCTACAAGGCCGTGGGGCTTCCCGTGCTGATCGCGGCGATCCTCGTCCTGCTGATCTTCCAGCACCTGATCGGCGCGCTGCTGCGCTCGGAGGAGCGCGCCGAGCACCTGCAGGCGCGCTCGCGCCAGCTCGTCGGCCTGCAGCTCGGCGTGCTGCGGACGCTGGTCCGGGCGCTCGAGATGCGCGACGAGACGACCGCCCGCCACGCCGCCGCGGTCGCGGCCTACGCAGCGGCCCTGGGCCGGGAGGTCAACTGCTCGGAGGAGGATCTCGACGTGATCCGCGCGGCCGGGCTGCTCCACGAGATCGGGAAGTTCACCTGGCCCGACCGGGTGCTCCACGCCAAGACGCTCTCGCCCGAGGACGAGGGGATCGTCAAGACCCACCCGCAGGTGGGCTCGATCCTCGTGGGAGCGCTCGACGGCTACGGGCCGGTGGCAGAGGCGATCCTCTACCACCGCGAGCGCATGGACGGCCGCGGCTATCCGGCGGGGCTGATCGGCGCGGAGATCCCGCTCGCCTCGCGGATCCTCGCCGTCTGCTCGACCTACGACACGATGACGCGCGAGAGCCCGTACAAACACGCGATCGACAGCCGGGAGGCCGCCGAGGAGCTGCGCGTCGCGGCCCGCAACGGGCAGCTCGATCCGGATCTCGTCGAGTCGTTCATCACACTGCTCGCGCGCGAAGGAGACGAGTTCGCCACGGCGACCGACTTCGAGGACGAGCTGGAATTCGAGCGGCGGGTGCGCGACATGGCCGAACCGGCGGATTTCGACCCCTCACGGCGTGCGCCGGTGCAGTTCGGGCGCCAGTGGTTCGGCCGGCGCCGCGAAGGCGCGCCTCACTGAGGCGACGCGCCGGCAGACTTCCGATGCAGGCTTAAAACAACGAAGGCGCCCCTTGACGGGCGCCTTCGTCATACAACGTTGTTAGCCCATACGGAATTCGGACATCAATGCCTCCGGAGTCGTTCGGCTTGCCGGACGCTCGCCCTCCGGTCTCCGTCCCTTTGGAATCGCGCGCCACCTATGAGTAGGTTTGGGCAGGATAACCCAGGATGCGACAGAAAGTCCAGTTTGCCTACCTTTGTGCACGTTCACTTGCAGCGCGTACCTTCCGTCCCGACGCGGCATCGATCCCGGAATCCGCTCTGCGAGCGCGATCGCGGCATCTCCCGCGCGCGGCGGCCCGGTCAGCTCGCGGGCCGCGCGACCGGCCCTGAAGGAGAGTGGCGGGGTCGCCCGAGCGACATCCTCGGCAAGGCGACGCTTCCCGCTGTGCTTCGCCCAAAACGTCCACAAAGCTGAGCGGCGCTCAAGCCCGGCGCTCGATCTGACGACACAGAGGAGGACCCCGGGCGGAGCAAGCGCCGCCCACGACCCGATCGAGGCCAAATGCCCCCGACCATCTCTCCCAGCGATCGCCAGCTCGTCTTCACCAGCTCGCAGGCCGCGCTGTACCTCGGCGTGTCGCTCGCGACGATCCGGCGCTGGACGGACGCCGGGCACATCGCCTGCTACCGCACGCCGGGCGGCCAGCGCCGCTTCTCGCGCGCCCAGCTCGACAGCTTCGTCGCGTCGATGAGCCAGAACGGCGCCGCCCAGAGCGCCCGCGCGGACGCGAACGGCGCGCAGGTCGCCTGACGGCGGCGAAGCTCGCCGCCGGCCCTGCGCTCGCCGGGGAGCGAGGGCGGGCCTCAGCTCGCGAGGCGGCCGAACTTCTCGCGCAGCCGCCTGTAGAACGAGCTTCCGGGGAGCTGGGCCAGCGTGCCCAGGTCTTTGACGAAATGGGCGTGCACGACGCCGCCGGCCTCGAGCCGGCCGGCCGGACGGCCGTCCAGGGCGACGTCGAGCGGCTGCCGCGCGCCGCTGCGAATCGTGATGCGATCGCCGGGGGCGACGACGAGCGCGCGCGCCGTCATCGAGTGCGGAGCGATGAAGGAGACGACGAGCCCTTCGACCCCCCACGCCATCACGGGTCCGCCGTTGGCGAGGTTGTAGCCGGTCGAGCCGGCCGGGGTCGCGACCACGAGGCCGTCGCAGCGAACGCTGCCGGCCTCCTCGCCGTCGAGCGAGTAGGACAGCTCGGCAACCCGATCGCCCACTTTCCGGGTGATCGCAAGGTCGTTCATCGCGTGCTGCGGCCCGTTGCCGGGCAGCTCCACCGCGATCGCGGGCAGCTTCAGGAGCTCGAACTCGCCCTGCAGTGCACGGCGCACACCGCCCGGCAGGTCGTCGTGCTCGACGGTGGCCAGGAAGCCGATCTCTCCGTAGTTGATGCCGAACACCGGCACGCCGGTGCCCGCGTAGTAGTGCAGCGCGCGCAGGATCGTGCCGTCGCCGCCGAGCGCCACCACGAGCTCGACGTCGCGCTCCACTGGCGCGTCCAGGGCGATCCCCTCGGCGGGCCGAAGGCCGAGCTTGGCGGTCTCCTCGGGGTCGAAGCGCAGCGTCACGTCCGCCGCGAGGGCCTGCGAGGAGAGCTCGGCGAGCGCCGGGGCGACCTCCTCGGGGTGGCGGTGCGTGAAGACCGTGATCTGCCTCATGGCTCGACCTCCATCGCGAGCGCATCGAGGCCCGCCGCGTCTCGCAGCGCGCCCTCCCGGGAGCCCTCGGCCAGCCACATGAACGTCTCGCGGTTGCCCTTCGGCCCGGGCAGGCCGGAGGAGCGATAGACGACCACGCTCTCGCCGAGCGCGAGCGCCGCCTCGCCGGCCGCCACGAGCGCGTCGCGCCGGGCGGCGGCGTCGCGCACGACGCCGCCCTTGCCGACCCGTCCGCGTCCGACCTCGAACTGCGGCTTGACGAGCGCGAGCACGTCGTGCTCGCCCGTGAGGCAGGAGATCACAGGCCCGAGCACCTTCGCCAGCGAGATGAACGAGACGTCGACGACGGCCAGCGACGGCGGCTCGTCTGCGCCGAGGCGCGCCGCCGGCAGCATCGCAGGCTGCAGCTTGCGGGCGTTTGTGCGCTCCAGGACCTGCACGCGGGGATCCTGGCGCATGCCGTAGTCGAGCAGGCCGTAGCCCACGTCGAGGGCGATCACCTCGCGCGCGCCGCGCTGGAGCAGGCAGTCGGTGAAGCCTCCGGTCGAAGCTCCGACGTCCAGCCCGCGGCGCCCGTCGATCTCCAGGCCGAACGCGTCCAGGGCGTTTGCGAGCTTGATCCCGCCGCGCGAGACGAACGCCGGCCGCTCGCTGACGGCGAGCACCTCCTCCGCGTCGATCAGCTCCCCCGGCTTGGCCGCGCGCCGTTCGCCGCGCCCAACGCGAACCTCGCCCGCCATCACCGACGCCGCCGCGCGGGTCCTGGACGGGAAAAGGCCACGTTCGGCCAGCACTGTGTCCAGGCGCCGCTTGACCATCGCCGGAAACCCTTGCACACGGTGGATGTGCCCGGCAGGCCTGCAGCCTCGCTGGCGGAACCTGCGCGATGCCACGGGAGTGTGCGCGATGTCACACAGAACACGTGTTCGGCCGGGCAACATAAATCGTGATCGCGAGAGAGGCCTTTTCTTCATCTCTCTCCTGAATCCCTCCTCCCTCGAAACGGCCCGCTCTCCCCGGCGGGTCGTTTCACGAGACGGCCCGCTCCCCCAGCGGGTCGTTTCATTTAACGGCTGTTCGCGCTCCCGGCTCGCAGCGTGCGGCGCACCCCGGAGCGCAGCCGCGCCCCGTCCAGCACGCTCGAGAGCGCCAGGTAGGCGCCGCCCCGCACGCGGTGGCCGTTGACCATGTTGGTCGCGCCGACCCGGTAGTAGTACATACCGCGCAGCTTGCGGCCGCGCTTGAAGCGCCCCCAGGCCGAGGCCGACGCGAGCCGGGCCTCGAACTCCTCGGCGCCGATCGGCGGCTCGCCCCGCGCGCGCCGGCGTTCGTTCTCGCTGAGGCGCTGGACGTTCAGCTGCTGGTCCCAGAAGCGCGCGAGCTGGACGGAGCCCGAGCGCTTGCGGTAGTACACGAGCGGCTCGGCCACGTTCAGGACGACGCCGCGCTCGGCCATCAAGCAGAAGAAGTGGAAGTCGTCGGCCGCCCCGTACTCGGTCGTGTAGCCGCCGACGGCATCGAAATCGGCGCGCGCGTACAGGGCCGAGGAGTGGATCACGAAGAACAGCCGGCCCTCGCGCCTGATCGCGTCGTACTCGGCCTCGTTCGTCGGCCCCATCCGCGCCGGCGAGATCACCTTGCCGGCGTCGTTCATGTTCAGCCCGTACGCGCCGATCAGCGCGATCCGGCGCTTTCCGGTCCAGTTGGAGATCACCTCCGCCTGGCGCTCGAGCCTGTTCGGCGCCCAGACGTCGTCGGAGTCGCAGGTCGCGATCCATTCCCCGCTCGTCGCCTCGATCGCGCGGTTGCGCGCCGCCACGACCCCGCCCCGCTCGGGCTGTCGCAGGTAGCGGACCGGCAGCTCGCCGGCGTGCTCCTCGGCGAACCGCGCGACGAGGAGCTCGGTGTCGTCGTCGGAGGCGTCGTCGCACACCACGACCTCGATCGGGCGCAGCGTCTGGCCGGCGATCGCCGCGAGCGTGTCGCGAATGCGCCGCGCGTCGTTGAAGCTCGGGACGACGGCCGAGATCGTGCCCTCGCGCGGGGGCGCGGGCGTCTGCGCCTGCCCCTCCTGCTGCGACTCCGGCACGGCGGGACGCGGCCTAGGCGCCGACGACGGCCGAGCCGGAGCCCTGCTCGGCCGGGCTCGCGTCGCCGAGAGCGAGCAGGATCCGCTCGGCGATCCGCTCGCCGGTGAAACCAACCTCCTCGTGCAGCAGCGCCGGCTTGCCGTGCGTGACATAGCGGTCGGGCAGCCCGACCCGCATGATGCGAACGGCCGCCGCCCGCGGCGTGCCGGTCTCGTTGAGCGTCTCCCACACGGCGGAGCCGAAGCCACCCGCCAGGACCCCCTCCTCGACGGTCACGAGCAGGTCGTGCTCGGCGGCGAGCTGGGCGACGAGCCCGGCGTCGAGGGGCTTGGCAAAGCGCGCGTCGGCCACCGTGACCGCCAAGCCGCGCTCGCCGAGCAGCTCGGCGGCCTCGAGCGACTTGCTCACGCCCGTGCCGTAGCCGACCAGCGCCACGCGGCGCCCGGCGCCGGCCGCTTCGGGGTCGGCCGGGACGAGGATCTCGCCGGTGCCGATCGCGATCGTCTCGACGGCCTTCGGGATCGGCACGCCCACTGCCTCGCCGCGCGGGTAGCGCAGCGCGCTCGGCCCGTCGTGCTCGATCGCCGTGCGCAGCATCCGCACGAGCATCGCCTCGTCGCGCGGCGCCATCAGCACGATGTTGGGCAGGCAGCGCATGTAGGCGATGTCGAACGCCCCGTGGTGGGTCGGGCCGTCGTCGCCGACGAGGCCGGCGCGATCCATCGCGAAGACGACGTCGAGCTTCTGCAGGCAGACGTCGTGAACGATCTGGTCGTAGGCGCGCTGCAGGAACGTCGAGTACACGGCGACGACCGGCTTGACGCCCTGGAGCGAGAGCCCGCTCGCGAACAGCACCGCCTGCTGCTCGGCGATGCCGACGTCGAAGTAGCGCTCGGGCATCGCCTTCTGCAGGATGCTGAGGCCCGTGCCCGAGTTCATCGCGGCGGTGATGCCGACGACGCGCTCGTCGCGTTCGCACTCGCGCACGAGCGCCTCGCCGAAGACCTGCGTGTACTGCGGCGGGGGGACCGCGGCCTTGGCGGCGCCGTTGCCACTCGACGGGCTCGTCGGGGAGCCGTTGAGGATCGACTTCGGCTTGGCGGCGTGCCACTTCTCCATCCCCTCCAAGCCGCCTTCCTCGGCGGGAGCGAAACCCTTCCCCTTGACGGTCGCGATGTGCACCACGACGGGCCGTTCGGCGGCGAGCGCCTCGCGCAGCGCGAGGCGCAGCGCTTTGACGTCGTGGCCGTCGACGACGCCCATGTAGGCCCAGTCGAGCTCCTCCCACCACAGGCCGGGCGCCCAGAACGCCTTGATCGACTCCTTCAGATGCGGCCCGAGGCGCTCGAAGGCCGCGCCGATCCCGATCGGCAGTCGCGTCAGGCCACCCTCGATGTCCGAGCGCGCGTGCCAGAGCTTCGGGTTCAGGCGGACGCGGTTGAAGTAGCGCGACAGCGCGCCGACGTTCGGCGAGATCGACATGCCGTTGTCGTTGAGTACGACGACGATCGGCGTGCCGAGTCCTCCGGCCTGGCCGATCGCCTCGAAGGCGACGCCGCCCGTCATCGCGCCGTCGCCGATCACGGCGACCACCTTGCCGTCGGCATCGCTGCCCGCCTCGGCGCCCGACAGCCGCATCCCCTCCTTGATCCCGACGGCGTAGCCGATCGACGTCGAGGCGTGCCCGGCGCCCATGATGTCGTGCGGCGACTCGGCGATCGAGCAGAAGGGCGCGAGGCCGCCGTACCGGCGGATCGTGCTCAGCCGCTCGCGCCGGCCGGTGAGAACCTTGTGCGGGTAGGCCTGGTGGCCGACGTCCCACAGGATCTTGTCGCGCGGCGAGTCCAGCAGCGAGTGGAGCGCGACGGCGAGCTCGCAGGTGCCGAGGTTCGCGCCGAAGTGCCCGCCGATCTCCCCGACGGTGTCGATGATGTGCTCGCGGACCTCCTGTGCGAGCTCGCTCAGCTCCTGGTCGGAGAGCTCATGCAGGTCGTCCGGGCCGTTGATCTTCTCGAGCTGGCTCATGAGGTGCGGGTGAAGATGAAGTCGGTGATGTCCTCGAGCTCGCCGGTCGCTCCGGCACGGGCGCCTCCGCCGGCGGCCAGTTCCGCGAGCGCCTCGCGCGCCGTCCGATGCGACTCGGCCGCGAGCTCCCTGGCCCGCTCGATGCCGAACTCGCTCACGTAGGTTCGCTTCCCGTGGCGCTCATCGCTTCCCCGTGGCTTTCCAAGAGCGTCGTCAGTTCCAATCACATCGAGTATGTCGTCGACGATCTGGAAGAGCACGCCCAGCTCAGCGGCGAAGCGGCCGAAGGGGGCGGTCTCAGGGGCGTCGGCGGTCCCCGTCAACAGTAGTACGCAGAGCACCGAGGCGCCAATGAGACGGCCTGTCTTCAGCTCGTGCAGCCTGCGCAGGGCGGCCGCGCCGTCGGGCGCCGGCGCGCTGATGTCGGCGTATTGACCGCCGACCATGCCGTTGACGCCCGTCGCCGCGGCGAGCTCCGCGGCCGCCGCGAGCACGCGAGCAGGGTCGCTGCGCTGGTGGGTGAGCAGGTGGCGGAACGCCTCCGCGTACAGCCCGTCACCTGCGAGGATCGCCACCCCCTCCCCGAACTTGACATGGCACGTCGGCTGGCCGCGGCGCAGGTCGTCGTCGTCCATCGCCGGGAGGTCGTCGTGGATCAGCGAGTAGGTGTGGATCAGCTCCAGCGCCGCGGCCAGCGGCAGGACCTCGTCCTGCTCCAGGCCGACCGCGCGGGCCGTCGCGAGCGCGAGCACGGGCCGGATCCGCTTGCCGCCCGCCAGCAGCGAGTAGCGCATCGCCTCCTCCAGGCCCGCCGTCAGGGCCTCGTCGGAGAACCGCAACCCCTCCAGGTAGGTCTCGACCTCCTCGCGGAGGTGGTCGGGATAGCTGGCGCTCACCTGCTGCGCGCGCCTAGAGCAGGCTGTCCTGGCCGGGGGGCGGTGCCGAGACCTCGGCGCGCGTCAGTTGCTCGAGCTCCGCTGCCGCCTGCGTGGCGATCGCCGCGCAGTCCTCGACCACCGTCGCGGCGGCGTCGGGCGAGAGCTCGCCGGAGCGCAGCTGCTCGGCTGCCCGCCCGAGGCGGCCGATCATGTCGTCGAGTTGCTCGATGCTGCTCATGGGATGCGCGCATTCTCGCGCACCTCGCGCAGGACTGCCGCGAGCACGCCGTTGACGAAGCCGGGCGCGTCGGTGCCACAGAACGTCTTGGCCGTCTCGACGGCCTCCTCGATCGCCCCCTCGGGCGGGATCGGGTGATCCGCGGGCGCCGCGTCCGGGTGCAGGATCTCGATCAGGGCGACCCGCATGATGCTGCGCTCCAGGGGCTGCAGGCGCTCGACCGACCAGCCGCGGGCGTGCCGGTCGATGACCTCGTCGAGCTCCTCGGCGCGGTCGGCGGCCGCGTGCGCGAGCGCACGAGCGAACAGCGAGGCCTGCGGCGGCAGCGTCTCGGCCAACGGCCGGCCGGTCAGGTCGTGCTGGTAGAGCGCGACGACGGCGGCGCGGCGCTGGTCGCTTCGGCGCATAAGGACAATCTAGGCGCGCGCGACGTACTCGCCGGAGCGCGTGTCGACGCGGATCCTCTCGCCGCGCTCGACGAACAGGGGCACCTGGATGACCGCGCCCGTCTCGAGCGTCGCCGGCTTCGTGCCGCCACCCGAGACCGAATCGCCGCGAAGCCCCGGGTCGGCCTGGGTCACCTCGAGCTCGACGGCGCTCGGGAGCTGCACGTCGGAGGGCTCGCCGTCGATGAACAGCACGTCGACTTCGCTGCTCGCGGCCAGCCAGCGCAGCGGGTCGGCGAGCGTCTTCTCCGGGACGGCGAGCTGTTCGAACGACTCGCTGTCCATGAAGTGGGCGTCGGATCCGTCGGCGTAGAGGAACTGCATCTTGCGCGCCTCGGTGCGAACGTCGCGGAACTTCTCACCGGCCCGGAAGGTCTTGTCGATCACGTTGCCGTCGGAGGCGCGGCGCAGCTTCGTACGCACGAACGCGCCGCCCTTGCCGGGCTTGACGTGCTGGAACTCGACGATCTTGTAGATCGTCCCGTCCACCTCGATGTGGTTGCCGTTTTTGAACTGGTTGGTCGTTATTGGCACGGCCGAGCATCATAGGAGGATCGTGCCTCGGCCCAGGGGTGGTGCTCCCAGCGAGCCCGCGTTCAACGATCGGAGGACCCTCGTGCAGATACGACCCGGAGTGTTCGTCGCGCCAGAGTCGGAGCAGGGATGGGAGCCTGACCCCGAAGTGGGCGGCGAGATGAGAGCTCTCTGCGGGGTGGACGGCATCGAAGCCGGGATGTCGCGCTTCGATCGGGATCCTGGACCGATCTCGTGGACGTTGCCGGCCCGGGAGACGTTCCTCGTGCTCGAAGGAGAAGCGAGGATCGAACTCGACGGCGGGGAGCCGATCACGCTGCGGCCAGGGGACACGGCGTCGTTCCCGGCAAAGACACGGACGACCTGGCGCCTGACGACCCCGTTTCGAGAGTTCTGGGTACTCGCGGGCTGAGTCTCCAGCCACGATGTGGGTGGGGCTCTCCGAGCGCCCGGCTTGAAATCGCGCCCGGCCGAGCAACCTATGAGGATCGTGAAAGCGTTCTTGCTCGGTGTGCTCGGCACCCTGCTTCTTGCGGCCGCCGGCTGCGGTGCAGCCGGCACCTCCGGCGCGACGACCGAACTCGCCCGGGTGCGAACGAGCACGCGCTGTCCCTCGGCTCCCTCGCTGGATGCCCGAACGGCAAGCCCGACGACTCTCGTCCCGGATACCCCGAAGCGTGCTTTGATCTGCCGCTACAACCCGCCGTCCCTCGGCCGGCCGCATAGCGGGTTCTCGCTTGCAGGAGCGCGCTGGACGGCGTCCTCCAACCGAGTCGAGCGGCTTGCGCACCTGCTGAACGAGCTGCCCCCGATCGCCAACCCTGCGCCGAGTTGTCCGGTCTTCGGAGGACGCACGGACCTGATCGTCTTTCTGTACGCGAACCGCAGGCCGGCCAGGGTCCGGGTCAAACGCAGCGGATGCACACCCGTCAGCAACGGACGAGTGACCCGGTACGGACTTGGACTGCCGGTTCGCGAATCAGCCCACTGGCCGGACGAAGGGCTCCTCTAGGCCCGCCCCCGCCCCGGCGCGCCGCGACCTACTCGGGATCTCATCCGTGCACGGGGCGCTCCGGGCGAGCGCGGGCGCCGCGAACGATCCATCGGCAGACGTCCGTCCGCAACGCCTGTCTCCCACTGGACACCGCGGCCCGGCACGCGAGCGCCGCGACGCCACGTGCGGCAAACCGCCGCGCGCGGCGCCTCTCTCTATCCCCCGATCACGGGCAGCACCGGCGAGCAGGCGCCGGCGACCGGATGCTTCGCGTCGAGCGCGCTCAGCACGTCCGCGTCGGCGATGTGGTCGTAGGGCATCGAGAGGTGCTCGCCCTGGTCCAGCGCGCACTGCTGCTGGAGCAGGATGTTCGTCACCCTCTTGCCAGACATGAACGCGGAGGTGTAGGGCGTCACGACCTCGTCTTTGTTGGACTCGATCACCGTGTAGCGGACCTTCCCAACCGTTTCGCCGCCTGCGTTCAGCTTCGTCAGGAACGGCGAGCCCGCTTCCTGTTCTTCGCACGCCTGGCACAGGCCGAGGAAGGAGTTCGCGCCGGGGAGCATCTTGCCGAGCGTGAACAGCCCGTTGACGGTCGTGCCGTGGTTGGAGGGTGCGAGGCCGACGAGGGTGTGCACCTTCGGCGCGCCGCCCAGAAAGCGCAGGTAGTAGCGCGGCATCATCCCGCCCTGCGAATGGCCGACCATGTCGACCTGGCCGGCGCCGGTCGCGCTGAGCACCTTCTGCACGAACGCGCCGAGTTCTTCGGCCGAGGTCGCGATCGGACCGGTCGCGTCGACGCCGAGTTCGCCGCTGCCGTTGGAGGAGCCGTAGTTGAGCGCGAACACGCAGTAGCCGTTGTCGACGAACAGCGGCGAGAGCGCCTGCCAGCTGTCGGCCATGTCGGCGAACGTGCCGTGCACGAGCACCACCGGGCGCGGGTGGGCCCGGGTGGTCTTGCAGCTCCAGTTGTTCGCGCCGGGGGGCGCGGCGGTCGGGCTCGCGTGGGCGTACCCGGTCGCGCCGTCGTATTCGACCGGCAGCGTTTCCGCGGCACCCGCGCCGGCGGGCCCCGCGGCGGCGCAAGCGCAGGCGGCGGCGATCGTCGCAGCGAGGGCGGCGAACAGGCGGCGGGACGTCATGTGGCTCTCCCTCTGTGGTTTGGGTGCGCGGCCGCCGGACCACGACACCCCAGCGCGAGACGAGACGAGCCGTTCCTGGTTTGTACCAGACATGGACACGGCTGTGCGCGTCTGTCAGGTCCAGTCAGCCGATGATCGTCAGGCCCTTCGGGAGCGCCGTCAGCACGTCGCAGCCTCCCTCGCGCACCACCGCGAGGTCCTCGATCCGCACGCCCAGCTCATCGGGTACGTAGACGCCGGGCTCGACGCTCACGACGTTGCCCGCGAGCAGCGGCTGCTCCGGCGCGGTGCGCGACAGGCGCGGCGCCTCGTGGATCTCCAGCCCCACGCCGTGGCCGAGCCCGTGGCCGAACTCGGCGCCGCGGCCCGCCGCGTCGATCACCCCCCGTGCCACCGCGTCGACCTCGCGGCCGTTCGGCCCCGCCCGCAGCGCCTGCAGGCCCGCGATCTGCGCCGCGAGCACCAGCTCGTAGATCTCGCGCGCCTGCGTCGAGAGCCCATCGCCCGTCGCGACCGTGCGGGTGCAATCCGAGCAGTAGCCCTGCAGTCGCGCCCCCCAGTCGATCGTCACCAGCACGTCGGGCGGGATCTCGACCTCCCGCGGCTGCGCGTGCGGGAGCGCGCCGTGCTCGGCGGCCGCGACGATCGACGGGAAGCTCGGCTCCTCGGCGCCCAGCCGCCGCATCCGCGTCTCGAGGTCCAGCGCGACCTCACGCTCGGTGCGTCCGACGAGGCCGGCTTCGAGCACCTCGCGCAACGCCTCGTCGGCCAGCGCGCAGGCGGCGGCGATCGCGGCGACCTCCGCGGGTTCCTTCACCACCCGCTGCTCCTCGACGAGGCCGTTGGCCGGCACGAGCTCCCACGGCGGCACGAGCAGCTCGCTCAGGCGGCGGTGCCCGTGCACGGTCAGCTTCGTCTCGTCGAAGCCAACGCGCCCTCCGTTCTCGCCAAGGACCGCCGGGAGCGAGTCGCGCAGCTCCCCGGTGACCGTCGCGTGCTCGAACTCGGCGGGCACCTCGGCGGCCGCCTGCGCCGTGTAGCGGAAGTCGGTCAGGAACGCCGGAGGCGCCCCGCCCGCGGGGCGCAGCACCGCGAGCCCGTTCGTGCCGGTGTAGCCGCTGATGTAGCGCAGGTCGAACGGCGCGTCGACGAGCAAGGCGTCGAGCTTCAGCTCGACCAGGCGGGCGCCGAGCCGCGCCAGCCGCGCGGCGATTCCCTCGGCCGCGTCCACTCCGCTCACGACGCCACTCCGTCGATCCGCTCGCGCAGCAGCGCGAGCGCCTCGCGGTAGCCGTCGGGGCCCTGCCCTCGGACGGCCGCGAAGCAGAGCCCGTCGAGCACCGACAGCCGCCGCCACTGCTCGCGCGATGTCGGGTCGGAGAGGTGCACCTCGATCGCGGGCGCGCCGGCGATCTCCAGCGCGTCGCGGATCGCCCAGGAGTAATGGGTCCAGGCGCCCGGGTTCAGCACGAGCCCGGCGGCGACGCCGCGCGCGCCGTGCAGGCGCTCGACGTAGGCGCCCTCGTGGTTGGTCTGAAAGCAGCGCACCTCCAGGCCGAGCGCGTTGCCCTCCTGCTCGACCATCGCTTCCAGCTCGGGCAGCGTCAGCGTCCCGTACAGCGCCGGGTCACGGTTTCCGAGCTGGTCGAGGTTGACCCCGTTGAGGACTTCGACGACGGGGCGCCCGCCGCTGCCGGCCGCGCTCACGAGGCCAGCTCCTGCACAGCCGCGCGGACCTGCTCGCGCGGGACGAGGTGGCCCTCGCTCACCTCGCCGGGCGCGTCCACGAGCACGAACGGGACATCCTCGGTCACGGTGCGCTTCTTGTCCCGCGCCAATGCTTGGATCACCGCCTCGACGTCGACACCCTCGAGCTTCACCGGCAGGCCGCGAGATGCGATCAGCTCGCGTACCTCGGCGCGCAGCTCGGGGCGCTGGGACAGCGCCAGCGCGGCCAGCAGCCCGAGCCCCACCGCCTCGCCGTGCCGGTAGCGCTCGTAGAAGGTCGCGGTCTCGATCGCGTGCCCGACCGTGTGGCCGAGGTTCAGCACTTGGCGTCGCCCCGAGTCGCGCTCGTCCGCCGCCACGACGGCGAGCTTCGTGCGGGCGCAGGCGAAAACGATCGCGGCGTCGGGCTCCGCGCCCGCCGCAACGCGCTCCCACAGCTCGCCGCCGGCGATCAGCGCCGTCTTCAGGACCTCGACCCATCCCGCGGCGAGCTCCTCGGCCGGCAGCGTGCGCAGCGCGAGCGGGTCGGCGAGCACGCCCGCCGGCTGGTGGTAGGCGCCGATGTAGTTCTTGGCCGCCGGCAGATCCACGCCGGTCTTCCCGCCGTAGGCGGAGTCGACCTGAGCGACGAGCGTGGTCGGCACCTGCACGACCGGCACGCCGCGCTGGTAGGTCGCCGCGCAGAACCCGGCGAGGTCGCCGACGACCCCTCCGCCCAGCGCGATCACGTGGTCGGCGCGCGTCATGCCGGCGCCGAGGAGCGCCGTCCACACGCGCTCCGCGGAGGCCAGCGTCTTGCTGCGCTCGCCGGGCGCGATGTCGATCGTGAGCGCGGTCTCGCCGACGGCGTTGCCGTAGCGCGCGGCGACGTTGCCGTCACTCACGCAGAAGGCGCGCGAGCGGGCGTCGTGGAGCGGCCAGGCGGCGAGCAGCTCGGGGCCGTGGTCGGTGAGCAGACCGTCGCCAATCAGCACCGGGTAGTCGCCCGACGCGGAGCTCGCCCACAGCAGCCGCGCGCCCCGCGGCAGGGCGGCGAGCGCCCTCAGCGAGGGGGCGAGCGCCGGGAGCCGCGCTTCGGGCAGTGGGCCGACGAACGCAGCGGCGAGGCCCTCGTACAGCTCCGCGCGGGTGCCGTGCAGGGCCCGGAACGCCTCGGGGTCGTTCGCGAGCGGGCGGACAGGCCCGGCGCCGTTGGCAGCCAGGCGCTCCCAGGCGGTATCCGCGTCCACGTCGAGCAGGACCGTCACGTGCCCGGTGTCGAGCGCTTCGCGCACGCGCTCGGAGAGCACGCTGCCGCCCCCGAGGGCGACCACGTCGCCCGGCGCGGCACGCGAGAGCAGCTCGCACACGAGCTCCTCCTCAGCCGCGCGGAAGGCAGCCTCGCCGCCGCGCTCGAACTCCTCGGCGATCGAGTGGCCGAAGCGCGCGGCGAGCAGCTCGTCGCTGTCGAAGACCTCCTGCCCGAGCGCCGCGCCGAGCTCGCGGGCCGCCGTCGACTTGCCGGCCCCCATGAAGCCGATCAGGACGATTGCCACCCGATGCGCTCCCGGTACGCGGCGACCGCCTCCAAGACGTCGTCGATGTGATCGCCGCCGAACTTCTCGCGGTAGGCGCAGGCGAGCACGTAGGCGACCATCGCCTCGCCGACCACACCCGCGGCGGGGATCGTCGCCGAGTCGGTGCGCTCGCGCAGGGCCTGTGCCGGCTCGTGCGTCTCTGTGTCGACGGATCGCAGCGGCTTCGTGAGCGTCGGCAGCGGCTTCATCGCGCCGCGGACGATCACGGGCAGCCCATTGGTCATGCCGCCCTCCAGGCCGCCGGCGCGGTTCGTCTCGCGGAAGAAGCCGTTGCCGTTCGAGTAGAAGATCTCGTCGTGGGCGGCCGAACCGGGGACGCCCGCGATCGTGAACGCGTCGCCGATCGAGACGCCCTTGACCGCCTGGATCGAGCAGATCGCCTGTGCGAGGCGGCCGTCCAGCCGCTGCTCCCAGGAGACGTGCGAGCCGAGCCCGGGCACGAGCCCGAATGCCTGCACCTCGAAGACGCCGCCGAGCGACTCGTTGGCGCGGCGCAGGTCGTCGATCTCGGCCACCATCGCCTTCGTCGCCTCGGCGTCCAGACAGCGGACCGGCGAGCTGTCGACGCCGGCGAAGTCGGCCGGCGTCAGCGCCTCGTCGCGCTCGGGCGCCCGCACCGATGCGATCTGAACCACGTGCGAGTAGACCTCCACGCCAAGTGCACGCAGGAACGCCTTGCAGAGCGCCCCGCCCGCGACCCGCGCCGCCGTCTCGCGCGCCGAGGCTCGCTCCAGGATGTTGCGCACGTCGCTCTGCTTGTACTTCTGCGTCCCCACGAGGTCCGCGTGGCCGGGCCGCGGCAGGTGCACCTCGGCGATCTCCTCGCCCACCGGCCACGGGCTCATCCGCTCCTCCCAGTTGGCGAAGTCGCGGTTGGCGATCTGCAGCGCGATCGGGCTACCCAGCGTGCGCCCGTGACGGACGCCCGCGGTCACCTCGGCGGCGTCGCGCTCGATCTTCATGCGCCCGCCGCGGCCGTGGCCCAGCTGCCGGCGGGCCATGTCGGCGTTGATCTCCTCCCGAGACAGCTCGAGGCCGGCCGGCAGGCCCTCGACGATGCATGTGAGGCCGGGGCCGTGCGACTCGCCGGCGGTGATCAGACGGAGCTCCACGGCCCCAAGCTTATTTGCTGGGGTGCGGTGCTCAGCTGCGCGCAGAGCGCTTGGCGTCGTGCGCGTGGCGCTTGTGCTTGCTCGGCGGCGCGAACACCAGCACGCCCGGATCCGAGGAGTAGCGCAGGAACGGCAGGGCGAAGAGGCCCGCCTTGCGCAGCAGCTTTTCGCCGGCCTTGGAGACGGCCCACGAGGCGGAGTCCGCGTGGCGGCGCGCCGCGGAGGCCTTCGCGCTCGACGCTTTCGCCAGGTGGCCTTCGATGCTGAGCACGCGCAGTTCGTAGATCGTGGTCTGCCCGCTGGGCGCCAGGTAGTCGAGCTGCTCGATCTCACCCGGCTTCAGGTCGACGGCCTGGCACTGCTGCGGGCTCGGCAGGCAGGCGCCGGTGCCGGTCAGGATCGCTTCGCCGACGAGCGTGAAGGTCGCGCTCGCGCCGTGCGCGGTCACGCCGCGGAAGACGACCAGCGGCTGCTGGGCCGAGGGCAGCGGCGTCTGCAGCTTCAGGTTCTTGTATTCGGCCAGCTGCGCCTGTTCCGGGGTCGTGCCCGGAGGCAGTTCGCCGAACTTCGCGGCGACGTCGTAGACCGTCTTGTGCTTCGTCGTCGGCTTGCCTTTGCTCGGTTCGCTCGATTTCGGGGATGAGCCGGAGCCCGAGCCGCCCGAGGTTTCGGTGCTGGGCGTGCCGGTCGCGGTGCCGGAGCCGCTGGAGCTCGAGCTGGAGCTCGACGAGCTCGGGCTCGAAGCCGTCAGCGGGCTCGGGGCGGCGCTCGTAGCGCCGCTCGTCGCGGGAACGGCGAGCGGGATGAACGGGTCGCGCGCGCTGCCCTGTTTCTGCTCCTTGTAGCCGTCGGTTGTCTCGGCGACCGCCTTGGCCGCGGTCACGCCCGTCACGGCGATGCCGGGCGGGAGCGCCGAGGGCACCGGCGCCGGGCGCACCGGCGCGCTGGAGCCGCCGCCACCGCCGAGCAGCGCGTAAGCGAGCGCGGCGACGAGCAGCGCGCAGACAGCCGCGACGATCGGCAGCAGCCGGCGATCCGTCAAGTCTTCCTTGATCTGGGCAAAGAGCTCGTTCATGGCGTGACCTCGGCCGGAGTGCTCGCCGAGCTCGACGAGGAGCTCGCGGAGCTGCTGGAAGCCGGAGCCGGCGAGCTGGGCGTCGCGCCCCCCGTGAGGCCCTGCCCCGGGGGCAGGACATAAGCCGTCGCGAGGACCGTGCCGGTCAGCTTCGTGCCCTTTCCGGGAGCGCCCGACGTTTCAGGCGCGAGCTTGACGCTCTGGATCGTCAGCAGCCGGCCGCTGACGTTCAGGCCGTTCGTGCCGTGGCGGGTCGTGAACGCGGTCAGGTGGCTGAAGAGGTGTTCGAGCGAGAAGAAGCCCCCGGCGAAGACAAACGTGAACGGCATCTCGTTGAAGCCGGCAGGAGCCGCTTTCGCCGCCGCGGCGCTCGTGGAGGAGCTCGAGGACGAGGACGAGGAGGAGGAGGAGGAGGAGCCGGAGCCGCCGGCGACGATCGAGTTGAAGCTGACGTCGCGCAGGTTCGAGGCTTCTTCGAGCTCGTAGACCAGCGAGGCCACTTCCTGGCTCGGCGGCACCGCTTTGCCGAGGTTGACGACGGCGGTGTAGGCGGTCGCGTACTGCGACTGCGCGGCGCGCGCGTCGGCGAGCGCGCCTTCAGCGCTCGACAGTTCGCTCTGCGCCGAGGTCACCTTCGTTTCGACGCTCTTGGCTTCCTTTTTCTTCGGCGAGACGACCAGCATCCAGCCGCCTGCGAGGACCGCGACGACAACGACGGCGATAAGGACGATGCGATCACGGCCGGTCATCCGACGCCACCCCCGCTTTTGGTAGGAGCCGGCGACGGCGTCACCGTGCTGTTGGTGTTGGAGACGGTCTTCGTGCCCTGCAGCGCGGCGGCGGCCGCGGAGGCGCTCGGCAGCGGTTCGTAGGCGATGCTGACGTTGAACACGGGGTCGTTCGCCGGGCAGCCGCCGCCAGTGGCGCCGGAGCCGCCGGAGCTGCCCCTCGTCGAGTTCTGCAGCGTGACTTCGGCGACGCCGTCGATCAGGCGCAGCCGCTGCAGCATCTGGGCGACGACCTTCTGGCTGCGCGCGCAGCCGCCGAGCAGGAATGTCGGGACGGCCCCTGCGGGCGTCGCGGAGGACACCGTGGCCGTCTTGGACGCCGACGAGGACGACGAGCTCGAAGCAGAAGACGAAGACGAAGACGAAGAAGAAGAAGGAGAAGATCCTTCGACGTTGCCGACCTGGCCGCTCAGCGAGGTGATCGAGACCTGGGCGGTCAGCACACGGCCGAGCTCGTGCATCGCGTGGGCCCAGTCGAAGCGCTGGTCGACGAGCGAGGTGACCGCGTCTTCGCGCTGCTTGCGCAGGGCGACGAAGCTCGTGTAGGGCGCGAGCCGTTCGGCGGCGGCTTTGTCACCCGCCGCCTGGGCGCTCAGCGATTCGGCCTTGCCCTTGTCGGCGGAGACGGTGCGGCTCGCTTTGCCGTACATGAACGCGAGCACGGCGAAACCCGCCAGGAGCGCGAGCACCGCGTAGGCCGCGCCGCCCGAGCGGCCGGCGCCGACGGAGCGTCCGCTGCGCTGGTCGCCGGGAATCAGGTTGACGGCTCTCATTGGGGAGCCTCCACGGCCGCGAGGCCCGTAGCGACCGCGAGCCGGTGCGGCGAGACGCCGCCCTCGGCGGCGCCGGCGGCGACGCCGAGCTCAACGGTGCGCACCTCGACGCCGAGCGAGAGCTGCAGCGCGTCGGCGAAGCCGGGGATGTCCTGCGCAGCGCCGCTCAGCACGACGTGGGAGACCTCGCCGCCCCCCTCCTGGGAGCGGTGGAAGTCGAGCGAGTTGCGGACCTCGCCGGAGATGTCGCGGACGCCGTTCTCAAGGACGGTCAGCACGTCGGCGTCGCTGGCTTCGGGCGCCACCTCGGGCGCGGCCGGACTGTGCGCGAGCTCCTCGTAGCTCATTTCGAGCTCACGGGATTCGTGCTCCTCGACCGACGGGAGGGCCTGCGCTTCGGCGGCCAGGTCGACGGGCTCGGGCTCAGGGATGAAGGACTCTCCCTCGAGCTCGTTGTCCTCGTCCGCGCCGGCGCCGGCGTCGGCGGCGAAGCTCTCGAGCGACTCGTGGGACTCGACCACGGGGGCCGGGGCCGGCTCCGGCGGAGCGCTGAGGTCGCCTTCGAGCAGCCGCGCGCGGGCGTCGGCGAGCGCGATGCCGCGACGCTCGGCGAGCTCGACGGCCATGCCCTCGAGGCCGCTGCCGACGACGCGGGTGAACCGGCAGACCGTTCCCTCGGCAATCGCGAGGTTGGAGAGCCCGTCGACGTTCAGGTAAAGGACGCGGCCGGTCTGCTCGGGTTCATGGCGGTAGAGCGAGCGGATCAGCGCAAAGGCGGAGAGGTCGACGCCCTCCGCGGTCAGCCCGGCCTGGCGGACGGCCGAGAGCAGCCGTTCGACCATGTCGCGCTGCGCGGCGACGAGGACGACCTTCTGGCGCGGGCCGGCGGGCGTGTCGATGATGCCGAGTGCGTGGAAGTCGAGGACGGCGTTGCCGAGCGGCATCGGCACCTGGTCCTGCGCCTGGAAGGCGACCGCCGCGGCGAGCTCCTTCTGGTCGGTCACGGGCGGCAGCTCGAGTGTGCGCAGCACCGTGCGCTGGTTGGCGACGCCGACGCGCACGCGCTTGCCGAGGCCGTTGCTCGCAAACAGCTCCTTCAGCGCCTCGGCGAGCGTCGCGTCGTCGAGCACTTCGCCGTCGCGCACCGTGTCGGCTGGAAGCGAGATGGTCGCGGCGCGCTCGGCGAAGATCGACCCGTTCACGCGGGCTCGGACAGCCGCGACGAAGCCGGGCTGGATGTCGAGACCGACGACATCCGCGCCGGAGCGTCGTCCCAGGCTGAGTCCAAGCTTCAGGTTGGGCGAGGGAAGGCTTGAAGGAAGTCTCATGTGTGAAGGCCGCTTGGGCAGGGTGCGGATGGCCCGCAGGTCGGGTATCGGCGCGTCCGCAGCCGCGCTTTAGTGGAGGAAGTGTTTGACGTAGACATCGACCAGGGGATCTCCGAGGAACACCGCGACGACCGCGCCGAGCGCCAGAAACGGACCGAACGGAACGGCGGTCTTACGCCCGGCGTGGGCGCCCTTGCGGGCGATGATCGCGACGCCGAGCAGCGTCCCGCTCAGCAGGGCGATGAGCAGCGCGGGCGCCACCGCCGAGCCGAGGAACAGGCCCATCATCGCGGCCAGCTTCACGTCGCCCATGCCCATCCCGCCGGGGTAGGCGAGCGCGGAAATCAGCAGAAAGCCACCGGCCGCCGCGGCAGCGATCAGCCGGGCGGGCTCCCCGGCCGGGTCGAGCGCGGTGCCGAGTACGAGCGCCGCGACGGCGCCGATCAGCGTCAGGCGGTTGGGGATGATCCGGTGCTCGAGGTCGATCAGCGCGATCGGGACGACAAGCAGGATCAGCACGATGCCGAGGACGACATCGGCCGTCGTTTCGCCGGCCAGCACGGCGCCGACGCAGAGCAGCCCGGTCGCAAGCTCGACGAGCGGGTAGCGGACCGAGATCGGCTCGCCGCAGCTGCGGCAATGGCCGCGCAGCAACAGCCACGAGAGCACCGGGATGTTGTCGTAGGGCTTGACCGGTGTGCCGCACCTGGGGCAATGCGAGGCGGGCGTGATCAGAGACTCCTTGCGCGGGAGCCTGTGGACGACCACGTTCAGGAACGATCCGACGATCGCGCCGAGCACGCCGGCGAACGTCGCTGCCTCCATCACCATTTACCGGTCGGGCACAATTTTGAGCCTGCGGACGGTTCGCAGATCCGAAGCAGTTCGCCCGCGTTCGGCTTCTTCCAGATGAACTTGTCCCCGCTCACGGATTCGGAGACGACTTCATAGCCCCGGGCTTCTTCGAGCAGTTCCATGCTCGTGAGGCAGGCGCCCTGAAGTTCGGCTGCCGTCTTGCCGTTGCAGAGGACGAGCGCCGGCTCATATTCCCTGAGCGCGTTCAGTGTCATCCCCGTGTAGATGCCTTCGTGGTCGGTCGAGTAGGTCTCGGCCGCCTGCGAGGCAGCGCGCGCTTGTTCCTTGGCCGAGGCGTCTTTGGCCTTGCCCTGCTGGTTGAGGAGCGTCGGGATAGCGATCGCGGCCAGGATGCCGATGATCAGGATCACGACCAGCAGCTCGATCAAGGTGAACCCCTCATCGCTGCGGGACATACGGGAGCAAACGCGTGACATGGTCTCGTATCGGCGGCCACCAGGCGGTGCTTGACGCCTCCCTGCGAAAACAGGCCGGGAACGTCTCGCCACAGGCAGTGAGCGGAAATGCGAGAGGGCGGCCCGACCTGGGCCGCCCTCCGCTCACTGCTTCTCGTGCGAATACGCGATTACCACGTTTTGGCAGCGGTGTTGCAGCCTTTGCTGCCCGCGGCCTGCGTGCACGTCCGGCCGACTTCGCCGTTTTCTTTCTTGGTGATAGTGAACACGTCACCGCTCACCGATTCGGCTTCGATTACGTAGCCGTGGTTCGTTTCGGCCGGTGTCGCTGCTTTCAGGCAAGCGTTGCCGACTTCAGATGCTTTTTTCGTGCCGCATTCGAGAATCGTCGGCTCGTAGGCCTTCTCTTCCGCCGCCGACAGACCCGTGTACAGGCCTTCGTGGTCGGTCGCGAAGGTCTCCGCGACCGTCTGGCCGGTACGAGCAAGCTCCTTCGCCGAAGCGTCGGTGGCCTTGCTCTTCTGGCTCAGGAACGACGGGATCGCGATCGCGGCAAGGATGCCGATGATCAGGATGACGACCAAAAGCTCGATCAGGGTGAAACCACCCTCATCACTCGAGCGCTGGCGCAGTCGATACAACATTGATCCTCCTTAGGATCTGGTTACAGGGCGCCAGCCCTCGGTATCGCCTCATTCGGCGATGCGCCTCCCTGGTGAGAGCCGCCGGCTTTGCTACGCGTCATAAACGCTTGCCTTGGCACCTCGGCACTGGCTTTTCAGCCGGACCATCGACCCGTCGTGAGGTGAGCTTTATACGTGCATGAAAGCTTGGACGGATGGCTTCACCATTGGCGAAACACCATCCGCTTCAGACTTCGAGAGACGTTCAGCCGCCGTGCTGTCCAGGCTGAGATCCCGCCTCGCTCGCCCCGGGCTGCGAGGCGGCCTCGGCGGACGTGGTCTCGTCGGCGGGAGCGGACGGCGTCGACGGGGTAGGCGAACCCCAATGTTCCTGAGCGTCGATCTCGGCAGGCCGCAGCCCGCTGCCCCCGCACCACGGACACTCGACTGTGCTCGGCGTCCCACCCAGGTGCGAGATCACGCGACCGGAGCCGCGGCAGGCCATACACTCCCGCGGCTCATGGGTTCCCCCGCTCAGATCGTTGGTGTCGTCACTTGCTGATGACACGAGCCGCTGAGACTAGCGCTCCCCGCACGGAAGCCCTCGGCAGGGGCTGGCAGTGGGCGATCGTCGGCGCGATCACGCTGGTCGCGGCGATCCTGCGGCTGACCCAGATCGGCAAAGTCCCGCCCGATCCTTTCTACGACGCCGCCGTGCGCAGCATGACGCTGTCGTGGCACAACTTCTTCTTCGGCGCCTTCGAGCCCGGGGCGAGCGTGTCGATCGACAAGCCGCCGGTCGACCTGTGGCTGCAGGTCGCGAGCGTCAAGCTGCTCGGGTTCACCTCGACGACGCTGAAGCTGCCCGAGGCGCTCGCCGGGATCGCCTCGGTGCCGCTGCTCTACGAAGCGGTACGCAGGCTCTGGAGCGCGACGGCGGGGATCGCCGCGGCGGCCTCGCTGGCGATCCTGCCGATCGAGGTGATCACGGCCCGCAGCGACACGATGGACGCGGTGATGATGGCGCTGCTCGTGCTGGCGCTGCTGCTGATCGCGCGGGCGATCGAGACGGGCCGCATCGTCTGGCTGCTCGGCGGGGCCGCCGCGCTCGGGATCGCGTTCGACGTCAAGCTGCTCGAGTCGCTCGTGGCCGTGCCGGGGCTGTTCGTGCTCGCCGCGCTGGGCATGCCGGGGACCGTCGGCCGGCGCGCCGCGCAGCTCGCGGCCGCCGGAGCCGTGTACGTGGTCGTCGCGCTCGCCTGGCTGACCGCGACCCTGCTCGTCCCCGCCCACGACCGCCCGTACGCGATCGGCTCGACGAACGGCAGCGCCTGGAACGCCGCGTTCGTGTTCAACGGCAAGGACCGCATCAGCGGCAAATCGGTCGAACCTCAGGGCACCGTCTACGAACCCGGCCACGTCTACCCGACGAGAACCCAGGCCGAGCGCGACCACATCCCGATCATCCCGCCGTCCGCGACTCGGCTGCTCGCGCGCATCGGGCCCCTCTCGGGCCAGAGGCTCGGCATGGAGATCCTGATCGGCCTGATCCTCGGCATCCCGGCGTTGCTGCTGGGAATCCGCGGCCCGCCCGCCGGCGAGACGCCGCCCGAGGGCGGCCATGAGCCGGGCGAGCCGACCGTGCCGCTGCGCACGCGCCGCGCCGCGGCCGCCGGCATCGCCGTGTGGATGCTGGTCGGGCTCGTGTTGTTCAGCCACATGGCGCGGCTGCACCCGCGCTACGTCGAGGGCTTCACACCGGCGGTCGCGGCGCTGCTCGGGATCGGGCTCGCCTGGGCGACGGCGCCGCGGGGGCGGCTGCGGCTCGCCGCGCTCGCCGTGGCGATGGTCGTCACGGTCTACTACGCCGAGCGGCTGCTGTACGGGACGGAAGCGGTGTGGGCGGTCGTGCTGGCGGGCGCGCTGGCGGCGCTCGCCGCGGCGCTGCTGGCGCGGCGAGCGCGCTCCGCGCGCGCCCGCGGGGCGCTCGGCGCCGCGACGCTCGTCGCCGCGCTGGTGGCGGTGCTCGCGGTCGGCGTGAAAACCGACGTGCGTGCGATCAGGGACAACATCAGCGCGGCGGGCTTCGTCGGCCAGATCCCGGGGGAAGAGCAGAGCAGGCTGAGCTCCTACCTGCGCACGCACAACCACGGCGCGCGCTACGAGCTGGCCACGCAGTCGGCGACGTCGATCGGCTCGCTGATCGTCAAGGATGCGGAGCCGGTCGTGGTGCTGACGACCTACAACGCGCGCGTCTACACCTCGGTCGGCAAGCTGAAGCGGATGATCGCGGCCGGCCAGGTTCGCTACGCGTACCTCAACACCACCTGCGGCCGCAAAGCCGCCTCGGTGAACGCGGCATGCTCGGCGCCTTCGCAGTGGATCCGCGCGCACGGCACGGACGTTTCTGCCGAAGCCGGCCTGCGTCACGGCGTGCTGTGGCTGCTGCCGGGGGCCAAGCCGTGAGCGGCGGCGCGCCTTCGCCCAGCGGCGAGCCGCAGGCGGCGGCCGGCGCCGAGGAGCTGATCGAGCGCGCGCGGGCGGCCGGACGGCTCGCGCTCGATACGGAGTTCATGGGTGAGGGCCGCTACCGCACGCTGCTGTGCCTGATCCAGCTGGCGGCGCCCGAGCGCTCCGACGGCGGCGAGTCGATCGCGCTCGTGGACCCGCTGCGCGAGGACGTCGAGCTCGAGCCCCTTGCCGTGGCGCTGGCCGATCCCGACGTGCGGATCGTCGTCCACGCCGGACGCCAGGACATCGCGCTCCTCAGACGCGAGCTCCACACCGAGGTCGCGAACATCTTCGACACCCAGGTCGCGGCCGGGTTCGCCGGGCTCGGCGCGCAGGCCTCCTACGACTCGCTGCTGACCGACGTGCTCGGTCTGCGCGTGGCGAAGACCGCCAGCTTCACGCGGTGGGACGCGCGGCCGCTGTCGGCCGAGCAGCTCGCCTACGCCCGCGAGGACGTCGTGCACCTGCTCGAGCTCGCAGCGGAGCTCGAACGGCGGCTCGCGGAGCTCGGACGCCTGGACTGGGCGCTCGAGGAGTGCCGGCCCCTGAGCCTGGTCAGCGACGAGCGCGACCCGCAGACGATCTTCGAGCGGCTGCCGCGCGTCGGCGGCCTGAACGCCTCGGCGCGAGCCGTAGCGCGCGAGCTCGTCGAGTGGCGCGAGCGGACCGCCGAGCGCCACAACCGGCCGGTCCAGAGCGTGCTGAGCGACGCGGCGCTCGTCGAGGTCGCCCGCCGGCGGCCGGCCTCCGGCGAGGACCTCGCGAAGATCCGCGGCGTCGGCGCGAGCGCCCAGGGCCGCCGTGCCCGCGAGCTGCTCGACGCCGTGGCGCGCGCACGGCGCCGCCCGGCCGAGCCGCCCCCGCAGGGCGTCCGCCACCCGCCGCCGAAGCCCGAGGACCTGCCGCTCGTGGCGCTCGCCGAGTCGCTCGTTCGCACGCGGGCGCGCGAGGCGGGGCTCGCCTACGAGCTGCTCGCCTCGCGCGCGGACCTCCAGGCCGTCGTCGCCGCGGCGCGCACCGGCGAGAGCGCGCCCGACGTGCGGACGCTGCGCGGGTGGCGTGCGGAGCTCGTCGGCAACGAGCTTCTGGAGCTGCTCGACGGGCGCCTACAGCTCTCGGTCGACCGCGACGGCGCGCCCGGGCGGCTGCGTGTGGAGCGCCGGGAGTAGCAGCGCGCCGGCGCGTGGCGGCGCCGGCCCGACCGCGACGCCTGAGGGGCCCGTGCGCGCCGCGCGGTGTCACGCTCACCCCGGCTGCAGAGCCTGATCCGCCGCCGGCGCGCGCGGCGCCGTCCCCCCCGCCCCGCCGTCGAGCGAGGCGTATTCGGCGAGCAGCGCCCGCTCGCGCCGGGAATCCGGGAACTTCAAGGCCACGAGCACCGCGCCGAGCAGCACGGCGATGATGCCCGCGAGAAAGGCCCATTTGTCGCCTTTGAGGAACGCTTCGCGCGCCCCCGCTTCGATCGCCGCGGCGTGGCTCGGATACTGCTTGGCGATCGCGGCCGCGCCCGCGAACGACTTCGTGAGCTGATTTTCGACGCTGCTCGTGACGTGGCTGCCCGCGAGCTCGGCGCCCGCGGCCGCGGCGTAGCCCGCGGTCAGCAGCGCGCCGAAGATCGACTGCATGATCGCGCCGCCGAGGTCGCGCTGCAGGTCGGCGGTGCCCGAGGCCATCCCGGCGCGACGCACGGGCACGCTGCCCGTGAGGGAGTGCGAGGCGGGGGTGCCGGCGAGCCCGACCCCGATCCCCACGAGGGCATACCCGAGCCCGACCTTCCAGTAGGCCGCGCCCTCCTTCCAGAGCAGCAGCATCGTCAGGAAGCCGAGCAGCACGAAGACGTAGCCGAACAGAAGCGTGAAGCGCGCCCCCCGCGCGTCGACGAGCTTCGCCGAGCGCGGCGCCACGAGCACCATGCAGGCCGCCGCGGGCAAGATCGAGAGGCCGGCGTCCAGCGTCGAGTAGCCGAGCACGTTCTGCAGGTACTGCTGCCCGATGAACATCGCCCCCATCAGCGAGCCGAACACGATCAGGCCCGCGCACGCCGCGACCCAGAACGGCGGCCGCGCCGCGACCTCGAGGTCATACAGCGGATTCGGCGCGCGGCGCTGGCGCACGTAGAAGCCGATCAGCGCGGCGAGGGCGATCCCGGCGAGCACCAGCGTCAGCGTGAGCCGGTTCGGCACGGGCGCGAAGTTGATCGAGAGGATCAGCGCGCCCACGAGCACCAGCGAGAGCACGCCGCCGATGTTGTCGACCGGCTCGTCGCCCTCGTTGACGTGCGCCGGCACGTAGCGCCAGGCCATCCAGATCGCGACGACGGCCAGCGGCAGCGTCAGCAGGAACACAGATCCCCATTCGAAGTGCTCGAGCAGCGCGCCCGAGCAGAGCGGACCGAGCGCTGCGATCGCGCCGCCGATCCCCGACCACAGCGCGATCGCGCGCGTCCTGCCCTCCCCGGGCACCCACAGCGCCGTGATCAGGGCGAGCGTCGTCGGGTATGCCATCCCGGCGGCCAGGCCGCCGCCGATGCGCGCGAGCACGAGTACCCAGTCGGTCGGCGCGAACGCGGCGAGCAGCGACATCGGGATCGCGAGCACGGTGCCGCCGAGGAGCATCGTCTTGCGCCCGTAGCGGTCGCCGATCGCGCCGAGCCACAGCACCGAGCACGCGAGCCCGAGCGAGTAGCCCACCGCGATCAGGTCGAGCGTCGTCTGGCTCGAGTCGAAGTGCTGGCCGATCTTCGGCAGCGCGACGTTCGCGACAGACAGGTTGAGGTTGGCGACTGCCGCGACCAGGATCAGGCTCGCGAGGACGAGCCCTCCTTTGCGCGGCCCGGCGGTGTCCTCGGCCACGTGACGATCCTCAGTAACCGGTGCCCGTCTTGACCCGGCGCCGGTCGACCTCGTGCACTTTGCCCTTCTTGATCAGCGAGTCGCGCGCCTTCTCGACATCGTCGTGCAGGGCTTCGATCAGCGACTGCCCGAGCGTCTCCTTGCACAGCACGCGCAGCACTTTCACGTGTTCGGCTTTCGGCGGCAGCGTGTAGGCAGGCACCATCCAGCCGCGCTCCGCCGCCAGCTGGAAGGAGAGGTCGAACTCGTCGAATGGACACTCGTCGACGAGCCGGAACGCCACCAGCGGGAGCTGGTCGTCCCCGTGCGGCCCGACGAGTTCGAACATGTCCCCATGCTCGATGCGGCGCGCGAGCAGCTGCGCGTTGTACTGCATCGTGCCGATGACGGCCGCGTACCCCTCGTGCCCGTAGCGGATGAAGTTGTAGTACTGGGCGAGGACCATCGAGGCGCCCGTCGAGAAGTTCAGGGTGAACGTCGCGTCGCGCTCGCCGAGGTAGTTCTCGTAGAAGATGAGCTCCTCCGGCAGGTCCGAGGTTTCACGGAACACGAGCCAGCCGATCCCCGGGTAGACGAGCCCGTACTTGTGACCGGAGACGTTGATCGAGCGCACCTGCTCGAGACGGAAGTCCCACAGCGTCTCCGGGTACAGGAACGGCCACACGAACCCGCCGCTGGCCGCGTCGACGTGGATCGGGATGTCGAGGCCCTTCTCGTCCTTCAGGCCGAGCAGCATGCTGTTGATGCCGGCGACGTCGTCGGCGTGGCCCGTGAAGGTCGTGCCCAGCACCGCTGCGACGCCGATCGTGTTCTCGTCGAGGTGCGGCTCGACGTCCTCGGGCCCGATCGTCAGCTTGTCGGGCTGCAACGGGATGATCCGCGGTTCGACGTCGAAGTAGCGGCAGAACTTCTCCCATACGACGTGGACATCGCCGCCGAAGACGAGGTTCGGCCGGTCCGTCGACTTGCGGGCCTTCTCTCTGCGCTGACGCCACTTCCACTTCAGCGACAGCGCGCCGAGCATGATCGCCTCTGAGGAGCCCTGGGTGCGCGTGCCGGTCGTCTCGCCGGGCGCGTTGAACAGGTCGGCGATCATCCGGATGCAACGCTGCTCGATCGCCGCCGTCTGCGGGTACTCGGCGTGGTCGATGTAGTTGCGGTGCAGGTTTTCCGCGATCACGCGCTGCGCCTCCGGCTCCATCCACGTCGTCACGAACGTCGCGAGGTTGCGCATCGGGATGCCGTCGAGGACGAGGTCCTCGTCGAGCAGCCGCATTGCGTCGACCGGCGGCATGCCGTGCTCGGGCAGTTTGTCGTCGGGGGGCTTGTGACGGAGGATCTTCGTCCCGTAGCGATCCGCGTATCCCGACTCTGTGGTGGCCAAGAGTTCCTCCTCGCGTGGTTGTGCCGCCAGCATCGCCCGTGGGGCGGACGCCGGGCATCGCCTCATCGGGGTGATGCGGCCCGCTCGCCGGCACGCGCAACATCCGCATCCGGCTCGAAGGGCGCCCCACGAAGGGCGCGCAGCGTCGCGAGCGCGCAGGCGAGGAAGCAGGCGGCGCCGAGCGAGGTGTTCACGTTGCACGCGGCGAGCGAGAGCACAGAACCCGTCGCCGGGACGACGTGGCCGGCGACGGCGGCGACGCCGAAGAACACGCAACCGAGCAGGTTGACGGCCGGCTGCCACCACCCTGCGCCGCCGCGCGCGGGCCGCCAGCCGTGCCGCCCGGAGGCGGCATAGGCGATCGCGCCCGAGACGAGGAAGCAGATCGAGCCTAGCGCATCGGGCCGCCACACGAGGCGGTTGTATTCCGCCGCCCCGACGGCCGTTTCAAGGGCCCTGAACGTGGAGCGGTTGAAGAACAGCGTGCCAGCCGATTGCACGATCGCGGCGAGCCACGCCGCCCTGCCCGACGGCCCGCCCCGCCGTCCCGGCCACGCGATCGCGCTCTGGAGCGCCCCGCCCGTGGTGAAGAAGATCGAGCCGGCGAAGAACGTGATCGCGTCCGCGCGGTCCCCCACAAGTTCGGCGAAGCCGGGAAGCGGCGCGATCAAAAAGCAGCTCGCGCCGATCGCGAAGGCGCCCGCCATCCACCGTTGGCGGCGCCTCGTTCGTTCCCCCTGTGAGTCGCCGCTTCCCGCCACTGGCCATTCGCCCGAGCCAGCCTCGCGCCTGGGACCGACCGCGCCTCATCCGAAACGGGGGAACAGGTCGGGCCGGCGTCGCCCTACGCTGCGCCGGTGGCCAAGAAAGTGCTCGAGCTGCTGCTGTGCCTGCTCCACCCGATCGCGGTCGTGCTGATCTGGTACCAGCTCGCGTTCAAGCGCGATGACTGGGCGTTCACGCGTCTGGCCTGGGCGGTGGCGGTGATCTTCCCGCTGGTGCCGTTCATCTACGTGCTGACCGGGAACGACTTCATCTAGCCGGTCAGCCCCACGGCTTTGAGCGCTTCGTCATGACGCAGGTAGGTGGAGACCTTGGACATTCGGCCGCCGCGAAAGGCGGCGATAAACGCGAGCTGGGTTTCGACCTCCACGCCGCTGCCCAAGCCGCGCCCGACGGCACGACCGAGCATGAGCACGGAGTCGTTGAGATCGCGAAGCTCGTCATGCAGGACGCTCAGTTGCCGCCAGATGTCGCCACTCTCAGAGAAATACCGGTTGATGCCGGCGCGTCCCACGTACACATCGGTGTCGACGGCGCTCGATACGGCCGGAATCCATTCAAAGTCGCCGGTCACGAGTTCGGCGAATTTCTCGACGTCACGTTCGTTGAAGGCACGAAGTCCGGCTTCGACGGTCTCCACGTTCTCCTGCGACATCGCCTACCCCGAGTCCTGCGCGATGCGTTCGGCTGCAGCACGGCCCTCGTCGACCTCAAACGTCGCAAGGCGTGCGATCAAGCCTCGTGCCCAGACGAGCACCCATCCCTCGCGTTGTCGAAGGTGACCGGCGCTGCCAGCCAGGCGACCGTTTTGAACGACCACGGCGAACAAAACCCCATTGCCGAGGTCGCGGACTTCCTCAACCCCGAACTCCAACTCCTCGTACGCGCCAAACCACTCCTCGATCATGCTGCGAATGGCCGCCCGCCCCTCGTGGTGTTCCGGCGCGCCTCTCCCGTCGAAGGTTGCATTTTCGGCGAAGCTGCCGGCCACCGCGTCGAGATCACGGCGATTCGCAGCCTCAAACGCCCTGCCCATGAGCTCGACCAGGTCGGGGGTCGCGGACTCCTCAGACATCGCCTACCCAGTATCCCGCGACCCCGGCGTGGCGGAGCGGTAGCCTCGGTCGATGGCGATCGCGTTCGACTGCCCGCCTGCGCCGTTCTTGGCTCTATAGAGCCACCGGCGCCGTCTGCGCGCTATTCGATGTGGTTGTAGACTTCGAACAGCGGCAGGTACATCGAGATCACGATGAACCCGACGATCCCGCCGATCACGATGATCATGATCGGCTCGAGGATCGAGGTCAGCGCCTTCACGGAGGCTTCGACCTGTTCCTCGTAGAATTCCGCGATCCGGTCGAGCATCGCGTCGAGCGCGCCCGTTTCCTCGCCGACGCCGACCATGTGGGTGACCATCTCGGGGAAGACGGGCGCCTGCTGAAGCGGCGCGGCGATCGTGCCACCGCGCTTGACGGAGGCGATCACGCCGTCCATCGCTTCCTCGACCGCGACGTTGCCGCCGGTGCGCCCCGTGATCTCGAGCGCCTGCAGCAGCGGCACGCCGGCGCTCGTCAGCGAGGCGAGCGTGCGCGACCAGCGCGCGACGGCGACCTGCTGCACGATCGTGCCGATCTTCATCGGCACACGCAGGCGGAAGTGGTCCCACTGGTGGCGCCCCCACGTCGTCCGCTTCCATCGCAGGAACACGATCACGACGGCGATCGAGCCGCCGATGATCAGCCACCAGTAGCCGGTGACCGCGTGTGAGAGGAACACGGAGACCTGCGTCAGTTTGGGCAGTTCGCCCCCGAACTGCTTGAAGACGCCGACGAAGACCGGCACCAGGAACGCGACCAGCGCCATCATCACGGCGACCGCGAAGATGATCACCATGATCGGGTAGACCATCGCGGATTTGATCTGGCGCCGGAGAGCCGCGTCCTTCTGCAGCTGGTCGGCGACGCGCATCAGCGAGCCCTCGAGCACACCGCCCATCTCACCGGCCTGCGTCATCGCGACGAACAGCGGGCTGAACACCTTGGGGTGGCGCGACATCGCGTCGCTGAGGGAAAGCCCGGCCTCGACGTCCTTGCGGACGGCGACGATCGTTTCTTTGAGGAACTTGCTCTCGGTCTGCTCCTCGAGGACGTAGAGCGAACGGAGGATGCTCATGCCCGAGCTGATCATCGTCGAGAGCTGGCGCGAGAACACCGCCAGCTCGTTGGCCTTGACACGCTTGAGGAAGCCGAGCTCGATGTCCTTGGAGCCGCCTTTCTCGCTGATGTCGAGGACGATCAGCCCGCGGGCCTTGAGCTGGTCGGAGACCGCCTGCTTTGAGTCGGCTTCGACCTCGCCGCGGGCTTTGCCGCCCGCGAGGTCCATCGCCTTGAACACGTAGGTGCTCATCGTCTAACCCCGGTCCTCCAAAGCGATCTAGGCGGCGGCCAGCGAGGGGGCGCCGAGCAGGCGGCGCAGCTCCTCGGAAGTCGTGGACCGGGCTTCGGCGAGCTTCTGGCTGATCTTGCCTTCGCGCACGAGCTGCGCCAGCGAGGTGTCCATCGTCTGCATGCCGACCGAGGAGCCGGTCTGCAGCACCGAGTAGATCTGGTGCGTCTTGCCCTCGCGGATCAGGTTGCGGACCGCCGGCGTGGGCACCAGCACCTCGGTCGCGACGACGCGGCCGGAGCCGTCGGCGGTCGGGAGCAGCTGCTGGGTCATGATGCCCTGCAGAGCGACCGAGAGCTGCACGCGCACCTGGCCCTGCTGGTGGGCAGGGAACACGTCGATGATGCGGTCGATCGTCTGCGCGGTGTCCTGCGTGTGCAGGGTCGCAAACACGAGGTGCCCGGTCTCGGCCGCGGTCAGCGCGGTCGAGATCGTCTCGAGGTCGCGCATCTCGCCGACCAGGATCACGTCGGGGTCCTGGCGCAGCGCGGCCTTCAGGGCGTCGCCGAAGCTGTGCGCGTCGGCGCCGAGCTCGCGCTGGTTGACGAGGCACTTCTTGTGCCCGTGCAGGAACTCGATCGGGTCCTCGATCGTCATGATGTGCTCCTCGCGGGAGGAGTTGATCTCGTCGATCATCGCCGCGAGCGAGGTGGACTTGCCCGAGCCGGTGGGGCCGGTGACGAGCACGAAGCCGCGCGGGCGCCTGGTGAACTCGTGGACCGCGGCCGGCAAGCCGAGCTCGTCGATCGAGGTCAGCCCGAACGGGATCAGGCGGAAGGCGGCGCCGAGCGCGCCGCGCTGGTAGTAGGCGTTGACGCGGAAGCGGGCGTGGCCGGGGATCGAGTAGGCGAAGTCGAGCTGCCAGTTCGTCTCCAGGCGCTGGCGCTGGTCGCCGGTGAGGATCGAGTAGACGATCTCGCGCGTGTCAGAGCTCGAGAGCTTCGGATACTCCTCGAGCGGGTCGAGGCGGCCACGGACGCGGACGGTCGGGTGCGCGCCGGAGCTCAGGTGCAGATCGGAGGCACGGCGGTTGACGACCTCCATCAGGAGGTCAGCGAAGTCGATGTCCATGGAGTGCCTATCGGCCGGAAAACGGCTTTTCAGGAGGGGTTGTCCTCGAGTGGACGAAAATTTGTCGGCGGCCGGGAGAGACGGCCGATGCGAATCCCGGCCCGGGGGGCCCGTGGAGGGCCGGAATGGAGCGCCGGCCCGACCCTTCTAGTTGCTCCCGATCACGCGCGCGATCTCTGCCATCGAGGTCCGCCCGAGGCGCACCTTCTCGAGCCCGTCGTCGCGGAGCCGGGTCATGCCCTGGGCCACGGCGACGTCGCGGACCTCCTCGGCCGGGCGGCGTTCGAGCGCCATGCTCTGGATCTCCGGCGACATCGTCATCACCTCGTAGATGCCGATGCGCCCTCGGTAGCCGCTGCCGCCGCAGCGCCGGCAGCCGACCGGCTCGTAGGCCTCGAGCTCGACGTGGGCTTTGTAGCCGCTTTCCTGCAGCACCTTCGCGGGGATGATCACGCGCTTCTTGCACGAGGAGCAGAGCTGGCGCGCGAGCCGCTGCGCGACGATGCACTCGAGCGCCGAGGCGACCAGGAACGGCTCGACTTCCATCTCGATCAGGCGCGTGATCGCCGAGGGCGCATCGTTGGTGTGCAGCGTCGAGAGCACGAGGTGCCCGGTGAGCGCGGACTCGACGGCGATCTTGGCGGTCTCGCGGTCGCGGATCTCGCCGACCATGATCACGTCGGGGTCGGCGCGGACCATCGCGCGCAGCCCGGTCGCGAACGTCAGCCCCGTCTTGGTCGAGACCTGCACCTGGGTCAGACCCGACATTTCGTACTCGACCGGGTCCTCTACCGTGATGATGTTCTTCTCCGGCGTGTTGAGCATCTGCAGCGCCGCGTAGAGGGTGGTGGACTTGCCCGACCCGGTCGGCCCCGTGACGAGGACCGCGCCGTGCGTCTCGCGGCAGGACTTCACGAAGCGCTCGCGCGAGGAGTCGGACATGCCGAGCTTGTCGAGATCCACGACGACCGAGGTCTTGTCGAGTACGCGCATCACGACCCCCTCGCCGTTGACGCTCGGCAGCGTCACGACGCGCAGGTCGACGTGGCGGCCGTCGACGACGAGGCCGATGCGCCCGTCCTGGGGAAGACGCTTCTCGGCGATGTCGAGTTCGGCCATGATCTTCACGCGCGAGACTGTGCCCGCGGCCATCCGCCGCGGCACGGTGCTGATGTCCTGCAGCACACCGTCGATGCGGAAGCGGACGCGCATCTCTTTGCCCTCGGGCGCGAAGTGGATGTCCGAGGCGCCGCGCTCGACCGCCTGGCCGACGATCTGGTTGACGAGCTTGATGACCGGGGCGTCTTCGTCGCTCTCGTGGAGCGCGACGACCTCTCCCCCTTCTTCCTCATCGGCGAGCTCCTCGGGCGTGCCAACGACGTCTTCAAGCCTGTCAAGGCGCGAGATCAGCCCCGCGATGTCGTCGGGCGGCGCAACGGCGACCCGCACCTCGTGGCCGGTCATGATCGCGATGTCGTCGACGGCGAGTACGTTGGAGGGGTCGGCCATCGCGACGAGCAGCGTGCGCTTGTCGGCGAAGGCGACCGGCACCGCCTGGTAGCGCTTGGCGACGGTCGTCGAGATCAGGTTGGCGGCCGACATGTCGACCTGGAAGACGCCGAGGTCGAGGTGGTCGAGCCCGTAGCGCTCGGCGAGCGCCCGGGCCAGGCCGTCGTGGGTGATCGCGCCCTGGTCGAGCAGGATCCGCTCGGGCGAGGTGCCGGCGTTGCGCGAGGTCTCGATCGCGTCGTCGACCTGGCGCTTGCTGGCGAGCTGCATTTCGACGATCACGTCGGTCAGGAAGCGTGGGGAGGAACCGCGGCGCGAGGGCTTCGTGATCCCCGTCCAGCCCGACTCGCCCTCGGGCAGCCCGGGCGCGGGCTCGTTCGCGGGCGCGGGCGAGAGCGGCGCCTCGGCGGGGCTGTCCAGCTCGATCTCCACGGTCGGGCCGGCGTCCGGCGCGAACGGGTCGAAGCTTGCGGCGCGCGGATCGCCGGCGTCCTCCTCGGCCTCCGAGCGCTCGAGCGAGATCGTCGCTTCAGGAATCGGCTCGCCGTCGATCCCGAAGATCGCGTGCAGGTCCGGCTCGACCTCGCTCATCGCGAGACCCCCTGCGCGACGAGCGCGGCGCTCTGCTCAGCCGGCCGGGTCGTCCTCGGCGGCGGCGCGCATGACCGCGAGCGGAGGCTCGCGGCCGGTCCACAGCCGCAGGCTGAGGGCGCCCTGCGCGACGAGGATCTCCAATCCGTCGGTCGTGCGTGCTCCGTGCGCCGCGGCGGCGGCAAGCAACGGGGTGGATCGTGAGCGGTAGACCAGATCGGCGACATGTGAGTACTCGCCGATTTGATCGCCTGTGAGCCCGAGTTGGTTGAGGTCAGTCCCCTCAGCGGACGAGCGTTCTAGCCGCAGGCCCACAGACGTGCAGTTGACCAGCAGATCGGCGCTTTCGGGGCGCGCCACCGCCCTCGCCCCCAGATCGGCGGCCAGGGCTTCGGCCCGCTCGGACGTGCGGTTCCACACGAGCACCTCGGCGGCGCCGGCGTCGAGCAGCGCCCACACTGCGGCGCGCGCGCTGCCGCCCGCGCCGAGCACCTGCGCGCGGATCCCGGCGACGGGCCCGCCGAGCGCCTGCAGCAGCCCGGGCGCGTCGGTGTTCTCGGCCGCGATCGCGCCGCCCGCGCCGAAGCTCAGCGTGTTCGCCGCGCCGATCTGCCGGGCGGCGTCGCTCGCCTCCCCGGCCAGCGCGAGCGCAGCCTGCTTGTGCGGGATCGTCACGTTCGCACCCGCGAAGCCGGCCGCGTGGAGCGCGCGCACGGTCTCCGCGAACAGCTCCGGCGGCACCGGCAGGCGCTGATAGTGCCAGCCGCTCAGCCCGAGCTCGGCGAGCGCCGCGTTCTGCATCGCCGGCGAGCGGCTGTGCGCGACCGGCCAGCCCAGGACGCCGAGCAGCGGCATCAGTGGTGCTTGCAGGCAGGGAGGTGTCCCCCGTTGGCGCGCTTCGCAGCTTCGTAACGGGCGACGTCTTCGTTGAACTTCGCTTCGGTCGTCGAGAACACCTGCTCGCCGCAGCCGTCCGCGCCGGCCACGTAGTACAGGTAGGAGGCGTGCGCCGGATGCGCGGCGGCCTGGATCGATGCCACGCCGGGGTTCGAGATCGGCGTCGGCGGGAGCCCTTTGCGGATGCGCGTGTTGTACGGCGAGTCGATCGCGAGCTGCGACGAAGTCAGTTCCTTCGTGTAGGTCGGGATGTTCTGCCCGTTCTCGACCGCGTAGTAGATCGTGGCGTCGATCCCGATCGGGGTCCCCGCTTTCAGCCGGTTGTAGATGACGGCGGCGACCTTCGCCCGGTCCGAGGGCACCTGCGCCTCGCGCTCGATCATCGACGCCACGATCAGGAGCTGGTACGGCGTGAGCCCGAGCGCTTTCGCCCGCGCCGCGTATTCCGGCGCGAAGTTTTCCTGGAAGGCCGTGAGCTGCTCTTCGACGAGCCGCGACGCGGGCGCGCCCTTGTCGATGTCGTAGGTCGCCGGGAACAGGAACCCTTCGAGGTCCGGCGTGCTCCGCGGTGCTCCGTACTGCGCCGGGTTGAGCAACGTCGAGCTGCGCGCGGCGCGGCGGTAGCTCCCCATCAGCCCCGACTGGGAGGCGATCTGCGCGATCTGAAGCCGCGTCTTGCCCTCCGGGATCAGCACCTTGATGGTGGGCAGCGCGGCCGGCGTCTTGTGGCTGGAGGAGCGGCTCAGCGAGTACACGAGCAGGGCGACGATGACGCCGATCGCAAGCAGTGCAGCGAGCGCCAGCCACCGCGGACGGGCCCGGCGCGGGCGCGCCGAGCGCCCTTCGCTCGCGAGCGCCGCAGCCTCGGCGCCGGCCGCGCCGGCTGCGCCGGCGTCGCTGCGGCGGAAGGCGCGGCGCATCGGCGTCGGCTCTGACTCGCGCAGCCGCGGCGGAGGCTCCGGCAACGGCTCGCGCGGCGTGGGCTCGGGCTCCTCGGGCAGCCCCGGGATCGGGTAGCGCCCGTCGGGATCGCTCCTGCGGCGAGGCCGCGACGGAGTGTCAGCCTCGCCCTCCGCATCGTCCCCGGCGGCGACAGACTCATCCTCCGATACGACGATCGGGGTCTCGAGCACCGCCTCCGGCGGATCGATCGGCGCGTGCACCGAGTCGTCTTCGACGACGGGCGGCGCGGTCGTAGGCTCGGGCGGGAGCGACGGCGGGTCGGCCGGCTCCGGCGGGGCGATCGGGGGTTCGAGCTCGTATTCGCCGGGTGGCACGGGGGCGGCCTCGTCGAGCTCAGCCGCAGGCTCGTGCAGCTCGCCGGGAGGGTCGCCCAAGACCGGCTCGGGCACCTCCGCGACCGGCTCGCGGGCCTCCGTGATCGGCTCGGGGGCCTCCGTGATCGGCCCGGGCGCCTCCGTGCTCGG